>Ga0315336_1000924_pt1 | contig 65733 bp, 62 predicted proteins | sample ASW5metaG_FD_204512 | JGI IMG/M metagenome (GOLD analysis project Ga0315336, IMG submission 204512) | Ammonia-oxidizing marine archaeal communities from Monterey Bay, California, United States - ASW #5 | ecosystem: Environmental > Aquatic > Marine > Intertidal zone | place: USA: California... | reverse complement strand
AGCGTAACAATTATCTCTTTGACACCTAATCCAATAAGAAATAATAAACATGCCACCAAGGGATAGCAAATATAGCTTGTTAGGTTTTTGTGATTTTGTTTTGTTTTTGCGAACAATACAAGGAAATAAAAAGACAATAAGTAAAGTAATGTCGCCAATACTGAAGATCGGCTAGATATATAAGTGACAGGTTCTACAGCCATCGGATTAAAAAGGTGAACCAAAGAAGCTACTAAGGGAAGTTTTATTAATTGAGATTTAAGGGGAGGCTTTTCAAGTATTAGTAATTCGGTTGCCAGAAAATAAAGCACAATTCCAACGCATATGTGGAGGGTAATATTAAATAGATGATAACCAAACACATTCGTATGATCTAATGCATGGTTGATCGAAAAAGTTAAAAGCAGGACCGATCGATTAAAAATATTTTGTATTCCGACGGTTTGTTGGAATTTAGAAAGATCCTTGATATATGGGTTATCTTGAATCGCGTGAGCGTCATCATATAAAAAGGGAGAATGAACTGTAGCAAAAAAGACAATAACCCCTAAAAAACAAAGCAACATTAAAACTTTAAGCTTATTAAACAATACAGATTTATAGTTGGTTTGATTAATAGAAGACATAATAATCAAGGAGCTGAAAGTTCTTTTAGTAATTGAGTCAATTGATCAGATTCTTTTTTAGACAGATCAAGCTCTAAAGCCCGCTCAAGGTAAGAGCGTGATTCTTCTTTTTCTCCAAGGCGGTAACAAATTATGGCTAAATTAACTAGGGCTACTTCATGATTGGGTTGGAAACTCAAAACTTTTTCATAAAACAGTCTCGCCTGCTTAATTTTCCCAGCTATCATATTATTCCATGCCATAGCCGCATAAGCTTTAGAGTTTGGACCCTTTATTTTTAGAAATTTCTCAAGCATATCATTGGATTTTTTCCACAATTTTTTATTCTGATAAACTTCGGCCAAGTTAAACAACGCTGGTTCATAGTATTGATTAAGTTTAAGACAGGTTTCAAATGATTTCACGGCTTTATCGTAAGAACCAATAAACATGTACGCCGTACCAAGATTAAAATGTGCTTCAATCATAGAGGGTTCTGCCTCGAGCGCTCGTTTCAGTTCGACGATAGCCTGATCAAAACGCTGTGTTTTTCCATACACTTCACCTAGATTTAACCGAGCAAGCGCATAATCTGGTTGGCCGGTTTCTTTGCGCATTAAGTCTATGGAGTTTAAAAAGTGACTAATTGCTAGATTGTACTGACCTTTCATATTTTTGACTGAACCTAATCCTAGCTCCGCTGAATAATAACTAGGTTTTAATCGAAGAGCCTTTCCATATTTAGCTTCCGCATCATCAAGCCGGCCTAAATCTAAATAAACATTAGCCAGATTGTAATGTGGCTCTGCAAAGCTAGCTTTGCCAGAAAATTTTTCTGTATTATCAATATTGTATTGTGCTTTTACATATTTATTAATGCTAAACAGACTTTTTTCAAGGTGGACACGTGCAGAATTAAGGTCACCTGTTTCAAAAAAAGCTTTCCCAAGGTTATTATGAACTCTTGGCGAGTTTGGATTTTTTAATGCAGCATCAGACCATAAATTTATTTCACTTATCCACACTTCATTTCTAACTGTGGTTAATAGTGCACAAATTAACAATATGAAAACAAAAGAAAATATTTGTTTGATCTTACCTGAGTCACTTATGAACCATCCAGTAACTAAACATAAACCTAGCGACATGGGTAGGTACATCCTATGCTCAACAGCAAGGTCATTCAGTGGAATAACAGTCGATGTGGGTGCAAGTGTTATGAAAAACCATACTAATCCGAGCTTAATCCAAATATTTCCAAATCTTAAAACCATTATAATTATTCCTATAATAAGAATAATCGAAAATACTATCTTCCAATCTTTGGTTAATGTGCTAAACGGAAATCCGCTATCAGCATTGAGATTAAATGGTAGAAAAAAAATTTTTAGATAATAAAAGACCGTCACTTTTGCTTGAACCAAAAAATATGAAATTCTTCCGAAAAGTTCCAACCCTTGATCTTTGGGCAAATATAATGCACCAAAAAAATGTAACGCTGTTATAAGGCCAACACAAACGAAACCATAAACTAAAATCATTTTAAGTGAAAAAATATGCCTCGATAAACTAGGGTAATACCTAGGAGAAAAAAATACTACAAACCAAAGAACCATAATAAACGGGAGCGTCACTGATATTAACTTTGAGGCTATAGCAAAATACGTCCCAAGAATTGTTAAAAAACCTAGCAATATTCGCTGTTTCAGGCTCCGGTTAGGCACTAGCATTTCTGTAAAAAAATAAACCGTCAATAGATAAAAAAAGGTTGCCAGCAAGCTTGAGCGTGAGGAGATATATGTTACTGAATCAGTATTAACCGGGTGTATCGCAAATATAAGAGCAACCACTAAAGGGAAAATTAGTCCGCTGGACATCCGATCCTTTAATAATCTACAATTTCCTTTTTTTTCAAAACTGTAACCCTTGATAATAGAATTCTGAATTTGAATAATAATTAAAAAAATGAGCATGCTAACCAATACATGAAGCATTAGATTAACTAGGTGGAACCCAAAAGGATTTTGAGGATCGAGTTGATTGTTAACGGCAAAGGTCCATAACAATATGGGCCGATTTTTAAATTCAACTAATTGAACATTCTTACTAAAACTTGGTAGATCGGCTAGCCACTCCTTATTTAATAAATTGCGGTCATCAAACTGGAACGACCCTTGAAGCGAGTTGAAATAAACAACTGCGGACAACAAGGTCAGAAGAAAAATACCAGCGATTCTTGACTTTAGGGAGATGAAAGTAGTAAATGAATTCATAAGGCAAGGGGAATAGCCAGTGAATTATCCCGCCAGAGGATCGAGCACTAACTATTTAGTTACAATAGGTTATATCATTATTTGCGAAGATCGTGCAAGATCTCTTCAGGATCTTTATTGTAAAACAATTTTAATAAATATTAATACTTCATGCTGAAAAGAAATAAAGGAGGAATTTCTTCGCTCGTGGCCTACTTTACGAACAAAGTACAACCTTGATGGCTAAAACCACCTAAAAATTCCTAGCTAAAACATAATCAAAATATGCTTTTCGTTTAACTCTCTTATTTCTATCGCTTAACAAAAGAATTAAAAGTCAATTTAAACTTTATAAGCCTCATGTCGTCGCACTCATAGTAAGAATCTGCTAGTATACCCATCGTTCTTTTTTAATTATTATTTATCAAAATATTAAATATGGGTATTATTGATGGTAAAAAGATTTCCTCCCAAATAAAAAAAGACATTTTTGCGGAGGTGCAGGTACTTAAGCAAGAAACGGGAAGAACTCCTGGTCTTGCCGCGGTCTTAGTGGGCGACGACCCGGCATCTGCTGTATACGTGCGTAATAAAAATAAAACTTGTAAGAATGTGGGATTTCAATCCTTCGAGAATGTTCTTCCTGCAGATACGAGTGAAGAAGTGTTACTAAACCTAGTTGATAGGTTGAACAAAGATAACGAGGTTAACGGTATTCTTGTTCAACTACCCTTACCCACCCAAATCGATTCACAGAAGGTTATTGAAGCAATTAATCCAGAAAAAGATGTAGATGGATTTCATTTAGAAAATGTTGGCCGATTGGTAACAGGAAACGCAGCATTTAAACCATGCACCCCAGCAGGAATAATCGAACTTCTCGATCAATATAAGGTAAGTATTGAGGGCAAAAATGCGGTAGTGCTTGGCCGTAGCAATATCGTAGGAAAACCAGTTGCAGCTCTTTTACTTGAAAGAAACGCCACCGTTACTATTTGTCATTCCCGCACGAAAAATATACCAGCAATTTCACGGTCAGCAGATATTCTTATCGCAGCTATTGGGAAACCTCATTTTGTGACCCAGGAAATGGTCAAGGATGGTGCAGTAGTCATAGACGTAGGTATAAATCGAATTGACGACAAACTAGTCGGTGATGTTGATTATGAGTCAGTATTGAAAAACGCGTCTCTTGTCACCCCTGTCCCTGGTGGAGTCGGTCCCATGACCATTGCCATGCTTATGGCAAATACTCTCCAGGCTTTCAAAAACTCTTTATCCTGATTTATCAATTATATAGATTTAAGAATTTTGAAATAATTATTTTGATGATGTCTAAGTACTTTATGCCAACAGTATGAACTATGATGGAACTGGATTAGAAATGAAGCAATGTCCACCAGGTTAATCATGACTCAATCTAAATCATTACAAATAGAACATGAAGAAACTACGCCTCGAATCTATTCGGTTTCAGAGGTAACAGGTGATGTTAAATCTATCTTGGAAGCAGCATTTGATTCCATATGGGTAGAAGGAGAAATATCCAACCTCAGGATTCCTAATTCTCAACATGCGTATTTCATTCTTAAAGATAAAAATTCTCAAATACGCTGTGTATTATTTAAAGGCTACCGGACTGGGTTAAAATTCAAGCCAGAAGATGGGGATCATGTACTGCTCTTTGGCCGAGTCACCGTCTATGAGGCTAGAGGTGAATACCAAGTAATCGTCGAACATCTTGAACCAAGGGGACTAGGGGCTTTACAAAAAGCTTTCGAAAAATTAAAAATCCAACTTGCAGAGGAAGGGCTTTTTGAGGAGGAAAAGAAAAAACCGATACCAAAATATCCTTGGAAGGTGGGTGTTATAACATCAGCTACTGGTGCAGTAGTCCGAGATATATTAAACATTATAAAACGTCGTAATCCCAAAGTTTCAATAATGGTCGTACCGGTAAAAGTCCAGGGAAAGGGGGCTGCCGAAGAAATAGCTGAAGCAATCCAGCAAATGAACAGAATGGAAAATATAGATGTTCTCATTATGGGAAGAGGTGGTGGATCTATAGAAGATTTATGGGCTTTCAATGAAGAAGTGGTAGCGCGCGCTATAGCTAAATCGATTGTACCTGTAGTATCTGCTGTAGGACATGAAGTCGACTTTACCATTGCAGATTTTGTATCAGACCTACGTGCGCCGACACCATCAGCAGCCGCAGAACTGGTTGTACCCATCCTGAACGATATAAATAAAGAATTAAATAGACTAGCAAAAAAACTTTTAGAAACCCTAAGTAACGAAATCGAAAACTACAAAGAATTGCTTGGACGCTTAATGGGGAGACGCTTTTTTAGAGAGCCAACTAATATATTTAACCTACATTCTCAGCACTTAGACGATTTAAACAACCGACTTTTTCGTGGACTTAATCAATGGGTAGTGTTGCAAGAACAAAAGTTATCAGGAATGATTCGTCAACTTGCTCATCTTAATCCCGAGAAAAATATGAACTTACTAAAAAATAATTTAATAATATTTGAACATCGTCTAAGCCAGAATATGAAATCCATAATGCGTTTAAAAACTGAACGCTTTGATGGTACGTTAAAAAATCTGAATGCACTTAGCCCTCTTGCTATTCTAGATCGCGGATATAGCATTACTAATTTTAGAGGAAAAGCTATCACTGAAAGTATAGAGTTGCAACAAGGGGACTCTGTAGATATCCAATTAGCTAAAGGCCAATTGGAATGTACTGTCGATAAAATCACCTCAACAAAAATAAAATAATATAGCAGGTAAATTTGATAGGGGACATTATGTCGGAAATAAAATTTGAGAAAGCTATGACCCGGTTAGAAAGTATTGTAGAAGAATTAGAGCGTGGCGATTTAAATATTGATAAATCTCTAGAAATCTTTGAGGAGGGTATTAAAATGTCACGAGTATGCTCAAAGAAACTTAGCGAAGCAGAAGCAAAAATAGAAAAACTTACGAAAGGAAAAAAAGGTGAGTTAGTTACAGAGCTCTTTCCTCTAGATGATAGCGATGACGAACAAGATTAAAAAAATCCGTTTGGATCAATTACTCCTAAAAAAAAACTCGTTTCTTCGCTTGAGCGTGCAAAAAGTTTAATCCTAGCTGGCAAAGTAAGAATAGCGGATGAAGTCGCAGACAAACCAGGGCGAATGTGTGATCAAGAATGCCTGGTGCGAGTTATTAAAGATATACATCCTTATGTCAGCCGAGGTGGTCTAAAGCTGGAATATGCGCTTAAAGAGTTTAACATCTCTGTTTCTGGAAAATTAGCTGCAGATATTGGGGCTTCGACGGGGGGATTCACCGATTGTCTTATCCAACGTGGCATCAATAAAATATTCGCGATTGATGTTGGTTATGGTCAGCTTGATTGGAAACTACAAAAAAATCCGAGGGTAGTGTCCCTTGATCGAAAAAACGCTCGTAGTCTCGGACCAGATGATATTGAAGGACCAGTAGATATAGTAGTGGTCGATGTTTCTTTTATATCGCTAAAACTTGTGATTCCAGCTGCAATAAGTCTACTTAAACCAGAAGGAGACTTGGTAGCTTTGGTTAAACCTCAGTTTGAGATTGGGAAAAAAGAAATTGAAAATAAAGGCATTATAAAAGATCCTCAAAAACACCTCAATGTGCTTATTGAACTAAGATCTTTTATGAAAAAACAGGCATGGCCCATAGTAAATTTTACATCTTCCCCTATAACTGGGCAGAAAGGAAACAGGGAATTTTTGATTCACTGCCTTGCTAATAACAGAAATTTATCAATTGATGAAGAGCATATTCGTAACAAGTTCAATCAGTAACAGTCATCAAGATACTCGAAAATTGAAATACTGTTTTAAATTACTAGCTATTAAATAAGGTTTCTCTTTAAATTCGTTATCAATGAATGCTCATAAGGTTATTGGAAATGATCCATTTAGGTAATGAATTTTAAATATTTGGGCCGCCTTAATTATTTTATTTTCTCCACGCAACAATTTGTAGATAATGAAACGGTATTAGATAATTAAAGTATTTTTTGATTGGTTTAACTAAATTTGTCCTATCAAAACTTATTAATAGAATCAAATTTCATCCTTATAAACTATAAAGCAATCAAGCGGATATACAAGGTGCGTTTCTCCCTTTTGCGCTATTGCTCCAATTTTCCACTTTGTTTCATCCTCCAGGGGTTTCATTCGAATTCCCCCAGAACCCCCATATATAAGAAGGGCCGTTCCATCCCCTGACTCTTCCACCTGACAAGCATAGGCAGCGCAAGGTGAATTTGTTTCGTTGTCCCAGCCTTTTACTCGCACTGGGGAATTCTTCCCATTCATTTCGTATTTTATACAGTACACTTCACGTGGCGCCGAGATATCTCTATAAAGCATACTAAAACTCTTATTGATGTTATCTTTGGCTTCCACATCGATATACATTGATTATATCTCCATAAATAAAAACATAACTATAATATCACCAATTTAATCTTTTTTCCCAGTCGATCATGATAATTACTTATTCGTTTCATTTAAAAACAAAGCAGCTAGTGGTATAAAAAATCTTATGCACTGGAAAATATATCGATTTTAAACATTACTCCAAACCTTTAATTCAATGCTGTAATAATTTTATCATTTACTTCCATCTTGAAATAAAAGTTAAGCTTGGATCTAATTAGTATAAGAAATTATATTTCAATGCCCATCTCTTCTAGAAACTGTGAAGAAATTCAAGTCACTATTTGTTAGAATGGGTCCTCGGTCATTTTTCAGTGTATGTTCTAGAAAAATGGGGCGCATTTTATATTTCTTTAAATTAGTTGAACGTTATATTTATTTTTTTAATACTAGATTGGCCGTCTTTTTAAAATAAGCGTCGGTATATTAACGGAGAATAACTAAATGCATAAGTTGGTTTTATTACGTCATGGCCAAAGCCAATGGAATCTAGAGAATAGATTTACTGGATGGACAGATGTAGATCTTACTGCCCAAGGGGTCGAGGAGGCCAGTAAAGCTGGGAAACTGCTTAAAGAAGAGGGATATCTCTTTGACGTTGCTTATACATCTGTACTTAAGCGCGCTATAAGAACACTATGGATTGTTATGGATAATATGAATTTAATGTGGATACCTGTACATCAATCTTGGAGACTTAACGAAAGACATTACGGAGCCTTACAGGGACTCAATAAACAGGAAACAGCGGCTAAGCATGGCGCTGACAAGGTTAAGGTTTGGCGCCGTAGCTACGATACCCCCCCTCCTACTTTGGAAAAGGGAGATGACCGCTTGCCAGATAACGATCCACGATACGCGCTTGTTCCTTTAAAGGATCGCCCGAACACAGAATCTTTGAGTCATACAGTGAAAAGATTTCTACCCTACTGGAAGAAAACGATTGTTCCCTCGTTGCATTCGGAAAAAAAAGTTCTTATCTGTGCTCACGGCAACAGTCTCAGAGCTCTGGTCAAACACCTTGACAAAATGAGCAATGAAGACATTGTAGAGTTCAACATTCCAACTGGTATTCCACTTGTGTATGAGCTTAACGATGATCTTACTCCAAAGACCCATTATTATTTGGGAGATTCTGAAACGGTAAAGAAGGCTATTGATGCCATAGTTAATCAAGGAAAAGCAATATAAAGGGTATTTACCACGAAAAACTTTCAACTATTATTTGATATAGGTTGTAAAAAACTTTTTGCTGGATGTTTTTAGCTAACTATTTTAATTGCTCAATTTTTAAATATTATACAGGCTGATTATATTAATTCGTTATAAGTTTTAAAGACTCATAATAGTTTATTTCCCATATCTAACTGAATTGATCAATTCCATCACAAGAAATTATTAAACCAAAAATTGAAATTCTATCTAAAATAATGATACAACTAAAAAGAGAAAGTTTAGTTTTCTAATTGACTATATTTCTTTTCTTGAACCTCTAGTTTTTTAAAAAGGTACTGACAATGAAATCTTTTCTACCATTTCTCCTAATTATAGCTATCTTGTCTGCCTGTACTTCCCAAGAAGCAGAGATTGACCCTGCCCAGTCGCAAGTCCATTACGATCTTGGTATTGAATTAGCTCAATATTCACTCTATCAAAACTCACTTGAAGAATTTGCATTAGCCATTAAATATGACCCGAGTAATGTAAAAGCTTATCGAAAAAAAGGATTGATCCATTTTGGAATAAAACAATACGATAAAGCTGAAAAATTGTTTGAAAAAACAATAGCCCTTGATCCAAAAAATGTACAGGGGCATATTAATTTGGGTATGGTTAAATACAGTAAAGGAGATAAGACTGAGGCAAAAAAATTATGGGAACACGCCATTAATATAAAAAGTAATGATAGTGATTCTAAGGCATTTAATAACATAGCTAATCTGCATAAGGAGGAAAAAAATTACGATAAGGCCATCGAATACTACAAGTTGGCGGTAAATAACGGCCCAAAAAATACAATGTACATTAATAATCTGGCGGATGTTTTCCGTCTAAAAGGAAAACCAAGACAAGCCATAGAAAATTTGAAAAAATCTTTAAAACTAAATCCCCAAGGAATGGCCACGCATTTTAACCTTGGCATGGCTTACAAAGATCTTAAAGAATATGAAAAAGCAATTGAGGCTTTTAAACAATCCTTAAAATTCAATAGTGTATTAACGGAAGCTCATTATCAGATTGCTCAAATTCAATTTTTTCAGAAAAATCAAGAAGCAGCTCTTAATTCGATCGATTCGGCTATTAAAGCTGCGCCTACTAATTTAGTGTATCAAGAGTTTCGCGACAAAATTCTCAGTTTATAAACCGATCTAATCCAATTGATCCAACTACACAAAAACTAATGGCCTTATTTATTCTTTTAGTTTTTGCGTAAAGTAATTTTTGAACCAAGCCCTAAGCATTCAAAGGTTTTCGTCCTTTATAGGCAAACACATTTTGGGGAACACAATTTAAAAATGAGCACTGGAAAAAAGTTTATAAAAAAAGAACCCGGTGATAAGGAAATCGGGTTGCGCAAAATTTCTAAGGAAGAGTTGAAGAGCGTCCTTAAAAATCATTCCTTATGGTTGAACTCTGAAAAAGTGATCGGGCAACCCGCAAATCTAGAAGGATACAATTTACGTGGTGCAATTCTTTTGGGAGCTAATTTAAGAAACGCCAACCTTAAAGGCGCTTATCTTTATGGGGCTTATTTAAAAAATGCAAATCTTGAACAAGCTAATCTTGCCGGTGCCAATTTGCGAGGTGCTAATCTGCGATGGGTAAATCTTAAGGAAGCTGATCTAACTGGAGCGAACTTAACAAGGGCTGATATGCACCAATCTCACTTAGAAAAAACCAACCTTACTGGTGCTAATCTTCAAATGTCCGATGGGCTGACAAAGCAACAAATAGATCAAGCCCTGACAAACAAAACAACCAGGTTTCCTAGTGGTTCTTTCTAAAAAGTTTTTGATTTTAGTACATTGCGACGCGAGCGGAGACGAGCATATTTTTTAGGCTGGAAGTGGCATCTTTTACCGCCGTCGCTTCATAACCACAATGTGCCGTGCAATCAGCACACTTGGGATTGTTCTTATGCCCGTACCCTTCCCAATTAGTTGTATTCATTAACTCCTCAAATGACTCTGCATAACCGTCATCAAGTAAATAGCATGGTTTCTGCCAACCTAGAACGGAGTAATTAGGATTACCCCAAGGAGTGCATTCATAATCCCGTCGACCTTGTAGGAACTCCAAATAGAGCGGAGAATGAGATATATCCCATCTACCTTTTTTATTTCTCTTTAATAATTCTCTAAAAAACTCCTGGGTGCGTTTGCGACCAAAAAAATGTTCCTGGTCCGGAGCATCTGGATATCTGAATGCAGAAGATAATGTTACTCCGTCTATCCCTAGAGGACCCAGAAAGTCAAGAAACTTTTCCGCTTGCTCAACGCTAGTTCCTTCAAAAAATGTTGTGGCGCTTGTAACCCGATAGCCCATTACTTTTGCTTCACGTACAGCGTCTAATGCTACTTTAAATACACCTTTTTTATCGACGATTCTATCATGGTCTTTTTCTAGGCCATCTAAATGAATGGAAAGCGTGAGAAATGGCGATACAGGTAACGTACCAAGATAATTTTTTAGTAAAATCGCATTAGTGCAAAGGTATATAAATCGTTTTTGCTTTATAAGACCTTCAACGATCTCAACAATCTGAGGATGCATCAAAGGTTCGCCACCAGCAATAGATACGATCGGAGCATCACATTCATTAGCTGCTTCAAAACATTGGTCAGGTGTTAGATTTTTGTTTAAAATCTCACTCGGTTTTTGAATTTTTCCACAACCAATGCATTCTAAGTTGCACCTAAATAGTGGCTCCAGCATTAAAACTAAGGGATACCGTTCGCGGCCTTTTATTTTTTGCCGCATAACATATGTACCCACCCTTATTGCCTGTTTTAATGGGATTGGCATATCTAATCTATCTTATACGTATTTTGTTGGTTTGATTTATTAGTAAAATTAACTAGAAACAACGTTGAAATATTATTATATTGGAGTTTGCACAAGTTGCAAACCCCTTGTTAGTTATTAAAATAATTTTTTTATGTGACAAGTTTTTAGCCGATTGCCGGTTTAACTGCGTCAAACTAATAAATCTTGCGTAAAATTACCTATTGTGAAAAAACTTTTTCTATTGATTGTCATCACAATATTCGCCATTTTTATTGATGGAACACTTACTCATGATATATTCGATTATCGGCTAGATTCTTTCCCAAAATGGGCAACTATTATCCTTATTCTCGGCATTTTTATGTCCATTACATGGCCGAAGACACACAAAAATAAAGAAGATAAAAAAAACCTTAAATAAAAAATAGGTAAAACCTCCCTAATCGAGGGGAAATGATATATAAACCAAAATATTAATAACCTTTTAAGATACTGAAGAGGGAGTAGGAATATCAACAACCCGGCTCAACAGGGCAAAGGGATCAATCTGACCATTCGTTTTTATCCACACAGCGCCGTTCCCTCCATGAGCAACTTTTAGAGGCAATCCATTTTTGTTTTCCATGGAAGATATGCGAAAACTATAGTTATTCAACGGCGAGATATATTCTACTTGGTGTCCGACTTCAATCCGATTCTTAACATCCACTTCCATCCAACCTTCAGCACGTTGATTAACAATTTTCCCAGCGTATACTTGAGGTAGATTTTCTTTCTGCGGAGAATCAAAACGTTCTGTAGATCTTTCAGATGCCGAAAGAAGAAACGCCGTAGTGAAACCGCGGTTGGCTGTTTTTTCAGTTTCAAGCAGTAAATTTGGATCAAAAGGCTTTTTTTCTACCATGGCATTAATTGCTTTGCGATAGGTCTTGGTTATCAATGAAAGATAATAAATCGACTTTGTACGACCTTCGATTTTAAACGACTCAACTCCGGAATTCCAAAGTTCATTAAGGTGTTCGATTGCACGAAGGTCTTTCGAGTTCATTATATAAGTACCGTGTTCGTCTTCATCAATGGGCATAAGTTCTCCATTACGCCCTTTTTCTTCAATTAAGTATTCTCCCCTGGTGTTTTTTAAGGCTTTTTCTTCTTCCGATAGCTCCTCTTTTAAATTATATTCCCATCGGCAGCTGTTAGTACAAGTCCCTTGATTAGCATCTCGATGATTAAAATAATTCGATAAGAGGCATCGCCCCGAATATGCAATACAAATAGAACCATGAACAAACGATTCTAGCCCGATGTCGGGAACATGTGTATGAATTTCTCGGAGCTCCTCCATGGATAATTCCCGCGAAAGAATAATTCTTTTAATTCCATAATCCCTCCAAAATGCAGCTGACATCCAGTTGATCGTATTCGTTTGCACAGATAGGTGAATCGGTAATTCCGGGAATTCGCTCTTCACATATTGAATCATTCCAGGATCAGACATGATGATCCCATCAGGTCCAGCGTCGGCAATAAATGCAATGGATTGTTTAAAAGATTCAAGCTTGCGATTTTGGGGCAGAATATTTGCGGTAACATAAATCTTTTTGCCTACCTGATGACAATATTCGATATCTTCTTTTAAAGTTTGGTTGGTGTAAGGATTTTCTTTAGCTCGTAACGAAAAACGTGGGACACCCGCATACACCGCATCGGCTCCGAAAGCCAAGGCGTATCTTAACTTTTCCGGACTACCCGCCGGACATAATAATTCTGGCGTCTTAGTCAAAATTTCTCCCTGCTCTTTAGAGTGTTATTTATGGACTTTACACCACTAACATATGGTACCGCAATGGATTTACTTATTAATTTAAATTTTGATTTTAAAAAAGAAAAATGAGGATCTTTATTATCTAGGGAAGATAGTTCTATTTATATGTTATTTAAGAGCTGGCTCCTTTTCCTTTTGCAAATCTTCTACTAAGGCAAGAGTAGATCTAAGTCGTCTGACTAAAACTTTAAAAATCGGTATAAGTGCTTCTGGATTGTGATCAGCCAAGTTGTTAAATGTTTCCTGAGAACATACACTCATAACACAATCCTCCAAGGCAGTAACGGTTGCAGAACGAGGCAAGCCGTCAATAAGACCCATTTCTCCAAAAATTTCGCTTTTCTTTAAAACACCCAAAACCTGCTTTTGCCCATGCGGGCTTAATTTAGAAACCTCTACAGAACCCTCCTCGATAATATAGGCGCAATCGCCCAAGGTTCCTTCTTCAATTATGTCTTTGCCTTTTTTAAATTTAACTATATTCACGAAAAGTTTGAGCTCCAAATTGTAGTTGAATGTCGCAATTTAAAAATATCCGGCGTCATCATTATTGTAAGAAATTTATCCATAAAAGCAACTTTTTCAATATAAAAGGTCTTATATCTAAGCCGAGTAATAGAATCTATGCATGATTTGGTGCACTGCTTACCAGTTTTAAGGTAGATCTCAAACGCGAAGCCAACACTTTGAAAATCGGCATTAATGCTTTTGGATTAGTGCTGGTAAGAGAGTTGAACGACTGCCTTGTTAGTACCTTGATCGTACAGTTATCCAATGCTGTAACCGTGGCTGAACGAGGTAGACCATCTATTAATCCTAATTCTCCAAAAATGTCATTTTCCTTGAGTTGACAAAGAATCTGCTTATTATTTTGCACATTAATTTGTGAGACCTCCAAGCGTCCTGCCTCAACAATGTATGCACAATCACCCAATTCACCCTCACTTATGACTTTAGAGCCAGGTTTGAAGTAAAGCCTTTTCATTGGAAAATATATCTCCTTACGAAAAATAAAAGAAATCTTTAAAAACTATATCACTTACAGTTAACGGAAAATTACGTTGAATGCTTTAATAAATTATCTCCCTCAAAAAAAATTATTTTTCTAGACTAAATCCGCTGAGACCACTCTTGCCAACATTACTAGAAGGCCCGTTTTTAATAGCATTGGGATCGATTGGGTTGGAAAGAAAAGTCATTAAGCCTATAATTGCAACAGCTCCAAACACTAATTTCCACGGAAACGACTTTCGTTTGGGAACTTTGTTCCTTGCCAGTTTAGAATCTTTCCTTACAGATATTTGCCTTTCGCTTCTTTTTTTTATTGGCTTTTTTTCTGCCACAGCGAGACCCATAAGAAAACCCCTTAAAGTTAATTGTTAAAAAATTTAACATTTAGAGATTCTGCATAAAGCATGCCAAAGGCAAAAGAAAGAAAGTAAAATAACAAAATTGATTTATTTATAATATGTTATAACAGAACACCCTATAAGATTATTTTCCAAGAAATAGAAGTTTTGTCTCAAAATGATAACTTTTATCGCACTATGATTTATCAAGATGAGACAAAATATCACTCAATTTGATACTTTTTGATTTTCCTATAAAAAGTTGCCCGGCTGACGCCTAATAATTTGGAGGCTTGCTCTACATTGCCACGGGCATTTTTTAATGCTTTAACAAGGGCCTGCTTCTCTACTTCTTGCATGGTTAAGTTTGCGGATGGTGGTGTAGCATTTAACAATTTGGAATTTTCTTGAGGTGGTGTCTGGTTGGTAAGGTTATTATCAGTAATCGAATCTTCCTGTTTATGGCGGTAATGTTGAATTTCTACAGGTAGATTTTCTATCTCTATCGTATCTGTTCTCGTTGCCACCATGGCTCTATAGATCGCGTTTTCCAGTTGACGCACGTTACCCTGCCAATTGTATTTCATAAGAGCCTCCACCACAGAAGAAGAAACTGTAGTAATTATTTTAGGCATCTCATTTTTATATTTTTTAAGAAAATGGTTTACCATAATAGGAATATCTTCTTTTCTATCTCTTAGTGGTGGGATGGTAATTGGATATACAACAAGACGATAGTAAAGATCTTCGCGAAACTTACCGCTTTGTACTTCTTCTTCAAGCTTACGATTCGTCGCAGATATAATACGAAGGTCGACGCTGATTTTTTTATTCCCTCCAACGCGCTCAAAAGTCTTATCTTGCAAAAAGCGAAGTAATTTTACTTGCATTTCCTGCGACATCTCGCCCACTTCATCGAGAAAAAGAGTCCCACTGTTTGCATATTCCAATTTACCAACTCTTGAGTGGTCGGCTCCCGTAAAAGATCCTTTTTCGTGCCCAAAAAATTCGCTCTCTTGAAGCGACTCTGGAATCGCCCCACAATTAATAGCAATGAAAGGCCCTGTCTTATAAGAACTACTATAATGAATAGCCTTGGCAACTAACTCTTTTCCCGTCCCACTTTCCCCTTGTATAAAAACATTGATATTTATTTCTGCAACCTCCTCAATTTGCGCAAACACATGTCGAATCGCTTCACTTTGACCTACAATATTTTTGTATACATATGTTTTTTGCATTTCTCCTCGGAGACGATCAATTTTATGCACCATTGTATGCATCTCGATAGCGCGTTCTATATTAGTGATTAGTCGCATTTTTTCGACGGGTTTTACAATATAATCAAACGCACCCAATTTCATTGCTTCTACTGCCGATTTAAGCTCACTATTATCTGTAACGACCATGATAGGAATATCGCGATTTATAAGTCTTAATCGCTTGAGAAATTCCAGTCCTGATAGTCCCGAGGCACCAGAAATATTAACATCCAAACAAATAGCAGATGGATTTAAATCAAGAGTATTCAAACATAACTCTGTATCCTGAAAAGTCTTTGTCTGAAACCGTTCCTCTTGAAGCCAGGTAGTCAAAATTTCACTGTGAGCATTGTCCTGGTCGACTATGAATACAAGTTCGTTAGCCATAGAATTATTTTTCCATCTTTACTAAAAAATATTAACTTTAAATAAATCGCTAGGATTCACACCCTGGTGAACGGTGGTAACCCATAGATTCGGCTAGTCCTTTATATCCAAAAACAATATATTTCCCCCCTTTTTCTGGATAGTCCTTGCAGGCTGGCCACCAATAAATATTTACTTTTGGATCCCCTATGATTCCATAGCTTAATATAAGATCATAATCCACCTCGTTTTCATCAGCTGGTGTAATAGGGGGGGAGTTTTCTCGCCTAAATTTCCATGGAGGCATTGGTGAAGACTCAACCCAAATACCTATTTTTTTTTCCCATGCTTCATATTGTAAACGTTCCAGCAATTTACTTGGAGATGGAATCACGCGATAATGCCAAGCTAAACCTGCCCGAACTAGTTCTTCATTAAGCACTACTCCCTGAAAAGCCACAGAGCCTACCAAACGTCCGTAAAAATCAATCATATTATATTCAACTTGGATTTCTTTTCCAAGAATCTGATTCGCGGTAAATTCTTTGGCATGCACACCAAATGGTTGTTTTATTTCGGGAGTATCAATATTGGACAAACGAACTTTATACAACTTCACAAAGGGAGGAACAGATTCGATGGTAAAGGTATCGCCTTGGTGAACTGTAATCACGTTTCCCGTAATTATTTTGAGTGGCGACTGGACTAAAAAATATGTCAGTGTTATTGCCAGTCCTATTTTAATCCCTGCCATATCCAAGCCTAAAATAAATTTTAAATAATAAGTTTCATTATTTTTAATTCTTCACAAAGACTTTACCAAATACCATTAAATTTGTACTAAAAACTCTGATCCTGCATTAATATATAACATCCAATAAAAATTAGAAGAGCATCTATATCAATGCTCGAAAAGCCAATGGAAGTTTTAATTTAAAGCACTTATATAATGTCCTCAATATTAGTTCTCGCATGCAATACTTTTATCAAACCTAAAAATTAGTTACTTTGAATGACGGATGACAAAAAACATATCACAATAAGAGCGGGAATATCCTCTGGAAAGAAAGTAAAAAGGGCTGTCTCCTTTGGGGAAAACAGCCCTTTTTGGTTTTGGCTCCGGTGACTGGACTCGAACCAGTAACAACTCGATTAACAGTCGAGTGCGCTACCATTGCGCCACACCGGAATATTTTTACCTTGATTCAATAGCTTCTTCATTTAAGTCTAGAATCAAAATAAACGTTATTGAAAAGGGGCATAGTTAAACCATCAGCATTACGTTGTCAAGCTTCATTGCTATTCATTTCATTTCTGTACGGCCTTCGAGTGATTTCATAAGGGTCACCTCGTCAGCATACTCGATATCTCCACCTACAGGAAGCCCTCTTGCAATTCGGGTAATTTTTATATTAGCGGGCTTAAGAATTTTGGAAATATAAATAGCCGTTGATTCTCCTTCCATATCTGGATTAGTAGCCAGAACAATTTCCTGAATATCTTCGTTAAAGACTCTTTCTTTTAAGTTTTCTATTGTCAAATCAGCCGGCCCAATACCGTCGAGAGGTGAGATCACACCCATAAGCACGTGATATACGCCTTTAAAGTGTCCCATCTTTTCCATTGCGTAAACATCATGGGGTTCCTCGACGACGCAGATAAAAGATGGATCACGCTTGGAATCACAGCAAATATCACAGGGATTTATCTCTGTAATACCGTGGCATTTGGAACAGAGAATTACTTTTTCTTTAAGATTACGGACGGCATCGGCAAGTTTGTTAGCTCCTTCGGAGGTCCCTCGCATTAAAAAAAAAGACAGGCGTTCTGCGGTTTTTTGCCCAATTCCTGGCATTCGCTTTAACTCTTCTATTAATGTGGTAACTGCTGGTGGACGTTTCATTAATGAGGATTTCCGGTTTAAGGAAACAATCCGGGGATTTTGATTCCTCCGGTGAACCGCGTCATTTCCTCCTGAGCCAAGTCCTTTACTTTTCGATGGACTTCATTTACTGCCCCTATCATTAAATCCTCAAGCACTTCACGGTCGTTCATATTGATGAGCTCATCGTCAATATGAATCGAAAGAATTTCATTGATTCCATTAGCTGTGATTTTGACCATACCACCACCTGTCGAAACTTCGATCTTTTTTCCTGCGAGATCACGTTGAACATCGGCTATTTTCGACTGCATTTCCTGGGCTTGCTTAAATAAAGCACCCAAATCTTTTACAGACATGTTTTATAGGTCGTTAAAGGTTAACGTTTCAAGTTAATATTTTTCAAATTAAATATCTACTTAATAACTACTCCTCCAAAAACATCTAAGGCTTCTTGAATAATTTCTGCTTCTGTTTTCTGTCGGACTTTATGATAGATTTTTTTTTTATCCCCAAGATTACTACTAGAAGCAATTGGCTTCTCCCCTAAATTTAGTTGGACGTCCACTTCCAGTTTACAAATCGACTTGGCAAGATCTTTAATCAATTGAAGATTTTCTGGCTCTTTTACCTGGTCCAGGGTAATAACATCTACAAAGCTAAGGTTTAAATTTGACTCATCAAAGACGGTAACCTTACATTGTGAAAAATAGTAATTAAAAATTGGTTTCCGTCTACAAATTTCTTGCTTGAGTTGATCCCAGTGCAAACCAGGGTTAGACCGAAGAATCGATAAAGACTTAGCTGCCCTCGCAGTTTTCGTAGGATATTTATTCAAATCAGATGGTGTTGTTGATGAAACCATTGGTCCAGTGGCTTCTCCTATTAGGTTTATCTTCTTAATCATATCATCGATATGTTGGAAGGGGCGGACATCCACCAAGCGAAGTACAGCCATTTCAAGAATCATCTGCGCTAGTGAACTACGTTTCATTTCGAACTCCGTCCGGATCAGAACAGTAAACATTTGTTGTAAATCGTCAATATGAAAAGCTTCAGCCTGAGATTTTAATGATCCTAAATCACAAACCTGAGTATCCAATAACGTTTCGGGTTTATCAGAAAGTTTGACCATCATAAGGTTTCGCAAATATTCTGTTAAATCGCGGCAGAAAAAATTCAAATCTTTTCCACCTGCAATTATTTCTTGGATGCTCGTTATAAGACTAGCAGAATCTTTTTTTATAAGGTGGTTGATAAATTCTACCAGAGATTGCCTGCCAACGATTCCTAGAACTTCCTCCACAGAAGCACTTTCCAAGTTTTTGCCACAGTAAGCAATGACTTGATCAAGAAGGCTTTGGGCATCGCGCATACTTCCAGCACCAGCTTTTGCTATTTCTTCGAGACTAAGTTTATCAAACTCAATTTCTTCTTGACTACAGATGAGCTCTAATTGTTTTATGATCTGCTTGTGTGAAAGAGGCTTGAACTCGAAACACTGGCATCTGGAAAGAATAGTTTCTGGAATTTTAGAAAGTTCAGTAGTTGCGAATAAAAATACGACTCTAGGTGGCGGTTCTTCGAGCGTTTTTAGCAAAGCATTAAAGGCGCTTTTTGAAAGCATGTGTACTTCGTCAATAATGTATACCTTATAGCGGCTGGCGGAAGCGACATACTGAGTAGTTTCTATCAACTCACGTGCTTCCGCTACACTATTGTTTGATGCTCCATCAATTTCCCGAACATCTATACAGCTTCCCAATCTTATTTCTTTACAAAAATCACATGTATCGCAAGGTTCGGGGTTGGGCCCTTTGTCACAATTAAGTGCCTTTGCAAAAATACGAGCTGTGGTGGTTTTCCCCACACCGCGTGTACCAGAAAATAAATAGGCATGAGATGTCTTACCCAGTTCTATTGCATTGGTAAGGGTGCGGACTATGTGTTCCTGACCTATTAACTCACTAAATTTCTGGGGGCGCCATTTGCGCGCCGATACTTGAAATTCCATCGGGTGTATATCCCCTATATTATAATTGGAATCCAAGCTGAAAAAAAGGAGACCAACTATATCAAGGCAGCTTACTGGGTAATCCCACAGCACACAGGGAATGTTGCTACCGCTGCTTCCTTCCGGACCTGACGGGGTTCGCAATGCCATGTTGCGTGAGGCCCAGCAAACTACCAAATTTGTTTTAACTTTCTACGGAGAGGGAGGGATTCGAACCCTCGGTAGGGGAAACCTACACACGCTTTCCAAGCGTGCGCCTTAAGCCGCTCGGCCACCTCTCCCATACCTTACCTAATTTATAAGTAAAAAACTCTATTATCTGTGACCCTTATATTATAAAAAGAGGCGATGATTAAAATCCCAAGTCCCCCCACTGGCATAATTAATTTTAAATCAACCGCCTTCAACCACTGGTCCACCTGTCCGTGCCCGCACAACATTCGCCAATGGGGACCATCGCAAAGACGAGTCGGGGATTTTAAAAGAGCGCGCCCAAGAGGACTCGAACCTCCGACCTATGGTTCCGCAAACCATCGCTCTATCCAACTGAGCTATGGGCGCTTAATACATGTAAAATAAATAACAGCCTGCCCGCTTAAGCAGTTTGGTCCAGGTTGATCGATAGAAACCGATTTGACTCTTTTTCTCCAATACCAATACCTTTATTTAAGATATAGCAGCAGGAATTGCCCCTAACAACTTGACAGAAAATATTTGATGCTCGAATGCGTACATTGTGGGGAATTTTTTAAAAGCCCATCCTTTATAAATAATTTTTCCTCCATCTTCAACTATGAGTTGTACCGCCGGATTGAGTTGCTCATTTCCAACTGAAGTGTAGGTCATCTTGTCCATCATAAAATTTGGTAAAAATGGCCCCACTGTTACTTTTAACCCTGAATCCTCAAGAGCAACGCTAGTGCCGAGGTCTACAACTTGGATTCCTTCTTTTTCTTCTTTTTTGTTCTGGACTAAAATTCTTACAGCTTTCCACCTATTTTTAACCTCTGGCGGCACAAAAGTTTTTCTAAAAATAATCTTATTTTCATCTACTTGTGGGTGACCATCTGTTTTTATTCCAGACCCTTCGGTCAAGATGGCTTTAGCAGGAGCTTCCCTTTTTGATGCAAATAACGTTTCACCCGTATTGGATCTGAGCTGATCTGAGGATTTTTCAGACGAGGAAATACTCTCGTCGGTTCCTATTGAGCAACCCACGAATCCACCAAAGATAAAAATCAGCAGCAAAATAATAAACTTGTTTGCACGGTGGATATTGTCTAATTTCTTTTTCATCATTTCTAAATAAAATTACGGTGGCGGAGAGGGAGGGATTCGAACCCTCGGTAGGGGAAACCTACACACACTTAGCAGGCGTGCGCCTTAAGCCAGCTCGGCCACCTCTCCATATTCTTAATAAATATCAATTATAAATGAATATATTAATCGGTTATAACCCAAGCCCAAAGATCGATATGTTATTAAAATTGGCGGAGGGAGTAGGATTCGAACCCACGGTACTTTCGTACAACGGTTTTCAAGACCGCCGCCTTAAACCACTCGGCCATCCCTCCTGAATTTTTAATATTTATCCAGTTTTATACAAAAGTCAAGAACCTGTTACCTCTTTAAAAATCAAACATTTTAGAAAATCATGACCTCTTCTTTTTAATCCTTTTTTCGATACCTTCTACCTTCATCTTGAGTAGGGAGGGATATATATAATTATTTTGCAGGGACTGGAATCTATCGAGGGCTTCCTGCAGCATTCCTTCGTTTTCAAGACAGGAAGCGACAATAAATGTCATTTCATTGTGATATTTGCTCCCTGGATAGCTATCAAGGAATTTATGGTAATGGCTTTGAACATCCGGACAACGGTTTAGGGCATATAGGACCTCGAGGATTTTAAACTGAGTCTTTTGAGCCCAAACACTCTTTGGATATTTTTCCAGAAGGATTTCGAGTTCTGCCAAAGTCTGTTCATAATTTTGCTGTTTAAAATATATCGATGCGATTCGGTACTGATGACCTCCATTAGTTTGGGGTTGGTCAAACTCGTTGATCAATTTTTGATATTCAATTATCGCCTGATCAAAATCTTTAAAAGTAAATTCCATAATTTCGGCGATGTACTTTTGGGCGTCGAAACTAAATGGACCCTTCTTATCTAACTCCATGACTTCCTGGAAGTAGCTAATTGCCTGGGCGCTATTGTTCAAACTGAAATGATAAATTTCTCCTAAGCGAAACAAGGTTTCTTCAGCGGCCCTGCCTGATGGATATTTTTTTAAAACGGATTTGAATATTTCTATGGCACCATGGTTGCGACCTTTAATCCATTCGTTATTGGCTTTAAGAACTAGTTTTTCGCCTCCATCATTTGAACATGCTGACAAAAGAAAAATTACAAGGATTGATAGAACCAATCTAAAGAAAATTTTCATTAATTTCCCGACTAGTAATTTAAATGTAAAAATATAGCAACCAAGTGAGGATATTAGGGGGCTCGGACTAGCTTATGTGTCAGACTCTTCCATCAGCTTCTCAATGCAAACAACACGGTTATCATCTTTTAATCTTACAACTCGGACACCCTGAGTGTTTCTGCCTATGACTGAAATTTCATTAACCCGCATACGAACAATATTGCCATCGGAAGTAATAACGAGAATCTCGTCATTATCTACTACCTGTTCAACGCCTATCACTGATCCTATTTTCTCATTACATTTTATAGTTATTACTCCCATGCCGCCACGCCCTTGAATCGGGTATTCATCCAACAGTGTCCTCTTACCAAAACCCTGATCGGTTACTGTTAAAATAGCGGTTCCCGGCTCAACGACACAAGCACCCGCAACTCGGTCATTTTCTTTTAAGCGAATGCCGCGAACCCCACGACCCGTTCTTCCAATTGGTCGGACTTCATCTTCTGTAAAACGAATAGAAATTCCATTTTGTGTCACCATTAGAATATCCTGGCTGCCGTCCGTTAGCCCAGCCGCTATAACCCTGTCATCCTCATCAATCGTTAAACCAATTATTCCACCTTGTCGTGGTTTGCTGTATGCCATCAAGGATGTTTTTTTGACCACCCCTCTTTCTGTAACAATCAGAACATGTTTCCCTTCTTCGAATGTTTTAACTGAGAGAATACCCGCGATACTTTCATCTGGTTTGAGTGGTAGCAGATTTGCTATGGACTTACCTTTAGATGTACGAAGCACATCGGGGATGGTATAGACTTTGAGCCAGTGAACTCTTCCAAGGCTAGTGAACACCATAAGGCTGTCGAGAGTCGACGCAATAAAAATATTTTCTACAACATCTTCTTCGTTAACTTTCATTCCCTTAATTCCCTTACCACCTCGACGTTGCGCGCGGTAGTTATCCTTGCTCTGGCGTTTGATATAACCACCTCGAGAATAGCTGACAACTACATCTTCATCGGCGATCATGTCCTCAATATCGATATCATCCGCTTCACTGGGAATAATTTCAGTGCGTCGGTTGTCACCATACCTTTTTTTTATTTTGATCAGCTCATCCCGAATAATCTTAAGTTTCACATCATCATTAGCTAAAACATTTTTAAGTTCTTTAATGAGTTTTATGATTGTTTTTAGTTCATCAACTATTTTTTGTCGCTCTAGACCTGTCAAACGTTGAAGACGCATTTCCAAAATAGCTTTGCCCTGGACCTCTGAAAGTTCAAAATTTTCCATCAGGCCCAAGAGCGCTTCTGTTGGATCTGCCGCCGCACGAATTAAAGCTACTACGGTGTCCATATTATCTATGGCGATTTTAAGACCTTCATAAATATGTTCTTTTTCTTGCGCTTTCTTTAAATCAAATTCTGTGCGTCGGGTCACCACCTCTTTCCGAAACATTACAAAGTGATGAAGCATTTCTTTTAAATTAAGAACTTTAGGTTGCTGATTAACCAATGCCAGCATGATAATTCCAAAAGTATCCTGAAGTTGGGTGTTTTTATACAGGGTGTTCAAGACAACTTGAGCCATGGTCCCCTTTTTCAGTTCCAACACAACACGAATCCCTTCACGATCAGACTCATCTCGTAAGTCCGAAATCCCTTCCAAACGTTTTTCTCTAACTAGCTCAGCGATTTTCTCGACGAGGCGAGCTTTGTTAACTTGATATGGTAGTTCTTGGACAACGATCCGCTCCCGGTCTCCCTTTTCCATTGCTTCAATATTTACCCGTCCTCGAATTTTAATAATCCCCCTGCCCTTAAGGTAAGCTGATCGAATACCAGATGTTCCGTTAATGATGCCGCAAGTAGGGAAGTCGGGACCCGGTAGAATTTCTATAAGATCCTGAATAGTACAATCTGGGTTCTTAATCAAATGAATAGCGGCATTAACTATCTCTTCAATATTATGCGGCGGAATGTTAGTGGCCATTCCAACAGCTATACCCGACGCACCATTAGCTAATAGGTGTGGAAAAGCAGCTGGCAAAACCGATGGTTCTGTAAGAGACTCGTCATAATTTGGAGCAAATCGCACGGTATCTTTTTCCAAATCATGGAGGAGTTCCTGGGTGATCTCTGACATGCGAATTTCGGTATATCTCATAGCGGCGGCCGAGTCGCCATCTATTGAACCGAAGTTACCTTGGCCATCAACTACTGGGTAACGTTGAGAAAAACTCTGTGCCATTCGCACAATAGCGTCATATACCGCCGTATCGCCGTGAGGGTGATACTTGCCGATTACATCCCCAACTATGCGTGCAGATTTTTTGTAAGGCTTGTTATGCGCATTGCTTACTACCTGCATCGCATAAAGAATACGACGATGGACAGGTTTTAACCCGTCTCTCACATCGGGTAACGCCCGCCCGATTATTACGCTCATTGCGTAATCGAGATACGATGTTCGCATTTCATCATTTATGCTAACGGGCCTAATAATCTCAGCTTTTGACATAGTTTTCCTTTATTTTTTTATCCTATGCTCTATCTCACTTTTGTTTTTGATGATAAAAAACGGAAAAATAAGTTGTTTGTGAAGAATAATTTTATTGCACTTGAAAAGTGACTTTAGGTCATGAGCTAAACGTCAATGTTCCTAGCGTCCAAAGCATTGTTCTCGATAAACTCTCTTCTGGGCTCTACGGCGTCCCCCATAAGAGTAGAGAACAACTCAATCGCCCCCGATCTATTTTCTGCTTTCACTTGCAAAAGAACCCTCTGTTCTGGGTCCATAGTAGTCTCCCAAAGTTGTTGTGGGTTCATCTCACCCAAACCTTTATAGCGCTGGATTGCTATCCCCTTCTTCGCTCCTTCCAATATAGCCTCCAAAAGATCGTGCTTGGATTCTGCGTCTACTGTCTCAGTGCCATTGATCAATTGAAACGGAGGGTGATCCATGCTTCTGAGAGGTTCATATACATCAAGAATTTTATGAATAATAACTGAGTCCATAAATTCTGCATTGAAAATTATTTTAAATTCACGCCCCTGATCTAGACCGAGAATAATCAATTGATATAATTCACTTTCAAAATCGAATTTTACTTGCAAAGACACCTCTTTGACCTTTGAATTTAAGTCAATTTTGCTTTTCCCGTGTGTTGTCTTTGCCATTATGTTTTCTTTATTAGACTTATCAAGCTCCAGTTTAAAGCGTTTAAGTTTGTTTTCTACATCCCACTTGCCTTCACTACCCTCAAGAAACTTAATGGGTAAGTTTAGGGAATCACCGTTATAATCGATTTTTTTCTTGTTTTCTTTGTTAATTAACTCCCCGAATAGGATAGCAGTAGCTTCAATTAGCTTTTCGACCGAGTTAAAACATTTTTTGTCAATTTTAAGTTTTACCAGACCATTTAATATTCTCTTCGGTATATTGTTTTTAACCACTTGATCAAAGCAATTCTCATAGAGGACGAGGTTGTCCACCAAGGTTATAAGATCTTTCCCAGAATATTTTTTGTTTCCATTTTCCTTAGCCTTAACCTCCATCTTCTCGGTACCCTGCTCAACTAGATACTGAAATAAGTTTTTCTCATTTTTCAAATAATTTTCTTTTTTTCCTTTTTTAACTTTAAATAACGGTGGCTGAGCAATGTATAGGTTACCCGCCAATATAAGTTCTTCCATCTGTCGAAAGAAGAAGGTAAGCAGAAGAGTGCGAATATGGGCGCCGTCTACATCCGCGTCGGTCATTATTATGACCTTATGATAGCGAAGTTTACTTAGTTCAAAATCGGACTTAATTCCAGTTCCCAGAGCTGTTATCAGCGTTCTAATTTCATCGCTAGCAAGCATTTTGTCGTCGCGGGCTTTTTCTACATTCAAAATTTTGCCTTTGATAGGCAGAATGGCTTGAAACCTTCGATCTCTCCCCTGCTTCGCCGAACCACCCGCAGAATCACCTTCAACAATATATAATTCACAAAGAGAGGGGTCCCGCTCTGAACAGTCCGCTAATTTGCCAGGAAGAGCGCTAATTTCTAAAGCATTTTTGCGCCGAACCAAGTCTTTAGCTTTTTTTGCTGCTTCTCGTGCAAAAGCGGCGCTTATTGCCTTAGATACAATTGCTTTAGCTATGTTGGGTCGCTCTTCAAATAATTTCCCTAGTTGATCGTTAACTATTTGTTCAACCATTCCCTTTACTTCGGTATTCCCCAGCTTCCCCTTGGTTTGCCCTTCAAATTGCGGTTCAGGTATTTTTATACTCAAAACAGCGATTAGACCCTCGCGGACATCCTCTCCTGTCAAGCTGAGATCACCATTTTTAAGCATTTTATTCTGGGCCGCATAGGTATTAATAGTTCGGGTGAGAGCCGACCGAAACCCGCTTAAATGTGTCCCCCCATCCCGGGTATTAACATTATTTACAAAAGTAAAAACCTCTTCGCTATACCCCTCGTTGTACATAAGGGCTAACTCCAAGAAGCCATCTTCTTTTTTTCTATGGATGTATATCGGTTCTTGATGCAACACCTTTTTTTTCTCGCTCAAATGCTTTAAAAACGAAACAATACCCCCTTCATAGAAAAATTCGTCATCTCTGCCATCACGTTCGTCATGGAAGTGTATTTTCAATCCCTTATTAAGAAACGAAAGCTCTCTTAACCGATTTGATAGAGCATCATAACCAAAATTCAAATCACTAAAAATAGTAGAGTCTGGTAAAAATGTAATTTTAGTCCCATTTGTCTCACACTTTCCCACTGCCTTTAAAGGAACCAAGGGCTTCCCTCTTTCATATTTTTGTAAATATATGTGTCCACCTCTTTTTATTTCTAAAGACAGCTTATCAGAGAGCGCATTAACAACCGAAACACCGACCCCATGTAAACCTGCCGATACTTGATAAGTGTCTTTATCAAACTTACCTCCAGCATGAAGTACCGTCATAACCACCTCAGCAGCAGATACCTTTCTATCTGGATGAATATCCACCGGTATTCCTCGGCCATTGTCCATTACTGTTACGCTGTTATCTATGTGAATGATTACCTCTATTTCCGAACAGTAACCAGCAATTGCTTCATCAACACTGTTATCCACCAACTCAAATACAAGATGGTTGAGCCCGCCCAAACCCGTTCCCCCTATATACATGGCCGGACGTTTTCTTACAGCTTCAAGACCTTCCAATATCTTTATGTTGGTCGAATCGTAAACTTTTTGAGGTTGAGTCATTTGTTAGTGCTTTTTGTTTACTATTTTAATAATAATAAAAATTAAAGAATAAACTTAGTAGTAGAAGTAGGGGTTGTTGATATGTTGATAAGTCTCTAAAGATGATGAAAATTAAGGATAAAATTTATAAAAACTTTGTTGGCTGATCTGAAAAATCTGGACTAATGGAAGGACGCCAAAATATGGTTTCATTATACCTTAGTTTTGCTTGGTTATTTACACTTTTTGAACCAGTTTCAGGAGGTTTTTCCACATTCGATTATTTCAACTATTTCTTTGACCGTTTTTTCTAAATCACCCTTTTCATTGATTTTTTTTGTTACTTTTTTGTGGGCAAAAATGACAGTAGTATGGTCTTTGCCCCCAAACTGCCGTCCTATATCTGGAAGAGATAGTTTTGTATGTTCCCGCGCTAAATACATGGCTATTTGGCGTGGGACGGAGATCCCTCGAGAGCGGTTTTTAGACTTTAGATCCGCTACTTTAATAGTAAAATACTTAGCAACGGTGGCCATGATTGTCTGGATAGTAAAGTTTTTGTTTTTATCGTAAACAAATTCTTTTAAAACTTCTTGTGCTAGGGGGAGGGTGATATCGCGGTGGGTAAATGAAGCAAAAGCAATAATACGTAAGAGTAGACCTTCAAGCTCTCGTATATTTGTTTTTATGTTTTTAGCTAAAAACATAGCGACGTCTTGTGGTATGGTTTTTTTGTGTAGCTCTGCTTTTTTGTATATTATCGCGACTTTCGTTTCCAGGTCGGGGGTTTCAATATCTGCGATTAACCCTGACTCAAAACGGGAGCGGAGTCTTGCTTCAATGTTTCTTATATCTTTGGGATATTGATCGCTTGAAAGAACGACCTGCCGATGAGATTCGTAAAGGGTATTAAATGTATAAAAGAACTCTTCTTGGGTTCTATCTTTCCCTGCTAAAAACTGGATATCGTCTACAAATAAAACGTCTAGGGGACGGTACCGTCCCCTGAAAGATGGCATATCATCTCGTTTAAGGGATTCAATAAGATCTACCGTAAAGCTTTCCGCGGAGAGGTAACGTATCTTTGATTGTGGATCCCTTTTTAAGATGGCGTTTCCAACAGCGTGGAGGAGATGGGTCTTCCCGAGACCAACACCACCATATATAAAAAGTGGGTTGTAAGTCATAGTTGAATTACCAGCAACGGCCATCGCTGCCGCATGTGCAAACTGATTGCTGGAGCCAACTATAAAATTTTCAAAGTTATATCTACCGTTTATAGAACTAGCGCTATGAATAGAATTCTGTTTTTTGTTTACAGAGGTGTTTAGCTCTATAATGGGTTTTTGGTTTGGCTTTGTGGGGGGTTTTGATTCAACCCTGAATTCCAAATGGATTGGCTTGTTCGTCAACTTGTTGAGAATTGATGTTATAACTTCATAATAATTTTCTTGAAGACATGATTTATAAAATTCATTCGGAACAGCTATAATAAGACTATCCTCTACGAATGAACGAGGGTAAATTGGTAAAAACCAAGTGGTATAGCTTTCGGGGGGAATAAGTTTTTTAATTTCTACGAGACCTTTTTCCCACAACAATTCCTTAGAATGCATGCACTCTCTTTTGGTCAGAAGTTATATTTAGTTTGTGGAATTTGCGACATCATATCGGAGTGAACGGTTCTTTTGCAACCATAAAAAAGACAAAAATGTTTCAATTGTACTTAGTCCCTAATTTAACAGAAGTTTTTTAAAAATAAATTAAACGGCATCTCATGCATATTATCGTTTGCGTCAAACAAGTTATAGATACCGCTGCTCGTATAGAACTTAAGGAAGGAAAAATAGACGGCGCGAACTTGGCCAAAGTTCTTAATCCCTATGATGAGTTTGCTGTGGAAGAAGCGCTACGAATTCGGGAACGTAAACTTGATACCGAAATAACTCTTGTTACCTTGGGTCCAGAACGGTTTCAAGGCGCTTTGCGAACTGGTTTGGCGATGGGTGCAGATAATGCTGTCCATTTAATGGATCCTGCTTTTGATACGGCAGACTCCCTAACTATAGCGCAGCTCTTAGCCAATGCCGTTAAACTTATTGGGTTTGACCTCATACTTTGCGGCAGACAAGCAGTTGATGATGATATGGGGCTAATTGGTCCTGCTCTTGGAGTTTACCTTAATATCCCTTGTGTTACGGTTGTAACCCAACTTGAGTTTTTAAATGACTGGAAAACAGCAAAAGTCACCCGGCAAATTGAAGGCGGTTCTGAAATTATCGAGTCACCACTACCCGTATTATTTACCTGCCAAAAAGGACTCAACCAACCTCGGTTGCCTTCTTTTAAGGGTATTATGACCGCAAAGAAAAAATTGATACAAATTTTCGATGCTGCAAAAATAGGTCCCATTCCAAACTTAATAAGTAATCAAACGAGCACCGCCAATCAAACTTGCTTGGAACTTCCTCCCACCCGCGACAAGGGAACAATATTAGACGGATCGTCTAATGAGGCTGTATCCAAGTTAGTAAAGACCTTGCGAGAAACTGAAAAGGTGGTGTAAAGTAGTCTGGAAGTTTAATGGTCCTTTTGATTGACGCAACTCAATTAAATTTTTTTATGGAAACTACCAAGTCTAGTCAAAATGCCGTCTCCAGGTTTTGGCGACGAATTAGTCAATTTAGTTCGAGGTACAAAAGCGAAATGGGACTCGCTGTTCTTCTGTTATATGTTTTTTTACTCGGCCTTGGTACCGTTGGAGAGGTGTGGGACATTGAATGGATCCTTGACTTGCCTGTTTTTCGCCCCCCAGGAAAATATTGAGTTGTTGTGTCTGCTTCTTGTGTTCTCATGCTTAGAGTTCGTTTTGCTTTGTAGTTTTTGCTCAATTAAGCCTTCTTTAAATATTTTAGCCGAAAGTTGCTAATATATTTCTTATATTTGATCTCTAATTTCTCTAAAATTTAGTTATTTGAAAACTTTAAATTATATAAATCTATTTTTAAGTAATTAGCCTAAATGGGCTATACTATCTATAGGCCTGCGATTGATCATTAGTTTACTTAGGGGTTATTCCCCCCTCTGTTTTTGGTAAGTTTTATTTTTTACTTTTCATATTTTGGAAATAAGGCGAATGGGTGAGATCAAACAAGTTTGGGTCATGGTAGAGTGTGGGCAGAAAAGAGTTAAACCAGTCTTCTTTGAAGCGGTTCGTGCGGCAAGGCTTTTAGCTAATTCATTAAAGGGGTCTGTTGAGGCTCTATGCCTTGGCTTGGAGCAATCAAGCCAAGCAGGCGACTTAATACATTATGGTGCGGATCGTGTCCGGGTCCTTAAAAACCCACTTTTCGGCACATTTTCTCTTGAGTTGTGGCTTAAGACCATTGAACTTGAGATTAACGAACGAAAACCGTATGCAATTTTTTTTTCGGCAAACACCCATGGAAAAGAGCTTTCTGCCGCTTTGTCCGCCAAACTAAATACTGGTTTAGCCGTAGATTGCGTTGCAATTGAGGCCACAGGGCAAGAGGAGATCATTGTTAGACGTCCAGTCTATGCTGGAAAAGCGTTTTCTAAGCTTACTTTGAGGGGTTCTGGTCCCCATGTTTTGAGTTTACGGCCTAATATTTTTAGAGGTCCCGGTCCAGATTTGTCCAGGTCTGGAGAAATCGAATTGGTGGATGTTCAGGTCCCTGATGGTCGTTTGCTTCTTAAAGTACGAGAGATCATAAAGGAAGCAGACAACCAACTTGACATAGCCGAGGCAAAAGTGGTGGTTTCAGGAGGGCTCGGTATGCAGCGGCCTGAAAACTTCAAGTTTATAGAAGACTTGGCGCGAGTGCTTAACGGGGCCGTCGGAGCTAGTCGACCTGTGGTTGACAATGGTTGGCGGCAGTATTCTAATCAAGTGGGCCAAACGGGGCGCACCGTACAACCTGATTTATATATCGCTTGTGGAATTTCTGGGTCAGTGCAGCATCTTGCTGGGATGTCCGCAGCCAAATGCATTGTTGCCATTAACAAAGATGCGAATGCCCCAATATTCTCTGTTGCTGACTATGGGATAGTTGGAGATGCCTTGGAAATTCTTCCACTTTTGACCGAGGAATTTAAGCGAGTCATTGGTAATCCGGAGTGACGGGATTTCTTGAAAAAATTTACTATTTAAATAATGAAACAGAGGTTGATCGAGCTATTGAAGGATGACTCATTAGAGCTTGGATTGAGTTTTTTGCCAGAAATTGCTGCCGCGCAGCTAATGTGCTATTTAACCGAATGGAAAAGATGGAATGCGAAAATTAACCTGACAGCAGATGATGCTGAAATAACAGTTGTAGACAAGCATATCCATGAGTCGCTTCAATATACTCGAGCGATTTCACCTCTAGGGAAAGTGGCAGATATAGGTAGCGGCGCTGGTTTTCCTGGTATACCCGTTAAAGTGGTTTTTCCTGGGTTGGATGTGGTGCTTATTGAGAGCCAACGTAAGCGGGTTAATTTTCTTAAAACGGTTATTCGATCTATGGGCCTCGAGAAAATCAAGTGTGTTCATGGCCGGGTGGAGGATTTTCCAGAATTACTTGGGTCGTATGACTTTGTTCTCCTCCGACATGTTCTTCAACCAAGTCTTAGCTTAGAATTGGGGGCTGGTCTTTTAAATGCTAAGGGGCGACTAATTTTGCAAACGAGCCTTAATGTTTTCCTTCAGATGGATTTTATAAATTCCATGTCTCTTGCCCTAGTTAATGAAATTACAGTCAAGCGATCTAATAATTCAACGTCAAAATTAATGGTTTTTGAGCGAAATCCTGGTTGAAATGCCTTTCCTGTCCCCTGGATGTTCCACATGAAACAGTTTTGAACTTTTAAAAGACAAGAAAAATGTTTCACGTGGAACAGAGATGTTTAGGTATTGGTAGATACCCTCAATATATGTTAATTTATCCTAAGATACTTTCTAGAGACTTATCCAGTTATGGGGAAAATAATAAGCGTCGCAAATCAAAAGGGCGGTGTGGGCAAGACCACGACAGCTATTAACCTTGCCGCATGTCTAGCCCTATCTGGGAAAAAGGTTCTGCTTATTGATATTGACCCTCAGAGCAACGCTTCTAGCGGTCTTGGCGTTAACCTTCAGGAAAACCAAAAGGGAATCTACGAATTATTAGCTGATGAAGTTTCCTTGAGTCAGGTTATTTATTCGACGGGTATCGATACTCTTAAAGTTGTTCCATCAAACATGGATTTAGCTGGAGCAGAAATCGAGCTGGTTAACAGGAACCATAGAGAGAAGATCCTTAGCCAGGCTTTATATGGAGTAAATCTAGAATATGAGTTTGTTATTATAGATTGTCCGCCTTCTTTAGGCCTTCTGACTCTGAATGCTTTAGCTGTATCGCAATCTGTTCTAATTCCCATGCAGTGTGAATATTATGCTTTGCAAGGGTTAAGCCATCTTCTAAAAACCCTAAAACGGGTAAAGAAAACGATTAATCCAAGCCTCAAGGTGGAGGGTATTCTTCTTACCATGTACGATAACCGAACATTGCTAGCTGGTCAGGTTGAAGATCAGGTGAAAAAGTACTTTAGTGGATTTTTGATGAAAACCATCATTCCGAGGAATATCCGTCTCAGCGAGGCACCAAGTCATGGCCAACCCATTATTTTATATGCCAATAGATCAAAGGGTTCTGAGGCCTATGTCGAACTGGCTCAAGAGGTGATTCAACGGACGAAGAGCGAAACAATTCAGCCTGAAAAACAACAAATAGAGAGTGTAATATGAATCGAAAAGCCTTAGGAAAGGGACTTGAAGCGCTAATTCCTGACTTTGAACGAGGTGTTCCAGATGCTAAACGTCCACCGGGGTCGGTAGATCTTCTGATTGATGAGATAGTTCCCAGCCGTCTGCAACCTAGAAAAAACTTTGATGATCAGAAGCTCAAAGATCTTGAACGCTCGATCCAAGAGAACGGAGTCCTTCAACCAATAATAGTCCAAAATAGCATAAAAGGATATGAACTAGTTGTTGGGGAGCGCCGATGGCGAGCCAGTAAAAAAAGCGGCCTCAAAAAAATTCCTGCTATAATTCGAGATGTTACGGATACAGAATCGCTTGAAATTGCATTAATTGAAAACTTGCAACGTCAAGACTTGAACCCTGTTGAGGAGGCTGATGGCTACGCTCGATTAGCAAGTGAGTTTGGACTAACGCAGGAAAAAATCGCCAAACGCATGGGTAAGAGTCGAGAATCAGTGGCTAATATCATGAGGCTTCTCAAATTACCCCGTCGGGTTAAAGAAGATATAATTTCCGGAAGACTATCGATGGGTCATGCACGTGCCCTTTTGGGCTTAAATTCTGAAAAAGATATTGAAGCTTTACGGCAAAAAATATTTGGACAAACGCTGAATGTCCGACAGACAGAAGCGCAGGTCAAACGAACGAAGCGGCAGGCAAACGAACCAATGGTGAAGAAATTCAGGAAGGATATTTTTCTTAGAAACTTAGAAGTAGAACTTGAAAGAAGTTTGGGCACCAAGGTAGGAATTGCACCCACTAAAAAAGGTGGTAAACTAACTATCACGTACTATTCAGACGATGACCTTGAGCGCATTCGAGCAATGTTAATTCAAAAAATTGATGAATAAGTATCGACCAGCCGTACATTCAACAGGAGAAAATGCATGCTGCAAAAAAGAGATGAAGCTTCCATAAAAGCCTATTTAGGCGTCGATGCTTTATTCAAAGGCACACTATCTTTTGAAGGCACAGTGCGAATCGATGGCAAGTTCGAGGGTCAGGTGAGTACAACAGATACCCTCATTATTGGCGATACCGGGGATGTTACAGCAGACATTACAGCGGGGACAGTTATTTGTAAGGGAAGAATGAAAGGCACCATCATAGCTACAAAAAAAATAGAAATGCATCCCGCAAGTAAAATTATAGGAAATGTGAAGACACCGGCTCTAAATATAGAACTTGGTGCCGTACTAGATGGTAATTGTGATATGACGGGAAAAGAGGGCAAGAAACCAGTCAGACCCATCAAGGATGAAACAAAAGAAAAAATAACATCTGCCTGACCAAATCGATCGAACTTCTAAATTGGGTCGCTTATAAAGTTTTTATTTTTTGCTTAAAATTAAGTCGTTTTCTAATTTTCTCTTCGTATAAATTCTTCTTACCCATGGTCGCAATTTTTTCTAGCGGTCCCATTCGATGATCACCTTAGGCTATATTCACAAGCTTGGACTCTGGGTTTTCATTTGTTGTATGGATATTAAAATTATTGAGATTTTGAAACGTCATGGTTAGAATAATTCCCAGCCATGCATAACAAAAAAGGAGCAGAGGTATCTATTGGAACCTTATTTATTGTCAGCACTCCCATTGGTAATTTGAAGGACATTACCCATCGTTCTCTGGAGCTGCTGAATAGTGTTGACCTTATTGCAGCAGAGGATACCCGACGTACGGGTATACTGCTGAAACACTATGAAATTAAGACACCTCTTTCCAGTTTTAACAGCTATAATCAGGTTAAAAAGAGCAAACATTTCATCGCTCGCCTTATACAAGGATACGATCTAGCCCTTGTATCAGACGCCGGAACGCCAGGGATTTCTGACCCACTCTATCATTTGAATCGGGCCGCCATTAATCAAGATATTCCTGTGGTTTCGCTCCCTGGTCCGTCGTCAGTATTAGTTGCACTCACGACATCAGGTTTGCCAGTTAACCGTTTTGTGTTTGAAGGGTTTCTTCCCCGCAAAAAAGGACGCAAGAAACTAATCGAAGAGTTGGTAACAGAAAGACGGACGATTGTTATGTTCGAATCACCACACAGAATTGTGAAGACCCTAGATGAACTTTATCAAGCTATGGGAAACCGCAAAGCAGTATTGGCGAGAGAAATGACTAAAATTCACGAGGAAATGATCCGTGGATCTTTGGAAGAACTCGCTATCGTAGCTAAAGAGCAAAAATTAAAAGGTGAGATCACTTTAGTTATTGCTGGATGTTCCTAAGTACATTGTAAGAAAGGAATTTATATGGCAGTTGTTTCCATTATTGGGCATAAAGGGGGTGTAGGAAAAACTACCCTTGCTATTAATATAGTAGCGGCATTAACTAAGGCGTTGAATCTGAGCCGGTCAGAAAACAAGGTTTGTTTATTTGACCTCGACCTAAGATTACCAACCATCACTGGCATACTGAACAGTCATCCTCAAAAAACTTTTTACGATTTGTTTGAAACGCTAGCTAACCGCACTTATCAAGTAGATTTTTTGCAAACCTTGTACGGAATCCTTCTTAGGTTCAAAGGTCATTTAGATGGGGAAACCACTCCCAAAAACAGAACTCAGCTTCAAAAAAGTATCGCTCAATACAGAAATTTAAATACAGAATTATTTAATTTCTCGCAGTTTGAATTTGGCGACCAATTACATGAACTTTTTCTTAACCGAGGCAGTATCCATAGTTCAGCAGACATTAAAAAGAAAGCGTTTTCCGAGCTGTTAAACCAGATCGACATTGATAAATTTAAAAAAATAATGCGCGAGCACGAAGAGAACGCACGGCCAGAAATAGATGAATATATTTCTTATATCGAGGAGTATGGATTTTCAATTCTTGGCGGGGAAGTACCTATTCTCGGTAAAAAGAGCCACCGCAAACGCATAAACGAACCAGCATTTCTAGATTTATTTTTAGAGTTTGTCCATGAAGCCAGTGAGAAATTTGCCTACGTCATTCTTGATACACCTGCTGGAGGAGTTAACCATTTATCCTCCCTAATGAACTTAATTGATCAGGTTTTGTTTGTATTCGATATGAGTAATACCATAGCCATTAAAGGTAGTATCGATGCCTTACACACATTTATCGATTATTATGAAGACTTTTATAATAACTACAAACGAGGGCTTCTTACGGGCTTGGATAAGTCTTATGTCAGCAGGTTAATAACAGAAAAGGGCGAGAAAGCAATTACCCAAGCTTTAGCCAATAAAAAAATGGGTATTATTTTTAACCGCTGTCAGAAGACCAAAGAAATACCTCAATGTTTAGACCAGCTAAGAGAATATCTCGAGACTTTGGATAAATATGAAGATTATAAGGACCGAATACACCTTGTTGGATTACTGCCTCATCATAAAATTATTAATATCACTAACAATCGGGGCGCCTTGTTTTATGACAAGGATCGAATCTTGTCGAACCGAATGGACTTAGTCGCCAGCAGCATAATTGATTCCAAGGCTGTTTATCCGACCTTGGCTTACTCAAACGCGGAGATCCGAACCTACCTCGAGAAAAAAACAAGTCAAGGAATTAGCGGTGCATTTAGTCGCATAGCCAGTAGCTTGAGTTGAGCCACCTTACCCCACCCCAATTAAATAATATTTTGTAATTCAAGGATTTCTGGATAGAATGGGGAAAATTTTATTTTGATTTTACTTCACCGAATTTCCATTCACTTAGCGGTGGATGTAAAGTAAAAGTTTTTTTGAGTGCCAGCCGACATGGTCTTAGATGAAAAATTAAAAACCCTAACAATCACCGAATTTAATCTGATCGGTAATAAAGAGCCTAACGGGAGTTATGACCGTCGAACGCGGGAAAACCTGGATCGTATTATTAACAAACTGATCCAGAACCAAGAGCTACTTTCGCCACTGGAGCGCAAGCTGCACTATAAATTTCGCAAAGCAAATTTTGACGCCCTGGAGAAGAAAGCCAAAAAAGTTAAGTTTGAAGTAGCTCGTTATCGATTGTCAAGTAATGTAAAGCGCTCCATTCAGTTGGTATCCTCAGCTTTGGGAGTCCTAATTCTCTCTGGAACTGTTGTTTATGAATTCTTTTTGGACACGAGCACTAAGCAGAAGGTTGACGTAGCGTATTACGCTGGACTTAATAAAATAGGGCTGGTATCGAAAGAGGGTTTAGATAAAATTCGGCAAAGTTTGCAGGTGGCGAACACCAAACTGAAAAAAACTCATGAGGAAAATCAGCAGTTAAACCAGATGGTTGAGCAGATGGTCCAAAATAATAAAGTTACAGAGAATCTAAAATATATTCTTAGACAAATTTATAATAATCCTAAAACTAAATACCTAACTCATCAGAAACAAAGTATTATCAAATATGGTGGAGAGGAAATAGCTCGGTACAAGACCGATCCAAAATTGTGGTACGTTCTTGGCGTTGTGGGAAAAGGTGTGATGCGTATTTTTTACGCAGACGAAGAATTGCTTGAGATAAGGGCTATTTTTGGAAGGAAGGGGGAAGAAACTCCTATTGGTGATTATGCGATTAAGAATCGCGTTTACAAACCTGCTTGGCACAAGAAGGAAGAAAAAAATGGTCGCGCCAAGATCCGTGTTATTCCATTTGGCGATCCTGACCACGAAATAGGCCATTGGTGGTTGGGGTTGAAAAAATTAGGCAAGCCTATACCAGGAAGTTATGGTATTCATGGTGTGAACGCTAGTAAAGTAAACGAGTTTTATAAAAAGAATTTTGATTGGAGAAATGGTAGTGCTGGATGCCCAAATATACAAGAATGGTATCTACACTTCCTCGGGAAGGTTTTGCCGATAGGAACCAGGGTTAACATAGTGTCCAAAGATAAATGGGATAAAAGTCCAAGTGTCGTTCCATCTGCCTCCGCCGCTTAACTTCTATTCTGATTCTCCCTCCAAATTTATTTATCCTAGAGGAGATTAAATTCGATGAAAAAGCCGTGGAGCGGCAGGTTCAAGCAATCCACCGATACGATAATGGAGCAATTTTCCGCGTCCATTTCGTTTGACCAGCGACTTTATTCTCATGATATTGAAGGAAGTATTGCTCATTGCCAAATGTTGGCAAAGTGTAAGATCATCTCTCAAACGGAATCAAAGAAAATAATTACTGGACTTAGGCGGATACTAAAGGAGTTTAAATCAGGAAAGTTCCGATGTGATGACCAACTGGAGGATATTCACATGAATATAGAAAGCCGCCTGATAAAGTTAGCGGGTCCTGTTGGTGGGAAATTACATACAGCTAGAAGTCGTAATGACCAGGTGTGCCTTGATATTCGTTTGTATTTAAGGGAGGAAGTAGAAAAAATCTTACGGAGCATCTCACAACTCGCAAAAACACTTTTGAAGTTAGCAAAAAAACACACAGATACTATCGTTCCTGGGTATACCCATATGCAACAAGCACAGCCTATTTTATTGGCGCATCATTTATTGGCCCATATTGAAATGTTAGTCCGGGATCGGGCTCGGATGGAAGATGCGTGGAAACGTATCAATATCATGCCACTTGGCTCGGCAGCACTTTCAGGAACTGGGTTCCCTATTGATCGGAAATATACTGCGAAACTTCTTAAATTTCCAGAAGTGTCCCATAATAGTATCGATTCTGTAAGTGATCGTGACTTCGCCGTTGAGTTTTGTTCTGCTTCGGCGATTCTTATGATGCATCTTAGCCGTTTTTGCGAAGAGGTGGTTTTGTGGTCCTCCAGTGAATTTGACTGGTTGGAGCTATCAGATGCCTACACTACAGGTAGCAGTATCATGCCACAAAAGAAAAATCCAGACGCAGCAGAACTTATTCGGGGGAAGTCTGGGCGAGTTTACGGTAATTTGGTATCCTTACTGACGTTGATGAAAGCCTTGCCTTTGGCTTACAACAAAGATTTACAGGAGGATAAAGAGCCTATATTTGACACAGTGGACACAGTAAAAATGTCGCTGGTTATTTTAACTGGCATGATGAAGTCAGCGCGTTTCAAGAAAATACCACTAGATAGGGTGGATATTTCAGGGTTTCTCACGGCGACAGATATGGCAGACTACCTGGCTGGAAAAGGAGTTCCATTTCGCTTGGCTCATGAAATCACAGGCCAAACGGTTGTTTATTGTAATAACACTGGGAAAAACTTGCACAATATCACCCTTAAGGAGCTAAAAAAAATTTCTACAAAGTTTAACGCGGACGTATTTAACCACATCACACTTAGGAATTCTATTGAAAGAAAAAACGTTTACGGTGGTACCGCTAAAAAACAAGTTTTGATACAAATCGCTAGGCTCGATAAAAAATTAAAAATGAAATCTAAAATTAGCGACAAAAACTAATCCATCAGGTTTTTTTATTGTCTAACTTTTTTAAAAATCTAAGAAAATCAAAATATCGATTTTATTCCGCGCTATTAATTTGCATAGTTGTTTTTTATTTTGTGGCAGCCTGTGGCCGCAAAGGCTCGCCGCTACCACCCAAGGATGAATCTTTCACGCAAATAAAGCTTAAACCCTATCCTCCCTTTTTGGCGAAAACCTATCGTAGTTAAACTTATTGTAAGTATTTGATTTAAAAACAATAATCTATGTGATACAGTGTTTCAAACAGTCTAGTTAAGCGTGAAAGTGGCTGCCAATGCCGACTACTAAAAATCCCTTATTCACTTTTAAATCGACAGGGCTTACCGCATGAACAAAGATCAAATGGCCGTTTACCTGAGCGAGCACCTTGAATTTTTCAACGATTACCCCGAATTACTAGGGAAAATAAAGTCAATAGACGAAAAGGACCTGCCCATTCGTCGATCTAACAAATTAAGTTTGGCCGATCGACTTATTAAACGGGTGCAGGATGATAAAGAGAACTTAAAAAGTAAACTAGAGTTATTTGTTGAAGTCACTCGTGCTAACGAAGAAATCCACCAGCATCTTTTTGAGATTGAACGTCTTATACTTAAGAGCACGCAACTCGATCAGATGATTAAGCAACTAAGAGAAGCCATCACTCAAAGGTTTAAAATACCATATGTTCTCCTTTTTTTGGTGGATGATGCCGATCACTACATGGAGCATAAGCTAGGAGAACGATTTAGTAATAGACTTAAGGGAACCTTGAATTTTATAAATCAAAAGACGGCAAATACATGGTTTGCTGGGCGACTAAAACCTGTGCTTCATGCTGAAATTAAGACATCTTCAGATGTATTCGATAAAACTTGGAAAACCCAGAAAATTCGATCTGAATGTATTGTCCCCGTTATAAACCGGGGGAATGTCTGCGGAGCAATTGCTTTAGGTTCGACTAAACCGCAACATTTTCACGATGGACTCCGGACGGAGTATTTGGAACGCATGGCTGAAAGGCTTGCTATTGCCATCGATAACATTTTACTAATTGATCGCTTACAATTGGAGCGTTCTAATATTCAGGAAGAAAATCGTGCTTCAGCTTAAACCGATGAAATCTGCATTGACTAATTTTAAATTTTTTTAGATACTGCCTCCGTTCTCCTCAATATTCCGAAACCCTTATTTGATTTAGGGTTAAAGTTTGAAATGCATTTATACTGGTTATGCTTTATAGATTAATGATATTTTTGAAAAATTAGAATATTCACCAGATATGATAAGAGAAGCAAAATATAATGATGCAGAATCTATACAGAATTTGATTCGCATTTTTTCTGAAACTGGAAAAGTTCTGTTCCGATCACTCGATGAAATCAGAGAAAATATCTTTGATTTCTGGGTTTATGAAAAAAATAATCAAATTGTAGCGGTCTCTAGTCTGAAAAAGGGTTGGGGTCAAATGATCGAGCTACGTTCATTGGTCGTTGACCCTCGGTATTCAGGTCAGGGGATAGGCACAAAGATGGTTGAAGCAAGTATTGAAGCGGCGCTATCAAGCGATTACGATATTTTGTTTGTGCTCACCTACGCGGTATCCATGTTCGAACGTCTGGGTTTTCGCATTGTGAACAAAAAAACACTTCCTTATAAAGTTTGGAATGACTGCAAAGCTTGTTTACATCAGGAAAGCTGCGATGAAACGGCGATGAGTCTTTCACTCGTTTCTTTTCGAGACAAACATGCCATTCAAATATCGCCGTTCGCCATAACGAACGTGAGATAAATATTTTTCCTTCCTCTCCCTATTTAATTATAAATCAGTTGAAAAGCTGAAAGTTACAAGCCAGGTCGGTCGTATTTTTATTCCAATAAAAAATTTAGCGTTGAACCTTTCTAGTAAATAGGTAAGATGGTCGGATCTGACAGTGGTAACCGTTCTTAAGGGATTCTTTTCGAATGCACGTTACTACTCAAAATCGGAGTTTTAAGGACACTGGGCTGTGGTTAACGGAATTTTCAATGCGCTATCGGGTCTGAGAACTTCAGCAGGAAGGCTGCAGAATAGCGCAAACAATCTAGCTAATATAGAAACTTCTGGATTCAAAAAAAGCACTGTCACTGTTGGGGAAGCTAAATCTGGAGGATCACAACTAACTTCAATTAGGCGAGTAAATGTTCAAGGAGATATCCTTCTGAAAGGTAACCTAGGAGCTAGTCCGAATGGAACCATTCTTTCTAGTTCATTTAAGATATCTAATGTTGATATCCTAAAAGAGATGGCAGATCAAGTCACAACTCAGGTCGTATTCACCTCAAACGCTAAGATCACTGATGCCACTGATCAAATCATTGGCGCTATTCTCGATATTAAATCCTAAACCAAAACTCTGGGAGCTTCTTAGGCAAGAATAATTTGAACTATTTTACGACCATCGAGCAGTTTTTTCTTTCTCTCAAAGACTCAGGTCTGGCTCTTTCGGCGAGTGATTATCAGTTGATTGGAGAATGGGAAGAGCGGAAAATTCCAGCTGAATTGATTTGCAGGGCGATAGAGTCAGGTTACTCTAGAATTGAAAAAAAAAGAGGGGGTCGGCACGGAAACATTTCGCTTACCCAAATTCAAGCGATCATTGAAGACAGGATTCAGGCAGAAAGTCATACCAAATGAGGGATTCACTGGTGGCAAGTACTGAAATACAATCCAAAACTTGTTCTAACTGTGATGATAAAAAATATACTTTATCAAACTATAAAGGAAAGCTCAAAGCTGAACTTTGTAAGTGTTTTCAATGTGGGGAGTGTGATGGAGAAGGTCGGGTTTTCCATCAGGATGACAAGGGGGTTGCTTTTCTTTCTAACTGTAATTATTGTTTTGGTTTGAGAAAGCGTTTGCGATTGCTTAATGATTCTGGTGTTCCGGGAAAATTTGTTGGTGCAACTCTTGAAATTTATCAACCGGTTGGCTTGCAAAATAAAAAGGCTTTATCAAGGGCTAAAGATTTTTTAAAGGATATTAAAAGCGCACCTGGAAAATCACACCGAGGGCTTCTCTTCATGGGAGGACCGGGTTTGGGCAAAACCCATTTGGTAGTTTCGGTTCTAAAAAATCTCATCTTGGAAAAAGGAGTTGATGGCAAGTTTGTAGATTTTTTCCAATTGCTATCTGATATCCGTCATGGCTATTCTCATGATCAATCAGAAATGTCATTAATTGAACCATATCTTAAGTCTAGGGTTTTGATCATCGATGAACTGGCCAAAGGCCGTAATAATGAATGGGAGCAGACTATACTCGATCAATTTATATCGTCTCGTTACAATGCAGCAGATAAAATTACACTATTCACCACAAATTATACCGATGGTAACTCAGAGTCTTCTGATATAAACAGCAGAATAATACCATTCCAAAGGCAAAGTTTGGCGGAGAAAGTAGGTGACCGTATTTTCTCAAGGTTGACCCAAATGTGTGATTTTATAAAAATGGAAGGAGGCGACTACCGTACTCAGATCAAACCTCCTCCTAAACCTAGCCACTTCAAAAGCTGACACCCTGTCGTTGGTTAAGACCAGAGGCTATGCAGGCTTAACCGAGCTGGAGCTATTTATCTTAACCAAATCCAAAAAGATCCGACATTAATATTACTTTATAGGTGTTTATTGTTGGAGGCAGTTATTTTCATACGGGGTGAGGCTTTGCCTAGAATTTTTATAAACTAAGAAAAAAGGGCGCGAGGAGTAAACCCAAAAGGATTTCCTCCTCGCTAGCAGGAGTGATATTTTTATTTTCCAACTCACAACCTTGGTGGAGGATTAGGTAGCTAGAAAACTCACTCCTGAATAAGTATCAGGTTAGCGATTTTTCAATTTTATTAATCTTCAAAAAAATAGGGGTTATCCTCACAGGGTTTATCTTTATTGCCCGCCTTATTTCCCATTCTACTTTGGGACTTTTTAGGAGCTCCTATTTTATTGGTGCTTTCAAAAAATGAATGCCAGTACCTTTTACTAAGAAACTTGCTGGATAACACTTTCTTCGTGTTTCCTTTGCGGTCAAATATGCGGACTTGGTGAAACATAGGGCCCCTTAAGCAAAAACTGGAGTTACCGATACCCATTTAGCCCTAAAGTTTGAGTTCTAATTTGAGGTGGGCCGGTTTTGCGGTATTATAAATACCAGCTTCGTAAGATGGTTATTTTGCAACCTCAAAAAGCCTCGTTTTTAGACTACATGAGCTCCTGTGACTGTATACAAACTTTATATCGGAGAAATTATTTGAAACAATTAGCGATTTTTTCACTTATTTTTAGCTTTTTCGCGATAGTTTCCTGTGATCGGGAGCTAAAAGAACACCCAATTCCTCCGAACGTTAAGCAACAGATGGCTGCCAGAGAAAAAGCCAACGACCCCGCTCGGGTTATATCGGGAACGATGGAGTTCGATGAGTCTATTGCCTCTAAAGTACCTGACCAAGGAACACTTTTCATTATTGCCAGACCCGAAGGAGTTTCTAGCGGTCCGCCATTGGCTGCCAAGCGGCACAGTCTGATCAAGTTTCCTTTTGAATTCAAGATTGGCCAAGAAAATGTAATGATAGAGGGAAATACGTTTGAAAAAAACATCACAATAACCGCCCGTTGGGACCTTGACGGCCTTCCTAAAGCCTCACCCGATGATATAGAGGGATCTGTAACAGTATCTTCTGGTTCAACTGATGTGAAAATTTTACTAAACCGTATAATTGGCTTGGATAAGGCATCTGTTGAGGCTAAAACCGTTTCCGGAACAGTCCGCATAGACCCTGTTTTAGAGGATAAAATAGCTGAAGGCGCCAGTTTATTTTTGATCGCCCGGTCGGAGGGAGTTCAAAAAGGTATGCCACTAGCAGTTAAGAAACTGGAGGATATTAAGCTTCCCTATACATTCACAATGGGCCAAGCTGATGTCATGCTACCTGGTACCGTGTTTGACGGACCTCTGACTATTTTTGCAAGACTCGATAAAGATGGTGACGCTGCTCCTGCCCCTGGTGACATTGACGGAAATACTGTTACTAAAGCAGGTGAGCAGCAAGTGGAGATCATACTTAACCATTTGATTGGGTCTTAAAAATATCTAGGCTAAGAATTACCATAAACTAGTTAGATAAAAATTAGGTGAGATTTTGGTCGTTATTAGTTTACTCAATCAAAAGCGGCGCGCCAAAAGGCTTATGGTTAATGTTAGCACAAGGCAGAGGTAGGAAAATATATCACCGAATTGAGAATAAAAGGTGCGTGGGCCTTTATTAGGAGCAACTTCGCCGACCACAAATTCTCGCGTGAAAAGTTGGGTAGTGTTTTGGAGTTTTCCCGTTGCGTCTATGATTCCGCTGATGCCCGTGTTGGCAACTCGTATAATGGGGGTACGGTTTTCAACTGCGCGCAAAGCTGCCATCGAGATGTGCTGATATGATGCTGCGCTTTTTCCAAACCAGGCGTCGTTAGTAATGTTGACTAAATACTCTGCTCCGTTTTTAACTGGTTGGCGTACTAGGTCAGGGAAAATAATTTCATAACAAATCGACACGCCGAGTCGGTTTCCGTTTAATTCAAATACGGTCGCTCGCTTCCCCAAACCAAAATCTCCAATGATTTTCACCATCTTTTCGACGAAGAATAAAGCCTTACGGAAAGGAACGAACTCTCCAAAAGGCACAAGGTGCATCTTATCATATACATCAATTGTTTCCCCTTGTGCCGAAATTAAAAATGCCCTGTTATAATCTAGTAACTTGCCAGCCACCTTTTCTTTATAAGGACTCCCAAAGAGGAGAGGTACACCTGTTGTTCGGACAAGGTCTTGAACGTATTTAGTGCCATTGGGATCCGAACCATAATAGAAGGGTGTCGCTGCTTCGGGCCAGACAATGAGCTCGGGTTTTTCTTTTGCTGCTTTCAAAGTGAGCTCTTTATAAAACTCCATTGTTGTTTGTTGGTAACGCTTATCCCATTTAAAGTGTTGTTCGATATTTCCCTGGGCAAGTCCTATTCGTATATGGGGGGATGAATCAATTTGGGAGTCAGTTTGCTCGAGAGACCACCCGCCCCATATAACCCATAGCCCAAGTACTAGGGTGGTAAGACTGATAACCCTATTGGAGACTTTCCATTCATAGATTGTATTTGAACGGAAAATCCAAGCGTTTATCAAAAAATGGAGAGCGGAATTGACTAACACGATCAACGCAGAGATACCATAGACACCCGTAACTTCTGCTGGTTGAATAATGGTTAGAGTTTGAAACTGTGAATAACCCAGCCCCAGCCATGAAAAACCAAAAGTCATGTGAGTGGACCGAAGGTACTCTAAAGAAGTCCAAACCAGTGGTGCCAATAGGAAAAAATAAATGGGTTTGCCTCTGCCCCATTTGACCGTCAACACGCAAAACAAAGATACATAAAAACTGAGGTAGGCGGCAAGCAGGCCTAGAATAACGAAACTAAGACCTTTGGGAATATTTCCATAATTGACAAGAGTGTTAGTAATCCAGTTTAAACTGAAAAAATAGAAAATCATTCCAGTTAAAAAGCCGCGTCTGGCAGCTGATCCTAAAGCCTGGTTCTGAATGGCAAATAAAAGCGGGACCAAGGCAAACCATGCGAGAACCTCTTGATTAAACTGTGGAAAAATGAGAATCAGGAGTAATCCGGATAAAACCGATAAAGCCCAAGATGACGATCGATTAAGGGTTTGCACTGGGTTTTTAACTTTGTATGGTTTATATTAATAGCGGCAAGCAAAAACACTAATATAGTGAGGACTATTTTGACCTCTGAAAAGAAAATAATCAATAATTTCAAAAAAGTGTGTATTTGCCGTAGTATCAAAGGTGGGACGATTTTAGCTGCTATGGTTGATGGTGCTTTGTCGTTCGAAGCCCTACGAAGGACTATACGAGTGGGCACTGGCAACTGTAAGGCTAAACGTTGTCGTGCCAATATTGAGGCAATGATAAATGATTATAAGAAAGAAGCAAAAGTTTCGTGAAAGCTCACACGATGAAATAAAGTTGTTAGCATATGTAGTTTTTCTTAATAGGTAGGCTGTTTGGTAGATTAGCTTACTCGAGAAGTTCAAGAGTTTTCATGATTTGGGCAACACCCTGCTTGATTGTATCCATTGACGAAGCGAAGGCCATCCTCAAATTTTTATCGGCACCGAATGCGATGCCGGGTACTAATGCGACATTTCCTTCTGATAATAAAAATTCCGCCAGTTGGATAGAGCCTTCAACTTTTTCCCCTTTGAACGACCTACCGTAGAAAGCTGAAAAATCTGGGAAAGTGTAAAAAGAGCCTACGGGTTTGTAGCAAGCGACAGCAGGAATACCGAGCAAACACTCCACAAGAGCATCTCTTCTTCTTTGAAATTCTTCAACCATAAATTGCACATCAGCTTCTCCTTGATTGAGCGCGACAATACTTGCCGACTGTGAAATAGAAGTCGGGTTAGAGGTAGATTGTCCTTGCAACTTTCCGGTCTGCTTTACAATTTCTTCGCTTGCAGCAAGATAGCCGATGCGCCAACCTGTCATAGCATAACTTTTTGAAACCCCATTAATCAGGACAGAGTTGTCCTGTACTTCCCTGTCCAGCGAACATATGCTGCACTGCTCAAATCCGTCAAATACGATTTTTTCGTATATTTCATCTGATACGATCAATAGTTTGTTACGTAAGGCACATTCTGCTACAGCTTCTAACTCTTTTTTGCTATAGGCCGAGCCCGTGGGATTCGAAGGACTATTAATAATGATTGCACGAGTGCTTGGAGTGACCACCGACTCTATTTGATCGGGTGTGATCTTAAATTGATTTTCACCTAGAGTATCAATGATTACTGGCTTGGCACCCGCATATCGGATTATGTCAGGGTAGGAGACCCAGTAAGGAGAAGGTACAATGATCTCATCTCCTTCTTCCCATAATACTTGCGCTAAATTAAATAACGAGTGCTTGGCTCCACATGAAACTAGAACCTGATTCTTTTCATAAACGAGATTATTATCGCGTCGAAACTTATCTACGATAGCTTGTTTAAGCGCTTCGATTCCCCCAACAGGCGTGTAATGTGTTGAATTTTTTTCTATCGCTTCAATACCTGCTTGTTTAATTTTATCAGGAGTATTAAAGTCTGGTTCCCCTGCTCCAAAGCCAATGACATCTATTCCACTGGCGCGCAGTTTTTTTGCCTTGGCGTCGACTGCCAAGGTCATGGAAGGCTGGATACTTTGAATACGTTTTGAAAATTTCATATTTGAATTTTAGACAATTTTTTAGCCACAATCTTTGGAACCAATTTATGAATATCACCACCGTGTTTTGCAATTTCTTTGATAAAACTGGAACTGAGAAAAGAATATTCCTGGCTAGGTATCATAAACAAAGTTTCAATGGATTCATCAAGGTTCCTGTTCATTAGTCCCATTTGAAGCTCGTATTCAAAATCGCTGACTGCTCTGAGTCCTTTTATAATAACGGAGGCGTTGTTTTCTCGCGCAAAGTCAGTTAATAAATTATCAAAAGGGAGAGTTTCGACATTTTTAAGTCCTTTGAGTCCTTGTCGAATAAAATTGACGCGATCTTCGATTGAAAATAACGGGTTTTTTCGTGGGTTCAGGGCTACCGAAACAATTAATTTATCGAAAATATCTAAAGCCCTACGAATGATATCAATATGTCCGTTGGTTACGGGATCAAAAGTTCCAGGATAAATAGCTATGCGTTTTTGTTTCATCAAAAATTTAACCCATTTTTTTGTAAAAGGGGGGTGTTTTGTTTGGTCTCTTGGTTAGGAAGGAGCTATCCTAAAACAAGGCGATTCCAATTATTTTACGAGTGGCCACCCCATGTCTTCCCACCGCTGCATTCCGCCATCACTCACGCAGACAATATTTTCTAAGCCGGCCCCCTGAAGTGCTTGGGCTGCAATTTTAGCTCGACCTCCCATCTTGCAATGGACGTAGACAGTTTTATATTGCTTGAGATCTTCAGCCTCGTTGACGACTTCCTCGTGCGGGGTGTTTTGCGCCCCCTCAATGTGTCCGTTGTTAAATTCTGCGGGCGACCTAACATCTAAAACCAGATAATCTGAGCCCAGGTTTTCTGTGCGGTTGTGCAATTCATCAGCTGAAATATGCTCCATGGTTTCTCCTAAAAATGAAAAAGCGTTAAAAAATAATTGGAAATCTGAGCCCTAACTACGTGCTTCAGACGACAGCTGCAAAGGAAAAGATTCATACTCGCTCAAAATTTTTGTCTGTTTTTAGCTCAATTTGAGATGCATATGATCAATTTGAGACTTAATTTAAATTACCAAGAAAGATGGCCTTGCCTGAAAATTAAACAAACCATTATAAATAATTACATTAATTCTGGTAACCAGAAAAAACTTCACCATCAAAAAAAATAAGAGGCAGAAAGTACCATTCTAAAGAGGAAAAAACATAAGGGCGAAAAAAATGAAAGTAAAAACGAAAAAATTAAAAACCATATTTTACAATAACTTATGTCAAATTCTCTAAATTGGAAACAAAAAAATAATAAATTTGGTATAGGTATTGCTTTTTAAAAGGAAAATCAAACTTTTTAAGAGTTTCATAATGCATGAAGGAATTATTATAGCGGCTTCAGGTGGAGTCAAACAACAAATAAAAATGGACGTATTGGCCAATAATTTGGCCAATCTCAACAACGCAGGATTTAAATCAGATGGCTTGGTTTTTAGGGAAATTATTCCTCCATTTGATGAAGGTTCAAGTCTTGAGTCCAGCCGTAATCCATTACTCTCTCCGGATGAGTCCAATGAAACTGTAGCCTACGTTGCAGTAGACAGTGCATACACTAACTACGCTCAAGGTCCATTTCATAAAACAGGAAATACTTTTGACGTGGCCTTGGAGGGTGAAGGGTTTTTTGAGGTGGAAACACCCCAAGGACTTCGCTACACCCGGAACGGTAACTTCAACCTCGACAAAAATAATAACCTGATAACCCATGAGGGCAACTTTGTCTTGAATGGTGATAAGCAAAAGATAAAAGTTGAAGCTCAAGGGGGAATCGTTTCCATACTCCCTGACGGAACAATATCAGTTGGGCGTGGATTGGAAAATGCCAACATAGGGACCATAGGCCTGGTGAAGTTTAATGACATGGGAGCGCTGGCCAAAGAAGGCAACGGTCTTTACAAGGTGATGGACAATAATATGCAACCGGAAAAGACAAACGAAATAAAAGTGCGTCAGGGATTTTTGGAACGCTCGAACGTAAACTCGATAGAAGAAATGACAAACATGATAACGGCAATACGGGCTTTTGAAGCCTACCAAAAGGTAATCCAAACAATCGACGAAGCGGATGAAGCAGCTGTAAATACCATAGGAAGAGTTGCCTAAAAATTTTAAGCAGAAACTCTAAAGAAAGGACACAATATGATTCGAGCTTTATACACGGCTTCGACAGGAATGAATGCCCAGGAACTAAACGTATCAACTATTTCCAATAACATAGCCAATGTGAATTCAGGTGGATTCAAAAAAAGTCGAGCAGAGTTTCAAGATCTCCTTTATCAAAATCTACGTTTGGTCGGTACGCTAAGTCCAAACGGAAATCAGATCCCAACAGGTATGCAGATGGGAATGGGAACAGTAGCGGCGGGTATTGCTAAAATTTTTGTCCAAGGGGACTTTACTCAAACCCAGAACCAACTGGACATGGCTATTTCTGGTAGAGGGTTTTTTCAGATTGCTTTTCCCGATGGAACAATTGGTTATACTCGGGCTGGTTCGATGAAACTGAACAATGCGGGTCAAATAGTTACTACTGACGGTTTACCACTTGAACCGGCAATTACAATCCCTGCTAATGCTTTGACAATTTCAATAGATTCTCAAGGAAGTATTGCAGTAACTCAACCGGGAGCAACCGCCCCAGTAGTTGTAGGGGTGCTACAGACGGCAACATTTCAAAACCGAGCGGGTTTACAAGCGATCGGAAATAATGCGTTCAAAGAAACAGATGCTTCGGGCCCTCCGACTGTTGGTGGTCCCGGGACTGACGAGCGGGGAACTATTCAGCAGGGATATATTGAGCTTTCAAATGTACAAGTAGTCGAAGAAATGGTGAACCTAATTTCAGCTCAAAGAGCTTACGAAACAAACTCAAGAACTGTACAAACGGCGGATGAAATGCTCCAAACAGCAAACAATATGAAGAGATAAGAAACGGGAAATTAAAATATGAGTAAAAATAATATGAATCAATGGAGCTTTGTTTTATTGGCAATGGCGCTATTTTGTTTTCAAAGCTCGATCGTGTGGGCAGAAGTAGAAAGCAAAAGAACGGTTACCACGCAAGAAATCAAAGAAAGGGCTAAAAAATATTTAGAGAGCCATTTAGATTGGAACCCTGGGTCCATGGATATTGAGGTGAGCTATGATGGGAAAGACCTTATATTACCCGCCGGAAAAATTATCCTAGATTTTGGAACACTGAATAACTCTAGGCGAGTAGGACGAATTCCTCTAGCCGCTCAAGTGAAGGTGGACGATAAATTTATTAAAAGACTTCGTATGAATGCCAAGGTCGCCGTATTCCAGGATGTGGTTCGTACAATAAATTCTGTGCAACGGAAAAATATTATTGGCCAATCAGATGTAACAGTGGATAGGGTTCTTACGGAACGTTTGTTAAAGGACATACCGAATCAGTTGGACAAGGTGATAGGACAAGAAGCGACTCGGAATTTACAAACGGGACAAATAATAAAATTCAGAGATTTTAAAAAAGTCCCGTTGGTTGAACGTGGATCTCGGGTAATTATTGTGGCAACAAAAGGTTCCATGAAAATCACGGCACCTGGTGCAGTACGTGAGGCAGGTTTTAAGAATAGCATTGTTCAGGTAGTAAATCTGGGAAGTAAAAAGACGGTCTACGCGGAAGTCCTCAATGCAAACACAGTAGAGGTCAAGTTCTAAAATGGGCAAGACAATCAAGCTACTTGATGGGAACAGGTTTTCAGCTGGAATATTGACATTAGCCCTGATGGGTATCACGGCATGCGCAAATACCCATAAAGCGGTGAATCCGAAATCAGCAGTCATTCCACAGAAAATATATAAACAAAACACCACAAAAGCCAATGATGGGGGAATCTGGCCAGGGGACACCGCCAAAAATCTCCTGTTTGAGGACACGAAAGCAAGAGAGGTAGGAGATATCGTCACTGTGCTGCTGAATGAAACCGCGACATCAAGTGCAACAGCTTCTACTGATACCTCCAAGAGTTCGAGTATTGACCTTCAAACAAATTCAATTCTGGGCTTGCCCAGTAATATGGGTGTTCAAAACTTTCTTGGTATGGGGACGGGATTTAATCCTGCGGCAAAAGGGAGCACGACTAGAGCCAATAAGGGAACTGGAACAGTAAGTCGAGAAGGCTCTTTAACAGGAACACTGGCTGCAACAATTATAGCCGTCAACGAAAATGGAAACTTTGAAATTTCAGGCAAGCGTTCGGTGACCGTAAACAATGAAGAACAGTTAATGGTTTTAACGGGAACCATTCGTCCATCGGACGTAAATTATGACAATACGATTAATTCTTCCTTGATCGCAAACGCCGCTATCTCCTATTCCGGAGAAGGAGTTATTGCTGACGAACAACGAGTAGGTTGGTTAATGAGAGCCTTAAGTTATGTTTGGCCATTTTAGTTAGGAACGGAAATTGAGAAAGAAATTAAAGCTTACTATTTTTGGTGTTGTTCTTCTGGTTTCTTCGTTGGCTTGCGAGCCCGCGGTGGAAAACCTTGTGGGTCCCAGTGTGTCTGGATTTAAAATAGGACTTACTGCGCATTACGGGGGCGTGGGTATAGTAGTAAGCTCGGGAACAGCAACCATTCGGGTAGAAGTATTTACTATAGATGGAGTCCCTGTTAATGGGGCAGTTGTCGCGTTGTCAACGACTTTGGGCACACTGGGTGGAGCATCTGTAACGACGGTCAATGGGGTTATAACAACATCATTAACAGCTCCTGACGTAGCAGGCACGGCATATATTACGGCAACGGTAGAAAATGCAACTGCAACGACTACGGTACCAATATTGGCTTTCTAATATTGAATCAATGAGGATAAATGCTTCTTGATAAGAAAAATATCAAACAAAAGCTCTTGACCAACCAGAGAAAGGTATGGTCTTTAACGGCTTTTGTGCTAGCGATGATTATGGCTTGCACCGGTGATCTGGATAATGGTGGTGCTGCGCTTGTGGGGCCTAATTTTGGCATTAATATAGTTCCACAAAGCGCTCAAGTTGTTAAAGGGGGGAACCATACATTTGCTGCTATAGGAGGTCTAACTCCTTATACCTATTCTTTAAACGATTCGGACATTGGTACTATAACGTCTCCAGCAGGAGTATTTACAGCACTTGCAATAGCGGGAACCGCTACGATAATAGCTGTAGATACAGCGGGAATTAGAGGAACGGCAACCGTAACGGTATTACCTACGCAACTGGTGGTATTACCCGGCAGCGCAATACTTACAGCAGCCGGAGATCAACTTTTTACGGCCACGCTTATTGCTGGTGGAGCAGGAGCCGCAATCGGAGTCGTTACTCGGGATGACAGCGAGAGTACTACGACTTTACCGACAGTTGCATGTGTGGCCCCAGCAGCTTGTACGGTAACAGTAGTAGCTGCTTCGATTCCATCTTCTGGAAGCGAAACTTATACTGTAACGATCACGGATCAGATTAATGGGGATGTGGCAGCTGCTAAACTTACGCTGCAGGCCCCATAGAATGAAATAGCGAGGAGGTTTAAGTTTTGAGACATACTCTAAAAAGATTTATTCCGATAATTTTACTGGTATTGATGGTTTACGATACCGCCTGGGCCGCGCGGATCAAAGACTTGTCAAGCATTCAGGGTGTTCGCGGTAACCAGTTGATAGGATTCGGATTGGTAATTGGTCTCGCTGGGACAGGGGATAGCGCAACCAATGTTTTCTTCTCTATTCAGTCTGTCTTTAACATGCTTAAAAAGATGGGGGTCACAATACCTTCCGCTGAAGTCGAGTCATTGAAATTTAAAAATGTAGCAACGGTGATGGTGACCGCAGAATTACCTTCGTTTGCAAGACAAGGGGATCGCATTGATGTGACCGTGTCTTCGGTGGGTGATTCGAAAAGCCTCCAGGGGGGTACTCTATTAATGACTCCTCTCAAGGGTCCTGACAGCAACACTTATGCAGTGGCACAGGGCCCCCTATCTATAGGTGGATTTGAGGTTGCCGGTGGGGGTGGAAACGTACAGAAAAATCACCTCACCGTAGGCCGGGTAGTTAACGGGGCTTTAATTGAACGCGAATTAGCACACGAGTTTAACGCGAAAGAGGAACTAATTTTCGCTTTAAAGAAAACAGACTTTACGACTGCTAAAAGGATTTCGCAAGCCATTAATAACGAACTAAAGGACGAGTCCGCATTCGTGATAGATGGTCGAACTGTTAGAGTGGAAGTACCGAATTTTTATAAGAATAGCAGTTCAGAATTTGTTTCACGTATCGAAAAATTGGAAGTCGAGCCAGATGTTGTCGCACGTGTCATCGTGGATGAACGCACTGGAACGGTGGTGATGGGTGAAAACGTGCGGATCTCGACGGTGGCTGTTGCCCACGGGTCATTATTTATTCAGATTAAGGAAGAACCGGTCGCAGTCCAACCTCCTCCACTAACAGAAGGGGGTCAAACAGCTATCCTGCCGAGAACCCGAGTTGCTGTTGAGGAGGGTGAGGATAAACTGCTTGTGGTTCCGAAAGGAGCGTCGCTTGGTGATATTGTGAACGGACTCAATGCAATTGGTGTGACACCACGCGACCTGATCTCAATTTTGCAATCAATCAAGGCTTCGGGCGCTCTTCATGCCGAATTAGTTATCATCTAATTTAAAACGAAAAATTTGCTGGCGGCGTAAGGAAATATTTTCCTTCCGCCGCTTTTTTTTAATTAGTAACACGATGGACCTCTTATAACATATTGTAAATAAAAGGTTTAAGTATTTTATGGTTCCCCCTCTTGTTTGGTATGGCCCTTGCAAAATTAACAGTACTTGGTTTTCCTCGATCGGATTGGCTTCTAGATTGGGACAACAATTTAACAACTATTCATAAAATATTTATGGTTAATCTTCCTGTTTCGGACATTCAGAATTCGGTTTTACCCCAGATTGAACAGAACCGTATCGACCAACTCAAAGAACTGACTGAACCTCATAGACCGCAAACTGATGAAGAGCTCATGTCAGTGTCTCGTCAATTTGAAGCAATTTTTGTTCATCAAATGCTGAAATCAATGCGGTCTACGGTTCAAAAGTCAGGGTTTTTCGATAGTCACGCCACAAGGATGTATGAATCTATGCATGACCAGGAGATGGCTAATTTAATGTCGGAAAAACGAAGCATTGGTTTGGCTGAAATAGTTTATAAAGACTTGGCTCGTTTAGAAGAAAAAATGAGTAAAAATCAATCGAAAGTTAACAAAATAGAGCAAGGTTTGAATCCAGCAATAGGTTTTATGGGTTAGGAGGATAAGTAAAATGGGTTTATTGTTGAAGCATCTTTTAAAAATAATGGAAAAAAAAACAATACTTTATAAAAAGTTTATTTTGCTTTTACAGGAGGAGTGGAATTGTGTTGCCGAATATTCGATTGAGGCCCTAGAGTCTATAATTCAAAAAAAGAATGATCTGGTAAACCAATTACAGACATTGGAGATTGAGAGAACTCGGATAATGAAAAAGGTGGCACATGGGTTAAAGATACCCCATGGCAATCTCACTATGAAAAATTTGCTAAAAATACAAAAAAGCTCGATCAATCCAAGATTGGCTGAGAGCCGAAAAAATCTATTGGCTCAAATTCAAGTAGTGAATAATTTGAATGGTTCGGTTCGTAACCTGATGGAGCAATCATCTTTATCCTTCAGAAAATCCTTGGTTCATTTGCACTCCGTGGGAGCTACGGCATCATCGCCCTATCATGCGAACGGTCAAATAGAAAAAGGAAAAATTTACAGTCGGATGTTAAGTGTCGATGTTTAAACCTGGGAATTAAAAAAAATGACAACAAATATTTTTAGCGCATTAAGTTCAGCCAAAGTGGGTCTGCTGGCACAACAATTGGCGATCGAAGTTACGGGGCAAAACATAGCAAACGTGCAGACTGATGGTTACTCTCGACAAGATGTGACTTTCGCAGCAAATACACCAAGAACGACTGGTCTCGGTCAAGTTGGGACCGGTGTACGGATCGCAGGTATCGAAAGGGCACACGACCAGTTTCTCTTTAATCAAATTATGGGTGAAGGGGATTTAACAGGACAGACAGAAGTCAAAAAAAAGGTGTTCGAACAAATTGAATTATTATTCAACGAAGGTTCAGGGCGCAGTTTAAACAATGATCTAAGTGCATTCTTTGCAGCAGTTCAGGATTTGGCAGCCAATCCTAGGGGGATGCCAGAACGAACGGGCGTGCTTAGTAAGGCACAACAGCTGACTTTCACGTTTAATCAAACAGGAAAGCAACTATCTGCATTCCAAAGAAACATTGACCTTGGAATAGATAGCGAGGTTGCAGAAATCAATGCTCTTACAGCTAAAATTGCTAAATTAAACCAACAAATACACAGCGCCGAGCCACCAGGACAATATAAAGCGAACGATCTCCGCGATGGCCGGGATAAACTCGTAAAAGAACTTTCAAAAAAAATTGATATAAATTTAGTCAGTGAATCTGATGGCCAAATCAGCCTGACTTTAAAAAATGGAACAGCCCTAATCCTAAAAGATAGAGTGTTTGAGCTAAGCACTTCGCCGAACGGCAATAACAAAGCATTTAAAGACATCAATGTAAGTGATGGCACTGGAAACTTAACAAATATTACTTCTCTTATCCAGGGCGGTGCTTTGCGTGGGCATTTGGATATGAGAGATACGGAAGTGCAATCTGTTCTAGATAAGATGAATATATTAGGTGGAGCATTTGTTCAAGAATTTAATCGAATTCACAGGGAGGGTCACGGTCTAGATGGCAGTTCTGGGGTGGACTTTTTCACTCCAAATGATATATCGGTTCAAACAGATATAAATAATAAAGGAACGGCAGTTGTGAGTATGATCAATGCCAGCCCTACTACTATTCCCGTAGATGAATTTGAAATTACCTTTACCGGGGAAACATCGTTTAGTCTAAAAAACCTGACTACAAAATTGGACGAAGGGTCATTTTCATTTACTTCAGGAACCACTTTTAATTTAAAAAATGGATTTGCTGTAACCATTACCGGGACCGCAGCTGTTGGGGATAAAGTTGCATTTTCAGCTTCTAAAAACGCTGCAAGTCTAATGTCCGTTTCAAGTGCTATTTCTTCTAATACGAAAAAAATAGCTGCAGGTAATACAAGGAGCGGGGATGGAGGTAACGCTTTGCAACTAGCGGCATTGCAGGATAACTTAGCTTTGAATAGCGTTACACTGCAATCTGGATCAGGAACATATACCTTTGATGAGTTTTATAACGCAGTGGTTGCAACAATAGGAATCAACTCATTTAATGCCCAGACGACACTTCGTCAGCAGGAAGGAGTTATGCTCCAACTTAATAGTAGAAGGGAAAGTATTTCGGGTGTTTCAATTGATGAAGAAATGATAAAGATGATCAAATTCCAACAAGCTTATAACGCATCGGCACGAATGATTTCAGTCATCGATGAAATGCTGGATACATTAAATCGAATATAAATTAATATGATTTTTTTTAGACAAATACAGCAATCTGGAGAGCCAACATGGTAATGCGTGTCACCAACCAAACACAGCAAAGAAATGCGTTGAACAATATCTTTCGCATTACCGAGGATCTGTTTAATGCCCAAAAAGAAATTACATCGGGAAAGCGAATTCACAAACCATCAGATGATCCAGCTGGGATGAGAGATACCTTGGCGTTAAGAACTAGTATAAAAAAGCTAAAACAATTTGATCGTAATATAAATAATAATCAGATATTTTTGCAAACAGGTGATGCGGCCCTTGCATCTATCGGAATAAGTTTATCGCGCTCAAAAGAACTATCCATCGTTGAGCTTGGCGGCTTGTCGACACCAGAAACAAGAGGATATGCAAAAACAGAATTAGATAATATACTTTCTTCGGTTGTACAGGCCGCAAATATAAAAGCAAAAAATATGTTTATTTTTTCAGGAACAAATGTTGGAACGACGCCTTTTGAAGTTAGTGCTTCTGGAGCTGTATCCTATAAAGGCAATTCCGATAACTTCACAGTCCAAATCGCGGATAATACAAATGTAAAAATTAATCAACCGGGCTCAGAGGTTTTGAGCACAGATTTGAATCCAAATTTGAATACTTCAACCTTGGTTTCAGATTTAAATGGAGGAAAAGGAGTTGTATCAGGTTCCATTTCGATCACTGATAGAGGTGGCAATAGTAGTACAGTAAGTATCAGCTCAACAATGACACTAGCGAATGTTATTGCAGCTATAAACAGTGCATCGGTTAATTTAACAGCATCGATAAACAGTTCTGGCAATGGCATTACTATTAGAGATACGAGTTCTGTAATTAAGCAATCTTTAACGGTCAGTGAAGTCTCCAATGGAACAACTGCAGCAGGCCTAGGGATATTGGGTAAGAAGGATGGTAATATTGAAGGAACAGACCTTAACGCAGTTTTATCTAAGACGACTCTTTTTTCCGAGTTAAACGGTGGGTTAGGTTTGACACTTGGGAATGTCAGTATTATTAATGGTTCAGCTTCTGGAGCCGTCAACCTAAGTTCTGCGACAAATATAAGCGATGCCATCACCTTAATTAACAATTCAGGTCTCAACGTGACAGCATCGATCAACAGTGCGGGTAATTCTCTTCAAGTAATTTCAAATAACAGTTCGACGGTTGCGGTAGCAGGTAATATTGGAACCGATACGACAGCTGAAAACCTCGGGCTGGGTGGTGGGAAAAATGTCATCGATACCATTATAAAATTAAAGCAAGCCATGCAGAAAGATGATACTTTCGGCATTTTAGCATCTCTTAATAACCTGGATTCAGGTTTGATAGCTGTTAATGAGTCCAGGGCAATTTTGGGGGCAACAGCTAGAAGAATGGATTCCACCGAGACTATTCATCAACAAGACATTGTTAACCAAAATGAGCAAATAGCAAACACAGAAGGCTCTGATCTTGTTGAGGCGGCATCAGATTTTGCGGCAATGGAAGCAGCGCTGCAGGCTTCTTTAAGTACAACAGCACGAATTATTCAGCCATCTCTCCTTGATTTTCTACGTTAAACGTCAAGTTCGTTTGGAAAAGCCATGTTTGTATGAAAATAGTGGTTATCCGAAAAGCAATCAAAAGTTTAAAGAATTTTATTGACCTTCGGATCGAGACTTTATCTCTGCTATAAACTTTTCTTTTTCAATTCTAACCTTCTTTTTAAAAGCCTCCATACTTCCATATTTCAAAGTATATTTTTCTCTTATTTGATTTGCGGATTCTATGTCTGCGCCTTGTTCGCCTGTTAAACAATTTCCTTTTTTGTCGCAGGTCCATATTGAACAATCTTTTTCAACATCCCCTCTAAGGTCTTCAGGAATATTGTCTGTGTGTGGCAGGCTATTATAGTTGGCGTCAATTCGTTCTTCTATTCGGTCTAGTTCGCACACCAGATCATGAATATCCTCACCATCCCACTCGCCGACAGTTTCGTCTCCATCCGCCGAATAAATAAGATTTTTCAAAGAGGGATCTACTTTGATAGGGTCCAACGAAAATCGACGTCCACCGTCAGTCATAATAGGTTTTCTTTGTGATTAAATTTTAGAGTTATATAACCTAATCTACACCTGATGGTGTAAAAGAGAAAGTATTTTTAGCAAGGAAGATGAGGAAAGAGACTGCAATGCACTATTATCCATTTATTTCACATGGTTTAATAAATTTATCAGGGTCTAATCCATTTCCTTCCAGATCAGATTTCACCATAAGATGGACAAGTTCTTTGAAACTGGTCTTAGCCTGCCAGTTTAATACGTCTTTAGCTTTGCGAGAGTCACCTATCAGAGCATCAACTTCGGTTAGACGAAAGAAGGATGAATCAACTGCAACCAAAACACGGTTTGTCTTTTTATCAAAGCCCACTTCATTTACACCCGATCCTCGCCAATGAAGATCAAAGCCGCATAGGTTGAAGGCTTCTCGAATAAAATCTCGGACACTATATTGCTGGCCTGTGGAAAATATAAAATCTTCCGGTTTTGGTTGCTGGAGTACAAGCCACATTCCCTCTACGTAGTCTTTTGCAAAACCCCAATCACGGCAGGCATCTAAGTTTCCTAGAGTAACTTTATCTTGTTTCCCGGCAAGAATGTTAGCTAGTGAAAGGGTGATTTTGCGGCTTACAAAATTTTCTCCACGCCTAGGTGATTCGTGGTTGAACATTATTCCGTTACAGGCAAAGACATTAAATGCCTCGCGATAATTGATGGTCGTCCAGTGTCCGTATACCTTGGCGATTCCATAAGGGCTTCTTGGATAAAAAGGTGTTTTTTCTGTTTGGGGGACTTCTAGAACTTTGCCAAACATTTCACTAGTGGACGCTTGATAAAACCGACAGGTTTCATTGAGGCCATTGGCAACAAGAGAATGTAAAAGACGCAGTGGGCCTATGGCATTGACTTGACAAGTATATTCCGATGTTTTAAAGCTTATAGCTACGTGGCTTTGAGCAGCAAGATTATATATTTCATTCGGACGGACGGTAGCAACTAAATCGTTCATACTTTGAAAATCTAGTAAATCACCATAATGTAGGTGAAACTTATTTTTGTAACTAGAGTTTTCATGTCTGAGGTGATCAATACGCCCCCTGTTAAAAGTGCTTGAACGTCTGACGATGCCATGGACTTCATATCCTTTCTCTAAAAGAAACTCCGAGAGATAAGATCCATCTTGACCGGTGACGCCAGTGATCAATGCTTTTTTAGGTGCATCCATAAAACTTAAGATATATGTAGATAATTAGAGTGGATATTGAATAAACGGTGTTCTAAGTGGCAGGTAAGGTATTACCTAAAAAGTCTTTCTGCGACTTTTTTCTATCATATTCGTTCATGTTGCACAATAAATAAATCGAAGAAAATTTAAACACAAAATTATTAGAATTAAAAATATAAATACTCAAATCAATCCAACTTACGGAACCAACTTTTCTCAGAACCATTTCACTTATAAATATTTTTCAAAACTCCTGGTAACTAACTGGTTCTTTCTATTCCTAAAGAAATAACAAGCTACTTTAAAATAACCCAACAAGGATTTTAGTAGGGTTGGACTTTGTTAGTAAATGACTTGTGTATAAAGAAGCCAAGTTACCAAAACTTTGAACAAAGCTTGTCAAGCAACAAAATACCAGTTTTAAAGCAGTTTTTCCTTGGGATTTGTCAAATAAATGAATAGAATAGGGGTTTTTTTAAACCACTGTTTTAAGCTACCTTAATTAAAAATTAAACCAACAAACGCCTTTTAGTATGAACAACGAGAATATCAGAAATATAGGAATCATCGCCCATGTTGATCATGGCAAAACAACACTTGTTGATTGCTTGTTGCGGCAAAGTGGTATGTTTCGAGCTAATGAATTATCAGGATCTTGCATCATGGATAGCAATGACTTGGAAAAGGAACGAGGTATCACCATTTTCTCCAAAAATGCTTCCATCGAGTATAAAGATTATAAAATTAATATCGTGGATACGCCAGGCCATGCTGATTTTGGAGGAGAAGTTGAGCGCATTCTTAAAATGGTAAACGGAGTTTTACTAATTATTGATGCTTGCGAAGGTCCCATGCCGCAGACTCGTTTTGTTTTAAAAAAATCACTCGATTTAGGGTTAAAGCCCATTGTCGTAGTGAATAAAATTGATCGTTCAGGTGCTAACCCAGAGAAAGCGCTAAATGAAGTTTTTGATCTTTTTGTCAATTTAGGAGCATCCGATGAACAGTTAGATTTTTCTACGATATATACTTCCGCTAAACAGGGTTTCTGCCGGTTGGAGCCAAAGGGTAAAGATCAGGATATGAAACCGTTGCTCGACCTAATTATTGCAAAGGTGGAACCGCATGAAGGAGACCAAAATGGTGCATTCCAAATGCTAGTTTCCTCCATTGATTACGATGACTATGTTGGACGAATTGCAATTGGGAAGATTCAGCGAGGTTGCTATGATGCAAGTGAAAATTATACTTTACTCACTCGTTCAGGCGATAAAGAAGAATTCAAAGTTTCTAAGTCATTCACTTTTTGGGGTCTGCAACAAAAAGAAGTAAAAGAGGCTGTGACTGGAGATATTATAGGTATTGCTGGAATGAAAGAGGTAGATATTGGGGAAACTATTACTGACAGTAATAATCCGGAGGCATTGCCCTTAATAGAGATAGACGAACCGACATTATCGATTAATTTTCTTGTGAATAACTCTCCCTTTGCTGGAAAGGAGGGGCGGTTTATAACCTCCCGCCAATTAAGAGATAGATTATTTAGAGAAATCAAACAAAACGTAGCGTTACGAGTTCAGAAAGGAAACTCCAATGATACATTCAAGGTTTCGGGTAGGGGAGAGTTGCACCTCACCATACTTATAGAAACCATGAGACGCGAGGGCTATGAATTTGCCATTTCCAGACCAGAAGTTGTTTTAAAAAAAATTAAAGACAAGACAATGGAACCTGAGGAATTTGCAATACTCGATATAGAAGAACAATACATGGGAACGGTTATGGAAGCTATGGGCCAACGTAAAGGAACGATGAAGAACATGCTTCACACCGGAAAAAATTCAGTTAGGCTAGAGTTTGTAATTCCTACACGCGGATTATTTGGTTTTCGCTCACAGTTGTTAACCCTTACCAGGGGAACAGGAGTTCTGAATCATAGTTTTCATAATTATGTTCCACACTGTGGAGAATTAGCTCGCCGTAATAATGGAGTTTTAGTATCTCTTGAAAATGGGAGTACCACCACACACTCATTATTTAATCTGCAAGATAGAGGGGTCATGTTTCTAGGACCAGCTGAAGAGGTATATACAGGCATGATAGTAGGTGAAAACAATAAAGATAATGACCTTGTTGTCAATATTTGCAAGGGGAAAAAACTCACAAATGTGCGAGCCTCTGGTTCAGATGATACCGTGAGTATATCGCCACCTAGAAAAATGAGTCTGGAGCAGGTTCTTGGTTACCTCAATGATGACGAACTTGCTGAGATTACCCCCGCAAGTATTCGCCTCCGTAAAAAGCATTTAGATGAAAATGAACGCAAACGAATGGCAAAAACACAAAAAGTAGCCTGAAGTTAAAATTATTTTTCAATCAAACACATTGAATTATTTAATTGAATTAATCCAAGTATTTATGGTACTCCATATCTTAATATGAATTATAACCCACCAAATTAGGAGATTATGTATGATCCATGACCAAATTACTTCTGCTTACGAGACTTACCTTGCGGAAAATGAAAGCTTTGAAACAAAAAATATAAAAGCAGCGGCTGCACGCGCACGTAAAGCACTGGGAGAGCTAGGAAAACTGGCAAAAATAAGAAGGGCGGAAATTCAGGAAAAGAAAAATAATTTATAGAACCTGTCTTAACCTAAACTTGTAAAACCATATAGAGCAGTGTTTTTTGGTTTTTGGTGTGTTGGTAAAATAATTCATTGCTTGCATTCAAATAGTTAAGCAGAACTCCTGAAAATTGAAGCAACTTCGATCTGGTTGTTTTATGCAATATGCTGAGGTCAGAATCTAAGGGCTATTTTATGGTACTGGTTTTTAGAGTTTTTACGGAATTCTGGTATTCAGTTTCAGTCTCCTAATAGACTTCTACACATGTGAGATGTGAAAATGTTACTTGATCGTGCCAAATCTTTGATTATTTTGTTATAATTGTTGAGTCTGGTACATAATCCGATTTGAATATGAAAATTGGAAATTTGACTTATGAAAATTATTACAAGTGGCAAAGTCTTGCGGAATGACAGGATTGTATCTTTAGACGATAAGCAAAAAAAAGAAAATAAACCTAAAATCATTTCCGATACGGTTCCTAAATTTATTCAAGATCATAAGGGAACTTGGATTAAAAACCCAGAATGGTCAGATAATTAAATTACTTCCCCTGTCTGTAAAATTCTGCGTTTGGTTTATGTTGACTTCCTTCTTCCATTGTTAGCGCGTCTAAGTTTCCCTTCCACAGTATTTTTTCGCGTTAGCCCCTCACTAAACAGAATAAAATGGGTTCGGAAAAATTTATACGCATATTCTTAACCATTGTTCTCATAAGTATTCCGTTGGCTATTGCCCTAGAAATAAAGGGAGAGAAAAAAAGATCAACCTTCAGGCAACTTAACTTTAAGCAATTAGTGGATAAAAACCAATGTCAGGGGTGCGACTTGTCCATGTCCGATATGCACGGGTTGGACTTGAATGAAACAGATTTGTCTGGCGCAAACTTGAGTAAGTCAAACCTTATTGGAACATACTTAAGGGGGGCAAACTTAAGTAAGGCTTATCTTTTTTACGCAGATCTCAGTGCAGCAGACCTGAGTAGAATAAACTTGAGCGAAGCAATGTTAACAGGAACGAACTTCAGTGGAACAAACCTAGCCGGGGCAAACCTGACTGAGGCGAAAGTCACGGGAATAAACCTAGCCGGGGCAAACCTGTCTGGGGCGATCTTAGTAAGAGTAGACTTTGTTGGGATAAATCTTAGTACCACAAACCTAGCCGGGGCAGATCTGACTGGGGCAAACCTAAGAGAGGTAAACCTAGCCGGGGCGAATCTCACTGGAACAAACCTGGCTAGGACAAACCTAGCCGGGTTAAACCTAACCGGGGCAAACCTGACTGAGGCAAACTTGACTGGAACAACCCTAGCCGGGGCAAACCTGACTGAGGCGAAAGTCACGGGAATAAACCTAGCCGGGGCAAACCTGTCTGGGGCGATCTTAGTAAGAGTAGACTTTGCTGGGATGAATCTTACTACCACAAACCTAGCCGGGGCAAACCTGACTGAGGCATATCTAATTGGGTCAAACCTAACTGGGGCAAACCTGACTGGGTCAAACCTAACCGGAGTAAACCTGGCTAAGAAAAATCTAGCCGGGACAAACCTAACCGGGGCAAACCTGACTGGGGTAAACCTAGCCGGGGCAAACCTGACTGAGGTAAACCTGACTAGGGCATACCTAATTGGGACAAACCTGACTGGAGTAAACCTGACTAAGAAAAACCTAGCCGGGTTAAACCTGACTGGGTCAAACCTGACTGGGACAACCCTAGCCGGGGCAAACCTAGCCGGGACAAACCTGACTGGGGTAAACCTAGCTGGGGCAAACCTGACTGGGGCAAACCTAGCCGGGGCAAACCTAGCCGGGGCAGATCTGACTGGGGCAAACCTGACTGAGGCGAAAGTCACGGGAATAAACCTAGCCGGGGCAAACCCGTCTGGGGCGAACTTAGTAAGAGTAGACTTTGCTGGGATGAATCTTACTACCACAAACCTAGCCGGGGCAAACCTGACTAGGGCAAACCTGACTGGAGTAAACCTGACTGGAGTAAACCTGACTGGGTCAAACCTAACCGGAGTAAACCTGGCTAAGAAAAATCTAGCCGGGACAAACCTGACTGGGGCAATCCTGACTGGGACAAACCTAACCGGGGCAAACCTAACCGGAGTA
>Ga0315336_1000923_pt1 | contig 65762 bp, 47 predicted proteins | sample ASW5metaG_FD_204512 | JGI IMG/M metagenome (GOLD analysis project Ga0315336, IMG submission 204512) | Ammonia-oxidizing marine archaeal communities from Monterey Bay, California, United States - ASW #5 | ecosystem: Environmental > Aquatic > Marine > Intertidal zone | place: USA: California... | reverse complement strand
GCCCCGGCCGAGGGCGAAAAGGGTCAGAAAAAATGATGGTAAGAAACATTTCTCCAAAGATAAAAATACCTAACTGTCCAGTAATGCGGGACCACCTCATGCCTTTCTGAAAACTTAGCCAGTTCTCTACCTAATGTTGGTCAAATTTCTATCTCTTAGTGTCTGACGCGTAATTTAAGATAGATTTCGGTGCATTATATACCATACTTACGTATGATACATAATGTTTGGTACGCCCCAGTAAAGTGACATTGATCAGGGTGGCCCCGCCCTGTCATCGGAAAACAAACTGATTAAGTGTGTGAATGTTAAAAACTGAGCCTGCTGAATTTAGTCGTGTTTAGGTGAACTACATTGCGTGAAATTAACGGTACAAAAATTAAGAACTCGATCGTGAAGCGCTTGCTTCTGGCAATTATTGCCGTCAGTTCAATCGCAGCATTGGTTGTAAGCAGTCTCCAGATTTATCTGGATTACAAAGACGGAATCGACCGCATTTATCGCGACCTCGAGTATGTCAGGCTTGTTAATCTGACCGCGTTATCTGAAAGTGTCTGGAACGTCGATGGCAAGGTCATCGAAGTCCAGCTCAATGGACTTGTAAGCCATCCGAGTATCGATCATGTCGAACTTAAAGGGTTGGAAGGCTTACCTTTGGAATCAGGGGCTAAACGCCCAGGGCGTTCGGTATCGGTCACCTACCAATTACGATACACCGACGAGAATGAGCTCCATGATCTCGGCACGATCAGGATTGAAGCCAGCTTATCCCCTTTGTTTCAAAATCTATTAGGGAAAGCACTCATCGTTCTCGGAACCAACCTCCTCATGATCTTAATCTTGGTTTCGACAATCTATATACTAGTTCACATATTGTTCACACGCCAACTTCAAGCGCTTTTCGAATATGTGAGTACGCTCGACTACGAAAATTTGACGAAACCTTTTGAATTCCAAAGAAAGCGCCGCCGCGGCCAGCATGACGAGTTTGATGAAATTGCCCGTGCGCTAAACGATATGCAAAAAAACTTAAAGTCATCCTATGACTCACTCGTCGAGTATAAGGATCACCTTGAAGAAAAAGTTGCCGAACGAACCGAGCACCTTGAACAGCAGATTACGGAACGGGAGTATGCTGAAACCTCCCTGCGGGAAAGCGAAGAACGTCTGCTGCAAATACTAGACAACAGCCCGTTTGGAGTTTCCATTACGTCGAATAAATCGAAGAAACGTATTTATCTCAACAAACGATTTAACCGTATGTTTGGCGGCAGTTTAGATGATGATCTGCGGATGATCCCGATCGCCGACAGTTTCGTGAACCCGGAAGATTTAGAAGATAATCGTAAAACGTTTGAGTGTAATGGATCGATCGCCGGGAAAGAAGATTTGCGAAAACGTCTGGACGGCACGATCTGGTGGTGCCTTGCGGATTGGCGTCCAATTTCATTCGGTGGGGAAAATGCCGTTATGGTTTGGCATACGGACATCACCGAACGAAAACAAGCCGAAGAGGATTTGAAAGGGCAAACCGAGCTCGTGAACTTATTACGGAAAACCGCCGTTGACGCCAACAAGGCGACCAATTTCGACGACGCCCTGCACACCTGTCTCGCCGTTATAAATAATCACACAGGATGGCCAGTGGGCCACGTCTACCTCCTATCAGATGAAGATGACACCATGCTTGTCCCTTCCGGCATCTGGCACCTGGATGATCCAATGCGGTTTACCAATTTCGTAGATGCGACCAAAAAGACGACGTTCGTACGCGGCATTGGATTGCCCGGCCGGGTGCTCCAAAGCGGCAAGCCGGCTTGGATTATCGATGTTGCTAAGGATCCCAACTTCCCTCGTGCCAAGCTGGCCAACGACATTGGTGTGCATGGCGCATTCGCCTTTCCAGTACTGGCCAGCGAAAAAGTGGTCGCCGTGTTGGAATTCTTCGATGATTCAGTAGATGAGCCGGACGAGACCCTGTTGACGACTGTCACTCACATTGGGGATCAATTGGGCCGTGTATTCGAGCGCAAACAGGCTGAGGTAGAACTTCGTAAGGCCATGGACGAGATCGACACGGCGAACCGTGACTTGGAACGAAAAGTAAAAGCACGCACCCGTCAACTGAATAAAGCCAAGGAGGAAGCTGAAGTCGCCAAGCATAGCGCGGAAACAGCTAACATGGCCAAGTCAGAGTTTCTTGCCAATATGAGCCACGAACTGCGCACGCCTTTGAACGCGATCATCGGGTTTTCCGAGATGATCAAGGGAGCCTTTTTCGGGCCTCTAGAGAGCAAATATCAGGATTACGCGAAGGACATCAATTCCTCTGGTGAGCATTTATTGGGGATCATCTCCGACATCCTTGACCTGTCCAAGGTTGAGGCTGGAGAACTCGACATCGATGAAGAAGAAGTGGATGTGATAGAAATGATCACCGCCTGCGAAACGATGGTGATCGGTCGGGCTGACGAAATGGGAGTGAGTTTGGCATTCGATGTGGCGGCGGATCTACCGCCACTTTATGCGGACCCGTTGCGTGTTAAGCAGATTCTCCTAAATCTCCTAGGCAACGCCATCAAGTTCACGCCAGAAGGTGGCCGGATCAAAGTGACCGGAGGGACTATTGCCGACGGCGGCTTGGCGATTGCAGTCATGGATACCGGCATTGGCATCGACGAAGAGGATATTTCCCGTGTATTGGAAAAATTCGGACAGGTGCGGGGCGGCCATACTCACGCTCACGAGGGCGCGGGTCTGGGCCTGGCTCTGGCGAAAACCCTTATGGACTTGCACGACGGCGCGTTGCATATCGAGAGTGAGGTCGGTAAAGGAACGACGGTCACGGTGACATTCCCACCGGAGCGGGCAAAACGACCGCCAGGCCGCAGATCCACAAAAGGGCGAGTTTGACAGTTTTGCGCTTTACACCATCATGCGGAGGGCAAATCCAAATCTGAGGATATTCTCAACACATTTGTAGTTAAGAAATTGGATTCTCGTCTCCCGTCAATAATGGCCGCTAATGGGATGCTACTCCTGTCATGCGTGAGTTAAAGTCTTTGCAGACTAACCCACTGGGGAAGCCGCCGGTCCATCCCATTAGCGGAAGTCAAAGATCCAAGATTCTCTCATTTAGACAATCAATTTTGACTTCTGGTTATCGAGAGAAAGCGGATATGAAATACTGCCGGTGAAAACTTCTCATTTTGACCCATTGCAGACATTTATGAACGCAGATAATTCCGCAGGTCGTGATCATCGGGCCGAGAGCTAAGATCCGTCTTGCCGTACCTGATTTGGGGCTTTTCTGTACAAAGGCAGCGTTATGCGAAATGTCGTCCCCACACGCTCGGTGCTCTCGACATGTATTTGACCACCCTGCGTCTCGACGAGTTCCTTACACAATTGCAGGCCCAGTCCCGTTCCGGTTTCGCCATGGGTGCCTTTGGTTGAGGTATTCTCGCCCAATAGAAACAACCGTGCCGCTTTGTCAGCCAAAATGCCGACCCCTGTGTCTGAAACCTTGACCTCAGCCCATTTGCCATTTTGCCGGGCACTGACCGTTACAATGCCCTTTTCGGAGGTAAACTTGATGGCGTTGTTGATCAGATTACGGACGACGGTATCGACCATGTGAACGTCGGCAAATACGACAAGCGGCTTCCTTCTCTTGCCGGAGAGCCGGATGGCCTTTTCCTTGGCGGACGGTGCAAACAATTCCAGGTTAGTGTCGATGATTTCCGTGAGGTCGACGGGTGCGGGCTCAAACCCCAACTGCCTCATCTGCAGGTGCGACCACTCAAGCAGATTTTCCAGCAGTTTGAATACCTGCTGGGCAGATTTGTGCACGACAGAAGCCGCTTCTATTATGGATTCCTTGTCGGAATGCCCGATATCGGCGGACAATAAGCTCGTATAACCAAGCAGCGCGGTGAACGGTCCCTTTAGGTCATGGGCGATGATCGAAAAAAATTTGTCCTTCTGATTGTTTAATTTCTCAAGTTCGTCGCGTTGCGCCTCAATCTTCTTGTCCGTTCGCTTGCGTTCGCTAATGTCGAAATGCCAGACCATGTGAGCGGGTTCATCCTCGAAGTCGATGGGCCTTGAACTCATCAGGCACCACCAGGGTGTCCCGTCAATTCGTTTCCGGTGCGACTCGAGATCGAAGTGCCACCCACTTTTAAGCGCAACCCGTTGTAGCTCTAGCAGATCGTTGGGATCCATCCAGCTATCGGCGATTTTCCTATGCATTAGCGAGTCGGTGCTTTTACCGCCAAACATCTCAATGAGCTGCGGGTTCGTATAGAGCCGTTCGCTGGTTTTGTTGGATAGGATAGCAACGCCAAACGGGCTGCTTTCGAGGATATTTCGCAGTCGGGCTTCGCTTTTCTCGATCCTTTGCTCCGCTTCACGTCGTTCAGTGATGTCCGTTTGCACGAGAATTTGTCCGCCTTCAGTCGTTCGTCGGTATCGGTAATTGTAAATGCGCCCGTTTGTATGGTTGGTCTCGCCGGTTCCCTCATCCAACGCCCTCCGTTCTGAAAGTCGCTCAGCGACCCAAGCTTCAGGATCAGTTTTTGCAAGCGGATGGCCAATCTGTCCGCTGGTCAAGCTGCGCCGCAGCAATTGTTCTAAAGAGACCCCAACGATCTCGTTTTTCGACGGTGAGTCCGGATAAATCTCATGATAGCGGTCGCTGGTAAATACGACGCGTTCGTCTTGGTCGAACAGCACTACGCTATCCGTGAAGGTTTCGATTGCTTCGCGCAGCAGTTGGGCTGTGCGTTCTTTTTTGACCCTCTCGGTAAAGTCCCGTCCCGTGCCTCGATATCCAGCAAATTTGCCATTGTCGTCAAATATCGCATGACCGCTGGTTTTCAGTATCCTAGGTTGCCCGTCTTTTCGTATGTAAGTGTAGGTGAACCCCTCGAAATCTTCGTGACGGTCCAAAACATCCAGGAATTCGTGCCAAGCCTTTTTCTCATTGGCAATGTATCCCTGATACATTTCGCGCCTCGTTTTTCCGATGATCTCCACCGGGTTTCTTCCCGTAATCCGGAGATAGGCATTGGATACAAATGTGTAACGGAGATCCGCGTCCAGCTCCCATAACCAGTCAGAGGCGATTTCGGCGAAATCCTGGAAACGTTTCTGGCTATCGCGAAGTTGTTGTTCGACATCCTTTAGTTTCGTTATGTCCGTGCGAACACCTACGATGCCGCCTCCAGCTGTTTTCTTCTCCTCTACCCGGATGGTGCGTCCATCGGGGGTATAAAATTCGAAAGTTCCTACGGGATCGAAGTGATAGGCGAGCCTTGCCTGAATCCAATTCTCTTCATCTTGGTCGTTATCGGGACCCCATTGCCCCCTCTCCACGCCTGCGCGCATACACTTCTCGTACGATACGCCGGGCACAAACACGTCGGCGACCAGAGGATAGATATCTGCAATCCTGGTGTTGACCAAGGCGAGCCGATCATCGGCGTCGAAATAAAGGAAGCCTTCCGACATTCCCTCGATTGCGTCGCTGATAACTTTTTCGGCGTTTATCTTCGCATGGTGTTCAGCCGACCTTTTCAGGGCGGAACTGATAGTGTTCGGCAGCAGTTCCAGATAAACCTTTTCGCTGTCCTTGATGACATAGTTGTAGACCCCGAGCACCAAGGCTTCGGCGGCAATTTGTTCACTTCCTTTCCCCGTCACCATGACGATGGGAATGTTGGGATCGTCGTTTAGGAGTCTCCGAGCAATGTCTATTCCGGATTTGCCCGGGAGTTGGTAGTCAATCACAAGCAAATCGTATGGTTGCGTGGCGTGAAGTGCCAAACCGTCTTCACCGTAGTGAGTTACATCAACCGAATACCCGTGCGCTTCAATCACCACTTTGAACAGATTACAAAGGGACTCATCATCTTCGATATAGAGGATGCGTATATCAGAAAGATCAATCATCACGCATCGAATGGTGAAGGGTTTCTGGATTGCAGTCAATGTCTCCTTCTGGCTTTAAAGAGACCTTCTGAACATAACTGAATTACGTCCGGTTCCGTGCGGTAAGCGGGCATTCCGTGATCAAATTATACCAATGTGTTGCGACGACTTGTTGAGATCACCACCCAAAGCGGACTTTGAGTGATTTTTGTGATTTAACATTTGGGGTTGGCGGCTCACACTGCTGGCCGCAATGGCCACGCATAGTCGATTGCTGAGCTGATAAATGCTTGTACGGCGGGTGAGCGGCGGTGGCCGGAAACCGTTACCAATTCGACAGAACGTTTTATTTCCGGATCAACGATAGGGCGGCATGGGAGTTTATCGTCAATGATTGAATATTCAGGAACCAGGCAAATACCCATGCCATGCAAAACCATGTTCTGAATCCAATCATCGCGCTCGCTTTTGTAGCGCACTGATACATCGACCTGACGCTCCTCCAGGAGGGCAAAAAACGCGTTGCGGAACTCACAGTGCAAACGGTCGAGGTATCGCTCGTCAGTGAGTTCGCTAAGGGGGACCGCATTCATAGACTGAAACTTGTGATCAGTCGGGAAAATGGCGACCATGCGTTCTTCATAGAGTTTGACGGTATCGAAGCGCTCATGCATTGCCATCGGTAAGCCCAGTAACGCGCAATCCAAATCTCCCGACAGCAACCCCTCGGTCATATTTTTGGGCGTGACGTCGTGGAGCGACAACTCGATTCCTGGTTGGTGCATCTGAAATTCGGATAGGAACGGAATCGTCTGCGCCGGCCCAATCGTGCACATAATGCCGACGTTCAAAGGCGCCTTTTCCAGGCTCAGCAACTCACGCGCCGCGATCACCGCATCCTGGCTCGTCGCGTCGACGCGGCGCAAATGCTCGCGCATCACTTTACCCAAATCCGTTAAATGAGTCCGGTTGCGCTCACGCCGAAACAATAGGCCGCCAAGTTCGTCCTCAAGCTTCTTGATGGCACGGGTCAGGGCCGGTTGTGAAACATGGCAACGCTCGGCAGCGCGGGTGAAATTCAGCGATTCCGACGCCGCCAAAAAATATCGAATTTGATTGAACTCCAAACTGCGTCCTTTCAGCTATAACCACAGAACATTGAATTCATAAAATAACGGTATTTCTATTTATAGCGCCATATCCACCATACTGCACTCCATTAATCAATCAATGGAAGGACGAGACAATGTTTATCCGCAAGAACTTAGCCGCCACGAAATGGGCAACAGGCTTTATAGCGAGCCTTTTGGTGCTGTTTTCCCTTGCCAGTGTCAGCCAGGCAGAGGACCGCATCCCGGGGCCGCGTTATGATGACAAGGGTCAATTGATCCGTGCCGATGGTTGGCGAGAATGGGTATTTATTGGTGCCCCGCTGACGCCAAATTCCCTGAACGATGGCAAGGCGCCGTTTCCCGAATTTCACAACGTCTACATCGAGCCGGCCGCCTACGCCCACTATGTTAAGACCGGACGGTTCCCCAATGGGACGATGATCGCGAAGGAATTGCTCAGTGTTGGCGATACTGAAGCGGTCAGTGGCAATGGATTTTTCCAAGGCAAGTTCCAAGGCTTGGAATTTACTGTCAAAGACACCGAACGTTTTCCGAATGAGCCAGGTGGCTGGAGCTACTACAGCTTTGGACATCAATTGCCGTATGAGACCGTGGCCAAGGCGTTTCCAACCGCCGACTGCGCCGCATGCCATGAGGCAGCGGCGGAATACGACATGGTCTTCACCCAGTATTATCCGATCCTGAAAGCTGCGGGGCCAAAGTAACAGGCTCGCCAACCTTCCTTAAGGAGTTTCCGAAATGAATACGCAATCCCCGACCATTAGCGCGCCATCGGTAAAATTCAGTAATACCGGCGCCGTGCTCCGACAACACACCGAAACCGCAATCCGTTACACCCTGGTCCTCGTCATTCTTTGGTTTGGCGCACTTAAGTTCAGCGCCTATGAAGCCAATGCCATTGCCGGCCTTGCCGTCAATTCGCCACTGTTGGCTTGGCTGCATGAAAGCTTAGGCGTTCGGATGTTTTCAAACATCATCGGCATTATCGAGGTTTCGGCCGCCTTCCTGATCGCAGTGCATCCTTTTTCGGCAAGGCTTGCTGCGCTCGGTGGCCTCATCGCCAGTACAACTTTCGTCGTGACGCTAAGTTTTCTATTCACCACGCCGGGCGTTGTCGAAACGAGCGCTGGCGGGTTCCCGATTATTTCCGTCATGCCAGGGCAGTTCCTGCTCAAGGATGTGGTGCTTTTAGCCGTATCGGTATGGCTGTTCGCGTGTAGCCTCGAAAAATATGACGACAAAGCGTAATCCTGGGTCGGGCCGGCCGTAAGGCGGGTGGGGGGTGTTGAGCAATGTTTGTTTCAGCACCCCTCGATTATCTGCAAATTTGAATGTCCGCCAACAGTTGGCCCCATCATTCCGTGTTCCTCCCAAACACCCACAATGGAAACCCCGGAATCCTTCATCATTGTCGCCCGGGTTCTGGCCGGCAACCCCGGGCCGAACACGCTTAGTTTGGCAGCGGCGAGGGTTCCATTTTGCGTTTATACGTGAAATTGGTATCGTTCAGACAACCATAATGAAATTGGGAATGGGACGATGGTGGATATACGGGTTCAACGACTGCATGGGCTGGACCAATTAAGGGCCCTGGCGATTATTCTAGTTCTCCTGTTTCATTATCAGGTTTATTACGGACTTCCTGATGTTTTGAGTTCATCCGCTTTTGTCGTGGTCTCGTCGTTTGGCTGGACTGGTGTTGACCTGTTTTTTGTCCTCAGTGGATACCTAATAGGCACCAAACTTTTTGGTGATATTGATCGTTATGGCCGTGTCCGATTTCGCAGTTTTTACCTAAACCGGTTTTTTCGGATCATTCCCGCATATGTTGCCGCGGTTGCGATTTATTTTATATTTGCCGACCTTCAGGAAGGTCGCGGCCTGCAGGAATTATGGCGTTATCTCACGTTTACCCAGAACTTACCCATTAATTTGCGCTTCAATACCTTTTCTCATGCCTGGTCGCTTTGCGTCGAAGAACACTTCTATCTGTTGCTGCCGGCGTTGTTGTATCTCGTGTTTTCCAACAAACAACAACGCAAGGGGGCATATATCCTCGTTGGACTTGTTGCTGCCGGACTACTAATTCGTTACGCCGTCTGGGCTGAATTTGTTGATACTCAGAGCGGTCGAATGAGGATTGGGGCTGCATTCAAATACATTTACTATCCAACCTATGCCCGTCTCGACGGCCTCATCATTGGCGTTGCAATAGCCGCCTTGTTTAAGTATCAGCCGACTTTCCGGGACCGGATTACGCCTTATGGCAATTTACTGTTCCTTGCAGGTCTTGGTATGCTAGCGATAGCGCACAGTATCTTCGGTGGTAATATCATATCTCCAAAATTCACCACTCTAACGCCGACCTTATTGGGCTTCCCGCTGATATCCACGGGTTACGGACTTATGGTCGTTGCTGCTTTGAGCCCGGAATGTATATTATATCGCCTCAAATTTCGACCAACCGCAGCAATCGCCACGGTGTCCTATTCGGTCTATTTGGTTCATAAAATGTCTAATCATTGGCTTAACACCAACTTGCCGGCGTATATGGAAGTCAGCAAGATGGAGATGTTCTTGATCTGCTTGGTCGTCGGAATTTTGGCTGGGTCTGTTTTATATTGGCTGGTCGAGCGGCCGTTCTTACATATGCGTGACCGTTGGACACCCCTGCAACCGTTACTTAAACCCGTACCATAACGCGTGTTCGATCGTCGAGGGGTGGTTCTCCGGACGGTCACGTTGCAAGTAGTAGTGGTACAAATTCGCTCGTCGACAGTGGCTTAACACAACTTTACCACACGACAGTCGCTGGTAGCGTCAACCTTGTGGGCACTCAAAATGGCAACGCTGGTTTCAATTGATTTGTGCCCGTTGGTAGCGCGAATGGGGGGAATATGATATTGATACACATATATACGCATGCAATTGGGGGACTGCTAAGCGCCGAATGACCAATCTCCAGTCTATTTCAGGAGATATCAGGATGAATAACTAAATGCCAATATTGCGTCGTACCATTTTGCTTATCATTGTTTTAGCCGGGTACACATCTCCAGTTATGGCTGAATCGATCGAACTTCTTGCCGAAGAACTGCCGCCTTATGAAATTTCCATCCCGGGAGATGATAATCTTCGTGGCATCATTATTGAATCCCATGAAGCAGCTTTCAAACGCGTTGGGATCACGGTTACCTTTAAGTACATGCCGTGGGCAAGGCAGCTGCAAATGGTGAAACGGGGCCTCTCTCCAGGATTGACACTTTGTGGGCACCAGACGGAACGGGAAGCCTATATACTTTTTTCAAATCCGATTGGTACACTCACCCGGGGATTTTGGTCACGCATTGACTTTAGCGGACCGGAACCGAAGACGATGGAGGATGTTCGAGGCCTCAGAACGGGTTCCGTTCTTGAAGACGCCAATTTAGACACGCTTGCGAAGGTAGACTCTAACGCCAAAAGCTTTCGGACTTTACCACTAGCGTTGAGAGCACTCGTCAAAGGCAGCTATGATTATCTGTTTTACCCTATGGAAATAACTGGATATAGCGCGGCTAAATTGGGACTTTCGAAGGCGTTGAAATTCTCTGAAATTCAAACCAGAACATTCCACCTTTGTTTGAGCAAGAAATGGCCCAGTGCCCAGAATTTATTGGAAAAATTTAACGATGGCTTGTCACAAATCAAAGCTGACGGCACCTACGACATGATACGAGACAAATATAGATAGGTCGGTACAGGGTTAACTCTACATGCTGGGAAATGGCGACAATCCGCTTCGGCTTCGTGATCGAATTGCCTTTAAACAAGCGCTGTTTGTTGTCCTGGTAGCGCTGCTGCTGGGTGGATTGTTCAGTATTGTACAGACTTACACCGATTACAAAAAACAAAGTGATGAATTTGCACGCACCATTCAACAGGTTATTGGCACAACAATTCAGGTCGCGGCGGACTCGGCATACTACGAAGACCCGGCAATGGCGAAACAGGTTGCAGAGGGACTATTCGAGTTTCAATCAATTGCAGAGGTGAAAATTGTCGTTGACTACGGAGGCGGCAATTTTTCAAGTCCACTGATCTCAATGACCCGTTCATTTCATGATTACTCGTTGGGTTTTCCATGGACGTCCCTGCAGTTATTCGGAGGTCAGCAAACTCACATTGTAGACTTGTATGCAGGCGAACATAGTAGCAATCGAGTCGGTTTGCTGAAAGTCATCACGGATCCCCATGATGTGGAGCACGCCTTCATCGATCGATCAGTTAATGATCTCGTCGCAAACGTACTACGCGCCTGCATATTAGCAGCTATCGTCCTTGTTTATTTTTACTTTGCTGTGAGTCGCCAGTTGGAGGCTCTGAGCACAACATGGTCCGCTATCGATCCCGCCAAACCGGAGCGCACACGGATGTCTGTTTCTTCTAACCACCAAAATGATGAATTTGGGTTATTGGCAACCGGAGCAAATAGATTTCTCGATACGATGGAAGTCCATTTGCGGAAAATTGAAAAGTCGGAACAGGCAGTGCGGGAGAGCGAATCCCAATTGCTCCAAATCTTGGACAACAGCCCCGTTGGCGTATCAATCGTTTCGTTGGCAGACAGGAAACGGCTTTTCGTCAATCCGCGATTTGTCGAAATGTTTGGGGGTAAAACGCCCGACGATCTTCTGTTTAATGAAATCGAGGAGACTTATGTTGATCCCAACATACCCGAAAAACGATGGTCCGACCTCCAAAACTTTGGGCGTATAATATCCGGTGTAGAAGAGCAACGTGTACGACTGGACGGGTCCCGGTGGTGGTGTCTGGCTGATTGGCGGCCTCTCTCCTTTGGTGGACAAGATGCCGCCATGGTATGGCACTACGACATCACTGAACAAAAATCGGTCGAAGCCGATTTGCAGACGGCTATGGTCAAGATTGATGAAACCAATCGTGGACTTGAAATAAAAGTACAAAAGCGAACCCTGGAATTGAACCAGGCAAAGGACGAGGCTGAGGCGGCAAATATGGCCAAAACGGAATTTTTGGCCAACATGAGCCATGAATTACGCACACCCTTGAACGCTATTATCGGTTTTTCAGATATCATAAAGGGTGCCATGTTTGGGCCGCTCGGGAGTAAGTACCAAGAGTATGCAACTGATATCAACTCCTCCGGTGAGCATCTTCTGGGGATCATCTCCGATATTCTTGATATTTCCAAAGTAGAGGCCGGAGAGCTTGATCTGGATGAACGAGACGTGGATCTAACGGACACGCTGACGACCTGCAAAATGATGGTGGGTGGTCGGGCTGATGAGGCGGGTGTGACGTTGGGCACCGAATTAGCACCAAGGCTGCCCCTACTATATGCGGACCCTTTGCGCCTGAAACAGATACTTCTGAACCTGATTGGCAACGCCATCAAGTTTACACCAAAAGGCGGCCGTATCTTGGTAACCGGTTTTGTCACATATGAGGGAGGTGTGGCCCTGACGGTCAGCGACACAGGGGTGGGTATTGCCAAGGAGGATGTCTCAACGGCCCTGGAAAAGTTTGGTCAGATCCGTAATGGTCATCTGCAGGCCCATGAAGGCGCCGGGCTAGGTCTGGCACTAGCCAGGTCGCTGATGGAGCGGCACGGTGGCACGCTGGAGATTGCGAGCGAAGTCGGGACCGGGACGACAGTCACCATAATGTTTCCACCGGAGCGGACAAATAATCCGCCGGACCTGCAATCCGAAAAGAGGTGAAGTTGGTGCAATATCGTTCAGGCTCGACCCGGAGTTGACCTAGATTTCATACGGATCTGGCCTCAGGGATATTAGCCAACCTAAATCATCGCTTCGAGGACTGCCCATATATACAAGGGAGCCGGGGCCATGACCCACATGATGATCCAGGGCAGGGCGGTGAGGGGGGTGATCTGTCTGATGGTGTCAAACATTGGATTGGTCCCTTTTCTGGTTTAGAGCGCGTTCAATTCAACGACTTCGGTGATGGTCAGGATGGCAAGAAGCGTCATCCCCACCGGGAATGCCCATTTGGCGCTTGTCTGTATGGCGCGGCCAACGTCATCAAGTCGCGCCGGAGTGACCGTGTAAGACCACTTGTGCAGGTTGCTGACATAAAGAATCATGATCACGAACCAGAGGACCGCCAGTCCTTCCATCATTAAAACCAGATACGGCATTTGAGTCTCCCGAACATCGATATATTATAAGATGTAAATTATATACATGTTTAAAGGTGCATTGTAAATACATTTTTGTGAAACCTCTTGTAATCATGAACCCTGTTCGCCAGGGACCGACATCTGGCTAATCGCCGAAGTCAATTCCAGCATCTTGAGATGTCTGTTTTTGGAGGTAGAGCGGAAGTCGTTTGGGAATGGTGATTGGGTCTGGTTTTGACGGTGATCTCAATTGATCAAGGCAACACCTTAACCTTTGACCCAAAGCCGGCAGTGTTTGGTGTTCGCCGGCACCCCAATAACGAATTTCGTTCGCTGCCGTGAAAGACATGAATAACTGATCAACGTCAGTTACGCTCGTTAATATCTCGTTAGTCTGGCGTTAATACCGATTGTATAATTACATTATATATTATTGATCTTGTAATTGAATAAATGCGAATTGGGGAGATTTCAAATTGACTGCACAGGCGATGATCGTTTCATCGGTAGAGGGTCCATTCACAGAGCAAACATGGGAATTTGAGTCTCCCAACGTGCTTTGGATGCTGAATTATTGGAAAAACCTACGTGGTGATCGTGCCCGGCCAACATGGTCGGATATAGACTTGCTTGCCATCCATAAATATGCGCGGGCAATGACCGTAAAGGATGCAATTGACGACGGTGCGGATTTTCTCGTTCGTTACTGGGGCACGGAATTATCTGAATACCTGAAATACGATGCAACAGGGAAAAGGGTATCAGAGTACTACCCTAAACCTGGCCTCGCTGTTGCACTCGAAACCCACCAATTAGCTTTGCTTGGCAATACCCCCACCCGCCGCTGGGGTAGCAGTATGTTTTCAGACCACGGGATGATGAAAATCGAGATGATTCATTTGCCGCTCGACAATGATGCCGGCAAACCAGCCCATGTCATTACCCTGTCCTCTTTTGGTTGGGGGTAGGTCAGTCCTTATCACAGCGTTGAACCGTACGTTTTTACACAGCCTGGACCCTATCCAGACCTCAATCGTCTCCGCCATCAAGTAGGCTGTGAATTGTTTCAAGTAGTTCTTGTAGGCGATAGGGTTTGTTGAGGATAATCGCATTTGGTGGGGGATTGCTATGGTGGGAAATCGGTTTTTCCGCATAACCCGTGGTGTAGAGAACCTTTAAGTCCGGGGATTTGTTTTTCGCTAGCTCCGAAATGTCTACACCGGTCATACCGCCCGGTAAGATGATATCAGTGAAGAGAAGATCGAACTGCAGATCACCTTCTAAAATTTCGATGGCCTCACTACCGTTTGTTACTGCGGCGACTTCGTAACCGTGGCTGCGCAGTATGATCTCTGAAATTTCCCGAACATCCGGATCGTCTTCGACGACAAGAATGCGCTCTGATCCCGGAGACATTTTTGACATTTCAATCTTGGAACCTTCGGCTGCCAGAACGTCGCCGGACCGAGGCAGGAATAGATTTACAGTCGTACCAAAACCTAACTCGCTGTCAATTGAGAGATGACCACCGGATTGTTTCGCAAACCCATAAACCATACTCAATCCCAAGCCGCTGCCTTCGCCAACTTCTTTGGTCGTAAAGAACGGTTCAAATACTTTTTCGAGAACTGCAGTCGATATGCCGGTGCCAGTGTCGGTTACAGAGACCTCCACATAATCGCCGGGGAAGACCTCATCATGCAATTCGGCGTAGGCCTTATCCAGCGTGACATTTGTAGTCGAGATGGTCAGCGTACCACCGTTCGGCATAGCGTCGCGCCCATTAATGGCAAGATTGAGCAATGCGTTTTCAAATTGGTGTACATCAATCTTTGCAGGCCATAGCTCGGTGGTAACCTCAATATTCAGAATTATGGCTTCGCCGAGAGTACGCCGAAGAAGGTCTTCAAGGCTGTTAATCGTATCCGTAACTTTCGCGACAATTGGCAGCAGTGTTTGTTGGCGGGAGAACGACAATAGTCGGTTTGTTAGTGATGAAGCACGTTCAAGAGCCATCGTGATCGCGGTTATATTTTTTTGTGATCTCTGTTCGATGCCGTCGGTTCCCAGCATTTCCACGTTGCCAGTCATTACTTGTAAAAGATTGTTGAAATCATGGGCAACGCCACCAGTTAACTGACCAACTGCGTCCATTCTTTGGGACTGAAGAAGTTTTTTTTCCATGTCCTTGAGAGCCGTCAAATCGGAAACTGAGCCAATGAAGGATAAACAGTCGCCAATTTTCATTTCTGCTACGCTCAACTGCATGGGAAACTCCTTGCCGTTCTTACGAAGGCCCATAACTTCCCGTCCAATACCGACAATTTTTCCGATACCGGTTTTGTGGTAGGTTTGGATATATCCATCGTGATTGTTGGCGTAAGAAGCAGGCATGAGCATTCTGACGCTCTGGCCAATTACTTCATCAGCTGAATATCGAAAGATTGATTGAGCCGCCGCGTTATATTTCTCTACGATACCGTTACTATTGATAATGATGATGCCAGTTAGGGCCTGATCGAATGATTTAGACAAAAACGTTTCAGTTTCACGCAGGATTTCATTTGTCGCTTCCAACTCTTCACTTGTGGTTCTGTATTCCTCGGTAGTGGCGTGAAGCTCCTCGTTGGCCGCCTCTAACTTCCCGGAGGACGCTAGAAGTTCTTCGTTAATCGTTGCTAACTCTTTGGAGGAAGTTTGAAGTTTTTCGTTAGCTGCATTTAAATACGCGTTGGAGATCTCAAGTTCATCATAGGCGGATTGAAGTTTCTCGAGTTCACGTCGATGAGTTTCAGCAGCCCTGTCCCGCTCAGCTTTCAGGGCGATAATTCCGGCTTCTAAATCTTGTTCCTTTTGGTGTGTAGACTTGGAGGTGGCCTCGACTTGCGTTGCGGAACCCTCAGACAACACACGCGGGTCTTCCAGCTCATCCTCTAATACCTTTATTCGACGTAGCAGCTCGTCATTTGTAGCGTTATCCATTTCATACTCACCATATTTTTTTCAAATGCAGGGGCGAAAGAAATTTGGCACTTAACCATCGTACAATTGAAAATAAAACGTCAGGTAGTAAAAATATACAGATCACGCCGTGACATCGCAATGTGTCTTTTCACAACAATTTAGGCCAAATCAAAACAATCCATTTTCTTTCGCTATCGGGGGTAGCATGTTGTCCTTGAAGGAACTTTCTATGGAGATATCTCAAGGGATTGTCTTTCCATCGCTTGACAAAGTTGGACGACCGTCCTAAAAAAGGCGTTAGGACGTTTGTCCAAATCCATTAAGTCTGGCTCATTTGGTCAGTCCGGACGGAGGGGTGTATATCGTGAGCGACAAGACCACGCGCGAACAGATTGTTGAAGCGGCTGACCGGTTGTTTTATCGGCAGGGTTATGAGCATACCTCGTTCTCGGACATTGCGGATGACGTGCAAATCTCGCGTGGCAATTTTTACTATTACTTTAAAACCAAGGATGAAATTCTGGATGCCGTGATCGATGAGCGTCTGGCGGCGACGGCCAGCGTGCTGGCGCAGTGGGAAATCGATGGAGAAGATCCCGCCGATCGCATCCGCAGCTATATTCATATTCTGATCATGAACCGGACCGACATAAAGCGTTACGGTTGCCCGGTTGGCACACTGTCAACCGAACTGGCGAAATTGAACCATGCCTCGCATGATGCGGCTAACAAGCTGTTTACCCTGTTTCGGGACTGGTTGGGCCGGCAATTCACAGCGCTTGGTCACAGGGCAGACGCTGACGCACTGGCGATGCATTTGCTTGCCCGCAGCCAGGGGGTCGCGACGCTGGCAAATGCTTTTCACGACGAGAAATTCATCAGGCATGAGGTCGAGCAGATGTGCGACTGGCTGAATTCATGTACGGATAACCCAGACCAGATACAGTTATAGGAGAGCACCTCAGATGTTTACCATCCTGCTAAGATTTTCTGACAACAAAGGCCAGGCTAGCCAATTTATGGATGGCCACAAAGAATGGATAAAACGTGGTTTTGATGACGGTGTTTTCCTGATGGTTGGCAGTCTCCAGCCAAACTCGGGTGGCGGGATTATGGCACATAATACGTCGCTGCCTGAACTTCAAAGTAGGGTGAACGATGACCCGTTTGTCGCCAAAAACGTCGTCGTTGCGGAAATTCTTGAAATCGAACCAGCAAGAACTGATGAGCGATTGGCGTTTCTTCTGGGCTGAGAAACCCCTCCGGTTTCTCACTTCCCCGTTTTAGCAAAGATGGTTGCATCAATTGCTGCGAGCAAGTCGGCTCACTTCTGTTCTTGAAATGACCCACATCACGGCACCCGAGAAACAACTGGCGTAGACTGCAATGTGAGGGAAGGGCGACCTGCTTTGAGTTTAGGAGGGTGCCATGGTTGCATATCCACATAACGACCTGATTTTTGCGATGGCTGTTGTGGTTATGATCGCTGTGCTGGCATTGTTGCTGTTTAACGCCTGGCAGCCGCAATTGTTATTGACGACACCGGTTATGACCATTTGAAAGATGATACAATGTTGAAGAAGTATTGCGTTGCTTTCATCCGGCCGTGATCTCTGCTACGAAACGCGCACACATGCAGGATTGGAAAGTTCAGCATTCCTCCTCTTTTATTACGGTTTCGTGATGACGTTTAAACCCGATAGATTTCGCCGGAAACCAAAACGAACCGGTCGCAAGCCAGCCAAGCGTGTCGGACCACCCGTCGAACGGACGGTGCGCGTCTCCAGCCTGGGGCGTCATTGCGACGGGATCGCGACAGAGGAAGGCGGTGGCAATCAGCGCCGGCATTACGTCCCCTTCGCCTTGCCCGAAGAACTTGTCCGTATTCGAAGCACCGGCAAGCAAGTTGAATTGCTGGACGTTATTGAGCCATCACCTGATCGCATAAAGCCCGTTTGCCCGCATTATCGCCGTTGCGGCGGTTGTGCTGCCCAGCATGTCGGGAATGCAGCGTACCGCAATTGGAAGCGCGATGTTGTCGGCACCGCGCTTGATCACCGGGACCTTTATGTATCGGTTGGGGATCTGGTCGATGCCCATGGCGAAGGCCGGCGCCGGATGACGCTTCATGTCCGCTTTGTCAAAGGCCGGATACTGGCGGGTTTTATGCAGGCGAACAGTCGCGATCTGATTGATCTGGATACCTGCCCGATTGTTGTCCCCGCCCTTCAGAACGCGCCTGAGATTGCGCGCCGTCTGGCCGCCCCGTTCGCAGCCAGTTCGCGCGGCCTTGATATTGCCTTTACTGCATCTGACGAAGGGCTTGATTGCGATATCCGCGGTGTCGGGGATATCGGTTACGACATTCATGTGGCCATCGCCGACCTGGCCGATCAGCTTGACCTTGCCCGCGTGACTATTGATGGCGTAATTGAGTTGGAACGGCGCAAGCCCGTGCTGGTGATCAACGGTCTACGTGTACCGCTGCCGCCAGCCGGTTTCCTGCAGGCGACAACGCTTGGTGAGGAAACATTGGCCGGGCTGGTTCTGGCCGAGGTCGGTAACGCCAGAAAAGTTGCCGACCTGTTTTGCGGCATCGGTCCTTTCGCGCTTCGACTGGCAACCCATGCAGCCGTTTATGCCGCCGACAGCAACGAAACTGCCATCAAGGCCTTGCGCGACGCAGCACATCATACGCCCGGTCTTAAATCTGTTGAGACAGAGGTCCGTGATCTGTTTCGAAACCCGGTATTTCATGAAGACCTCAACCGCTTCGATGCTGTGATTTTCAATCCTGCCCGCGCCGGTGCCGAAGCGCAGGCAGAGGAATTGGCGGCATCCGATGTGCCATTGGTGATTTGCGTGTCTTGTGACCCGGCAACGCTCGCCCGAGATGCGGAAATTCTGGTTGAAGGCGGCTATGATTTCGAGAGCGCAACGCCAGTCGATCAATTCCGGTATTCACCCCATGTTGAAACAATCGCAGTGTTTCGGCGGAGCTAGATTTTCTCTCGGTTTTTCAACATTCCGGCGTAAATTTGAGATCACGATAATACGCGGTGGCGGACTGGCCGCTATCATCGGTATCCGTCATGATGGCGACGGCGTCGGCTCTGGTGATATCTTCGCCGACCAGTCGTTTATAATCATCGCGGATGTTGCGGCTCTGTTTGACCCATTGCCCGACTTTACCCGGGCCGCTGTCGGCTGCGACGAGGATCGAGCGGTCCGTATAGGCGTTGGGCCAGTCGGACCCTTTCGGGCGGGTGCTCGACCAGACGTAGTTGAGTGCACGTGTTCTCCAGAAGAACAGTCCACCGGAAAAGACTACATAAACCCGAGCCGGGTAATCATCACCGCTTTTTGTTGTTTCATCCAGGTCGCTTAAAATCCTATCGACCTTCCATGACCAGGTCAGGCAGGGCGTTTTCGTGAGATCAATACTCATTTCGCGGTAAAGCCCCGAAGCACTTGCCTTGCTGTCGGCCTTGAGCACTTTTTCGGCACCATTGTCGATCAGTTCATAGCGGGTCGGCTGGCTGAAGGTTTTTTCTTGCCAGCCCGTCAGGCCGCCAGATTTGAAATCACTGACTATCAAGTCTTGTGGTGCGCCAATGGAAGGGGTCGACATCAGCCCTGCAATAATGAAGACAGCAGGAAGGGTAATCGTAGATCGGATGATGTCTGGTCTTTGCCTCACTAGTGTCCGCTGCCCAGTTTACCTGTTTGGATGGAATAATCGACAACCAGACCATAGCTCGGATCGTCATCAGAATCGACCATCAACTGTCCGGCGCGGTTAAGAAGCTGATGGCAATCTCTGGTCAAATGCCTGATCTGCAACGTCTTGCCTTCGGCTTCATATTTCATCGCCAGGGCTTCGATGGCCTGCAAGGCGGACTGGTCAACAACGCGGCTGTTTATGAAATCGACAATGACAAGGCCGGGATCCGTTTTCGGGCTGAAAATTTCCGCAAAACCGTCGGCTGACCCAAAGAACAGCAACCCTTCGATCTGATAAACTCGGGCACCTTCCGGAGTGAGGTGAGCTTTCGCATGGATGTGGGTTGCGTTGCTCCAGGCGAAAACAAGTGCGGATACAATAACGCCGACTACAACCGCGATGGCCAGATCGCTCATCACCGTGACCACGGTAACCAGTATCATAACCATGGCGTCAGACAGTGGAACTTTGCGCAGGATCGTCAGGCTTTGCCATGCAAATGTACCGATGACGACCATCAACATAACGCCGACCAGGGCAGCGAGTGGGATTTGCTCGATCAAACTTGACGCAAACAGGATGAATGTCAGCAAGAACAAAGCTGCCGATATGCCGGAAAGCCGGGTCCGTCCACCGGACTTAACGTTGATCATCGACTGGCCGATCATGGCACAGCCGCCCATACCGCCGAAGAAACCGGTTAGCGTATTGGCAATGCCCTGGGCCACGCATTCGCGTGAAGCACCACCGCCTTTGCCGGTGATTTCGCCAACCAGATTGAGCGTCAGTAGACTTTCGATTAATCCAATGGCTGCCAGAATCAAGGCGTACGGAAAGATTATCTTTATCGTCTCAAGCGTGATTGGCACCATAGGAATGTGAAATTGTGGCAGTCCGCCTTCGATTGATGCGAGGTCACCAACGCGGGGGACATCGATGCCAAAATAGATGACCATGGCGGCGACAATGGCAATGCCAGCCAGAGGGGCGGGGATGACCGTGGTTATTTTCGGCATTATCCAGATGATTGCCATGGTCAGGGCAACAAGACCGAGCATGATGGCAAGCGGCCCGCCGCTCATCCACATTTTAACGCCATCAGGTCCCGGGACCTGAAACTGCGTCAGTTGTGCCAGAAAAATCACAATAGCGAGGCCATTCACGAAACCGAGCATGACCGGATGCGGGACAAGGCGGATGAATTTTCCGAGGTGAAAAACCCCAGCCAGAATCTGCAACACGCCCATCAGAACAACAGTTGCGAACAGATATTCAATGCCATGACTGGCGACCAGCGCGACCATAACAACGGCCAGCGCACCGGTTGCGCCGGAAATCATACCGGCCCGCCCACCGATTGCAGCGGTGATCAGACCAACGATGAAAGCCGCGTAGAGGCCGACCAGCGGATGCACACCAGCTACAAAGGAAAAGGCGACGGCTTCCGGGACCAGTGCCAGTGCGACAGTGAGGCCTGACAGAAGTTCTGTTTTGATGCGACTGGGCGTAAACGGGCGGGGAACAGCCCCTTTACGGACGCTAACAGGGAGCCGTGCAGCAAATGCTGCAAGCGTAAGCTTGATCACGTGATTAGGTTCCATTTTTTGGGCAAACTGCGACGTGCGATGCTGATAAAGCAAATTGATATTATTGCAATGTAAATCAGCCCCAAATTTTGATCCTTTCAGTTTTTGACGCCTGTTCACAGCGTTGAAATGCTCTGTTCGTAAGCTTGTTATATAATTCGATTATAACAACCGCTGTCAGACAGCAACTTTTCAGGACGCATACTTTGCTAGATAAACAAATTCCATCACCTGGCTTTTACTGGATCACGTCTAAGGGTACCGGCGTGACACTGGCGAGGTTTAAAGAGGATACCGAATGCTATTACGGTGGCGCATGGGATGTGATTGGTATAAGCGCGCCTATACCCCATCGCCAGATGAGTAACCACTATCGTCTAATCGAAAAGCTGGATCCGCCGGAGTTCGATCCGGTCTGAAAACCGAAATGTAATCTTCCGATTGACAGTAGGACGGAACAAACCCTACCTTCATTTACTTATGAACGATTCCAATATTCACCCTATTCTTTACATTGGACGGGCGCTCGAATCCGGCGAACTATTTCAACGCGCGGTTCAATCGCAACAGTACAGTGTGGACATTGCATGTGCAGGCCAAGACGGCTTGTCACTTTTTGCCGACTCCCAATACGAAATAGTTGCCGTTGATTGTCAGCTTTCTGACATGAGCGGCATCGATGTCGTGCGCATAATTCGTGGAGACAACCCCGAACTCCCAATTCTTATGGTGATGAACAAAGGTGAGGAAGCGCTTGTCGCTGAGGCCATGTCGCTTGGTGTCACAAATTACGTCTGTAATAACGATGAGGCCGGTTATCTTGAGTTAACCCCGATGATTATTGCGCAGTTGCTTCAACAGGCAGAACTGGAGGTAAATGTTCGATCCGACAAGGTGGAAGACGTAGACGATTCTGCAGGCTACCGATTGGCATTTGACAACATCCCCTACGGTGTCTCTATTTTGACACAAGAAGACCCTCCGAAACGGCTTTATGTTAATCAGCGATTTATAGAAATGATGGGCGCCAGTTCCATGGAGGAATTGCTCGAGCAATCCCCATTTGAAACCTTTGTGAACCCTGGCGACCTGTACGATCTAAGACGCCTGTCCTCCTCCGGGAATTTCACCACCTACGTTGAAATGGAGAGAGTACGCCCGGACGGAACCCGGTGGTGGTGCCAGTTGCAAAGACGAGAGTTGGTTTTTGATGGCCAGCGAGTGATTGTCGCCTGGCATGAAGATATCACAGATCGGAAAAAGATGGAGCAGGGCCGTGACCGCCTGCTGTTTGCGATTGAACATGTGCCTCTTTCAACAGCATTGTTTGATGAGAATGACGAATTGGTCAATTGCAATGCAAGCTTTCGGGAAATCATGGATGTTGTAGCAGATATCCTGAGGCCGGGTGTAACTTTCGAGACAATGTTCCGAACCCTGGTTGAGCGACGACCGATGCCAGAGTCTGATGGACGTGAGGAAGAATACATCCAGGAACGTCTGGCAAAGCATCGCAATCCACAGGGGCCATTTGAGATCGTTCGGTCCGGCGGAACCTTCCAGGTCAACGAAGGGCGAATTTCAGACGGCAGCACTTTTCTCATGTTTGAAAACATTACCCAGCGTGTGCAGGCTGAGGAAGACCGTCGTCAGGCCCTCTTTGAAGCCGAGCAGGCAAATCAGGCGAAAACGGAATTTCTGGCAACCATGAGCCACGAGTTTCGCACCCCGCTGAATGCAATTCTGGGCTTCAGTGAAATGTTGCGGGCCCAGTATTTCGGCCCGCTTGGCGCAAAAAATTACAAAGAATATGCAAATGACATCCACCATAGTGGCGAACATATGCTGGCTTTGATTAACGATATTCTCGACATTTCGGCAATAGAGGCCGGCAAACGTGAACTGGCCAGAGATGATGTCGATATTCACGAAGTCCTGAGTCACTGCATTAGGAATTTGGATTTCCAGGCTTGTGAAAAAAACATCAGGGTGTCGCTGGAAACAACAGGCGGGCTCAGCCAAGTTACGGCGGACCGGCGCTCAATCGTTCAGGTTTTTCAGAACCTTTTGTCCAACGCGATTAAGTTTACCAATCCCGAAGGAAAGGTTTCTGTTTCAGTGGAAGATGAGGATTCGGACATCGTTATTGTTTTGAAAGATACGGGGATCGGGATTCCGAAAGAACGCATTCAGACGATTACGGACCCTTTCTCCCGGGTTATCTCAGACCCACATCTTGCTCAGGAGGGGACAGGCCTTGGCCTTTCGATAGTAAAATCCCTTGTTGAGGCCCAGTGCGGGAAACTACAAATAGACAGCGAAGTCGGAACGGGAACAACGGTGACGGTAACTTTCCCTCCCCAGGACACTATTGCCACCTGACACATAGGCGAAATGCTGGTCGGCACGATCTGATGGCAAGTTACGTTGCTGCGCGAGCCACGCCTTGCTAGATTTTGGCAATAGCCAAAACAAAGGGCCGCATCCGGCATGAGAAACAAGCGTCAACGAGCACCAACCATTGGCCGGGACCTGGTATTTGCACTGGCTGCCGGGGCGGCGGTGTATCTTGCAAGTTCAATCTGGACGTCGAGTGGCAACGCGCCTGTCGCTACAGCAATCGCGCCCTGGATGGATTTTGCGATCGTTGCCTATGGAGCGCTTTTGCTCTCGATGATGCAAAACCGCGCTGTCGGGGCGTTGTTTGTCGTTACTGTTCCTGTAGCGCTGTTCATCATTGGCGGCACATTGGTGCTGGAATTATTCAACGAACCGCTAAGCCTGTCATATCTGTTCTTAATCGACGAGGGGGTTGCGTTTTATCATGCGGAACTGATTGCGGGTTTCGGGGCTATTGCTTATTGCGCAGTTTTTGTTTTGAACCTGCGGGCGCCGGGGCGCTATTTTATGTGGGCGCTGGTGCCGCTAATTATAATTGGTGGCATGCTGGGCTTGAAGGGGGCATTGGAGTCACGAGACAGTGAAAATGGGGGGCAAAATATTCACTGGTGGCACGGCTACGACTTTTCCGCCAGCGCTGGGTATTTCACCGGCTTTATCCTGGATGCTTTGGTGCATTTTGAACGTCAGGAGTTATATAGGCAGTTGCTGGCTGATAACCCGGGCCAATCGATTGATGATTTCCTGAGCGCGAAACTTTCAGAAACCACTGGGACGCATCGTAGTGTCCATCTAATTCTGGTCGAAAGCCTGATTGACCCGACCCGAAACAAGGAGTCGAAATTCAGTCGCGATCCGTTTTCACCACAATTCAGAACATGGGTGGACGGGCAGGGGGGATTTGCCCTGTCGCCGGTATTTGGCGCACGATCACCGGATACAGAGTTTGAAATTCTATGTGGCATCCCGGCGACACTAGATGGCAGTCAGGTGGTGATGGCTGAACTTAAGGTGGCGTCACTGGATTGCCTGCCTCGTAAACTTGCCAGGTTAGGCTGGAAGACGTTGGCAACCCAACCAATTGCGCCGCAAATTTTCAAAACCGCAAAGGCCTACGATATTCTGGGGTTTGCTGAGAGCAGGTTTTCGCCGGATCTTGATATGTCGGATACAGATATCGGGCAGTTTACTTCGAACATGGGAGCCGTGACGGCGCTGGAGACATTGTCGTCAGACTCGCTTCTTCGCCAGAACATGGAGGCACTGGGCCCAGACCTGAAATCTGGTAAGCGGGTTTTCAATTATGTTTTCATGACGGGCGGGCATTACCCTTTTGGGCTAGATGAAACCAAGCGTCCCCAGGTCGTCAGCGCAACCCCCGCCAGTGATATCTACACGCGTTATGTTAACGCGGTCTATTACAATACGCTTGCGCTTGAGAGGTATGTACAGGACGTGTTTGATCTGGACCCGACCGCACTTATTGTCATCCTTGGCGATCACGGCCCGCCACTGGGTGAAGCGGTTCGGGTGACGGCAGATGGCAGGGCGGGGACGTGGAGCGTGGAGACTTTGCGCCATCGGGTGCCGCTGGTGATGCTCGAAGGGGCACGAACATATTCCACCACCTTGCCCACGGTTCCGGCTTATCTGTTGCCGGAACTCATTCTCGACAGACTCACGAATGGTGAATTTTGCCAGGCCAATATATGTCGCCGGAACTCGCCCGAGATCATGCGCCCGCTTGAGGAAAAAGTGCTCGTTTATGATCAGACCGGAAAGCAGGTCCGAGAATGTACCGGGCAAACAGCGGACTGTGCGGACGCGATGGCCTTCACGAACCAAAACAAACTGCGCCTTCTGCAACTGATTTATCCGAAGGCGAAATAACAATGGACGCGGAGCCAAAATCGCCACCATGGGCATTCGCGGCAACGGCGAGCATTTTCTTCGTCTCCGGATTTCCTGCATTAATGTACCAAATCTCATGGCAACGCTCGTTGTTTTTGTTGTTCGGGATCAATATTGAATCGGTAACTATCGTCGTTACTGCATTCATGTTCGGGCTGGGGGTTGGTGCGTTAGCGGGTGGTTTGCTGACCAAGGTTCGGCGAGTCCCCTTATTGCTGGCGTTTGCAGTGATCGAACTTGCGGCTGCGGTGTTTGGTGCGTTCTCGCTGTCAGTTTTCGAATTGGCGGGTGAGGCTGGTTTAAATAGTGGTCCTGTTGAAAATGCCATTCGGGTGATGGCAATTCTGGTCATACCCACCGCCTTGATGGGGGCGAGCCTGCCGGTGCTGTCCGAATTTTTTATCCGCCTGACGGGAAATGTCGGGCGCTCCGTCGGGACGCTTTATTTCGCCAATACGCTTGGGGCTGGGTTTGCCTGTTTCCTAGTGGCAATCTTGATGTTCCCGGAATTTGGATTGCGTGCGACGATCATGACGGCGGCGGCGCTAAACCTGCTGGCCGGATGTGCGGCCCTGATCGTTTATCGGCGGAAAGGTCAATCCGGTGCTTCAGATAACCCCGCAGCAATTCCACCGCCGTTGCCTGAACATGACGGGCAGGGCCGTGTTGGGATCGTCTCAACCATTGTATTCGTCTCCGGCTTTATTGCCCTGTCGCAGGAAATCCTGTGGTTTCGCATTGCCTCTTTCGCTTCGGAAAATCAGGCTGCGGCTTTTGCGCTGACACTTGGCGCAGTACTGATCGGGATTGCGATAGGTGCACGCCGGGCCGAGCAGCTTTGCTATCAAACTCCAGATGATCATCGACGCCTGTGGCAGACAGTGATGATAACCATCGGCTGTGCCAGTGTGATTGGCTTCGTATCAATTGGGCTGACAGCCCACAGTGCGAACTGGGGCCCGGTATGGGGGGCTGTTCTGATGATCGTTGTTGGTGTGACATTCGCACTCTGGGGGGCAGTGCTACCGCTATGCGGTCATCTCGGCATACCTGCCAATGAGCATGCAGGGTTTCGCTTCGGTATTGTATATATGAGCAATGTCATTGGTTCGGCGGTTGGTAGTCTGCTGACCGGGTATGTGTTGCTGAACCACTTCGGGATTGAATCTGCATCAATTATCATGGTTTCGCTTGGCCTCGCGCTAGCGCTTGGAATTGCGTTTTTCGGCAACTTCAACAAGGTGCGCTCTGCATGGGTATTTGGTGTCATGTTGTTAGTCTGTGTCGGCCTGTCTGACACCCTGTTTGATGACTTCTACGGACGTCTTTTGTCCAAGGAAAATCGCGCTGTTCTGCCAAACGTCAGTGCTGTCGTAGAAAACCGTAATGGCGTAATTGTTATTGATGAAAAAGACCGGGTTTTTGGCGGTGGGGTCTATGACGGAGTTGTCTCCGTTGATTTGGTGAAGGATGTTAACGGCATCATCCGACCCTATTCGCTCAGCCTCTGGCACCCGCGCCCAAAACATGTTCTGGCGCTCGGACTTTCCATGGGCGCATGGGCGCAGGTGCTGGCCAGCCACCCGGATGTGGAGTCATTGACCATTGTTGAAATTAATCCGGGGTATCTGAATCTGATCCCGGATCACCCCGAAGTCGCCAGCCTGCTCAGCAATCCGAAAGTTAAAATCGTGGCGGACGATGCGCGGCGCTGGCTGCGGCGACACCCTGATCGTAAGTTTGATGCCATTGTACAGAATACAACAATCAGTTACGTCGCCTTCACGACGAATACCCTGTCGCGCGAATACCTCAATATCATCCGCCCACATTTGAACGAGGGCGGGGTGTTTTTATATAATGTGACCTCGTCTGCCCGCGCGATGAAGACGGGCTGCGCGGCTTTCAAGGATGGGTATCGATACTTTAACGCTCTGGTTCTCAGTGATCGTGCAATCCCCGTCGATTTTGACCGGCTTCGCCAGGTCCTCAACACCTACAGGATCGACAATCGCCCGGTTTTCGATCCTGGGCTGGCATCTAGCCATAATAAGCTTGAGCGTATTGTAAACCTTGGGCAGGTGAAATTCGGTGACAAAATATTTGGCCGTGACGCTCTTGAACCCTGCCATGAAATTCTTAAACGCACAGCCCGGAACAAACCGATGACTGATGACAACATGGGTATCGAATGGCGTCCAGGCGAAAACTGAACTGAACGCCAATCAGGCAATGTCCGAAGTTAAAGAGGTTGGGGAAAATGCGTATCGCTTCGTTGATTTTTAGTCCCAATTGCCGCGTCACGATGCCACTGGGTCAAGAATTTCTATAAACACGTCATCAAGCTCCGCGTTTTCATCTTCAAGCGCAAATACCGCACTGGCAATCCGAGCTGCCCGTGCATCACCGACAACCGGGTCCGCGAAACGATGGAACTTGTCCGTGATACCAGCGCGATCAAACGGCTTGTCGACGCCACCGGCTGGCGTGAACGGCGGGGATTGCAGTTCACGTCCATCCTTCAAGGTAATAGCAACGTCAGCCAGACGGTTTGCGGGGAACGCGTCATTGTAAGCATCCTTCTCACTATGTGTCATTACCCCAACCAGACGGGCCGCATCCGCATCACATAGGGCATCACCGACAACCTGTTCCGGGCCGACGGTGCCGTGAACCAGAGCCATCGCTACAGGGAAATCGAGGCTGTACTGGGCCTGGGCCGTCGTTGCTGGCATGCCACCAGCAAGGCGGGTTGCTTCGTGAAAAGAGGCAATGTTGATCGATGCGATATCATCATGAGAAAACCCGTGTTCGGTCATCAAATACAGCGCCGCATCAATCGGGGAATGGGCCCAGCGGCAAACTGGATAGGGTTTCACATATTGTTCTGTGGTCAGCCAGCTTGATCCAATATCCCGCCAGTACTCTGCGACCTCATCGCCTTCAATCGTAATCGCGGGCGCACCTTCGAACCCTTTTTCCGCTAGCAGAACCGCCATGGTCCCGGCCAATGAACCCCAGCCAGAACCATCATGCAGCATCGTCGGGTTATCAATTTCGCGCATCATCTGGCTGCGTGGCCCGTGATATTCGGCAATGCCCAGGGCTTGGCGTAAAATGTCAGCATCTTGCCCGCGCAACCGGACCCCCATGGCGGCAACGGCCAGTGCATTCCAGGCACCGGACGTATGATAGTCACTAACCGTTCCATGAAGGGCAAGACCGGCACGGCACGCGATCTCATAACCAATGACACTACACGCCAAGGCTTCATGGCCATCGACAGGGCCACGTCCTTTGTCCTGAGCAAAAGCGATCAAGGCTGCAAATATTGAGACACCGGCATGACCTTTAATCGGTGCATAGCCATCATGGCCGTCAAGATTGTCGGTTTGCGATGCAAAGGCGTAGGCGGCACCGGGAATACTAGCCGGGCGGCCATCAAGCGGAATACGGACGGACGCACCATTGCCGGTCGCGGAGAACAGTGTGGCGGCCATTTCGCGCACAATCGGTGCGGCGTCAACTCTGTGTGCACCGATATAGACACCAATCGTATCCAGAAATAAGTCAGCTGCACGTCCGGTCACGGCAGCTGGAATATCAGCGTAACGAGCCTCCAGCGCAAAAGTGCAAACATTGGACAGAATGGTTTCGGAATCACGAGGCATTTCAGGGCACTCCAAATCTTGAGCGGCTAGGGCAAAGCTGGATCCGGTGTGATCACAAAATCAACAAATCCCATTTGAACCAGATAAGGCAAAATTCACTCAGACCAGTTTCGTTAACCAGACTGCGATAGCGTCACCAATTTCATCCGGTGAATCTTCCTGAATGAAGTGTGAACCACTGACTGTGACCTCGGTCTGGTTTTTCCAGGTCCGGCAAAAGTCTCGCGGTGCGCCGATCAAAATGGCCCCCGGGTCCGCGTTAATGAACAGTTTTGGTAGTTCGTTTGAGGACATCCAGTCGGCATAGTCAGCGACAATCCTGGTGACATCTTCGGGTGTGCCTTCAATCGGGATCTGGCGTGGCCATGTTAAAGTTGGACGGCGGTCTTCACCGGCATCCGCAAAGGGGCGGCGATAAACATCCATTTCGGCTTCGGTCATTTTGCGCAACACCGAACCCGGCAACACGCGCTCAACAAAAGTATTCTTTTCCAGAACCATGCCTTCACCAGCCGGAGAGCGAAACGCCTCGAACACAGGGCGCGCTTCCTGGTTCCATTCATCCCAGGTCACCGGGCGGACAATCGCTTCCATATAAACAACACCTTTGATGGCGTTCGGATGCCGCCGTGCCCAGTCAAACCCGAGTGCTGATCCCCAATCATGAATGACAAGGGTGACATTTTCAGTGATCCCCATCGCATCAAGAAAGGCATCCAGGTATTCGCGGTGCTCGACGAACCGGTAACTGTCGGGTCCCGGGTTATCAAGCTTCTCAGAATCCCCCATACCGATCAGGTCCGGTGCGATGCAACGGCCAAGTGCGCTTAAATGTGGCATCACGTTGCGCCAGAGATAGGAAGAGGTCGGGTTGCCATGCAGGAAAACAATTGGCCCGCCTTCGCCCATTTCTACGTAGGTCATCTTCTTGCCATTGGCGATATGAGAGTTTTTTGGGTGTTCCTGAGGTGAAATCATGTTGTTCTTGTCCTAAGTCGATCTGGAAACGATGAAGTGCCTTGAAATTTTTGTCAATGGATAGACGTATTCGGCAATTGGAATTAGCTAATTTTGACCGGGCTAATAACTGGTCGGTGTGAAACCTTGTTAGCGGGTAATCCCGCCCATGCACGGATATTTCGGTTTTTGTTTATATTTGTCATAATTTCCGCCGCCTCGCCTGGATTGGCGATTAGGTAATGGCAGTGGAATATTTTGACCAACCCCCAGGTGGACTGAGGAAAAGGAACACGAAAATTGTATTCACTTGGCATGACACCATAACGAATGCGTTGCTCGAGCAATGCAACTCGAAAGCCTGGCTGATCAGATCCAGACGGACTCATGTCCGATTTTTCGCCCCATAATTTAAAGAACTCAAATATCAGCTCGCTTGCGTGATAGGCAATAACTCCGGTGTTGAGTTGGGGAATTGAGGCAGGGAAGTTCGTAATTTCCCATTGATACTCAAATCGTCGTGGTGCCATCGCAACCATTAAGTCAAAGTATTCGAGTGCATCAAACACTTCATCAACAGGCGATGCCAAGATCACATCTGTGTCGAGAAACAATGTTTGATCGAAGGGCGTCTGTAATAAAGCGGGAAGCTTGTCGCGGACGCTAAATTGTGGCGCGTTGAGAGGTTTAATAACTGTGAAAAGGTCGGGTTCAATAATTTCGCAGACAGCAGCGCTATCCATGTCAGCGAAAAGAGCGATCCCTATATCAGGGTATACTGCCCGTGCATAGCGCGCGGATGCGATTGCTTCTGCCAGATAGGTCGAGCCCGTAGCAACGTAAACAATGCCGCGTTCACTCATTCCTGATTTCCTGGCGGAAGCGCTTTATCCATTCTTGATTACGTTCATTATTCTGTTTTTGCATGCGCGCATTATTCAGTGAAAACCTGTACTGGGTTTCTATGCCGATGTGATCACATATAGCCTTACACACGGTCTCCGTATCTGCGACGATGTCTTCATAATAGACACGTAGCGGTGTAATTCCGGTTGTTGCAAAATAATACTCCCAGGACTGGCGTTCGGACTGGATGAATTTTACGGAGTCCAGAATGCGTGTAGTATCGTAAGGTATGGCCATATTGTGATTGTCGGTAGTCCACTGATCGGTACTTTTTGCGATGTCGTGAGAGACCGCTTGTGCCAGCAGATCATGGCGTTGTACATAAATATAGGTAGCGTTGGAAAACTGGCTGGCAATAATCTCGTTTTCAAGGAGCGGTTCCATCATCCAGTAATGCAGTTTAATACCAAAGATGCCATTATTGGTTGTCCTGTGCTTTTTCAGCATTCTTGTGTAGGGGAGTACAGGAACATCATTTCCAATGTTAAGGCCAAAACGCCGCGCCATTTCCATTAAGCCAACGCCCAGGTTAAAATATTCCGCGGGAACGCCCATCGCATTGCTGCCTTCCAATAGGTCGCAAAGCAACCAGCTACCTACTCTTGGCGTGCAACAAAGGATATAATCCCGAGTGGTGCCGCTATAGACTGAGCGATCAAATTGTGCGTCATAGATACTTTCCTCACCGAACCCAGCGGCCATTTTCTCCTTTCGGGAACTTTCTGATTGCAGTTGTTTTTCAATAATACGCTTACGTTTTGTGCCGTCAGCATCAGCCTCTTCGAGAACATAATATGTGGTAGCCTTATCGGTTTTTCCAGCCGGAAGGGGGCGAAGGGCGTCGAAGAAATTTCGGTCTGCGGTCATTGGGGACCGCTCCGTCTCGATCGGCGTACACCACTTGTGAAGGATTGGCAGGCAAGCTGTTTTGTCGATCAGCAACGAACTGGGATCTACGAACCCGCCGAACCGGTCCCGATAAAGCCCTGTGTCTAGACCAGTGGATTCCCATTCATCAATACAAATGGGCTTTTCCGTAATCGGGTTTGTGTACCAGCGCAGGCCGTAGGCCCAAACGTTCGTTTCAATGGCATCAAGTAGGGATGCCAGATGGTTGTCCGCCCACCAGTTGTCATCATCCAGATAAGCAACGTAGCGGCTGTTGGCAGCGAGGGTCAGTATCGATCGTAATGCCCCACCGTCATGGGCCCCATGTTGCCCGCCGTGACGCTTTGATGTCGAGTAGCCGAGATCAATGACAGTAATAGCACAGGTGTCGGGGCACTGAAGTTTCAGGTTATCTATCACGTCGCCCGGCCCGATGGCCTTGTCGATCCCGATAAGAATCTGGATGCGCGAAGCGCCTTTCTGGGCAAAAACGGAGGCCACGGCGCGCTCAAGATGCGGGCGAAGAATTGTCGGAATGACGACGGCAACATCAAAGGGGGCTTGAGGGTCATTTGTAATTGCGGAGAAGGTTTGCGAAGTCATGTCGGGTCAACCGTGAAGAAATAAAGCACCAAGCAGAGCCCTGATTCTCAGGGATGCGTTAAATGTGTCATGAATTCGACCATTAGGGGAGGGTTATTGTGCCCTGATTATTCCAACCCGGACGGTATTGTGAAGCGAAACGTGCTACCTTGCCCAAGGACGCTGGATACTTCGATGGCTCCACCGTGAAGTTCTACAAGACGTTTGGTGATTGCCAGCCCCAAACCGGTCCCGCCTGCTTTGCGGGTCGAAGAAGCATCCGCTTGCTTGAAGCGGTCAAACACATTCTCAAGCTCGGTTTCGTCAATGCCGCAGCCCGTATCCATGACAGTAAATTCAACGTGGGCCTCGTTCTGTTGGGTTATGATCTCAATGGTTCCGTCGTCGGTAAACTTGATGGCGTTTCCGATCAGGTTGAACAGCATTTGCTTTAGGCGGATTTCATCGGCAAGAACGGTTCCTCCGTTAGTTTGATGCCGCAGTGTAATGTTCTTGGCGTCAGCGGCGTTTTTAAACTGCTCGACTACGATATCAACTGTCGAATCGACGGGGACGGGCTGAGCCTCGATCTCCATTTTCCCGGATTCGATTTTCGTGAGGTCGAGCATGTCATTGATCAGCGACAGCAGATGTTTGCCGGACCCATCCATTTTTTCAACAAATCTGGCAATGTCATCCAATGCCTCATTTAACCGCTTGTCTATCTCTACATGAGATTCAATTTCCGTATCTATTGAGTTCGTCAATTGTTTTACTGATGGAAGCAATTTCGGGTTCTGAAGTAACGGGGTGAAGCCGAGAATGACGGTCAGGGGTGTCCGTAATTCATGGCTCATAATATTCAGAAATTCAGTTTTAGCCTGGTTTGCGGCTTCTGCTGCTTCCTGGGCTTTTTTCAGGTTGGTGATATCGACCCTCATGCCAACGTTACCGCCATCGGGTGTCCGGCGTTCCGCAATTCTTAACCAACGGCCATCAGCAAGTTGTTGTTCTATTAGCGTATCAGCGGCGTTGTGGATTTTCATGCGTTCACGAACCCATTCTTCTTCACGCCCCAATGCGGCTTTAAATTCGCCCCGCTTGGCGCCCTCTCGAATAAGGTCTTCGAATTTTGCTCCAGGGGCAATAATGTCAGATATCAATGGGTAATATTGGCGATATTTTTCGTTACACATGACCAGTCGGTCATCTGCATCATAGTAAACAAAAGCTTCGTCGACGATATCGAGCGCACTTTCCAACTGCGATTTTGAATGTTCTGCTTCGGTTGAAAGCGCTACTTGCACAGTGATATCACGGGCGACGCCGCGATACCCCTGGAACGTCCCTTCAGAATCGTAAAAGGGTTCTCCGCTTGTCGACAGCCATCGTGTGTCATCGGGCCCAATCCGCTGAAACCTGAAATCGTAAAAAGGTTCGTGGGCGTCCAAGGTTTTTAAGTGAGCCGACCATGTCGCGTCATCGATAGTTGGACTGTGAAGTTCCGTTCTGGTTTTCCCGTAATGCCATTCCGGCGTGACGCCGGTAATTGCTTCAACACTATCACTCATGTAGACGAAACGGTTCTCTGAATCGGTTTCCCAAAACCACCCGTCAATGAGTTTCGCATATTGTTGCAGAGCGCCAGCTTTTTCTCTGTCGCGGGTTTCGGGATCCTGTCTCGTCTCCAACACGGTCATATCCTCAAAATTTCCCTATTTTCGGAATTCTAAAAGGTATTCGTTACCCGAGTATGTCCAGTAGTTTGCGCGAGTGTAAACGGTTGTAAATGATCAATTGTAAAAAATATCCTATAACCGTGCAGAATCAAAGAAACCGCGTTTTAGACGACGATGAAACCTTGCTCAATGAGAGCTCAAAACAGAGGTGGCGCGTTCGTTCTGCTATTCATCCGGGCGTATTTCATCCAGTATCCTGCGGCCCGTTTTCAAGGCTTCCTCGCGCTCCATATTTGCCGTGATGCGGGGGTCATAGAACATCTTCAGCATCAAGCGGTCATGCTCCGTCAGTTCCGTGTAATGGCTTTTGTCATTGAAAATTGACGGGTTCACTTCAGTCGAGTCGTTGGCGAGCCCCATAACCTGTGTCGTTTCCTCAACAACACATGCGCGCATTGTTTTGCGCGAATGATGCGACGGGAAAACGGCGATGGCGGAGACAATCACGTTCTTCTTGGTAAAGTATTTAGCAAAACAGGTTGTGACCTTGATCATCTGTTTAACCTTGGCCTCGTCTTTATCAAAATATTTGGCAACCGCTTTTGGTATGTCCGCGACTGGCAGATAAAACAGAATGAAATTGACCTTCTTGGCATCGAAATCTTTTGCCAGTTCACCGGTTTTCTGCATGGCGAAGGAATAGTAAAGCTCAATCGGATGTTGGGTAATGCCCCAAAGGTCTCGTATCTGTTGGCGCACATAGGCCTCAAAATAGGCCGGGTGTTTTTTTCCCTGAATGCCGATCCGTATCGGGCCTGCCCATTTACGAACCTGCTTGTAGCGTTTCAACGTATATTCATTACCAAACGCGATCAGATTGAAATTTCGGATAATTTTTTCGTTGGTGAGTTTCTCAGCCGCGGGCGCGGTTCCGCCACCTGCCAGCAAGGCGAGCGCGGCAAACACGATTATTGGTAGCATATGGCGGGTCGTTCTGAACATGGCTCCAATCATAGAGAATGGAGATTCTTACCACTAGACCGAAATCACCTTTTTAACTTTTGGTGCCTGCAAGCGATGTGTTTCGGGCATGTTGCGCCCGAGAAGGGGGGTCAGATAATCCATGAAAAGGGGCGTTACGTCATTATTCGACGGCGCAATCATATCGTCCGACATGACTTTGGTTTTGCCTGCAATGTCTTCCAGCGCATCAAGGCGGTATTCAATGGCGTAATTGCCAACCCGGTTGATGGTGACGGAGCCGTCGCGGTCCTGACTGGCGGCAAACTGCACGCCTTTGACGCCGACTTCGCGGGCCTCCAGTTGATCAACTTCCGAAACACAACCGAGGAACGCGCGTTGCAAATAACCAAACGTATCTCCGCGAACGCGGCTGATATCTGTGTTTTTCTTGATCGCATCGGTGAGCAGGTCGGCCAGAGCCCCCGTACCTGAAAGCTGAACATTGCCATGCGCGTCTTTTTCGACGTCGCTGGAAAGCTTGGTGACGATAGCTTCGCCATCAGCGTCATGGATGCCTTCGGATACTGCGATCACGCAGCGTCCGTGGTCGTTGTATACCCGTATGACGTCGGCCAGGAACGTTTCCATCACAAATTCGCGCTCTGGCAGGTAGATCAGGTGCGGGCCATCGTCTGAATACTTGCGCGCACCAGCCGCAGCCGCGGTCAGGAAGCCCGCATGGCGTCCCATGACAACGCCCACATAAACGCCGGGGAGCGCGCGGTTGTCCTGATTGACACCGGCAAATGCACTGGCTACGAATTTAGCCGCTGATGGGAACCCGGGCGTGTGGTCGTTGACCATCAAATCGTTATCAATGGTTTTCGGGATGTGAATGCAGCGCAGTGGATAGTATGCGCTTAGTGCCTCTTCGGCAAGAATGCGAAGGGCGTCTGACGAATCGTTGCCGCCGATGTAGAAAAATGTACCAATATCGTGGGCTTTCAGGACTTTGAAAATTTCCTGACAATAGGCCACATCAGGTTTATCGCGTGTTGAGCCAAGTGCGGAGCAGGGCGTCCCGCCAACGAGCTCAAGGTTGGCCTCTGTTTCCTGAGTTAAGTCGATAAAGTCTTCGCTCAAGATACCGCTAACGCCGTGCATGGCTCCGTAAATGCCGGTAACGCCACTATGCTTGCGCGCCTCAAGGACGATACCAACCATGGACTGATTGATCACCGCTGTCGGTCCGCCACCTTGAGCGACAAGTATCTTGCCTTGCAACATTTTAAACGACTCCCATCGATTTATAAGCGATTTCACACTGGCACACAGACCAGCTTTTACGAGGCGGATTTTATGGTGGTCGCGGGCTTAAGGAAAGGCGGAATTCGTATTAGTTTCTGGCAATCTCAGATGTCACCTCATGTGGTGCATCGGATTCAGCTGGATTGGCAACATGATGAAACATAAGCGGCAGCTCAACGACGAAGGTTGTTCCTTTGCCAGCTGCACTGGTGAAGTTAATTTGTCCGCCGTGGCGCTCTATAATCGCCTTGGTGATGCCTAACCCGAGACCGGAACCGCCATGGTTTCGGGTGTCGGAGCCGTCGGCCTGGGTAAACGGATCAAATAGGGTTTCATGGAATTTTTTGGGAATGCCAGCCCCCCGGTCGATGACTGAAATTTTCACCTGTTCGTCCACTTTATCCACTCGAATATGAACTTCCTCGCCTTCAGACGAGAATTTCGCCGCATTGGACAGCAGGTTACCCATCATCTGAAGAAGGCGGTTTTTGTCACCCAGGATAAACATTTGCCCTAAATTGGTATCGTCTATAATCAGGTTAATCTTGAACCGCGCTGCATAGGACCGATTGATTTCAACAGCATGCTCGACAATGGACAGAATATTGGCCGGGTTCATCTGATAATTTAGCTTTCCGGTCTGGGCACCTTCCATATCCAGCAGGTCGTTAATCAACCCGCCGAGGCGCTCACAGTTCAGATCTGCCATTGAAATCATTTCTTTTGTCTGCGATTCAATTTCACCCAGTGCACCGCCCAGAATAAGGCCAAGCGCGCCGCGGATCGACGTGATCGGGGTTCTCAGCTCGTGGCTGATGGTGGACAGGAATTCCGATTTGGCCCGGTTCGAGCGTTCTGCTGCTTCCTTGGCAACAAGCAGGGCTTCCTCGCGCTCGATCTGTTCCGTGACATCGGAGCCAACACCCCTATACCCCTTGAACACACCCTGTTCATCAAAAATCGCCTTGCCGCTGGTCTTTATGACCTTTCGGACGCCATCTCTTCGGGGCACGACATAGACAAACTTTGAAAAGCTTTCATGGGCTTCAGTACATCGGAAATGCTCTGCCCAGGTTTCATCGATTTCGAGGCCACTTGCGACAAACACTTCTTTACGGGTTTTACCAATGAACACCTTATTGCTATGACCTGTTACAGCCTGGCACTGAGGGGACAGATAGGTGAACCGCAGGTCGGCATCCTGTTCCCAGTACCAGTCCGATGCGGCTTCCGCATAGTCGCGAAACCGTGCTTCGCTTTCCACCAGTTCCTGCCCGGCTTCCTTGTTTGCTGAAATATCGGAAGCCACACCAATGTAACCGATGGGTTGCTCATCTGAGCCATTTGCCGGTGCCCATTGGACGTGAAGCCACTGACCCGCCCCATCTGAATTAACGGTTCGGTATTCCACATCTAGGCCGTCTCCCCACCGAATTGCCTTATCCCAGCTTTGTTTCAGTTGAACGACATGTGTCGGATCAATGGAATCCAGCCAGCCATTGCCATATGCTTCGTCGGATGTAATGCCATGTAATTGACACCAACGTTCGTTGACGAAAAGAATTTCCCCTTTGCGATTGGTCTGAAAGACACCAGCAGGTGATAGTTTGGTTAGCGTGCGATGGAAATTTTCACGTTCGCTCAGGCGGCGTTCAGCATGTTTCCGTTCGGTTATATCTGTACGAACGGTTACCATGCCTCCACTGGACGTCAAATGTTCGCGAATCGAAAGCCAGCGCCCATCGGGTAGCTGGCGTTCCTCAACAGATCGCGGAATGCCCCGGTATTCAGCGCGTTTTGCGCAGTAGACCTCTACATCGAACTCTGGCGAAGTCTCGGCCATATGCTCAGCATGTTTGCGTATGGCCACACTGCGCGGGATGCCGGGTTGATATACGTCCATCAGATGTGGGTAATAGTCTGTGTGTCTGGGGTTGCAGCGTATGAAGTGATCATCTGCATCATACAGGATGAAACCAGCATCCATATTCTCAATGGCATCAATCAATTCATTGAGCTCTATTTCAGGATTGTCATATCGATCCGGTTTTTGTGTAGCGTTGAGATCGGGCCGCACGTCGGGTGCAGGATCTGAATTTTTCTCGGAATTCTCGCGTAAATGTTGAATTTCCGAAATCAATTCAGCCTTTGTCAGCTGCTCAAGACGGTTCTTATCCTGGTCCATTAACTCCTGCCCACTTGGACTAAGTACCATTTCCAAACACATCAACACTCAACAGGATAAGGGCTTGTTATTCACCCGCATATCCTTTTTTGAAACACATGTGTGAACGGGTGTTTCAGTTCACATTGGAGCGGATAAAAATAATGTTGTATGGAACTTAAGTAAGGGGTTGATTTTACCTGCCATGGGGGGTACCTAACCCACGCTTCTAACGACCCCTTCGTCTAGAGGCCTAGGACACCGCCCTTTCACGGCGGCAACACGGGTTCGAATCCCGTAGGGGTCGCCATTTCTTTCAGTATTATAGCTCGCCAGATGGCGGGCTTTATTCGTACTAGCTTTGTAGGCATCGTCACTTAACGGCGACGGGCGGCGTCTCATTCATTTTTGGGAGTGCCATCAATCCTCCAGTGCCAGCGCCCATCTTCCACTTCCGTCAATTTGAGATAATGTTCCACTCCGCTGACGAAGACTCTGATCGCTTCACGCCAGGGGACTTCATCGAGGTCAATTTTCGTCATTCGTTCCATATGCTGTTTGCCTTCGCCCTGTAGCTTATCGGACTGGTACAGCATGGGTTGTTTGTAGGCATAGGCAATTAATTCACTTTGTATTTCAGCAAGGCCGACGTCACTCGGGCGGAATTTTTCGACCGTGTAGAAAAGGCTTCGTTCAATCGCAAGTTTCAATGCTTTTTCGGTTACAAACAGGACCGCATGTCCTGATGTCATGTTATGAACCCGGCAGAACTGTTCGTCGTGGTCAGTTACGATAACGGCACCTTCGAAGGCCTTGCTGTCCAGTTCCGGCACAATCCCGCATGACGTTGCCCCGAGATACACGACGTCCGCATCAGGCGGAATATCCAGAATATTCGTGAACTTGTCAGTCGCTTCGCAATCATCCTCCAGTATCAGCAACGGCGTTTTTGCCTGATCTTGCCGATATGCCCGTAGGTGATTGATGTTGCATCCAATATGAGGCGGTCGACACTTGACGCCTTCAACGAAGGCCCAGTTGAGATTGAACCGTTCGCAGAGAGCCGTCATATGGGCAACACGCATCGTATTCGTCGGCAGATTAAGGACGAAGGTTTGAATCCTCTTCAAATCTATTTTCATTTTTTCGTACCTCGGGTTATCCCGCAGCGAAACCAAAATAATCTACGGCCCGAGAGCCCGTTTCAGTCGTCTGGTGATTGAGGGGTAATGGTTTGTCGCTGGTTCGCCAATTTCAGATTTAAGTATCGTTTGGGGCTTTGCTCCTTCACCGTACACCCACTCGTTGAATTCCGACTCCTCCGGCAAGTGACTGTTATCAAACGGAGTTCCTGACAAGCCAGCGTATTGACCATCGGTATAAATCAGGGCCGCTGCATTATTCATTTCATCTGCCGTGGGTTTCCGGCGATCACTAATGAGAAGATACTGTACTCCGGCCACACCTCCAAACCGTCGATTGCGTATAAGAACATCATCCATTACCTCCTGAGATTTGAAAATGATGATAAATGACCCGGCGTCGTCCACGTTATATAGGGCATTTCCAGCTTCTAACGAGAGATTATGAAATGAGGGGCCACTCCAGATGTTGTCAGATGCGCGCGCGATGGAGATACCGGTACCGACGTCAATTGTCTTGTTCTTCTCCATAATATCGGCGTTGTGAGGTATAAGCGCCGGGAGGATAAAAACGCCGGGGGCAGATTCTAAAACCTGTTGGTATCCGGATAGCTGCGGGGACAGGGAGAATCGCTCCAGCGTCTGCGCGGCATCCTCAATGATATATGTTGCGGTATTGATCGGCGGTGAATAAGCGCAGCTGCACAACACAGCGGAAAGCAGAATCGTCCAGATGTTCTTTGTCTTCCACCATGGCGAAAAAATATGAATAATCTACTCTCTTTGCCGACTGAAGTATTTGGAACAGCTGTGTTTCTGATAACCGCTTTGCAGCATTTCCCTTGGATTTACAGGGTGATTCTGACAAATTTCAGCCCTTAGCACAACCATCACCCATGCAAGACATCCTGAATGTATTCGTGTAATGTTTTCCGGTACTTTGATTAACAAGCAGTCAGTTCGCGAATAAATTTTGGGATAATCACGTTCATGCCAGGCAAGAGTGAGAGTAAAAAATCCGTTCTGGCACGGGCGGAAGAACTCAGAACAGGTGGGCAACCGTCAGAGGCTGCCGAAGTCCTGAAAAAATTCTCGGTCCGCAATCCGGAACACGCAGATATTCAGTATTGTCTGGGGTTGGCATATCACGATGCAGGTGATTGGGAAGGTGCCGTTACGGCATATCGCAAAGCAGCGAAACTGCGGCCAAAGCATGTCATGACGCATAGCTTGCTGGGGGTTGTTTTAAGGCAACTTGGTCAACATGGTGAAGCGATATCCGCGTTAAATATGGCACTAAAACTGGACCCAAAACACATCCAAACTCTCAATTTGATTGTTATGACATTGGTTGAGGCCGGTCGAATGAATGAGGTGGCGGAATACGGCCTTAAATCACTGAAGATCAAGGATCAGATGGCGCGAAAGGTTTTTAAAAAGCAGTTCAAGCAGCGATACTCGCTGGCAAAAGGAGCAGAAAGCCGGCCGAGAGAAATTATTCTTGAAAACCGTAGGCGTCATGTCATTGCGTTTAGCCTTTGGGGAACCAATCCCGACTATACACATGGTGCCATAATTAACGCGCGCATTGCGCCATACGTCTTTGGCGGGTGGATCTGTCGCTTCTATTGTGATGATTCCGTGCCGGGGGCTATTCTGGATGAGCTCCGAAAAAATGGTGCCGAAGTTGTCATGATGCCCCCCAATCAGAACTTCAGTGGACTTTTCTGGCGGTTCTTTGTCGCAAATGACCCAAATGTTGATCTGTTCCTGATCCGAGATTGTGATTCCCGATTGAATTCTCAGGAAAAAGTAGCCGTTGATGAATGGATTGCCTCGGATAAGGCGTTTCATATTATGCGCGATCACCCTTTCCACAATGAGCTGATACTGGCAGGGATGTGGGGGGGAACGGCCAACCTGCTACCGTCTTTGAAAGAGGTCGTCGAAGAACATTTTCCAGCCCATGCCAATCGTCATACAGATCAGGCATTTCTATGCGATTTTGTGTGGCCCCTCATAAAGAGTGATTGCCTGAGTCATGATTCTTATTATAAATTCAACAAGGCTTTGGACTTTTCGTCTTACGGGCGTCAACCACGACCAGTCCATGTTGGTGGCGCGATCAAGAACATGCCGGAGTGGCAACCAGACCTTTCGCCATCACCTTCTGCGCCGAAACCTGAGGTTTCTCTGGGGTCATCTCCTATGGATGACGAAATCGCCCGTATCCGGCGGGTGTTTGATAAACAGCTGTTTTTCATTGGGGCGACTGAAAAGTCGGGATCAACCTGGCTACAACTTATGCTCGATGCGCATCCAGAGGTCGCGTGTCGTGGTGAAGGGCACTTCAGCACGACCCTGGTCTCCGAAGTTGGCCAGGCATTTGACAGATATTCCCAGCATCTTCATCGGCTAAACGATACCGTATTTGACGAGATTCCTGGTTTTCCGGTGCCGACGGAAGACCACCGTACATTTGTTAACCGCGCCCTGATTTCTTTGTTGATGGCCGGGTATGGAGACAGCGATCAGCTGGTTGCCCTCGGCGAAAAGACACCCGGAAATATAAGAAATATTAGATTTCTGAAGCATCTGATTCCGGACACTAAATTTATCTTCATGCTCCGTGATGGTCGCGACATAGCGGTATCGGGGTGGTACCATCTAAAGCGGCAGTGGGGTAAAGAAGCGGGTAATGAGCCAATGAATAATTATGCCCGTAGGATTGCCAAAACTTGGCGTGAAGACATTGAAAAAGCACAATCTTTTTCGGATTCTAACCCCGAATCCTGTATCTGGGTCCGTTATGAAGACCTGCATTGGGACATAAACAACCAGCTATCTGCAGTTTTCAGTTTTCTGGGTGTGGAAAATTCATCTACTGCAATTAATGATTGTGTGGCAGCGGGTGATTTCAAGAACCTGGCACAGGGACGGGACCGGGGGCAGGAAGACAGCACCTCTCATTTCCGGAAGGGTATCGTCGGTGATTGGGTTAATCACCTGGACGACGAAGCCATAAAGAGTTTCAACACCGAAGCCGGCGAGGTTTTGCGTGATTTCGGCTATCTGGAAGAAGGGTAACCTTTGGCCGTCTTGGACTGCTTGAATAAACCGGTATGCTAGCAATAGCACGAGTTATGCTGATTATTCTTAAGTTGGTCGATTGACAGGTTAAATGGCAGAAGAAGACACCCCATCAGACCCCGAAGTAGAGGGAGAAGACCAGGAATCCGGTGCTTCCGGTGATGAAGCACAGATTTTTGATGATCTTACCGTACTGAGTAATGATACGGGTGAAGGCGGCCTTGATGAGATAGAAGAAATTGGCGACACGCCGGCGACAGCCGAGGATTCGGGCCTGGAGAATATTCAGCCAAGTAACCAGGTCGTCGACTCTTTTTCCGGACAACGAGATGATACCGGCGGACTGGTTGCTGAAGGACTGGATATTCCAGCTACGCCTCCAGGAGACGCGCCAGACCTACCTGATATTCCGGAAGGGACAGAACCACAAGACGATCCGGTGCCCTTTGTCGACCAGCCTCTACCGGATGCGGAAATTGATCTGGCCAATAATGCAGGTCCGTCAAACCAGCGGCTTGAAATTGAGCCAGAGCCTCTGCCGACTCCTGAGCCGCAAACCGGGGACCCAGAAGATGAAGCGCCTGGAGATGAGCAATCTGGTGTGACGCCTTCAATTCCCACCACCCCGACCACACCGACGACGCCAACAACGCCGACGACGCCAACAACGCCAACGACCCCGACGACGCCAACAACACCAACAACACCAACAACACCAACGACGCCGACCACACCATCAACACCGACGACTCCAACAACGCCGACCACACCAACAACCCCGACGACACCAACCACACCGACGACCCCGACGACGCCAACAACGCCAACGACGCCGACGACACCAACCACACCGACGACGCCAACAACGCCAACGACCCCGACGACGCCAACAACGCCGACCACACCAACAACACCGACGACGCCAACAACGCCAACGACGCCGACCACACCAACAACACCGACGACGCCAACAACGCCAACGACACCAACGACGCCGACCACACCAACAACACCGACGACTCCAACAACGCCGACCACACCAACAACCCCGACGACACCAACCACACCGACGACCCCGACGACGCCAACAACGCCGACGACGCCGACGACACCAACAACGCCAACAACGCCGACCACACCAACAACGCCAACAACGCCAACGACCCCGACTACACCAACAACGCCGACGACACCAACAACGCCAACAACGCCAACAACGCCAACAACGCCGACGACGCCAACAACGCCAACAACGCCGACCACACCAACGACGCCGACAACACCGACCACACCAACCACACCAACGACACCAACAACGCCGACCACACCAACGACACCGACCACACCAACAACGCCAACGACCCCGACTACACCAACAACGCCGACCACACCAACGACGCCAACAACACCGACAACACCGACCACACCAACAACCCCGACGACACCAACCACACCGACGACTCCGACTACACCAACAACGCCGACGACACCAACGACGCCGACGACACCAACGACACCAACGACGCCGACGACGCCAACGACCCCGACAACGCCGACGACACCAACGACGCCGACCACACCAACAACGCCGACGACGCCAACGACGCCAACAACGCCGACGACACCAACAACGCCGACGACGCCGACCACACCAACGACGCCAACAACGCCGACGACGCCGACCACACCAACGACGCCAACAACGCCGACGACGCCGACCACACCAACGACGCCGACGACACCAACGACGCCAACAGCGCCGACGACGCCAACAACGCCGACGACGCCAACAACGCCAACGACGCCGACGACGCCAACGACACCGACGACACCGACGACGCCAACAACGCCGACGACACCGACGACACCGACGACGCCGACAACACCAACGACGCCGACCACACCAACAACGCCGACTACACCAACGACCCCGACTACACCAACGACGCCGACGACACCAACGACGCCGACCACGCCGACGACGCCGACGACTCCGACCACGCCGACGACGCCGACAACCCCGACGACGCCGACTACACCAACGACCCCGACGACACCAACGACGCCGACGACACCAACGACGCCGACGACGCCGACGACGCCGACGACACCAACGACGCCGACGACACCAACGACACCAACAACGCCGACGACACCAACGACGCCGACAACGCCGACGACACCGACTACGCCAACGACACCAACGACACCGACAACGCCGACAACGCCGACGACACCGACCACACCAACGACGCCGACAACACCAACGACACCGACAACGCCGACGACACCGACCACACCAACGACGCCGACAACACCAACGACACCAACAACGCCATCAACACCGACGACAACAGAGCCACCTTGTGGTGATGACGATGACGATGATGACGATGACGATGACGATGACGATGACGATGACGATGACGATGACGATGACGATGACGATGATGATGATGATGATGACGATGACGATGACGATGACGATGACGATGATGATGATGATGACGATGACGATGACGACGATGATGACGATGACGATGACGATGATGATGACGACGATGACGATGACGACGATGATGACGATGATGACGACGATTGCGGTGATGGCGATGACGATGACGATGACGATGATGACGATGATGACGATGATGACGATGATGACGATGATGACGATGATGACGATGATGACGATGATGACGATGATGACGATGATGACGATGATGACGATGATGATGACGATGACGATGACGATGACGATGATGACGATGACGATGACGATGACGATGATGATGACGACGATGACGATGATGACGACGATGACGATGATGACGACGATTGCGGTGATGGCGATGACGATGACGATGACGATGGCGATGACGATGACGATGACGATGACGATGACGATGACGATGACGATGACGATGACGATGACGATGACGATGACGATGACGATGACGATGACGATGACGATGATGACGACGATGACGACGACGATGACGACGATGATGATGACGACGATGACGATGACGATGACGATGACGATGATGATGATGACGACGACGATGATGACGATGATGACGATGATGACGATGATGACGATGATGACGATGATGGTAAGTGCGATGATGACGATGATGACGGTAACTCTTCGCCGCCGGATAACTTCGCGCCGATGGGTCACAACATTTCAAATGTTGTGCTTTACCTGGACGACGGTTCAGACGAATTGCAGAAAGTTAAAATTGAAAGTTTCCCGGACGGGGCTCGCGGAACAAATGACCCAGATGATTTGGATCTGGATGGATTCGTTGAGGAGAACTATCCAGACAGCGAGCTTGTTGCGCTTACCGTTAAGGCTGGAAACAATCACGTAGAAGGGTACGGTCCGGGGGAAGGTGAACTGGTTATTCTGGATGACAGTCTGTCTGAAGCTGATTTACCAATGGCGGACCATGTTGACGATACATTTAGCTTCGGTGAAGCGTTTAGTGATGATGTCGCTGAAAGTGGCGGGCGCTCTGACGATCCATCTCCGAACGATGACGACGATATATCGGACAATGGGGAACCAGGCTCAGTCGAAGAACTTGCAGATACGGACATTGGTGATCCATCACCGAATATTGAAACGTTTGGTGGTCATTCCGGTTCTGATCCGATTTATGGATCGGACCCGTCTGGTGATGATGACGACGATGATGGAGAGGATGGTCACGGAGAATCTTCATGGGGCGGCCAAGGCTGGATACCTCAGGATATGCAGGAACATGATGCTGGCGTTAACGATGATCACGGGGACAGTGATGATGACATTGGTCATGATCAGGACTTCCTCTTGAATGGTGGCAATGATTTCTTCTTGTTTGGCGGTTCTGACGGACAAAACTGGGGCGATGATGGCGAGACTGTCAACTGGACTGATTTGATTGAAGGCGGTGAAGGCCAAGGAACATTGCCAGCGGATGAACAGGCAGGTTGGACCAGGGAAATTGACGGCAGAGACGTCACAGAAGCGGGCGACGCCAGGGGCGGTGATGATGATGCCCGGACCAACCGGATTACATCAGAAGAAGTTTCCGATAATCCAAGTGATGTTGATGATGTCGATTGGTAAACGTGAAAAAGTAGACCTTACTTAGAAACATCAAATTCACGAGACGCCGGGGAGTGGGCTGGTTCCCAGCGGTATTTATTGGCTGCTGAAACTGCACTAGAATACGCCTTGGTGCCAACAATATCCGTAAACCGTTGCCACCAGTGGTCGGCTTTTTCCTGCCAGGCTGAATTGTCTGGAGCCAACACCCCGGTGCATAACGCGTCGGTCCACCAGAAATAACGGCATAAGGCCTCGAACAGCGGTATACGGCAAATGGCCGGGTGATGATCCGAGCCAAAATATTCTCGCATGTAGCTATGCCAAACCTCTTCGTTAAACCCCGCTTGCGAAGCTAATGCCGCGATCTCCCAATGAGGATCGCCGAGGCCTGAACATTCCCAATCAATCATCATAATCTGCTCGCCGTGACGAATGAAATTGCGAGTCGATGGGTCGTTATGTGAAGCGTAGTGAGGGACCCCGTTCTGGCGCAAGGTGGAAATCGTGCGATTGGCTAGCTCGTTGAAGGTTACCTGTTTGGTGAATTCCGGAATGTTGTAATTCGCCAGTTTGTCAGTGTTTCTTCGAATTTTGTCGAATATATCAAAACGATCCCTAAATCCGGCTAGCTGATGAACCTTTCGATATAGGCGGGCGAGTGCTATCGCGTTTTCCATGCGGTTTACGGATTTTGGTAGTAGCGTTTCACCCTCGATAAAGTCGAGTAACATGGAGCCATCCAGGGGCTCCGCAAATATGACGCTTGGGGCCAGCCCAGCCTCTGCGGCGATCCGCATGTTTGCATTTTCCTTGGCAAAAAAACCGCGGCGAGGAGAAGGAAATTTCCCGAGCCTCAGAATATAAGCGTTTTCACCATGCTCAATTTTGTAAACCGAATTTCGGGAGCCCCCTGTCAATTTTTCCACGTTTGTAGGCGCGGTCATGGGGGGACTGAAGTATATGGAGAGGCGGTCAAACATGTCGCGAAACACTGGATCAGTTTCGGGAAGTTGGGGATTTGGCCGTATTTCGGCGGTGGCAGGAACACCATTCGCACGAATTGCGCCTATAATTTCTTCGACCAGGTTTCGTCCATCAATATCAGGCGGCATCCGGATTAGGGTCTGATTTGGTGCAAGAGGTGACTTTTGTCCACGGTCCGCCCACCACCAGTCTCCATCACAGGCGACAAGAAAAATCGACTGAATACCAATGGAAGCCGCGGCTATTGCTGTTAGACCGTCATCAGTGATGACAAGCTCTACGTCTTTAAGTAAACGAATTGTTTTTAGCAGGTCGGGCAAGGCAGGAAAGATGGTGACACTTTCACCGATCTCCTTAGAGACGAACTTGCTGACTTTGTTGAAATTCGGCCATGGCAAGCGATCAGTTTCGCTGTCAATAAAAACGATTCGCTGGGTTTTCGTCCTGGATTTTTCACCACGAGGTTTCAACCATGGTGATAAGAGAGGGTCACCGAAACCAAAATGCGTTAGGGCATCTGACAGAGAAAGTTGTAGATCAATAACTTCCCCCTCGAACGGGTCTTTGGCGCGATTAGATACAAAGGTAAGTGACTTCGCAGGTGTGATCACACGGTTAGTTAATGTTTTTGAACATGCACAAATCACCCTATAATTTTCGTGCGCCAACCTGTTTGCAATTCCCAAACCGACTACGGTCAATTCTTCAGGGGCTTTCAGGTCCTGGAAAAACCCGATGGATATGTCAGGGGATGCAATTTTATCTGATATCGTTTCTGCTGTTTCTCCGGATTCTGAAGTTTCCCACCTATCAACCAGGCGTGCGTCTTCCCATCTTTCGCGGTACAGCAATTGGAGCTTCAAACGGCGCTTGGCGGACCGGGAATCTGGCTTGAGATTAAGCAACCGCCGGCACCAGATTACGGCTTCACGGTGGTTTCCTGTCCGGTCGCAAAGGGTCGCAATTTCCTCCATTGCATGGCGATCAGACGGATCGACATGGATGGCAGCCTCAAACGCTTGTTTTGCGCGATAGAGATTATTTAGCCGGCAATATTGGCGCCCCAAAGCTCTGTGCACCCCACGTGCGTTGTTTTTTATATCAAGCGCTGTCAGATAGGCGGTAATGGCATCTTCCGGATTCTTCAGTTTCGCCAAAATGTTGCCGTGTTGTATGTGTGCCCACGGATTCTCCGGATCAATTTCCAGCAATTGTAATGTCAGCAAAAGGCTCTCATTTAGAAACCCCTCATCGCGCATTACAGATGCCAGATTGCGCAGGCTCTCACCATCAGAAGCGGAAAGGTTAATGGCGCGGCGAAATGCCAGTGCTGCTTCTTCCGGGCGTTTGCTTCGGCGTAGGGCTCTTCCAAGTTTTTGATAAGCTCCACCGCTATCGGGCGTATCCATTACGGCCTGCAGGCATTGTTCAGATTTTGCTACCTTTCCTTTTCCTGAAAATGAAAACTGTTTTGTGCTGAGGAGACTATTTCCGACGAATGGGTCGGTCATAATGGCACGAAACATCAACCAGTAAGCTTGTGCGTCGTCCCCACGCGCCGAATATATACTTGCTTCTCCAATCAAGTCTTCAGCGTTTTCGGGAGCCCACTGGAAAATGGCATCCTGCAAATCTGTTTCAGACTTGTGCTCACTGACTTCGCGCAGATATTTCGCATACTGCTCGACACTTGCGTGTGAGCCGGATCGGTCGTGGTCGATTTTATGCGGAATTTCCATTTTAGATATGCCCCATGCCCACCGCCCAACCAATGATAAATGTCAGAATTGCCAAAGCAAGACTGCAGCTCACGAATATTAGTGTCCGGGAGATACTGGAGCCATCAAAGTCGAACGTCGGTTCGTGTTCGTCGGCTTGTTTAGCCACATTGACGGCATTGCTGTCGACTTCCGGGAGGTTGATTCTGTCATCAATCCAGCCGTCTTCTTTTGCCTGCTGTTGCCAAAATTCCAACTTGTCGGAAACCATCTCAATAAGTGATGGGGAAGGGAAGGGAGCTTGATCGAGAAGATTTAGTAGACTGTCAGCGCTTTTGGCTGGGACGGAATTTTGGTCCTCAGACATTCCCAGCAATCGTAGAGCCATAGTGATATATGCCGTGCTTGCTGGAGAATGGGGTGCATACACGCAGGCTGGCAGTCCTGTTCCCGAGGCTGAAATGAACAATTCCGGATCGTTTGGGATTCCCGGTTCTACAACGGCATTTCCAAATTCTGCATGCATGGCTGCAAGGATTTGGGTGCTATCCTCTCGTTTTTCATCCGAACCGACGTTCGTGTCGCAAAACGTCGGAAGAATTCCCAGAACTTTCAGAGTCGGGTGCATTTCTGTTTTGATGCGCCCAAGTATTGACCACGTACGGATTAGCCCATCATGCGCGAAAGGGTGGGGCTGGGACGGAATTATAACCATATCCGCAGATACCAAGGCGTTAATGGTCATCGACCCGAATGTTGGCGCGCAGTCCAGGATGAGGATGTCAATGTCGTCTTTTATCGCTTCGGCAGCCTGGCGAACGGTATTGGTTTTGCCGCTTCCGAGAGCGAGATCTACGTCAATTGTCGCCAAGATCTTTGTCGCTCCGACGAGTGATAGGTTCTCCATGAACGATGGAACCAGCGCATCTGCAATTGCTGTGCTTCCGGTGATGACGTCATAGGTCCCGGTCTCTGGTGTTTTGCGAACACCGAGACTGGCGGTTGCGTTTCCCTGTGCATCCAGATCGAAAACCACAACGCGCAAACCCAAAACAGCGAAACAAGCGGCCAAATTCACTGCCGTTGTTGTTTTTCCTACACCGCCTTTTGCATTAAAAACCGACAGGATTTCCATTAGCGGGCCATGACCTGACAGCCATTTCCCGATTTCCATAACGCAGAACAGAGTTCTTTGGCAGTTTGTTGATGGATGAAAGGCCCTGCTAAAACACTAACCCAGGTGCCTTTCTGGTTCTTCATTATTTGTGGGTGGATTTCAGGTTCCATCTGGTCCAGCAGGGTCGGAAAGCGTTGTTGCAGGCGTCGCCAATGCCTCCATGCCGCATGTTCGCTCCAAAGTGAGGCCAGATGAACCCAGTGGCCTTTTTTCGGTAGGTTAGGAATGAATTTTTTCACGGGATGAACGGCGCGCACATTTGAAAAATATTCCGGGAGCTGTGACTTGCGATTAGAATCAACCGTGGTCGTGAAGGTCACTTCTTTCGGTGCCATGCTACCACCCAGGGCGCGGAACAGATCGACCGTGGCAATGAACCGCTCGAAATTAACCCGATGCAACTCGTCACGCTCGGTAAAGAGCGTCCGTTCCGTATCAAGGTGTGTCAGGTAGTCTGATGCACCGATCTGATAGGATTCCTGTGAAAAATCGTAGGCTAGTGTGGCGGCGTCGACGGCTTCTGATTGGAATTTCTTGCGATCTCCCAGATATCGAATTGCACTCAAGGAATCCTCGACCTCATTGATTGCCGTATAGATTGCATGCATGTAGTTATGCACCAATTCAGCGTGTTGGGCCTCTTCAAATTTGACTTGGCTTTTACGACGTCCGGCATCGAAAATAATTTGCGTGAGAGTGGCGGCAGCTGAGAACAAAATGCTTTCGGGCGAAAAAAGAAGGTTTAGATGTTTTGCCCCATATCCAGCTTCGGCCGACAGATCGATAGAGGGAAGGAATTCAGCCCTTGCCACATCGATGTCCGCGTCTGCGGCAATCATATCGGATTCAATTTTTCGAATGCCTGGGCGCCGCAAAATCAGCCTTGATGGCACTCCCGGCGACGTATCCGGAAACTGGATATCACCTAAGCCTTTGCTTTCAATTTTGATATCGCCAGGTGCCTTACCTAATAATAAGGCGATGGCATTTATTTTTTGATCCAGCTGCAACTCAAGAACGGGAATAACCGCTTTTGATGCGGCGACAGCGGATCGTTGCTGAGCCAGTTGCAAATTTGTCGCCTCGCCACCTTCAACTCGTTGCGCAACCGCTTCTTCCATGTTTGCCAGCGTTTCTCGCGTCCAATTTGCGTTCGCAATTCGGTCTTTGATGGAGAGAAGTTCAATAAAGTTCCGAGTAATATCTGCAGTCAACGTAAGGGCGACGGTCTCCCGGTCAAACAAACTGGCCCATGCGCGCTGATATGCTGCTTCAGTTTTGGCGCGATTTTTCCCCCAAAGATCGAGCTCATAAGCAATCTCGATGCCCACCTGATAAGTGTGTTCGGATTGATAAAGGCCACCGGGTTCAACCGAGCCGGTGCCGCCAACCGGCGCGCTGACGTCATAGCTTCCTGAACCACTTAGCTCGGGCCACTCGTCCGCGCTCTCCACGCCGGCTAAAGCGTGGGCCTGCGCAATTCTCTGGATCGCGGCCTTCAGTTGATAGTTGTTCGCTAACCCCTGGCGTACGAGGGAATTAAGTTCCTCATTTTTGTAGTGACGCCACCAGCGTGAGACGGACTGGGGAACAGTGCTAGGTGCTGTTTCTTCCACCAATGCAGCAGATTGTTTGCCCGCGGGTGCACGAGCGTACGATTCCGGCACCTCGATAGTGGGTAGCTCATAGGCCTCCCTCTTCATCAAACAGCCGGAAAGGCCGGTAACAATAACCGAAAGCAGAATTATGGATCGAGTTGGCTTCATGGTTTTCTGAATTGTCTTATTCCGTAAATTGAGTTTTTGGTACAAAAGCCGATGCCAATACCCATCGAAGAAGGGGATGGGAAAAGTCAATTCTAACCGGCTTTTGATGAATCATTTCTGTACATTTCAATACACCAGACTTCAGCATTCTTTGTAGTTCTATGTCGAATTCTGACGAATTGTATCCGTATTGCTGACATAGCTCTGCCGGATTTAGAGGGGAATTGTTGTTGGCGAAGATAAAGAGCAGACGACGGTCCAGTTTATGTCTCTCAATTCTTTCGGCAATCATGGAAAACAGAGCAGGTGGGGGAACCTGACCCAGGCCGGAGCGCCCCTCCGTGATCTCGGATTTTATGAACCTGCTCAATTCAACCATGAACCCTGGCACACCCTGTGCCATATCAGACAGCCACTGCTTTGCGCTGTGACCCGTGCCAAGGAAAGAACCGGCAATCGAGTGTGATTCGGCGATACCCAAACGACCTAGGCGAAGGACCTGGGACTGTATTGGGGAAACACTACTTGCGGGTATTCTTCCCCTGTAGGTCATAACCATTAACGCCGGGCGCGAACTTAATGACGCAAATATGTGGCTGAGTGTTTGGAAGTCGCCTTCCGGTAAAAGGTGAGTGTCTTCAACGATGAGAACCTGATTTTGAGCGCGTGGATGGGTGGAAAGGTAATTGGCGAATTGGGATGCTGGAATGGATTGGCCGCTTTCAGGATGTTCCAATTGCCCGAGTGCATCGATGCCGGGTTGGCTGTCGGGAAGTGAACAGAACCACACATCCGTCAAATAACCATCCCGTTCGGCTTTTTCGATAAATTTCTGAATGAGTGCTGATTTTCCCATGCCGCTTTCTCCTTCAAGAAATTTTACCGGCACGTCTGCTGTTTTTTCCTTCAGCAGTTCAGATCGGAGTTTTTCCAACTCTGGGACACGTCCTACGAACCTTGCTTGATGGACAGGCATTTCGCGCTCCCAACGGAATTCTGGTTTTAACGCAATTGCATCCGGCACAGTGCCACCTATATGAAACCCCAAACTGGAGATTATGCTTTGGGCAGTATGATGTAGACGAAGTTCGGTATTTTCGGCATTGGTCGCAATTTGGCGGGTTTTGGTGATCAAGCTGCCACTGATTGTTTCTCCCGTCCATTCACCGTCTTCTGCGGTGCTTGCCAATACGTACCCATAAGCCAAACCGGCCTTTAACGAATATCCTGTTCGGGTGATTTGTTTGAAGCTTTCTGATACCGCGACACCGGCGCGGACAGCGCGCAGAACGTCATGACGGCGGACCTGATGGATACCAAAAACCATATCACATTTTCCGTCGCGGCGTGGCAAACAGACGGCATCAAAGTCGAACGCCACCTCGGCAAATATTTTATAGAGTTCACGGCAAATATGGTTTTCCGCACGTTGCCCCGAGACACTCAATGAAAGACTTAAAACCGCAGCGGGGCGTCTTTCAATTAGTCTGTCATCATCCTGCACAATTTGTGCCTGTGAACCACTGGCCCACGACAAATGGGGGGGGCCTTGCTCCATGGTTAGGCTTTTGGAAACTGCCATGGAGCGATTCGTAACATTCATTTTTTTGAACAATGCAGCCATGTGCTGCTTGACCGTGCCAAGTCCGATACCTAATTCATTGGCGATTTCCTTATTGGCCTTGCCGGCTTGTAATAGCGCAATAATTTGACGTTGACGGGGCGTGAGAGAACCTTCAGCTCGGTGATGGCCGTCACTTGTGCGACTGGTAGTATCATTCTCGGTGTTTCTAGCCTGTTTCAACGACACATTCATCACTCTGCGGTTCAAGCGTATTGCATGATTCCCTACCGGTCGGACGATACGGAGTCCTCATTCTGGCCTTGTTTACTGACAATCGAATTGATCTGATTAACGGCTGTTGAAATTTTTTGATGCAATTTTGAGCCTGTATTTGCACTGGAAGGTTGAGGAGAACTTTCAGGCTTCGGGGGTGGTAGCATGGTCTTGACAATTTTTTGTGGTTTTTCGGGCAATACAGATCCTGGTGGCTCCAACGGCGAGGTTTTTCCATTAGTCGCTGGATTGGGTGTAGTCTTTCTTGTTGTAATTTCTGATGCTCCCGCATCTTGCGGAGTGGGCTCCAGCAATTCCGCACGGACTTCAGGGCTTGGCATATCGGCACTTGACGGATGCTTTGTCGGTGCTGGCTTGATCAGGTTTTTCGGCACTTTTGGTGCAGGAAGAAGTGTTTCCAGGACCGCCGGATCTGGCTCGACACCGTTCGCAACATTTGATACCTCCTGCAAAATTGCCCGTGTTTGATGAACGATCAAATCGAGTGCGCCGGCAATATCCGGGAATTTACGAATGCTCTCCAGCTCCATTAATGCATCCACTTGAAGCCTTAAGGTTTCTGTTTCTGCAGCAAGTGGTACCAGCTGGGTCGCGGATTTAATCGGAACTGATAATTCCTGTTTTGGCGAAACGGGATCATGAAGCGCCAACTTCATGCTCGTTGCTACGTCGTCCATCGTCGCTCCGGAACGGAACATGATCTGCATGCGAGATAGAAGGAGAGGTGGAATGGGAGTATCCAGTTTCTCCAGGCTTAAGGCATCAACGACTTCGATCAAAGTCGCCCCGGAAAGGAACAGGTTTTGAATCTGGTTAAAGGTCGGTGTAGCAATTTTGAGTGTCATATCGAATCAACGTTACCAGTTTGTTCAACGTTCGTGGAAAGCGCGGTTTAATGCGTCTGTAAGGGGTTTCATTAAATACTGCAGTAATGTTTTGTCACCTGTCGCAATCTCGGCCTGGACGCCCATTCCAGGGGTGACCATGAATTGGCGGGATTTATCACCCACATAATTTTCCGCCAAGCTAACCCATCCTTTGAAAAAGGCTTCACCATTGGGCAGTACATGGCTGGATGCCGAAATTCGGGTCAATACGCCGTCGATACCACCGAACCGGCTGAAATCGTAACTCGTGACTTTAACTGTCACAGGCTGTCCAACTCTAACATGACCAATATCATTTGTCCGAATTTTGACCTCTACTTCGAGATGCCCGTCAACGGGTACAACCCGCATCACTAATGCACCTGGTTGAATTACTTGACCAACGGTCTGAACACGCAATTCCTGAACTAACCCGCGAATGGGTGCGGTGATCTCCAATCTGGTAACCTGGTCATTTATGCGTTCAATACTGTTGCGGACTTCAGCAACCTCCGCGGACACCGTACCCATTTCATTCAAAGCCTCGCGACGTAATTGCGCGCTCAGGTCGGCAAGTCGCCGCTGAGATTCCGTAACCGTTTGGTTGGTGAGTTTGATTTGATCCTGAATTCTGGAAACTTCACCGGCAGCGGTAATATTTGCGCGCTGGGTCTCAAGAAACTCCATCATCGGGATCAGTTTCTTATCTACCATTTTTTGACGCATAATCACCATGTTGTCGGTAACGCGCTGTTGTTGTTGGGCGACGGACAAAGATTTTTTCATCTGTCGGAGTTCACGTTTACGTTGCGCAATCTGGGACTGGATAACAGACTTGCTGGTTTTTTCGGTTTCCAGTTGATTGAGGTAAATAAGTTGCTGGTCAGAGACCAGTTGTGGGTATTCGTCGCCCATGAAGCTGAAATCAGGCTCCCGACCATCAGTGAAAGCGGATAATCGTTCGGCACGCAATCGAAGCGCACTGTAGCGCGCTTCCATTTGGTGCAAGTCGGCGATGATCTGGGCTCCGCCCAGTTTAACGAGAACCTGTCCTTTCTCAACCAAATCCCCATCGAGAATCAAAATTTCTTCGACCGCGCCACCCTCCAGATGCTCGACCACTTTGACCGACCCGCTCGGTACAATCTCACCCGGTGCAACTGCGACCTCCTTGATTTCTGCCAAACCTGACCAGGCGATAAACAAAACGATTAATGCCAGTATGGCGAACAGGATCGGTTTGACGAATTGTGGTGTTACCTCTTCTTCTAGTTGGACAGCTTCTGACAATAACCGACGATGGCGGCTACCTCTGATAACCTGCTCGGGGTTTTCTGTGGTGTTCAAATCGGCCATAGCTGATTATCCTAAACCTGCCATGACCACATTTTTAACATTGTCATTTTCAAAAGACCCCATGACCCTGATGCTGCCATGTTCCAGGTAAATTATGGTATCGGCCAACCGCAAATGACTTGGGCGATGCGATACGATAAATATCGTTGAATTTTCCCGCAGTTTGTCCAAGGCTTTGACAAACGCACGGTCTCCGTCCGGGTCCAAACCATTTCCGGGCTCATCGAACAAAGTCAATGTCGCGGGTTTTAACAGTGCTCGGGCTAGGCCCAATTTTTGGCGAAAGCCGTTTGGCATCTGGTTCGCCTGTGAATCCGATAAACGATATTCAAAGCCCGTTCGTTTCCAGTTCCCGCTACCTTGTTCCAAGGCCAGAATCTCATCCAGAACGCCCGCCTGATCAGCCGCCCAATGCAAATCATCTTCTGTTGCTGTTGGGTGCACGAGACGCAGGTTCTGGGCGATGGTTCCGTAAAAGACTTCACTATGCTGCGGCATGTAGCTGATTTCTTCGCGTAATCGTGTCGGCGACAATTGGCGAATGTCGATACCGTCCAGTTTGATGCTTCCAGCTTGTGGGTGGTAAGCGCGGACCAGCAGTTTCAATAAACTCGACTTCCCTGACCCATTGGGTCCGGCAATCGCAACAATATCGCCAGGTTTGGTTTCAAAGGAGACGCCCAGTAGTGCAGGGTCGGCGTTCATCGAATAGCGGAAGGAAACCCGCGACAGGTCCAGCGCACCTTTACGGGATGGACGCATGGCATTGCTGCTTTCCACATCATCTTCGACTTTTAGTTTCATCAAACTATCAATCTGATTGAGGGCGCCGATCACGCGAATAATCGTTGACGCTGATGTAAAGGCGTCCTGAATTGGGGCTGTCAGGCGGAACATGATGATCATTGAAGCGACAATCGCACCAGCTGATGCTTCAGCGTTCATAACTGCAATCCCGGCAACTGCCAGTGCAGCAACGCCAGCAAGAGTATAAATCATTTGTGAGATGGCAGAGACACGTTCCTTGAATTGTGTTGAGCGAAACTCTGCCATTGCAGCAGTGCCAGAAATTTCCGTAAAGCGCTCAATCCATTTATCCGTCGCATCAGCGGATTTAAGGGTAGACATATTGTCCAGGGTTTCTTCTAGAAACTCATCACGCTTTGACAACAGGCGTGTGGCTTTGACCGTTCGTCTGGCTTGCGGTCGAAATGTGATGGCTCCCAGCAAAGCGTAGGCAACGGCTACGCATAAAACGACGACCAGCATCCAGGGGTTAATAATGGTCAGTACAACCACAAAAATAAGGGAAGCGGGTAACTCATAAGCCAGTGTGGCCAATGGCCCCATAAAAAATTCCCGCAGCGATTCAAGATCCTTAACCCGTGATACCTGTTCGGCAACAGGTACTTTTTCAATAGATGCTGAGGGTAGATCAAGGATTTTGCTGAAAATGCTGTTGCCGATAATATACTCACTGCGACCAGCCATAAATGCCATAATCCGGTTCTTTAGGCTACGCAGTTTCCAGTCGATAGCCAGCGCAAGCCCGACACCGACCAGCAACAGGGCTCCAATCCTCAAGTCACCGGTTGGCAAAACGAAACTGAAGATGGCCATGATAAAGAGTGGCACTGTCAGGGTCAGAACGGTGCTTATCGCAGTAATAGCGAAAGCCAGAAATAAAAAACCCTTGAACCGTAAAACAACCTGCCGGGTCCAGCCGTCCTGACTTTGAACGGCTTCCTTTTCGTCTTTACCTACATACCGGAATATAAAGGCTTCACCGGTTTCGTCGAGGTCTCTCTCATATTCGACGGAGACCGTTTCGCCATTGAAAACTCTGAAGCCTTTTTCCTTCGACCAGTCCAATACGACTTTGGCGCTCGAGTTTTCGGGGACAAACAGGCAAGGCAGCAGTCGCGGGTCAAGGTTCTTAAATTTACAGCGGTAACTGCGACTGTTGTATCCAATAGTAGCCATGATTGAGCGGAACGCGGACAAGTCCATTGATTCCGAAAGGTGGGGCAAGGATTCGGCAACCGTACGTGACGCACCGCGCCACTTCAGACTTGCAAGAAGTGCGGGCAGGCAAAGCGAGATATCTGATGTAACTGGAAAGTGATCAATTGAGTCCGTCAGTTCCCATTCTCGCCTTGTCGGCTGTTCTGTTGCGATTGCAACAGTTTCTGCATCGGCCTTTGCCCTGTCTTTGTCCATATGCTCATCAAGGCTGGTTTCATGCAGCTGCCCACCGTGTAGCGAGAATACCCGGTCTGCCATACGAACCACCGAAGGGCGGTGCGCGACGAGAATGATCGTCGCCTTTCCTTTTTTACTTTCCAGGTACTTGATGAGGGCGCTGTCTCCTTCGCCGTCCATGGCAATGTTTGCTTCGTCAAACAAGATGATCCTCGGGTCAAAAACGATTTCGCGGGCAATTGCGATGCGCTGGCGAATTCCTGCCGGCATTGAATCAACGGCACCGTCACCGACATGGGTTTCATACCCCAGGCGCATGCCAGCAACCACTTTGTCGAGTGCAACGGCTTTGCTGGCCTCAATTGCCTCTTCGGTCAGCTCATCGTCGAACATGGTGATATTTTCCATGATCGTACCGGCAATCAAGTTTCCGCGTTGCGGCAAATGGGCGACTCGTTGGTCGAGTTCGTTGACGGGCACCTGCACTATCGGTATGCCATCGATTATAATTTCGCCACTATCTGGGTCCAGAATACCACTGATGAGGTTCATCAGACTTGATTTTCCACTACCACTGTCCCCGAGTATCGCCACACATTCTCCAACTTTAACCTTCAGGTTGAGGTTTTCAAAAAGAGGTCCAGTCGGGCTGGAAAAATCCACCTTGATGTCGCGGAGTTCAACTTCTCCTTCAATTTCGCCAAATCCTGGTTGTGGTTCGACCGTCGGCGAAATTTCCTGGCTGAATAATTTTATTAGGCGTTCAAGGCCTACTTTAAATGACTGATAGCGAACCCACATTGCCAAGCTGCGACGCAAGGGCTGCAGCGCACGGTTCGCCAGCATAATACACGCGGTCAATGCTCCGGGCGTCATCTCACCCTGGATAACCAAATAAGCCCCACCGGTTACGATTGCGATTGTCATGATCTGATTGAAAAATGCACCTAGGCCGGATACAGAGGAACCACCCTCTGCAACAACCGCCCCTTGATTAACATTGGCTTCTTGTAAACATTCGTAACGGCGATGCATCAGGCGTTCCATTGCCATGGTTTTGACGGAATGAATTCCCTGGAACGTTTCTTTCAAAAAATTGTAGCGTCGATCATCCTGATAGGTCCGGGCTTCTACCTGGTTTCGCAATTTATTGCCGTAAAAAGATGTTCCAAACAGGAATACGCTGATCATGATTATTGCGACGAAAGACAACCAGCCGCCGATAAGATAAATCACAGCCAAATATATAAACGCAAAGGGCAAATCAAATAGGACCAACAATACGTGCCCAGCGTAGTAGTCCCGGACCTGCGCGGCCGCACGCAATTGTTCCGTATAAACGCCTGTTTCTTCCTCAGCGAATTTTCTTGTTGGAATTTTTGTTAAATGTTTCAGGCCGGCAACGGAGACACGATGTTCGAACCGCGCGCCCAGCCAGCCCGTAACATAGCTGCGAAGCATCCGCAGCGGCACTTCAAGGACGATTGCGGTGACAACGCCGAAAACCAGAACACCAAGAGTGGACATTGCCTGATTGGGGATAATCCGATCATACATTTGCATCAAGGCCAGTGGCATGGCCAAGCCCAGTATGTTGATCAGGAGACCGGCAATAAACAGCTCCGGCAGTGCCCGTTTTAGCCCGGCATATCCGGAAATCTGCTTCTTCAAGCGATCATGATTATTTTCTGTCATGTCAGCATTCGCCCAGTTTTTTGTTCTTGAGTTCTTCAAAAACACTGAATCGTATCGGTTCTTTGAAAAATAGGCAACTTATTGTTTTTAAAGAAAAAATTACGCCGAGAATCAATCCAAAATTTCCCCACACCACTAAAGAGCAATGATCCTGGAAAGAATCCCCTCCGTTGTGGCCTGGAATTGTCATTTTGGTGTTGTTCTCCATCATCATCGTGGTGACGTCTTCACCATTTCCGCAAACTCAACTTAACTGGTTCAAACTTCCAGCATAGAGAAACTGCAACACATGTTTTCCATTGACAGGGGAAACCAGGACCATTGGCACGAAGTGCTGCTGTGGTGCGTCAGATCCTAAAATCTTGATATTGTCATTCAAATGTTATCCCGATATTGGAACATGTTCCTTACAGCTACCTGATGGACGGCCGAGGAGGATATCGAACTGCGTGATATTCGCTCAGAGTTAACCGGGATTTTGAAACTAAAATAGATAGAATTTCTTGTGTGATTCGAAGCCAAAATAAGACCTCAATCCCCATTGAAACTGCTACACTTGGCGGCTACACTTTGTAAGCAATCGGACACCTGATAGTCTATGATTATCAGTAACTTAGCGTATCAAGAAGCGAATCCCGCAGGGGTCGCCATTTTCGGGACTTTTCAGAACTTATACGGGACTTTTTCTAATACCCGTCTGGCCCGAACCTTTTCTTCGCCAAATTAGCCGCCGCTTCTCTGCTCGGGATAACGTAGGTATCGAGTTCAGGTGAGCAGATCATGTGGCCGCGAAAACCGCGGGAAATCTTAATCATCACCTACGATTAAATTCAGGAAAGATTTGCTGCCGAAAAGAAAACTGCATATGGAGTGCTATAGTTTCCATATAGAGAAACGCCTCAGTCAGCCGTTTCGCCGCAACGCTTGAAGAATATTTTCTTAAGAGCTTCGTTTCTGTTTTCACAAACGGAAAAATCAACCCCTGCCTTGATGGCGATCATTGCTGATACATCAATAATGAATCTGTTTTTGTCGGGTGCAATTATAAAAAACTCGAACTTTGGTTTGTGAAGACTCATTTGCACGACCTTTTGTCCCAACTTGTGAGCATCAGACAAATTCAAATCGATTTGCGCATCTTGATGATCAATAATGACAGATTTAACAGTTTCGATCTGTTTTAGCGCCATTAATTTTTTCACAATTAACATGCGTTCGGGGCCAAAAATCCATCCCTCAGTTTTTACATAAATTTTCTCATCACTGGTTTGAATCATATGGGCCAAATACTGTCTCCAAATAATTTGTGTCACGTATTAATTGTGTCTTTGCCTGCGCCTCAATTGTATAACGAGGATGACCAATACTGTGTGATAGATCGCCAGTTTCAAACATGAACATTGATTGCCTTTTTCTTGCGCATACAATTTAACTCACACCGGAGAACTTAGCGGAATTCTTCGTTGGTCAAAATTGTAGGATTTGGAAATTCATAATTTCACATGGTGAAATTACAAGCCGGATTGAATATGCGGAAAAAATATTCAGAAACTTCCACACAAAATCGAAATATGCGAAGTTGGTTCAAATAAACTCTAGCCCATGAGGTCACATGGATCGGTTTCGAGAGCTCACAACATTCATCGCTGTTGCAAAATATGGAGGATTTAAGTCCGCTGCACAGGAGTTGAATATGTCGCCGCCCACGGCTACTCGATTGGTCAATAGTCTTGAGACGAGGATTGGCGCACGGTTGCTCACCCGCAATACGCGCAAAGTTACCTTGACCGAGATCGGGCGAAACCTGATGTCCGAAGCCGAGCGCATTCTAGCCGAACTTGAAGTGGCGGAGGACACCGCCGCAGGCGCTTACGAAATACCACGCGGTACATTGCGCGTGACCGCACCGGTGACTTTCGGACAAATGCATATTGCGCCAATCTTACGTGAATACCTTGACATTTATCCTGATGTATCTGCGATCACGCTTTTCGTAGATCGGATCGTCGACCTGATCGACGAAGAATTCGATGTTGCCGTACGGGTTGGTAATTTGCCCGATTCATCCCTGTTAGCTGTACGTGTAGGGGCAATTAGGCGGGTGATGGTTGCTTCGCCAAGTTATCTTGCCAAGCACGGCGCTCCAAAAAATCTGCACGAATTGGCTGATCATCGAATAGTCCAATTTCTAGGTGCCCGTCGATTGCCCGAATGGCAATTTATTTGTGATGGGGACGTGCAGTTAATCAGAGTCACACCGACGCTTTCCGTCAACACCGCGACGACCTCTGTTGAGGCCGCCATCGCGGGCTGGGGCATAACACGAGCTTTATCATACCAGGTCTTTGCAGCAATATCTGAGGGTTCGCTGGTCGAGGTTCTCCAGGAGTGGGATGACCAAGAATTACCAATACACCTGGTTCACCCGGGAGGCATCCGTACCACTGCCAAAACACGTGCATTTATCGATCTGGCGGTTGAACGCATCCGCAGTTCCGATAATCTTTATGTCGAACGAAACTTAAAGTGAAATTGAAATGCTTGGGCGTTTAAAGGCAATACAAAGCCATGTTTGTGTACTTATTTCAGAAATCCAGCACAGTTTAACGCGAGATTTACAGGCATTACTGTGAAGGGGTTACATCCGCATTCAAAGGTACTCTTCATTCGTGGATAATGTCTGCTCCGGGTCATTAACAGACCTGATGGAGCTTCCATATTCACGTCTGCTTAGCGCACAGAAGCAGACATTAATCGATAGGTGTCGGAACTTCCGAGATTAGCCAATAACGGACTCTCATCGTTTCGAGAGAATTGTTCCATGTAGGCGTCTAATCGCTGGCGGATTGGATGATATCGTTTGAAATCCGTTGGGTGATTTAGCTACAATATATGTGTAGAACAGTCTCGGTCAAACAAGAGGAGGCAATTATACGTGCATTTCTAGCGCTAGTAATTCTGCTATTTATCACTTTGACCGCCGTTCGAGCCGACGACGAACTGAAACCCGATGTAATTCAGATAGCAACGGAAGAGTACGCCCCTTTCACCTCCGAAAGTCTTAAACATTATGGCGTTATCAATCACATAATTAGCGAAGCATTTCGCCTCGAGGGGTTCGAAGTGAAATATCATTTTCTTCCTGCGGCCCGATCATTTAAATCGGCGAAAGATGGAATTTTGGACGGGACCACGCCTTGGGCGCATAGACCGGATCGCGAGATCAACTTCCTTTATAGCGACCCAATCCTGGATGTAGGCGGGGAATATTTCTTTTATAAGAAGGGTTTCAAGTTCGACTGGGACCCAGCGACAGTGGATTACAGTCGATTCAAAGGAGCCAGTATCGGCGCCATTATCTCCTATGATTATGGTTCAAAATTTCAAGAAGCTGAAAAGCACGGATTAATTCACGTCGTCCGAGTTAGTAAACTGAAACAGCTTTTCCGTATGTTGCTACGAGACCGCATTGATTTGGTCATTAGCAAGGTATGGGTAGCCAAATACGATTTGCAGACCAATTTTGCCGCCGAGCAGATTGCGCAAATAACTTCTCAACCAGAAAACAATGAACCGCCAAGCTACGACTACGTGCTGTTCCCAAAAAAGAAACCCGGGTCTCAGCATCTTAGAGATTCCCTAAACAAAGGACTGAAGAAGCTACGTGCCAGCGGCACTTACGACGCCTTTCTGAACGCCTTCGAAGATGGCGGCTATGTACTACCGCAGAAAGTGAACTAGCATACGAAGAATAAGTACGGCTTGTTTGTATCTGTTCCGGTAAGTTCAACGTCCGCTTCGGGTCATTAAGAGAAGTTTTCGCGGGTGTCATTTTACTTCCGTTCTCCCCCTCATAACGGACATCGAATTATGAGAATGCAGATTTTGTGCAGAAGACTTCTGCTTTCCACCCAATAGCGGACCAAAACAGACTGGCCTAAAAACTTCCGAATCTAGCCAACAACGGAAGTTATCTCGCATCCGGCTTTCCATCAGATTGATCGTCTAATATGTTGTATTCGAAATAAATAGTGGAGCGGTATGTGCAATATAAAAAAAATCCAACATTTATTTCGCGATCTATCTGGGGGTTTCTGGCCGTCTGGATTTACGTTGCAGTAATACACATCGTTCTCATTACACTCGGTGGAGGAGTGATCATCATTTGGTCATCATTTGTTGATGCAAAGATTATCTCCTTTGAAGATATTGCGATTATTGGGGTACATTGTGGCTTAGCGCATTGGGTGCTCTATTTGGTGTTCCATTTTCAGTTGTCGTTGGTGGCATAGCACATTTAGCATTTTGCCGGACAAAAAGAACGAGCTTGCCTTACTACATTCTAGCTGGGGCAGGAGGTGGAGCTTTGTCAGGAGTTGTTTATGCATTCAATGGTACTTTTAGAACCCTTAGTTTTAGCAGTGAGTTTGTTCACTATTTTGTATTGATTTTCGTTTCCGTCATTAGTTTCGTTATTGGATCAATGCTGTATCGAAAGTTTGTTTTTGGCAGTTATAACGATGAAAAACCGCTTCTTAAATTTTGAATGTAAATTGATATTGACAATATTATGAATTGGCAACAAACAGCAATTCCTAACCGGAATTGCTGAGGAACGGCACGGACTACTTGAGTCCCCCTTTATCAATGTTCTTTAACAAGTTCTTGCTATGTGATGTCTACCCTGAGTGTTTTGAACATTAGAATCATTTGACGCATTAGGGTTAAAGACTCATGTAGATGTCCGCTATGGGTCATGTCTGGACGGCTCCCTGTTGGCAAGGGCTAATTTGATGTATCTGCAAACTGGTCGGGTGCAGTCATGTCTCCGGCCTGTTGACGCGGCACACATGGCCGCTGGCCCTAATGCGATCCG
>Ga0315336_1000922_pt1 | contig 65776 bp, 37 predicted proteins | sample ASW5metaG_FD_204512 | JGI IMG/M metagenome (GOLD analysis project Ga0315336, IMG submission 204512) | Ammonia-oxidizing marine archaeal communities from Monterey Bay, California, United States - ASW #5 | ecosystem: Environmental > Aquatic > Marine > Intertidal zone | place: USA: California... | reverse complement strand
GTGCGCTCCCAGACGGGCCGTCCGCGCGCCATGTTCAACCGCGAGGTCAACTTCCGCATCGGTGAAGCCTCCTTCGGGACCGATGGCCACACGGATTTTGTCTGTCGCCTCAATCGACGAGACAACCTCGTCGAACGGCTCACCGCCGGGATGGGCGATAACGGTCGGTGTCTCGATTTCGTCACCGGTGACGAACTCGGCCCAGGAAGCGGTCGGCTCGATTTCCATCAGTCGGTTCCGCCCCGACTGTTTGCAGGCGGCGATGACGGTTTGCCGAATCTTGTCCATCTTTCCAACACCCGGATGAACGATGCTTCGCTCGGTTTCGAGCAGCATCAATCGGTCCACGCCGAGTTCGGTCGCCTTTTGGACCAACCAGCGGAGCCGGTCTCCCTTCGGCACAGCCGTCGCGAGTGTCACATGCCGGTACGTCGCTTCATCGTCGAGCCGAGTGCTTTCAATCAGCAGCCGGGCGGAGTGCTTTCCGACGGATACAATTTCAGCGGTCGCCTCTTTCCCTCGACCGTCGAACAAAACCACGCGCTCGCCGACCGGTTTTCTCAAGACCTTCGCCAGGTGATGGGCTTCGGTTCCCGCAAGTTCGACCTCGGGCCGGTCAAGGTCGTCGGGATGAAAGAAACGATCCAGCATGTCAGACGCCCGCCCGTACACCGTTGAGAGCAACGAAAGTCTTTAGTTTGCGGCGACTTTGCCAACGCCACAGAAGGCGATGAATTCGCTCACTCGTACGTCGATTATAGCATCGGCTCCCGACAACGCGCCCCGTTCCACGGCCGCGCTGTGAGTCGTCAGCCAAACCGAACAAGCGAGGAGAGCCGCCATATAGGGGCAAACCGCCGATGATTTCCCTTCAACTCTCGATCGTAGTGCGATAGGATCCAGCATGCCACTGGCGGCGCATCCGCGTGCGAATACATGCATCGGTCGGCCACCCGTAGGCTTTGAGACTCTTACGCGGCTGCCTTCGGGCAAAGGGTGGTTCGATGCTTCGGCTGCTCGGCAAAGCAAACTCGCATTGTGATGGAATCGAACGGCGAGAGATTCTCCGCGCGGGTGCCATCGGTCTGGGAGGCTTGGCTCTTCCCGATCTGCTGCGTTTACCGACCGCTCGTGCTGAAACCGAAGGGGCCCGGCATGAGCCAAGAGCCAAGTCGGTCATCATGCTGTTTCTCTCAGGCGGGCCGTCGCAGCTCGACATGTGGGACCTCAAGCCCGATGCGCCGGCCGAAGTACGCGGCACGTTTCAACCGATCGGGACCAACGTGCCCGGTATCGAGATCAGCGAACACTTGCCCCGGCTCGCCACGCATGCCGACAAGTTCAGCATACTTCGAGCCGTGAATCACTCTGTGCCGAGCCACCCCGCCGGCGCGTACTGGATGATGGTTGGCATGCCATTCGCCCGGCCTCGTGGCGACGCGGGCTTCATGAGCCGTGTTGACAGGCCGCACCCCGGGTCGGCTTTGCACTATCAACTCGGCTCGTCACCAAACATGCCGCCGTTCGTGATGATCCCCGAGGCGATTCAACCGAACGGCCCCGAACGAGCCGGTCAGTTCGCCGGCTTCCTGGGAGCGGCTTACGATCCCTATCGCCTAAACAGCGACCCGAATCTAGACGATTACTCGCCCGGCGCTCTTGAGCCGCTTCCCGGAATTAGCGGTGATCGATTGCTCGATCGACGCGACTTGCTCGCCGTGATCGACCGGCAAACGTCGCACCTGACAAAGTCATCGGCCGCTCAAGACTTCGACCCTTACTACGTGAAGGCGTTTGATCTCGTCTCATCCTCATCGGCGCGGCGGGCGTTCGACGTTTCGGCCGAGCCCGATTCCGTCCGCGACCGTTACGGCCGGCACGTCTTCGGCCAGTCGGTTCTGGTCGCCCGCCGTCTGATCGAGGCGGGCGTGAGACTCGTCCACGTCAACTGGGTTCGTCATGACGACGGCAAAGGAGGGCAGGGCTACGATTCGCACAGCGACCATTTGAACTGGGCAAAAACAGAGTTGCTGCCGCCGACCGACAACGCCGTCGCGTCGTTGCTCGAAGATCTTCATGATCGCGGGTTACTCGATGAGACGCAGATCATTGTCACCGGCGAATTCGGCCGTACGCCGAGCTTCAACAAGAACGGAGGTCGCGATCACTGGTCGCGATGCTTTAGCGTTTTAATGGCCGGCGGCGGCGTTCGCGGCGGGCAGGTTCACGGTGCTTCCGACGCGCACGCGGCTTATCCCGTCGCCGACCCGGTCTCACCCGAGCAGATCATCGCGACGATGTACTCTTGCCTGGGCGTGCCGCCTCGCACGGTCATCCACGACGACCAAAATCGCCCTTATCATCTCGTCGACGGCGATCCGATTCACGAGATTCTCTGAGACGAATCGTTGAGCGTCGTCATTCGGGAATCAGCTCGCGGTACACATCGCGGATTTGCCGCGTCATCGTTTCGTGACGAAAGCGATCGGTGAATCGTCGTCGGCCCTGTTCGCCGAGCCGATGCCGCAGTTCGGCGTCTACGATCAGCTCGTCGAGCGCGGCTGCGAGTTCGTCGACCGATTCGGGCGGCAGCAGGTAGCCGGTCTGGTCGGGAATGGCCACTTCTCGGGCACCGTCGACGTCGTAACTCACAACGGGCTTCCCGGCGATCAGCGCCTGCGGCAACACGCGGGCCAAACCCTCCCATAAGCTCGTGTGGACGACAATGTCCATCGCCGCGATGAGTTCGGGTACCTTCGCGGGAGGCACGAGACCGGTGAACACAAACGCATCAGACATGCCCGCGTCTCGGATCTCGCGTTCGAATTGTGCGCGAAGCAGCCCGTCGCCGACTAACAGGAACCGCGCATTCGGGTGTTTCTGTGTCACCGCCCTCGCTGCTCGGATGACGTACTCGTGTCCTTTGAGATGAAACAGCCGGGCGACCTTGCCAATGACGACATCATCAGGACCGAAACCGAGTTCTGTGCGAACGACGCCACGCGGCCGCGGCGGGTTCAAAAATGGCTCGACCTCCATACCGCTGTAGATGGTCGTAAACCTCTCGCGGGGCGCGATGCCGGCAGCCACGTAGTGATCGGTCATGGCATCGCAGACGCTAATGAATCGGTCAGTGCGCTTGCCAGCCCATTTCTCGACAGCAATATACGCCCTATGAGCTAGGATGTTTTGTCCCACGTGAAACGACGCGCCGTGGATCGTGTGTACGGCGGGAATGGCGAGCTTCACAGCGGCAGCACGACCCATGATGCCGGCCTTCGAGCTATGCGTGTGTACCACTTCGGGCCTGATTTCACGCAGCATCCACAGCATGGACCGGTAACTTTTCCAGTCGCGCCAGGGATTGATACTGCGACGCAGTTCGGGAATCACGCGGATGTCGATGCCGCCCGTTTTTGCCCGTTCGACCAGGCTTCCCTCGGGGCCCAAGCCGGGACCGGTGATTAACGTAACGTCGTCACCGTGATCACGGTGTTGATCTTCCACCGTCAACAGCGTGTTTTCCTGCGCCCCGCCGATAATGAGCCGGGTAATGATGTGCACGACTTTCATGGATGAACGAACTATAATGGCAATCGGGAGAAATCCCAATCCATTGGCCAGACGATCACGCTCGATCTCTGGTGCCTACACTGGTTCCCAAGCTCTGTCTGGGAACCCCATCGACAGAAGCGACCCATGGCATTCGATTTGACGGCAGGATTTCGAAGTTACTTGCACTCGTATGTCCCTTCGCCCCCACGGAGAACGTAAGGCGTTGGCCGACACCCCGATCTCAACACTCGTCGCCCTGCTTCAAGATCGTGCGACGGAGTATCCAACTGAGACCGCCTATCTCTTCCTCGACGACGGGAGGACCGAAGGGGCAAGCCTCACGTACGCCGAGCTCGATCGCCGGGCGCGCGGCATTGCGGCGGCACTGCGAGACGCGGGCGTTCAGAAAGAACGGCTGCTGCTCGTTTATCCGACCGGCACTGAATTTGTCACCGCCTTTTTCGGTTGCCTTTACGCGGGATGCGTCGCTGTCCCGTCGCCGCCGTATCGCAGCCGGCGAACATTGCCGCGCTTGCAAACAATTGTTGCCAATGCGAACGCTTCGGTTGCGCTAACCACGCGCGACGTGTTGCACGATGCACGGCGGCAGTCTCGAGCTGTCGAAGGGCTCGCGGAACTCAACTGGATCGCCACCGACTTCCTCGACGACGCAGTACACCGAGATTTCACGCCGGCCCGGCTCGAACCCGATGACCTGGCGCTACTCCAATACACGTCCGGCTCGACAGCCAGCCCACGAGGCGTGATGGTCAGCCACGCGAACCTGATCGGCAATCTCGAGATGTGCCAGGCGGCCTTCTCCCACCCGGCAGGAGAAGCCATCGTCAGTTGGTTGCCGTTCTTCCACGACATGGGGCTGATTGTCAACATGCTGCTCGCACCGTTTGTGCGCGCCCCGTTGGTGTTCATGCAACCGGTTTCGTTCCTGCACAACCCCATCAACTGGTTGCGGGCCTTGTCTCAGTACAAGGGAGTAACGGCCGGCGCGCCGAATTTCGCCTACGACCTGTGCGTCAGGGCGACGACCGAACAACAACGCGCGGGGCTCGATTTGAGCGCGTGGAAGGTCGCCTACAACGCTGCCGAACCGGTCCGCGTCGAAACGCTCGATCGTTTTGCCGAGGCATTCGCACCGTACGGATTCCGCCGCGAAACGCTCAACCCGAGCTACGGCCTGGCGGAGGCGGTCGCCATCGTCTCCGGAGGGCCACGCTGTGTTGAGCCGCGAATCCAGACGATCAGCGGCAAAGCGCTTGAACTCGGTCGAGTCGAAGCAGTTGATCCGACGTCGGCCGACGCGAAGTCGATTGTCGGCTGCGGGCAAACGTTGCCCGGCGAACGCATCATCATCGCCGATCCTGACACACTAGCACGCTGCTCACCTGGAACGATCGGGGAGATTCTTGTTGCCGGGCCTCACGTTGGCGGCGGTTATTGGAATCGGCCCGATGAGACGACCGCGACGTTCGGCGCACATCTATCGGATACCGGCGAAGGACCGTGTCTGCGAACCGGTGATCTGGGCTTCGTCGATCGGGGCGACGTGTTCGTCACCGGTCGACTCAAGGACCTGATTGTCATCCAGGGCCGAAATTACTATCCACAGGACATCGAACTGAGCGTCGAACAAGGTCACCCGGCCGTCAACGCGCACGCAACGGCGGCATTTTCCATCGACGCAGAGGGTTCGGAGCAGTTGGTGATCGTCGCCGAACTCAAACGGTCACATCGCAAGGCGGGCGTCGATGACGTCTTCCTGAAGATTCACGAGGCAGTGTTGCTGGAACACGAGTTGGACCCGTATTCCATCGTGCTCGTGCGTCCAGAGAGTCTTCCGAAGACGTCCAGCGGAAAGGTCGCCCGCCGCGCCTGCCGAGACGCCTTTCAAACCAGCGCGCTCAAAAGTATCGATCACTGGGAACGAAACGACTCGGCTCCCGCTTCGCTCGATCAACTCGATGACTCGGCCGACCTTGTGCTGGTCGTCTTGACGATCTGGCAAACGGTGCTGAGGCGAGCCGATCTATCCGTCGACGACGACTTCTTCGAGGCGGGCGGGAATTCGCTCACGGCGGCGCAGGTCGTTTCACGACTCGAGGAACGATTGGACGTGTCGTTGCCCGTTCGCGACCTCTTCGAGGCGAGAACGGCCACGGTCTACGCCGCTCGCGTGGAAGCCATGCGCGCATCCGGTGCTCGGCATGTTCTCTCAATTCCCCGTCGTTCGCCGACGGTGCAAGACCTCCCCCTGTCCTACGCTCAACAGGGCGTCTGGTTCCTGCATCAAGTCGACCCGGTCGGCTCGGCGTACAACTTTTCCATCGCCTACGACCTGCATGGGCCACTCGACGCCCAAGCACTCGAGCGGAGCCTGATAGCGATCGCCGAGCGTCACGAGGTGCTGCGGACGACGTTCATCGTGTGCGACGGCCGGGCCGTCCAGCACATCGACCGGGCGGCCGTGGCTTCGCTTCGGATGGTGGACCATTCGAGTGCGCCTGCGGCTGACGTCGCATCAGAATTACAACAAACCATGGCTGGAGAGCGGCAGCAGCCGTTTTCTCTTTCTACAGGTCCGATGTGGCGGACGCTGTTGGTGAAGACCGGCGACGAGCGCCACAGGTTGATGCTGACGATGCATCACATCGTCACCGACGGCTGGTCCGTCGGCGTTCTGCTTCACGAACTGGGTGAGTTCTATCGCTATTTTGCGACGGGAGAAGAGCCAAGCTTGCCTTCGCTGCCGATTCAATACGCCGACTTCGCGCTCTGGCAACGTGAGACAACTTTCGATGATGTCATCAAGCCACACCTCGCGTACTGGCGAGAGCAACTCGCGGCCGCTCCCGAGCTTACACTGCCGACAGACCGGCCTCGCACGGCGGCTCGCGGTGACCTCGGGGCCAGCGCGACGCTAAAGTTGCCCGAGGAATTTGTCGGCCGCCTGCGGACGTTGTGCGACGCTGAGAAGTCGACTCTGTTCATGACTCTGCTAGCCGCGTTTGAGTGCTTGTTGTCGCGATATACGGGTCAGGAAGATTTTGTCGTCGGCGCCCCGGTAGCCCATCGCAACCGAACGGACACAGAAAATCTTATCGGGTTCTTCGTCGATAGCATTCTGTTGCGGTCCGACGTATCTGGCGGTCCCACGTTCCGGGAACTGTTGGCCCGTGTTCGCACGACGTGCCTTGATGCCTACGCGCACGAGGATGTGCCGTTCGAAAAGCTGGTCGAAGAGTTGCAGCCCGATCGTGACCCGCGACGCAACCCTCTCTTTCAAGTGGCATTCGCCCTTAATAACACACCACCGGAATCGCTGACGCTGGAAGGCATCCAGATCGAGGATGTCGATTCATTAGAAACGGCGACACGATTTGATCAGGAATGGAACGTGCGTGAAACAGCGCATGGGCTTCGAATCGACGTCATTTACAATACAGATCTATTCGATCGCAAGACAATCCAGCGCATGCAGGGGCACTACGAGGTATTGCTTGCCGCAGCACTCAACGACCCGGACCGGCGGATCGCCGTTTTGCCTTTGCTGACGGAAACCGAACGACAACAGATGCTCGTGGAATGGAATGACACGTCTGTCCCCTATCCTGACGACGCGTGTGTGCAGGAATTGTTCTCGGCCCAAGCGGCTCGCACCCCCGAGAAAACGGCCGTCGTCTTTGGCGATCAAACACTCTCCTATGCCGAACTCGATGCCCGCTCAAATCAATTGGCTCGGTCGTTGATCCGAAGAGGTGTGGGTCCCGAAGTCCCCGTACCGCTGTTGGTGGAGCGTTCGCTGGAGATGGTGGTCGGGGTCTTGGGGATTCTCAAGGCCGGCGGCGCGTACGTCCCTCTTGATCCCCACGATCCACCTGAACGTTTGAGTGGCGCACTCGATGACGTGGGGGCTTCCCTGGTATTGACCCAGGAACGCCTTCGCGCCCGGCTGTCGGCATCCTCGTTCGAATGTTTCTGCCTCGACGCCGACAGAGCCACATGGAACGACGAATCGACGGCGCCACTCCGCGTCGAGACCGGCCCGAAAGACCTGGCCTATCTGATGTACACGTCCGGTTCGACTGGTCGTCCCAAGGCTGTTGCCGTGCCGCATCAAGCCATCAATCGACTTGTCCTAAACACCAATTATCTCTCTCTCGAAGCCGACGACATCGTCCTTCAACTGGCGCCGTTGGCCTTCGATGCCTCGACGTTCGAGATCTGGGGAGCATTGCTAAATGGCGCGTGCTTGGCCGTGGCGCCGCCGGGGTTGCTCTCCTTGGCCGAAATTGGCCTAGCGCTCTCTTCGAACAACGTGACCACGCTCTTTCTCACGACCGTTCTGTTTCACCTGATGGTTGACGAACAACCGCACAGCCTGGCAGGACTTCGCTATTTGTTGGCCGGTGGCGACGTTCTCTCAGTGGAGCACGTCAATCGCTTCCTCGAATCGTCGACTCAAACGCGGCTCATTGTTGCGTACGGCCCGACAGAAAATACCACGTTCACTTCCTGCCAAGTTATGCCTCCGGGGAGCCGGGTTGAACAGACAGTTCCGCTCGGACGTCCGATTGCCAACACGCAGGTTTACGTGTTGGATGATCGGTTGCGGCCTGTGTGTGTTGGAGTGCCAGGCGAGTTGTGTGTCGCAGGCGCCGGCCTGGCACGTGGGTACTGGAAGCGGCCTGACCTGACGTCACAGCGCTTCGTGCCAAACCCGTTTGGCGAAGGTCGTCTGTACCGTACGGGTGACCGCGTCCGTTATCGGGATGGGGGGGAAATCGAGTTTCTGGGACGATTCGACAACCAACTGAAAATTCGCGGCCACCGCGTCGAGCCGGGCGAAATTGAATCCGTCCTACGGCAACATCCTGGTGTTCGTGAGACAACGGTTGATGTGCGCGTTTTTTCTGACCGGACGAAACAGCTTGTCGCGTACATTGTGGCCGACGCGGATCGAGCCGACGCCGGGGCTTTCCAGGAACATCTTGAGCGGCGACTCCCCGCGTACATGACACCCGCCGAGTATGTTTTTCTTGATGCCTTGCCGATTACGCAACGAGGAAAGATCGACCACGAGGCCTTGTCGGCGATCGAGTTGGCTCAGACGGCTCGATCGGCAGAGTGTGAACAGCCGATGACCGACCGTCAACGACTGCTGGCATCGATCTGGGCGGATGTGCTCGGCGTCAGCCACGTGAGTGTTAGCGACAACTACTTCGAGCTGGGCGGCGATTCGATTCGAAGCATTCAGATCGTCTCCCGAGCCGCCGAACGAGGCATTCATATCACGGTGCGGCAACTGTTTGAACACCAGACCGTACATGAATTGGCGAACGTGGCAGTCGAGAGTCGAATCGACGAGACGTCCGAAGAAACGTCGACCGAGCCGTTCCCGCTGTTGCCCATTCAGGCTTGGTTTCTCAGTCGGCAGCTCGTCGATCCACATCACTTCAACCAGTCGCTGATGTTTGAGACAGACGAGTCGCTTGATGAGACGCATCTCAGGCACGCACTCGGTCACGTCATTGAACAGCACGAGATGTTGCGGGTGCGACTTCGCCAAACCGGCGGGAAATGGGAGCAAACGATCGCGGCACCGGGCGACGACATCCCGTTTTGGACCGTGGATTTGTCTGACGTCCCGTCAGCCGAACAGGAAGCCACCGTCCGCCGTCAGACCGAGGCGCTCCAAGCCGACTTCGAACTTGAGGGTGGGCTACTGATTCGCGTGGCTCATTTCAAGCGCGGCGAAATCGCTTCCGATTTGCTGCTGTTTATCGTGCATCATCTTGCCGTCGACGTCGTGTCCTGGCCGATACTTTTTCACGATTTCGAGGCGGCTTATCGAGCGTTCTCATCCAGCAACGCCCCGTCTGTGGCGCGCAGAACAGGTTCCTATCGGTCCTGGGCGAATCGACTTCATGAACGCGCTCAATCGAAGACGGTGCTTGAACAAAAACCAGACTGGGTATCGCGGTTGGATCGACCCGCGGTGCTATTGCCCAGAGATTTCCCGCACGAAACGGGACTTCCGAGTGCCAAGACGTCGCGTCAGGTGACAGTCACTTTAAGTGCTGAGCAAACCGAATTACTGCTACATGTCGTTCACAAACCGTACCGGACAAACGTGGAGGACTTGTTGTTAACCGCGCTCGTTCAGTCCTTTTCAGAGTGGACGGGAGAATCATCGCTGTTAATTGATCGTGAACACCACGGCCGCGTTGATTTGTGGGGCGACATTGATCTCTCGCGAACGGTCGGTTGGTTCACGTCTTTGTATCCCGTACACATTGAACTGAGAAAAGGCGGTTCACTATCGGATGACTTGAAATCGATCAAGGAACAGTTGCGTCAGGTCGCCGATCATGGAATTGGATATGGATTGCTGCGTTACACGCGGCAAGATGCGTCGATCACTCACGAATTTGAGGCGCTGCCGCAAGCGGACGTCAGCTTAAACTACCTCGGCGACTTTCATCGGATGTTCGATTCGAGCAGAATGTTCCGCCCCGTACGTGAGTTTGCAGACTCGATGTGTTCCGGTGAAAATGAGCGATCGCATCTGTTGGAAATTATCGCTTGGGTCGATGGCGGTGAGTTACAATTGAGCTGGACGTTCAGCAATACTGTGCACCGACGGGAGACGATCGAATCATTGGCAGAACGATTGTTGCGGGCGCTTTCGAAACTCATCGATCACTGCAAATCTCCCGAGGCTGGCGGCTTGACGCCCTCAGACTTTCCCGATGCTGATTTGAGCCAGGAAGAACTCGACGCCTTCGTCGAGCATCTCGACGACGAAGCGGAGCCGACAGTCGATGAACCCGAATGATATCGAGGACATCTACCCGCTGTCTCCCATGCAAGAGGGCGTGCTGTTCCACACGTTGCTCGACCCCGGCAGTGGCGGATTGGTCAACCAGTTGGTGTTCACCATTGACGGTGAGGTCGACGTCGCCGCGTTCAAACAGGCGTGGAGGGAAGTCGCTCGCCGACATCCGGTTCTCCGGACCGGCTTTCTCTGGAAGGGACGTAAGAAGTCGCTGCAATTCGTCCGCCGGTCGGTCTCGCTGCCCTGGACAGAAATGGATTGGCGGAGCTTGCCCGTAGCAGAGCAGGAAGCGCGTTTCGAGCAACTCCAAAACGATGAGCGCCAGCAGGGGTTTCAGCTTTCGAAAGCCCCGCTACTACGTCTGGGGCTGATCCGGTTGAACGAAAAGAGGTATCGCTTCTGGTGGTCGTTTCACCACATTCTGTTGGATGGCTGGTCGCTACGGGTCGTCCTGAGAGAATTGTTGACGTGCTACCATGCGCTTCGGAGGGGGCATTCTCCAAGTATGCCCGTGGCCGAGCCGTTTCGCACGTTCATCGATTGGCGTCAGAAACAAGATATCGAAGCCGCCGAACAGTTCTGGCGGCGTGAACTCGCCGGCTTCATCGAGCCGACGCAGTTCGATGCTTCCCCGGATGATGGGACGACGTCTCGTTCAGCGGCGCAATTCGAACAGAGAACGGTTCGCCTTTCATCCGAAACATCCCAATCGCTCCATTCGTTCGCTCAGCGCGAGCACCTCACGCTACCAACGATCTTCCAGGGACTGTGGGCGATCGTATTGAGCCGCTACGGCCAATCAAACGACGTACTGTTCGGGACGACCAACACGGGCCGCGAGCCGGAATTGGCCGGCGTCGAGTCGATCGTGGGACTGTTGATCAATACGCTCCCGACTCGGGTGCGCATGCGCCGTGAGATGCCGCTACCCGATTGGCTTTGGGCACTACAAGACCATCAACTGAAAGCCCGCCAGTACGGATACGCGCCACTCGTGTCGATGCAACAGTGGAGCGACTTGCCGCCCGGTGAGCGATTGTTCGATAGCATCGTCGTATTCGAAGGTGAACCCGACGCCGCTCTCACCGACGCCACTCTGGTCGGGTTCAAGGTGAGCGAAACCCGATTTCACGAACAGACCAATCTGCCACTAAATATCTTTGTCGTCGGTGATCAGTCGCTGACACTGCGAGCCGATTTTGAATCAACTCGCTTCGAACCGGCGCTCATCGAGGGAATGATCCGGCTTCTCGTACAACTTCTCGAAAAAACCGTTCGAGACGGACGTCAGCCTTTGGACGAGTTGCTGTGTCTCGTCGACGAGCAACATCAGCGGCAATTCGACACATTCAACGACACGCGCGAACCACCGGGCGGCCCGCCGACGATTCATGCTTTGTTCGAGGCTCAGGCGGAGCAGTCTCCCGATCGGATCGCCGTCGTATGCGGCGACTGCGAATTGACGTATGGCGAACTGAACCGCCGCGCCGACGACATCGCGCACGTTCTGTGTCAACGCGGTGTCGGCAACGGCGATATCGTTGGCATTTTTCTGGATCGCTCGGAGCAGTTGCTCGTCGCGTTGCTGGGCGTGCTGAAGTCGGGAGCCGCCTATCTTCCGTTGGACCCCGGCTATCCTGCCGAGCGGCTGCAGGTGATGACAGAGGATTCGCAACCAGCGGTCGTGTTGACGACGTCCAACTTGGCGGCACAAGCTCCCGTCGACAAGCGATGGGTGTTACGTCTCGAAACGTTGAAACCGCATCCAGAGCGTACACTCGATACCGATATCGACAGTTGTCGTGATCCGGCGAACCGGCGTCGTGCTGCTTACGTGATGTACACATCCGGCTCGACGGGCGGACCGAAAGGAGTTCAGGTCGAACACGGTTCGGTCGTCAACTTGCTGGAAGACATGGCCGAGCGGCTCGAGATGACACAAGATGGAGCGCTATTGAGTGTGACGAGCATTTCATTCGACATCTCGGCGCTCGAGCTCTTTATGCCGTTGTCGATTGGAGCCCGCGTGATCATTGCCGCGGGAGACGAGGTGCTTGACCCGGCGCGGCTTTCTCAGCAGCTTGAAATGTCGGGAGCGACGTTGATGCAGGCGACCCCGTCGTTGTGGCGGATGCTGGTCGAGTCGGGCTGGAAGGGCGACGCGCGACTGACGGTTGTTTCCGGTGGTGAAACGTTATCGCGACGGCTGGCTGACGATTTACTTGAGCGCAGCAGCGTGGTCTGGAACGTATACGGCCCAACCGAGACGACGATCTGGTCGACCGCTGAGAAGGTCCGACCGGGCACCGGTCCTGTGTCAATCGGCCGGCCCATTCGCAATACACAGGTTCAACTGCTCGACGCCTCGGGAAGGCCTGTTCCATGCATGGTGCCGGGTGAACTCTATCTCGGCGGGCTGGGGCTCGCCCGTGGATACCTGAATCGTCCCGATCTAACCTCCGAACGTTTCGTTCCGGATTCGGCCGGGCCGCATGGCACCGGGTTGCATAGCACCGGGCGGCTCTATCGCACGGGTGATTTGGCTCGCCTTCGGTCCGACGGTCTGCTCGAATTCCTGGGGCGAAAGGATCGGCAGATCAAGATTCGAGGCCACCGCGTCGAGCCGGGTGAAATCGAGTCGGCCATCGAAGCCCACCCCTTTGTCTCAGAAGCCGCCGTTGTACTCGACGACGCGCGTTCGGTATCCGGACGCTTGATTGGATACGTGGCGATCGAGTCGTCACAGCCGTTGACCGCCGACACGTTACGCGCGTTCCTGCACCGGTCTTTGCCCGACCACATGATTCCTTCCGTGTTTGCATTTCTCGATACGCTTCCCCGAACCCCCAACGGCAAGCTCGATCCGAACGCCCTTTCCGACGGTGACGCTTCGCGTCCGGTGCTCGAAACCGACTATGTGCCTTGCCGAAACGAGCTGGAACGAACCTTATCGGGCCTTTGGCGAGAGGTTCTCGACGTCGACCGTGTCGGCGTGCGCGACAACTTCTTCGACTTGGGGGGCCACTCTCTGTTGATTGTCGCCGTTCATGGGAAACTTCAAGAACGCTTCGGTGAACAGAGCGTCAAGGTGATCGATCTGTTTCAGCATCCGACCATCGCATCGCTGGCCGAGTTCTTGAGCGAGGCCGGACATGGGCTGACGGGGCAATAGCCCATGTTGATGCGTGTCCTGCCGTTCGATTGATTGTGACATTTCTGGAAGACTGTCGATCGAGTCTGCCGCGCGCCATTATCGACGCGAAACCCGTCGGCGGTGAGTCGGGCGAGCTACCAGAGCGTGTAGCCACCGTCGATCACGAGAGCCGCTCCAGTCATGTAGCGAGATGCATCGCTGGCGAGGTAAACCGCCAGCGGGCCGAGGTCCTTGGGTTGACCGAAGTCACCGGCGGGGATTTGCGCCTTGAATTCGCTGATGACGTCGGGGTGCTCCTTGGCCCAACGAATATTCGGCTGCGTCATGAAACCGCCGGGGCAGATCGCATTCACCGTGATGCCGTGGGGTGCCCAGTCGGCGGCGACAGCCCGCGTGAACTGAATGACGGCGGCCTTGGATGTCTCATAGCTCCGCCCTCCGATGCCTCGGTTGGCAATCATTCCAGAAACCGACGCGATGTTGATCACGCGGCCTCCCGAGCCACGTTCGATCATTGCCCCGCCAATCGCCTTTGTGCAGACGAATGTACTGGTCAGGTTCAGATCGATCAACTGCCGCCACTCATCGAGCGGGAGTTCTTCGGTCGGAACGTTGATCCGTCGGCCTCCGACATTGTTGATCAGGATATCGATCGGGCCATGCGAAGCCAGCAGGTCCTCACAGACCGATTCGCATTCGTTGGGGACACCGATGTCAGCTTGGATCGTTTTCGCTTCTCGGCCAAGTTGCCGGATGTCTGACGCCGTCCGATCGAGGTCGTCTTGGTTGCGACCGGCAAGCACAACATCAGCACCGGCGTCTGCGATCGCCAGGGCCATTTCGCGACCCAGTCCACGGCTGCCCCCGGTGATGAACAGCCGTTTTCCATCAAGCCGAAATCGGTCAAACACAGACATCGTCATCGCCTATCAAAAGGTTTGCAGAAGACACGTTGTTCAGCCACCGCCCGCGCAAGGGTATCACGTTCGCTTCATGGGGTCGAACGTTCGGATCGCTGGGAAAACAATCGGCGGCAACCGGGCTTATTCGAGTGAGAACGACCGCAGCCGGGTTTCGAGAAAACGTCTACTCAACAGGGTCCTCCGAACCGCCGTCGCCAGCCGTTCGGTTTTCAAATAGATGAATTTCCATCGATCCGATGTCATACGTTCGGTCCTTGACCCAACAATCCGGCAGTTCGAAGGTTGCCTGCGACGGAGTCCGCAGCACGAGCAAGGCTCCGTCAACGGTGACGCTTTCTCGCGCAAGACGCGCGAGCGACTTGTAGAGCGGCGTTCCCGGGTTGAGGTCCGCAATCATGGAAAACGGAGGGTCGAAGAAAACCGTTTCGTAGGGCAGGAGCTGCGGCACGCCCTTAGGGCGATATGACGTTCTCAGGACATCAGCGCGCCAGCAGAGTGCTTCGTCGCCTATGCCAACGGTGGCAACGTTACTCTTGAGCAGATCGAATGCGCGGCGGTCGTTCTCGATAAAGACGGCACTGGCAGCGCCGCGGCTGAGGGCCTCCAGGCCGATCGTACCGGTCCCGGCGAAGACGTCGGCAACGCGTTTGTCCTCGATGTCGTCCTGAAGACGCTCGAAGAGAAACTCTTTCACACGATCGGTCAAAGGTCGGGTCACCAGACCTGGGTTGGTCAGGAGTCTGCGCCGCCGAAATTTCCCCGCTACGATACGCACTGGCTGCTCTCATCGCCATGCCGACCGACCGCAAGCCGGTTGATTACACTTCCGTCTCTTCTTCGAGAGAGTCCCAATGCCTACGAATGATATTGGCGGCTTCCTCGGCAATCGACTTGAACTGCTTCTTGGAGGACGTCGAGCCGGATGATGTCTTCGCCTTCTCATCGAGTTTGATGATCGTGGTGGCGCCGCTGGAGTTATCGTCATCCTCTTCCTCGTCCGAAAGCCAATGCGCGATATCGTTGTCGCTGGCCGAAATCGACGGAATTTCGATTTTTAGATCGGCGCTCGGCTGACCGGGAACCTGCAATTCCATCGGCCCAACTCGCAAGACGTCACCCGGCTTGACTAGTGCCTCTCCGAGTAGCGGCTCGTCGTTAATTGTCGTGCCGTTGCGGCTACTTAAGTCCTGGGCGACAATTCCTTCGGACGTCACACGAATACGGCAGTGCCTGCGGCTCACTTCGGTGGACGCGAGCCGAACCTGGCACGTCGTGTCACGGCCGATCGTCACTCCTGAAGGGGGAAGCACGAGCTTTTTGCCCTGATGCTTCCCGGTGAGGATGATGAGTTCTGCCATCGTAAGAAGATTTCAGACTGAAGGGAAAACGACTTTGTGTGTGCCGAACCACTTTTGCTTCTTTGGCCAAAGGGTTCTCTAGCGAGATCAAGAGTGTACCACGTTGCTGCCACACTGGGCAGCCCAACGAGGCTAGGCTACGGCAATTTGTGACGGCAAACACGCCCTCCGCCGAAATAGTGATCGGTACGTACGAATGCGAGGTCACGCATGTCGCGGGATGACCAAAGGTTCGCCGCATTCCGGGCAGGTGAGCGTCTTGCCCTTGTGAGTGGGGCTGACCTTGAATCGCTTACCGCATCGGCACGCAAAACGAATCCGTGTTTCTTCCTTGGGTTGGTCGGTGTGCGTTCGTTCCCAGACCTTCTGAGCGATGTTTTCGATGTTTGCGAGCAACTCGTCCGGATCAAACGGTTTGGTCATGTAGCCGTCGGCCCCAACGCGACTGGCCAGCGCCCGCGCATCGCCCATGTCAATCGCCGACAGAATCAGTACTGGTGTGTTTTCGTCGGTCTGCTTCATCCGTTCACAGATTTCGAAACCACTCTCACCAGGAAGGATGAGGTCAAGCACGACAAAGTCGGGTTTGCGCATGACGAACGACGACTGTGCCTGTCCGCCATCCTTAGCCGTCGTGACCGAATACCCTTTCGATTCCAGGAGTTCCTTGAGGAAGACGGCCGTATCGACTTCGTCGTCCACAACGAGTACATGGTGCGCAACTGCGCCCGTAGGGCTCCGAATGAGATCGTCGGAGGCCATGTGGGCGACTCCGTGCTTGTTACGAGATGGTTGATTGAGCGCTCGCAGACGAACCGATCACGTCACGACCTACCGTGCGTCGCAATATTGGCACACGAGATTGTGATCAGTCAGCGAGAACGGGAATATGCCTTATGCATACACGAATTGTTCACTTGAATCAAACGCTTTCCCGTCGGCAAGCAGCGTCTACCAGGTCAGCGAACATCGGGTTCGCACGCAAGGCGGATCGGCGCAGGCGATTCCAAACACGACTTGAGTTCTTCAGAAACCCAAAAAACTCCGTAAAAAACAGGCCAATTTGATTGACAATTCGTCAGTCGGCGAGTTTACTACCTACTCAAACACTCGCTTTCCCGCAGATTTCTGCAGATTTCTGCATTCAAATGGCAATCACGAAAAACAGGAGTTCGCGATGGCAGCAAAGAGCAGTGCAGCGAAACCGATTAGTAAGACCGAAATTCTCAACGCCTTGGCGGACGGAACCGGTCTGACAAAAAAAGAGGTCAGTAGCGTCTTGGATGAACTCGCGGCACTGATCGCTAAAAACGTCGGCAAGCGGGGCCCAGGCGTGTTCAACATTCCGGGGCTGATGAAGATCACGGTCACGCACAAGCCCGCTACGAAGGCCCGCAAAGGCATCAACCCGTTTACCAAAGAAGAGCAGATGTTCAAGGCCAAGCCGGCGCGGAACGTCGTCAAGGTTCGTCCGCTCAAAGGCCTCAAGGACATGGTCTGACGCTTGCGAATATCGACTCTGCGGCCTACCAGAAGTTCGATTCGCGAACCCGTCGTCGAGGAAACTCGGCGGCGCGGAATTCTTGCAACTCTGCCTGGTGTTGCGTGTGGTCGTCCTCGGACCGGGATACGATTCCTGTTGAGGTTTAGGAACCTCTCTCGTCAGTCGTCTCCTGGCGGACGAGCCCAAGACTATGGGCTCGCGACGTCGATGTGGCTATTGTTTGTTGGTGGGTTTCTAAAGTTTTTGTTGGTAATTGGCCGTCGGCTCACGGCGGGCGGTGGCGGTAAAGCTAACGAAGAATCACCGCAAGGCAGACGCCTTAAGATGTTGGCAATCATCGTGTTGCGCGATTAGGCGTTTGGCGCGATCCTGCGTGTGTTCTGATCGGGGCTGGGGTATCCAGCGACCGTTAGGGCTGCGCGCAGTGCAATTTTGGGACCGAAACTCTTGACCGGTCAATTTCAGATCCGTACAATCTAACCGCTGAGGAAGAAGCGTGCGATTGCCTTGAGTGCAACGGCACGAACGACGCTGTCGACCAAGCCGACCAGCCCGTAGCGGGTGGGTGCGAATGGCCCTGTCGGCAACTGCCGCCGGCTACACCTTCGGAGAGACGCGTGCCATGTTGGTCCTGTCGCGCAAGAAGAATGAAAGCATCGTCATCGATGGAAACATCGTGATCACCGTGGTCGAGATCCGCGGCGATAAAATCCGCCTGGGAATTCAAGCCCCCCGAGAAATCCCGATTCACCGAAGCGAAGTCCACGATGCGATCCAGTCCGAGCAATCGGTCAAAACCGAAGACGAGCCGCCCGCTGTCACGACAGAGGCCTGACGAGAATCTGATTCCGTCCATTCTTGCTTATACGTGGCCCCAGAACGTCCTGGTTGACTAGGTCAGCCCTCGATCCGTAGCGTCACAAATCATCACAACGGCCTCGGGGACGGCGCCTAGGGTCCTAATTTCTGACCAACGGACGAAGCGAAGTCGTCTTGTCCGCAGGGCGCGTGCTCACGGGGATAGTGATTCGGCCCATTTGCCACGACATAGTTGCTCGTCTCAATCGTGAATGAGGGCGCGGACGAGCTATCGATTCGTCCGACTCGCGATACACGTTCGTGGCTCCTGGAACCTGGAGCCCACAGAATTGACTACGAATCTGCAATCGGTACGGCGACAGAATTCAGCCACCGGCGATATGTCAGACCGGATCCCTGACGGGAATCCGTGCATCTTCACGTCCGCAGAGCCTCGGTACCAACTGGTCCGCTGACTCCCGGTACCGTTGGGATTCACATCGCGCGCATTCCCCTCGTCAGACGGCATTTCCCCACCAGCGCGATGGCCTGGTTTTCTTCCTAGAGGGCACCCAACGGATTTGTAACGACTCAAATGCTCGTATTTCAGCTTCAATCGCGTTTCGAGCCGTTACAACAACCAGTAGTTCCAAGTTTGGCCAAACACGTTTGATTGCAGTAGGGCAAATTCTCCCGAAGGGGTACAAAAGTTACGTCACACGACCGTTGACCGTCCAACTTGGAACTACTGAAACTAGACATGGTCTAGCGTGTTACGTCGATGGGCTCCCTGCGTAGGCGATTCCGGTCAGGTCGGCCATCTCCTTCTTCCAGGTTGTGATGTCGTCAGCATTGAATTGATTCAGGTGCGTGTGACCGCAAGCCCGCGCCATGACCGTCATCAACTCAACAGACGCTGTGAGAAACCTCGCCAACTGTTGTGCCGACTTCTCAACGTCCAGTTTCGCGCGTAGGTGCTCCTGCTGAGTTGCGATGCCGGCAGGGCAGTTGTTCGTGTTACAGATTCTCGCGGCGACACAGCCGATCGCCTGCATGGCTGAGTTGGCGACGGCAACGCCGTCGGCTCCAAGGCAAAGGGCCTTGATGAAGTCAGAAGGAGTTCGAATGCCGCCGGTGATGATCAGCGTTACGTTACTGCGGCCCGATTGATCGAGATGGCGCCGAGCGCGAGCGAGGGCGGGAATCGTCGGCACGGAGATGTTGTCCCGAAAGATCAGCGGCGCGGCGCCCGTGCCTCCGCCGCGTCCATCGAGAATGATGTAATCGGCACCCGCGTCGAGCGCGAAGTCGATGTCTTTCTCGATGTGTTGAGCCGACAACTTGAAACCGATGGGGGCTCCACCGGTCAGGTCGCGCACGCGCTCGGAGAATTCCAGGTAGTCCTCCGGCGTTGTGAATTCACAAAAGGCAGGCGGCGAGATCGCGGACTGTCCTTCCGGCAATTGACGCACGTGTGCAATCTTGCCTTTCACTTTGTTGCCGGGAAGATGTCCGCCCGTACCGGTCTTGGCCCCTTGCCCACCTTTGAAATGGAATGCCTGCACCTTGGGCAACAAGTCCTCCGAGAATCCAAACTTCGCTGACGCCAATTCGTAGAAGTAGCGAGAATTGGCGGCTTGCTCTTCCGGCAACATGCCGCCTTCGCCCGAACAGATTCCCGTGCCGGCCAACTCGGCGCCACGGGCCATGGCAGTCTTGGCTTCTTCCGAGAGCGCACCAAAGCTCATGTCCGAGACGAAGATCGGTATCTCGAGTCGCAGCGGTCGCTTGGCGCCGGGGCCGATGACGAGTTCCGTTCCCACTTGGGCGTCTTCCAAAAGTGGTTTCGTCGCCAACTGTGCCGTGAGAATCTGGATGTCATCCCATTTGGGGAGTGTTGGACGAGGCACGCCCATCGCAGCGAGAGGCCCGTGATGGCCGGTTTTCTCTAGGCCGTCTCGGGCCAAAGTGTGGATCAGCTCGACGATTGGCTCTTCAGCCGTGTTCTGGCCGACGGCTTGTTGGTTGTCGTCCTGCGTGGTCGCCGTCTCGGCTGCAACGTCGCCCAGCCGCGCGTGGGTACCGTCGCAGTACGGCGGATTTTTTGTGTACTTGCACTGACACAGGTGGGCTTGCTGCTCCTCTTCGACCGTGAAAGCAAGCGGATGGAAGGATGTCCCTTGGTGAGAACCATCACAGAACGGCTGGGCCGTCGACTCTCCGCAGGTGCACCAGTAATGTTCGCCTTGCTCCAGGTCGACTTGTATGGGCGACTTCGCCGCGATTTTCGGTTGAGCCATTCTTTGATCTCCAAGCTTCGGGTGGAGTGGTTCGTTTCAGTTGGTGAGTTTGCTGAGCGTTTCGACGATCGATTTGCCTAATCCACTAACTTGTGCCTGTCGCTTTTCGTCTGCGAGTTGCCCCTGTTCGTCGAATGCTTCGAACGCGCGAGGTACGGCAATCTGATCGGGCAGCACAATGACACCAATGCTGCTTAGGATCGAACGGACATGGACCAAACCTCTCAAGCCACCAAGTCCACCGGGCGACGCGGCCATGAGCGACGCCACCTTGCCTCGGTACGCCGCCAATGGTGCCTCTCCCTCGGCGGGCCGCGACACCCAATCGATCGTATTCTTGAGTAGTGGCGTGATCGAACTGTTGTATTCCGGCGCTGCAATCAGCAGACCGTCGTTGTCGAGGAAGAATTGCTTCAGCTTCGTCGCATTCTCCGGTGTGCCCTTCTCTTTTTCGAGATCCTCGTCGAACAGCGGCAAAGGATAGTCTTTGAGATTGAGCACCGTTACGTCGCCACCGGCACGGCGAGCCCCTTCGGCAGCAACGAGTAACAAACGATGATTGTATGACTGAGTCCGGGCGCTCCCGGCAAACGCGAGTATACGAGGCTTTGACATGTTAAGCGTTCCTGAATCAATTTGGGGTGGTCTCCGAACCCTTTGATGCGTGAGGTCTGTCGCTCATCTATCGTGTGACATACTACCGCGACCGTGTAATCCGACGGCCTCTAATTCGTAGGCAGGTTGTATTCAATTCCGTAACGACTGGCGGCTTCCAGCATTCGCTCGATCTCTTGAGGAGACGGCTCATCGGGTAACTCGCCATGGGCCAACTCGCGCCCGACCTCAAAGAACATTTCTTCGAGGCCCGCCGGTGCGAAGGAAATTAACATTTTCGCCGGTTCGTCGGTTTCGTTTTTGAAGGCATGCAGGTTACCGATGGGCATGTGAACGAACGTGCCCGGCTTGGCGACACGGCGTTCATCGCCCACTTGAAACGTGATCTCACCTTCGAGCACAAAGAATGTCTCGTCTTCGCGGCGATGCACGTGTGGCGGTGGTCCGCCGCCCGGCAGCACCGTCGCCTCGAACATCGAATAACGCCCGCCCGTCTCTTCACTGACGGCGAGAAACCGGTAGATGTCGCCAACGATGCCGATGGTCCGGCCGACCGTCGGTTCCTTGATCATGACTCGCTCGGGTTTGCTCATTCTTCGCCGCCTTCGGTTGAAGTGGATGACGACCTGTTGTCGAGACTCATTGGACCCGAACCGTTTGCGATGATGAAGACCATCGCTCCCATCAGCGCCAGATTTTTCATGAACGAGATCATCTCGATTTGCTGCACCGGCATCTTGACCTGCGAATTCACACTCAGCACCCACATCGCCTCGGCGGGCTGTGTCCAGAAGTCGTGAAAAAAGTACGTGGCAAGCATGAGAAATACCAGCAGTAACGTCGCCCCGATCCTCGCTTTGAAGCCGAGAATGAGCGACAGGCTTCCGGCGATCAGGAACACGATCGCACCAGCCAACATGATCTTTGGAACCGGCACACCTTCAGACGCCATGTAACCGGCTACGTCGCCAAAATTGGGAATCTTGTTTCCGACGGCACTCATCAGAAAAATTGTGGCCAACATCACTCGGCCCATCACCGTCACCACGCCCTGTATCGGCTTCATCGTATTTCTCCCTATGCAAGGTCAAACAACATCAGTTCAGATTGAGACGTTCCAGTGATTCGAAGTTGGCCCTCATCGCTGGTGAAGGCGCCGTCACTCGTTGTCAGTGTGGCGCCGTTGACCGACAGGGCGCCACGAAGCACTTGAATCCACGCATGTCGGCTCGGCGGCAGTTCATGGACGACGTGCCGGCCGTCATCGAGCTTCGCCAGATAGATACGGGCATCCTGATTGATTCTTAAGGAATCCTCTGCCGCATCTGGCGAAGCCACGAGCCGCAATTGGTTGGTCGTGCCGGCCTCGTCAAATCGTTTTTGCTCGTAACTGGGCTCGATTCCCTTTTTTTCGGGCAGTAACCAGATCTGGTAGCCGTGAACCGGTTCGGTCTGTGAGGGATTGAACTCGCTGTGCGTGATACCGGTTCCCGCCGACATCCGCTGGAATTCGCCCGGAGTCAACACTTCGCCGTTACCCATCGAGTCCTTGTGCTCGAGCGCTCCTTCCAGAACGTAAGTCACAATTTCCATGTCGTCGTGCGGATGCGTGCCGAACCCTTGTCCCGGCTCGATCCGATCCTCATTCATGACTCGTAGCGACCGAAATCCCATGTGATTCGGATCGTGGTACCCCGCAAACGAAAACGTATGCCGCGCCTTCAACCAACCGTGATCGGCGTATCCTCGCTCTTCTGCTTTACGAATTTGAATCATTAGCTTGTCCTCGACTCGTGTGATCAACATTTGCGTCCGCGATTACCCTGCATTCCGGCTACGATCGACTGGTAACTGCATGCCTGCGATTTAATTTGCACACACATTGTTTATATGTAAACTATATGTTGAAAAAAGACCCTATTCACCGGCGCCGTTACAGTGCAACGATTCGCGTGACTTCACCAACAGCCGACTCAATTCCTTGAGCTCCTTGCGAGTCAAGTGGCCAATGAGCCGCTTGTGAAGCTCGATGTCCGGCTTGTCTATTGTCTTGAGCAATTCGACCGCCTTGTTCGTCAGTTCGATGTACACGACGCGCCGGTCTTCGGTGCAGCGTTCGCGTCTGACGAGATCCTGCTTTTCCAGCCGATCGATCAGTCCGGTGATGGCGGGAACGACCTGCACCATTCGGTCTGCGATCTCCAAACAGGGCATCGGCTCGCCTTCGCCTCGCAGGATCCGCAAGACGTTGTACTGAGACGACGTTAAGCCGTACTCTCGAAACAGCCTTCCGAACCGATTGTCGAATTGGTCGCTGGTTCGCATGATGTTGAGTATCGCTTCGATTTCGGGCGCCTCGAAGGGTTGCCTCTTCTTGAGTTCACGCTGCAACTGGCTGCCCGACATCTCGACGGTCTCCCCGGAAATGGCTCATTTCCATATATATTACATATAAACTATCGTCATGTCAACAGAATTTTGGTCAATTTTCTTTGATGGATTCGCGTGTTTGCCGGCTTGCCGAAGACTAGGGCGAGCCCAGGCTCACGGGACGGCCTGCACAAAGCCGCCTTTTCCGCCATCGGACGTTCGGCCCGAGCTAAGCCGCGCTACGTTTCTCGCCGCATTCGGTGGCGACGTTGGCCCCCGCGGAAGCCGGCGGAGAGAGACACTCTCTGAGCACTTGCGTGTAGCCGTGTGTGATGTGGGCTTCACGGCGGAACTCTACGGTTTTCAGCAGTTCGGTGTGCAGTTCGCGGAGATGGTAGAAGGGGACGCTGGGGTACAAGTGGTGGTCCAAATGGTAGTTGATGTTTTTGGGCGCGATGAAGATCCGCTCGAGCGTGCTCGGATAGGTCGTGCGTGTCTGTCGAAACATGTGGCCGTAATCGAGCGCGTAATGCTCGGCGATCGTCCGCATCCGCAATGCGACCTTCAGCCAAGTCAGCATGGGGACGATCCACATCAGCAGGTAGGGAATCCATAGGCCGAAGTATGTGAAGGTCGCGATTAACGTCAGTGTATAGACTTCGCGCACGTAGTCGATCCAGTCGCGCTTGCGTTTGTGCGGAAAGGTGTAGCGGCCGAAGGTTCGCCATTGGTCGACGACGCGCAGACCGAGAAAATCGAACAAAAACATCTTTGCCAAGCCGGCCTTGGTCTTGGGAAACTCCCAGGACTCATCCTGAGTGCGAAGTTCCCAGTCGGGATCGTCGGCCGTGTTGGGCGTGCGGTGATGCGGGAAATGATGCTCCCGATAGTTCCGCATCGCGATGTGCATCGGCCAGGCGGTGAACAACTCGGTAAAAAAATCGTTCGCCGTCCGGTTCTTCATTAATCGATAATGCGACCCTTCGTGCATCAGCACAGAAAGCGCGTGCTGCCGACCGCCGATGAACAAGATGGTCAACAAATAGACGGGCAGGCCGGCATAGAGGTTCCATTGTAATGTCTGCCAGCAGGCAACGGAGGCGGCGACAACCATCGACCATTCGAGTGCAATGTGCCCGAAACTTCGCCAAGACTCAAGCGCAGACAGCCGCCGCACCGTCTCAATCGGAAGAGGCTTATTCCAGCGGCCGGCCGGAGCATCCGACTCAACCGCGCTGTCGTTCACGGACGGTGCGATGTGGTTCATAGGAGGCTGCGATTCGTCAAACGAGTGAGGTGGACCGAGAAATGGGGCTAAGACTGCGGAGCGAGCCGCTAGATATGGCGGGGCACCATAGCGGATCCACGGGAAAATAGGCAATATCTGTTTTCGGGCCTCGCCGGATGCCCGCTGGGCGCCGTTTTTTTGTGGAGACCGGCGTCCAGTCGCTACATATCGTTCTGTCTGGCCGGTCAGCCGACAGATTCGCGCCTACCGGTTGTTTTTCCTCATCCGGGCTGATCCCGCTTGACTCTCCCGTTGCTGGAGGCTGTAAAACACTTGAAGTCGTCATGAGTTCCTCTGACGGGTGATGTGAACTCGAAGACCTTTGGAGTCAGAATGCATCACAGGCGGGTTTGGCGATGGCTTTTCGTTTTGTCGCGAATCGTAGCGTCGCCTGGAGTCGGACATGTTCAGCATCGGCGAGTTTTCCAAGGTCTCCGGGCTTTCGGTCAAGACGCTTCGCTTCTACCACGAAAAGAAACTGTTGAACCCCGCACACGTCGAAGAGGGGACTGGCTATCGCTATTACAACGAGAGCAACATCGAGACGGCGCGAATCATCGTCGCCTTACGGCAGATGGACTTTTCTCTGGACGAGATCGCCGTCGTGCTCGCGGATCACGACGATGAATCGAGTCTGCTCACATTTCTCGAACGGAAGAAGAGCGAGCTTCGAGACCGCATACAACGCGATCGCGACATTGTTTCCACAATCGATCACATTATTCGTAGCGAATCGGAGGCTCGGCAGATCATGAATCAATCAGTCTTCGAAGTCGAAGAAAAGACGCTCGAACCAGTTCTCGTTGCCGGATTGCGCATGAGTTGCCGATACGACGAAGTCGGCAAAGGGTTTTCTCAAATCGCGAAGGGTGTCGGACGTCACATCTCGGGCAAAGCGATGTGTTTGTACTATGACGGCGAGTACCGCGAAGACGACGCCGACATCGAGCCTTGTATGCCGGTCCGAAAGCGGGTGGAGGTGAAAGGTCTTTCGGTGCGAGAGCTGACAGGTGGAATGTGCGTGTCGCTGATCCACAAAGGCCCCTGGAAAGAACTAGGCCGCTCTTACGAACGAATTCTGAAGCACGTCAAAGATCGTGAGTATGAAATGACGCTGCCCACGCGAGAGGTCTACCTCAAAGGCCCCGGCATGATTTTCCGAGGGAACCCGAAGAACTACTTGACCGAAATCCAGATACTGATTAGGGAAGACGGCAACGGCACGCAAGAAGCCGACATGGCGTGAGAAACTCCACGACGACAAGGGTCACCCGACAGTCGAACCTGTAACCGGCAAAATGAGCCAGCGCTGGGGCGCGGGAATAATGGTGGTCCCCGCTCCGCTCGAAGTCGACGAGATCATGAAGACCGTGAAAAAAGGACGCGTGATTACGATCGATGTGATCCGTCAGATTCTGGCGCGAAAGCACAACGTGGATTTCGCCTGTCCGATCACAACCGGCATCTTCGCCTAGATTGCCGCCAACGCGGCCGACGAAGCCGAGCGAGAGGGTAGAAAACGCATTACTCCGTATTGGCGTACGTTGAAGTCAGCTGGTGAACTCAATCCGAAGTACCCCGGCGGACTCGACAACCTCAAAGCCCGTCTGGAAGCGAAGGCTTAGTGATCGTGCAGAAAGGCAAACGGCGCCTCGTTGAGAAATTTGACCGATATGTGGTAAAATTATAGCACAGCATTCAGCCAAAACTCCGTTGGTGCCCGTCCTCCAACAGTGTTAGGAGTCGTGAAATGACGAAACGTTTTGTCTCTGCCTGTTTGATTTTGGCATTCTCGGGTTATGCGGTCGTCGCAGCGCCGCCCGCTTCCGACAACAATTCCGATTTGTTTCTTGAAATCCCGTCCACCAACCCAACAAAGCAACTCAAACCCCGTGACGGTTGGCCTGACCGACGCTTTCTCGCGAGTGCCGTGGACGGACAGGCTGTCGAGATCGCACTCACACGCTTACGCGCTGGATGGTTCATTTATTTTCAGCCCGATGGAAGCGTTCGTGCGACATATGGTTCAGGGCCCGGTGGGGCTTCTCAACCGAAGGGTTCCGTTGATTTCGATGCGCTATTGAAAGCTGTGAAACGACTGAAGAGCGACAAGAACACGTCCGGGGCAACGCAGGATGGCATCGTGCGAAAAGGCAAGACCACATTCATCTCGTTTCAATTGAAAGATGACACGTTGTTCCGGTATCTCATTGAATCATTCGAGGATACGTGGAAGGCTGATCGAGCCGGCATGCGTTTTCGCGAATTACTTGACGGCCATCCCATATTCGAGAGCGAACAGGCATCGGCGGCGGCAGATGCTCCGAAGGTGACGAATCCTCCAGCGGCTGCCAGCCCTAGTGAGGCGAACAGCCTGCGTTGGCCGCGCGAGTGGATCAACACAGTCACAATCGACACACATTTCGTGAATCAACCTGCACTGGAAGAGATTTCTATGGAACAAGCGATGCGGCGATTCGTGCCGGGCGGAAGCCTACGGGCAGAGTGGGCGAAAACACTCGACTGGTCTCTAGTCCCGGACCACGATAGCTGGAAGAATTCGGTCGACAAGAAATTGGCCGACAGAGCGCTCCCACCGCGCGATACGACGCCCTCCGTCCGAGTGGTGCGATTCTCGAAAAAGCAATTGGAGGTAAAGGTGGTTCGGCAAGTGAGTCATTACCGGTGGCATCACTACTACGGCACGGCAAAACACTTTCGCATCAAACGATCGCGAGACGTCGACAATCTCTTTGGTCTGAAGAAGCTCGAATTGGAACACCTGACGACCTACAAGGGCGTCGGCTACGGCGATCGCGATACGGTCGCACGTCAGAAACTGGGGCCTCCAGACGATACGCGCCACATGCAGGCCGTGGGCTGGTTTACCAACTATTACTTGTCCGACGACATGACCGTCCGCTTCCATAATTCTTCGGTGTTCACCATCAAGAAGGGGGCTCCCGGCTGGGTGAAGCATCGACGCCACGAACAAAAATGAACATGGCCGTCCGACAGCCGTGGTACAACCCATCCCGAAACCCGGTTGTGTGAAATACTGATGCTTTAAGACAACGGTGTATCCGAGCCATCTGTCCGCGCTCGTCGCGAGAAAGGCGAATCCACGCACTGAGGCAGAAAGAGTTCTGGTTGGAATTCACACGTGGATCTCCCTCCACTGGCCATCGCTGTTGAAACATGGCTGGCTTTCGGCTTACGACGACGCCACTCGCCGGATGTGTTTGGAACGAACGTCACTTTTCATCTGTCTGCATTCCGCGAGCCAGCGCCGCAACCTGCAATTCGAGTCGTTTGACTTGGCACTGTAGAGCGTTCTTGCGGCATTCCGCGAGAAACCAAAACTCGATCAGCGCTTCAAGAATGACGCAAACGGTGAAACCCGTTGCCCAGGCGATCATGGCGCGAGTGCTCTCAACTTGAAAGAACTGGACGGCCGACACGACCATCATGGTGATCATTACCGCCATGAACGTGACGCAGATGATGGTCAACCACCGTCCGTACCCGCGAAACATCTCCCTCACGCCTTCGTAGTCCAGGCTATCCTTGTCCGACCATTCGTCGTGTTCCAACTGAAGGGCCTCTCGAATCTGATCATCGAATTCGTTCATCATTACATTCCTTTCGAGACGACGTCTCGTTTCACTGTGGCGGCTTCAGACGTGAATGAATGCCAAACCACTCCCATCTGAGCCGCACAATCTTCGTCATACCCGCCCTAGAAGCCGTCCCAAAACCCGGTTGTGGTGAAATTTGACCCTACAAATCAAGGGCACACGTTACCCATCAGAGGGTTTTGGGACCACTTCTAGTAGACGTTCAAGATTGATCTTGTCGGTTCGAAAAATGAAAAACGAGCACTGGCGCCTTGTCCGCCAGTGCGGCTGTTCCAGAAGGAACTGCCAGAATCAAAGTGGTGATACCACTAGTACGTGCTTGAGCTGTTCTCGTGCGTGGTAAAGTCGCGACTTGACGGTTCCCGTAGGAACGTCGAGTGCCTCGGCGATTTCCCGTATCGACATCTGGTCCAAATACTTCATCGAAAGAATCTGCTGACTGCCGGACGGCAACCCTCTGATCGCCTGCCGGACGGACGACGGAGAACGGTTTTCCTCTTCGTTTCGCGACGTTCGCTCGCCCATGTTCTCGGCTTGGCGTGCAACTTCGGACGCAATTGCCCTTTGGCGCGTTGTGCGTCGCAGCCAATCGGTGGCCTTGTTTCCGACGATGCGGTAGGCCCAACCGCGAAACGATGCCGGATCCTTGAGCCGACGGATCGCGCGAGTAATGTCCAACCATGCATCCTGAACGACGTCGCCGGCGGCTTCCCAGTCATCGGTCAAGTACCAGGCGTGCCGCCTGAGCCGGACATGCCAGCGCGAAACCAGCGTATTGAACGCCTCCACGTCGCCATCCTGGCACTTGAGCACCAGCAACTCATCGAGAATGTGGTCGAGTGGTCGAGGCATTACACTACAGTCGTTTGAACCCCGGCATCGGTTCAATCTTTTTCGGAAATCGCCCGCATACTGAAGCTATGAAAAAGGCTGCGGAATGAGTACCTCACCGCTCCATTGATCACGCGCCGGGACAATACTCACAGCGATATCGCACGTTCGTGGCGGGACATTCAGATCGCTGCGTGGTCGAATACTGGGAAAGCGACACGGCACTGCTACCGAGCTCGACCGTCGACTGTAAACGCGACGTAAGTGGAGCGACAGCCCGCGAGAGGCAAGACGTCAACCGGCTCGACAGCGACCTTTGGCTGCGTGAGTTCACCGCTATTCGTCACGCTCGGTCACCAGGTAGGCTCGAATCATCCATTGTCGGCCGTCGGCCTTGAAGAACCGTTTGCCCGGAACGAAGCCCGCCGAATCGTCCCGGCCTTCGGCGGCTTTCGAGTAGTGAAAGTAGATACCCTTGCGCTTGTGCGATTCCGGATCGATGCCTACGGTCAGCGTGTGGTCGTCTTCCAGCCAGTCGACGATGGCAACCGGTCTTTCGAAGGGGATATCGACCCACCTCGGCTTATAGCCAAACAACGCATACGGTGCGCTCTGCTTCCAGACGGTGTTCGCATCGGAATCGACGACGTCGACGTGAAATTTCGTCTGTTCAGGATCGAAGCCCGAGCCATAGCGGCTTGCGTAAACACGAAGCCCTTTGAGCATTACGTCCTTGATGCTACTTCCCTCGGGGATCACCTCGTCGAGTGGGATTCTGATGACAGGTCCCGCACCGCCGTAGCTTTGCTTGCCGGCAGATTGTCCGTCGTCGGCTCGATACTCGATCGTTCCCGCAAACACGTCCTTCGACGGTGGCGGCGGCCTCCAGTCCGCCAGTTTCTGGATTCCCTTCTCACCCGTCGGCCGCTCAGCGAGATGCAAGCGGATCATCCAGTCCGACTTCTCTTTCCAAGCCTCGAATCCGTCGCCGACCAGGCCGGTGAGTGAGTGCGATTTCGCGACGTTCTCGTCGAGACCTAAATAGACGCCCTTCGTTCGGTGGGGATTGAAGGCGACGGCTACGTAGAACGTTTCCGGCACTTCGATCGACGGTGTTCTCAGCGTGTGCCACTTCATTTTGCCGCGTGGAATGAGCGAATAGGGAATCTTCAACTGGGTTAGAACCTGATACTTCTCGTTGAGCAAAAAGACGTCGAAATCCTCTTTTGGCGGCTTGGCCGAGCCGTAACGGCTTCCGAAAAACTGGATCGCTTCCACATAACGCGGCTTGTCGGATCGATCGAAACGCACGGCATGGCCGGATGCCCCAATGCTGCGTTTGCCTTCAGCCGTTTCATCAACGTGCGACAGCTTGACGGTCTGATCCGGAATCGAGTTTCCCTCGCCAAGCGTGAGTTGCTCCGCCAATTCGTCATCGGTTCGAGGGACGAGTTCGACGCCGAAACGGAATCGCCCGCCGGGTTTCCATTCTTTGCCAACGGTGAACGGCAGCCTAAGCGTTGTCGTCTCTTCTAAGCGATTCGTCTCGCTATGCTGATGGGTCTGAAACTCGCCGCTGCTGTGACCACGGCGTCCATGTTCATCGTCGAGAAAGATCATCCACAGACGCCATTTCGCCGTTGATACATGGGCATCATCGAGCGATAAGCGGGCGTCGACCGTCGGTCTGCCACGTTCGGGCTTGCCCATCGAGAACTGCACTTCGCTGACCTGAAAGATCGTCTCGCCGCGAGCCGTCTTCGACTCCAACGAGCAGGCAATCACCTCGTCCAACTTCAGCGGCGCTTCGAATGGTTTTGATGTTTCGACCACCGGTTCACCGGGTTTCGGAGCTTTGGGCTCGAGAGTTATCGAGAGCTCGAAGCTTTCGACCGCGGCCGAGTCAATCGAATCGAAACGCATGCGGATGGGCCGTGAGGGCATGCGCAGTCTCACAGTAATGATGGTTCCAGACGTCCGGACGAAACCGTGAGCTGAGCCGAGTTTTTGCCGGCCTTTGCCGAAGAGGTCGATCTGTACTCGCCAGTTCGAAGGCGGCCAACTGAAGTTTGAGACCTGTACAACGCCCTTGAGACCTTCTTCCACCTCCGTAAACTCGACCGATCCCGCTGAGACGACGATCGGCCATTCAGCAGTTCCCGCGCTGACCCGCGCTGTAATCGGGGCATCGAGATGAAACTCGCCGGCGACACGCGCCTCTCCGGACGACGTTGCGGGCGGAATCACGGCTTCCAGTTCTTTGCGCCGGCCCGAAGCGGCAAGATATCGCAGCCCAGCGACGGTCGATTGCGGCTTCCAACCTAGCCGAGCCAACGAACGGGCTGCCGCTCTTCGAACGCCGAATTCATCGTGGGCGAGAAATCGTTCGAGCCTCTCGATGGCACGCGGGTCGTCGATGCGTCCCAGCATTTTGACCAGGGGTTCGAGTTGCTCGCCTGGATTGGGCTTGTCCAACACTCCCAGCAAAGCATCCAGCGCTGACGCATCGCCAATTTTCGACAAGACGTTGGCGACGTCCTTACGGGTGTGATAATCGTCATCGGCCAGCATCTCGTGTAGCCGCTTAAGGGCGCGGGCGTCCTTGAACTTCCCGAGCGCCTTTGCGGCATCGCGGCGGTGATGCTCGTTGCCGCTTGTTGAGAACTGTAGTAATGGTTCAAGCGACCGTTGATCGGCGCGGGACGCCATTGCGGTCGCCGTTCGAACGCGAATGTCGTCATCGGAGTCGTTGAGAAACCGAGCCGAGACCTCGGCCGCGCGCGGACTGTCGAAACTTCTGAGAGCTCGAAACACGCCATAGCGCACGCCGTGCCGTTCGTCGCTGGTTCTTTCGGCCAACACGTCGATCGCGCGTTCGTCTTGGGTTCTCCTCAACGCGCGAGCGGCGGCGAGGATGATGCCTTCGTCGTCGCCGCGAAAACCGGCAACAGCCAGTTCAAACGCTTTCTCATTGTCTCCGCGGTGCAGTGCGCGCATGGCTCCCAGCTTCGCGTCGGCGTACGCGGTCTCCGCCGAGGAGCGAACGCGTTCTTCACTGTGTTCGGTGAGCTGCTTCAACGTGTCAACCGCGCGATCATCTCCGACCTGGCCGAGGGCTTCGGCAACTTCCTCCAAGACGCGCGCGACCTCATCCGGATGCACGAGATCGATGAGCGCTCCGGCGGCGCGGGGATCGTCGGACGTTCGCAGCGCCTCGACATATTCGGTTCGCGTACGCCAACTGACTTCACGATCGCCTGCCCAATTCGACACGGCAGCGATGGCTTCTTCCCCGCCGATCTTCGCCAGCGCGCGGGCAGCCTCCTTGCGGACCTTCCCGCCGTACCAGTCTTCGGGGGCTTGGGATGCGGTGTTGATGATCGCGGCCGTGGCGCGCGAATCACCAAGCGTTCCCAATGAACGAATCGCGGACTGTCGAATAGTCAAATCCTCGTGGCTGAGTGATTCAAGTAACGGCTCCAGGCAGCGGTCATCAGACAGTTCGGCCAGCAGCGCCGCGACAAGATACCTTTCGTCTTCGGGCGTCTCGGTCAATTCGGCGGCGATCACGTCGGCGATTCGCAGATCGCCGCGATGCACGAGCAAAGCAGCGAGATCACGATCGACCCGCCCGTTGCCCAGACGCAGGTTCCCGAGCAACAGGTCGTTCAGTTCCGGGTGCGCGGAATCATGAAACACTTTCAGTACTCTTGAATTGATCTTCCCACGAAGCCGTTGCCAGGCACGGATGATCGGCTCGACTACTCGTTCGTCGTCGATCGCTTGCAGAGCGTAAATCACAAACCTTGCTTCGGTTCCGTCTCGACTTCTTTTCAGCAGTTCCACAAGTGGCTCAATGGCTTCTGAGTTGCCAATCTTGCTCAGAGCATACACGGCACCGGAACGCACCTCTGGGTGCTCGTCGTCGAGGGCGTCGATGAATAGGGCCAGATGAATCGGATCGATTCGTTCAGCCAGCGCCGCGATCGACGCCCGCCGAATCAGCGGGTCTTCATCTTTGAGCTGCCTGATGAATCGTTCAACGCCGGCTCGATTGGCCGTCTCAACGTCAACGAGCTCGTCATTCTCTTTGGGTTGGTCGGCCGCCGCCGGCGCTCCCGCATTGACGTCTGCAGTGTTCTCATCGACCTGCGCAACGTGAGATTCATCGCTTTTCTCGACGGCCGTTGCCTCCTCGGATCGTGCGACGTCCAGAACGGCCACCGAAGCGAATCCCAGCAGAAAAACGCCCGCCAAACCCAACGACACAACCAGGCTTCGGCTCGCCGTTTGCATATGCGATCCTTCTGCGGTCTGCCCCAGAATCCGCAACACGCGTTTCCCCAATCGAGTTCTGCCCTCAGTCGTCGCTGCAAGGACCGCGCCCGTCTCGTGAGACAAAGCGCTCGCTTCGTGTCGAAGTTCGGAGAGGCGGACAAGTGATTCCGCGTAGCAGCACGGCTCGCTTCCGCTCCGGAGAACAAGATCATCGCAGCAGTGTTCGCGTTCGGAAGTCACACGTCTGCTGACAATCCAGACAGCCGGATGAAAGAATAGCAGCGTTTCGATGATGCGCTGCGCAAGATTCATGACCGTATCCCAGCGGCGAATGTGAGCAAATTCATGTAACACCACGGCTTCGAGTTGCTCGGCAGTAAGCTGGCTGGCCAGCGCGACCGGAAGTAGCACAACCGGCTTCACGACGCCAACGACAATCGGCACGGCCACGCGACTGCAATAGGCGACCACAGGTCGCGCCCGAAGCCCCATTTTCCGGGCACAATGTTCGAATCGCGATAGCAGTGTTTCGTCCTCGACCAGAACGCCCCTCGCTTGCAGTCGCCACGCCCCGCTCATCCCAATCATCAATCGCATCAGCATGCCGAACACGCCGACCGAGTACACGGCGACGACGTAGGCGGAGATCCGCTGCCAGACGGAAGCCGACGATTCATTGGCGACCGATGGTTCCGTACTCGCCAGCGAATCCGCCATCGCCTCACTTTCACTCGACGAGAACGCTTGCGGGCTTGGCTCTGGTTCCGCAGACGGCATCGGTGATCCAGACATCATCTGCTGCTCGTCGCCCTGCCACCGCGTCTCTGCCGAATCTTCCACTGAACGCGCATCGTTCGTGGCGCCGGTTGGCGTAGCAAGTAACGCGCGACCCGACGAAGGAGGACGACTGGTGTCAGTATCTGCTACGGCGAGCAGGGCCACGTTCATCGGTAGACACAACAACATCAAGCACAGCGCCCCAAACCAAAGGGCATATCTTGCTTGCGACGAACGGCCGCGAAGCGCGAGATCAATCACGCCCACGAACACCAGTAGCAACATTCCTTGCCACAGAGTATGCGCCAGTGAACGTACGAGACACTCGACCCAATCGGAACGCACGAGATCCGGTAGACTCATGACTTGCCTGCCTCCCCACGGCGGCGATTGATCAGTCGCCGCAGTTCCCGATGTTCGTCGTCGCCCACTTGCTCGGATTCGAGCAGGTTCAAGACGAGAGCGGCCGCCGATCCGTCAAACACGCGGTTGAGTAAATCGTCGAGCATGCCGCTCGACACGGCCTGCTCAGTGATGCGAGCCGAAAACCGGTAAGCTTTGGCATTTATCCGCTCGCGGTGGACGAGTTTCTTGTCGGTCATCGTGTGCAAGGTGGTGACGACGGTCGTGTGAGCCAACTCGCGCTGTTCATGGTTCGCGAGCGCCTCTCGAATCTCGCGAACCGAGAGCGCCTCATGCCTCCAGAGAATCTTGAGAATCTGTAACTCGAGCTGAGTGGGAAAATTTGAAGGTCGCCGCGCCATTACTTGTCTCCGCCGGACATTTACTCTATTTCACTAGAGAATAATCTCTATGGAAATAGAGGTCAACATGAAACGGGCGGTTTCGAGTATATTGACGGCGATCCGTGGGCCGTTCAAAATTCTACTTCATTGGGAGTTGTTGCTGGTTTATGCCGAGCCCGGCGGATTCTCGTTTACGTCCATACGCCGCAAGGAAATCCTCCTGTTGACTCGTCAAGAAACTGACCGGCTGGACGCGATCGATCAAGCCGATCGCTTAACCGAGGATGCCTTATGACTGATTCGATGAATCCGAGTTCGCAGTCGGGTGCCGGCTCCGGGTCAGCGCCGGAGCAGCGGACCGTGGTTCGAACGGGCGAGCGGGGACAGTCCGGTTTTCAGTTGGTCACGTCCCGCGGATTCGACGAGTGGCTGGCTGGCGAGCGGATGAGTTTGGCACTCACGACCTACCAGGTTGGAGGGCTTCTTCTGCTGGGTCTGAAGCCGAATCGCGACATATCAATTTACGCGGCGGCCTTCGATCGAGCGATGGGGCTGTGGTCGGACGGGCAAAGCCTATGGCTGGCGACCGGGACTTCGATCTGGCGGATGGAAAATAGTCTGGCTGAGGGTGCACAGCAAGACAGTTTCGACCGCGTTTACGTTCCGCGCATCAGTTACACGACGGGTGACGTCGACGCACATGATTTGGCGATCGATGCCGACGGCCGGCCCGTGTTCGTGAATTCGCGATTCAGTTGTCTGGCGACCGTCGACGAGCGGTTCAGTTTTCGGTTCCTGTGGAAGCCGCCGTTTGTCTCCACCGTGTGTCCGGAAGACCGCTGTCATCTCAATGGATTGGCGCTCGAACGAGGCCGGCCTAAGTACGTGACGGCCGTGGCCAAAAGTGACGCCGCCGACGCGTGGCGCGACTTCCGCGAACAGGGGGGGCTGGTCATCGACGTCGAGTCCGGTGATCTCGTGGCCGAGGGCCTGTCGATGCCGCACTCGCCTCGGCTCTATCGGGATCGGCTCTGGCTGTTGGATTCGGGCTCCGGGTACTTTGGTTTCATCGACGTTGAGCATGGCCGGTTCGAGCCAGTGACGTTCATTCCCGGTTATGCGCGAGGGCTCGCCTTTCACGGTGACTACGCCGTAGTCGGTATCTCAAACCAGCGCCGTGAGCACGCCTTCCAGGGTTTGCCGCTGGAACAAAATCTGGCTGAGAAAGGAGCCGCCCCTCGATGTGGCTTACAGGTCATCGAACTCGCCAGCGGCACTGTTGTCCACTGGCTGCGGATTGAGAGTAAGATCGAAGAGCTGTACGACGTGGCCCTGCTGCCCGGCGTCGTGCGCCCCAAGGCGCTCAGCTTTGCGACGCCGGCGATCGGCCATCAATTCTGCTACGAACAGGACGGCCGCATTCAGCATTGGTCGAGCACGCCGTCAGCCGGTTCACGGTAGGTTCTTCCGGGATGTGCCGAAGCGACAGAAAACACATGTGGCGCTGATAACTGGGTATTTGGATGTTAATAGCTGAATACGGTGATGACACAAGCGATGCTGACGAACGCGTCGCGCCAAACGGGTATGCATGTCAGCGTCAACGGAGTGTCTAGCAGCCCTAACAAAATGAGACGTTTTCTTGTCAAGCGGAGTTGCCCTTAATCGTTTCCAAATAGGAACTTGACTCCGAGTCAGCAGTCTGTTGAAGTGGGGTGTTCTGCGCGCATTTCTCGGCCATCGAGCCAATTGCCAGCGCGATAGACGCGTCGCGTTCGGACCCCCATACAACGAGTTGGCGGTATGTTATTTCGCTCTTGGCTTTCACGCCTCCGGCAGTCTGGCATTCCAGGCAGGCGGTCGCGGTGTCGGTCAAGCCGTTCCCGACGTTCGCAGAGATGGAACAGTCGCCGGGCGTTGGGTGCTTACTTCGAAGTCCTGGAAGCACGAATCCTGCTTACCGGGGAGTTTTCCATCATTGGTCCCGTGTCGATCACCGAGGACTCGAATGATGGAGATGGAAACTCGGCATCGTACACGATCAGCTACTCGGGAACTCTGGCCGCTGGAGAAACCGCTAGTGTCGACGTGAGCCATCTGCTGGGTGAAAGCGAGAGCGACGACTACACCACCAGCATGGTGGCCGCCATTCAGGTCGCCGCGGCGGAAATGACGAATGTTTCTTTCGATGGCACGACGCTAGTCTTTGTCGACGGCGGCACGCCGAGCACGTCGATCGGCATCCAAAGTTTCGCCGGATCTGCAGTTACCGGTGTGGGAGGAGACTCACCCTGGATCAACCCCGCCAACGCAGTCGGCGACACCCCCACAGATTTCACTTCGATCCAACTTGATCGACGCGACGTTGGCGATCCGCTTCGGCTGACTGACTTTGGCTTCAGCATTCCCACTGGAGCAATGATCGAGGGCATTGAAGTTGCTCTGCTGACGACCGGCTCCGATGAACCGGACAGCGGCAACGCGGTTGTTATCACCAAGGATGGCAGCGCTGCCGCGGGAACCGCCGCCACGTTCTCGGGCGGATGGTCGAACGGTTCGCTGACGATCGGGAGTCCCGCTGAACTCTGGGGAACGACTTGGACGGCGGCCGAGATCAACTCTGCCGACTTTGGTCTGATCGTCGAAATCGAATCGGGCAGTGACGATGACGAGTTTCGACTCTACACAGCTCAGATCGAGGTCACGTACGGCGTCGCGAACATCCTCGACCAAACCCTACAGGTTGTCGATTTGTCTGATTTGGATGGTGATTTGCCGCTGGCCGTCGATTCCTCAACGCAAGTTCTCTCGCGAACGCAGGACTGGGAGCACAGCTCGTTTGGCAACCCAAGCTGGCCGTCCGGCGGGGCCGACGACGCATTTGGGTACCCCACCGTTGTCAAAAACGTCCACGGGTTGAATCCTGATGGCAAGTATTATCTCTACTACGCCCACCACGATCCGATGTCTGGAATTGGCGGCGCAGTGGCTGACGACATCACTGGTCCGTTCACCAAGGCCGCAGTCGAGCATGAGGTTTTGGGAACCACGTGGACAGACAGCCAAGTGGTGGTCAACCCGAATTACCGACCGGCCAGCCTGGGCGGCCCGGACCCCGACGGTGTCGCTCACTTCTCGAGCCCTTCGGTCGTTTGGAACGAGGACGAACAACTCTGGTTTATGTATTTCCATTACTACAACCACTATTGGGGCGGCGCGGGTGGGGAAGCGTGGAATCTCAATAATCCGGGGTTGGGCCAGCAGATGACAGCCTTAGCAACCACCCCGGATCTCTCCTCGCACGACTGGACGATCTGGACAGACCCCGCGTGGGCTGAAGTCAGCGTTTGGGACATCGTCCCGGTGCTACCCACGACAGACGCGACGTGGATGGAAAGCCAGTCGTCCTATCACGCCATTCAGCGGCTGCCGGACGGGCAATGGCTGGCGTTTCTGCGTGGCACTCCCAGCTCTGGCGGTCCCACGGTAGGGTTCGCCACGTCTAACGACGGTAGAAACTGGAATTATTTCTCAGAGAATCCGGTGATTGCATCGGGCAAGCCGTGGACCGTTGACGCAAGCGAGTATCGGCCCAAGTTTATCGGCTATCTGGGAGAAAACGAATCCGGCGAGGATGAGTACCTGGTCGCATGGTCTGAGCACTCTGATCCGAACATCATCTACGGCAAAACCACGGACTTCAAAACATTCGAACGGGATCCGCGGGGATATGCCAGTTGGGGTGTGGGAGAAGACGGCATCGTCAGCGCCTGGCGCGAAGAAGATCGTTTGTACTTGTTTGCAGGCGAATTCGTCCATGAGATGCTCTTGCCGGTCTCGACGACAACCAGCATTGAATTCACGATGGTCATTGCGGACGACGGATTGGTCGAAGGCGATGAGGTCTTCAGTCTCAGCTTAGCGAATGCTCAAACGACGAGTCCGGAAGGAGCCATCCTCGGCACCCCCCTCCAGTCGACCACGATTATCGACAACGAGCCGGCGAATGCCGCAGAGTTTCTGTTCATGTCGGGATACCACGATGAGGCTGATCCTTATTTCAGTCAAAATGTGCTGCCCTATTTCAACGTCATCGGCGGTACCACGACGAATGCCGCATTCGTCGAGAGTGTGCGCAGCCAGGGAAAGATTTTCTCGCACCACGTCTTCAACAATCCAGCCGCAACCACGGTGCAGGAGCTGGTCGATACTTGGCGCGTTCCCTTCGACAACACTCTGGGTGGCGCGCTGCCGGGCGGATTCGATGCGGTGCACATCGACGAAATCCATCCCACTCCTAACGGGAGCGCCGAGTCGCTGCGCGTCATCGCCGCACTCGAGCAACTGCGTGCCCTGTACCCGAACAAACAAATCTATACCTGGAGTCAATGGCAACTCGCCGATGGCGGCCCCAACACACTCTTCGGGAATCCGGCAGACAGTTTCTCCGATGTTCTCAACGCGATCAACGACGTCGCCGATATGAACATGCTGGAACATTACATCCGCGAGGGCAATAACCAAACCCATCTGTTTAACACCTTCGCCGACAATCTGGAATCTTTCGTACCCGGCGTGCTCGACAAAACTGTCTTCGGCCTCTACACGTCCCAAGGAGGATTCGCAGCCGATGACTCCACCGACGTTGGTTATTGGGGGTTCCTCGACGCCCAGTTGCATGCGATTCGCAACGACCCAGAAATGTCGACGATGCCGGGGGCTTCGTTCTGGGTTCATTATCGGTCGGAACCACTCACCAGCGAATTCGCCGGGCGACTTGTCGATCATTACTTCACGCAAGGAAATAGCGGCTATTTCGGCGATGGAAACTTTGTCCAACTGGTGAGCAACCCGCAGTTTGAAGTCGATACCAATGGATGGGTGCTCACTCCCGCTTTTGAAGACAGTCTCAGCCGTTTTCAGTACTCCTCTGAAGGAGTATTGGACTATCACGATGCTTTCGGACTTGCCCTACACGGCGGATCCGGACTGAAAATGGAAAGAGGCGTCCAGAGCAATCAGGCCGACTACTCCATCAGCGTCGATCCCAATCTGACGTATACGGTCTCTGCTTTTGTGCTGGCAGGTTCCGGCAGCAGCGATCAGGCGGCGGTTGAAATCATCGACTCAACCGGCTCGTTGATCGCCGGCAAAAAAGTCATCGACGCTGCACCCGTTGTGGGCACCGGCGACTGGAAGCGGATCATGTTCCACTTCGACTTGGCCGCGGACCAGAACGAGATTCGGATCCGCCTTACCGATCAGTCGTCCGCGCCGGGAACAATTCTCTATTGGGACTTCGTCGAACTCGAGGAGGCGTTCGTCACTCCATTCATCGACATCTCGGCCGGATTGCCCGGCGTCAGCAGTGGCTCGGTCGCCTGGGGCGATTACGACAACGACGGTGATCTCGACATTCTGCTCACCGGCAGCGATGAGGATTCCAACAAAGTCTCGCTGGTCTATCAGAACCAAGGGGGAGGCGCCTTCGTCGACATCGCAGCCGGCCTGACGGGAGTCGTCGTTGGGGCGGTGGACTGGGGCGACTACGACAACGACGGCGATCTCGACATCTTGCTCACAGGCAGCGACAGCGGTCTCATCCCGATCTCGCGGGTCTACGAAAACCAAGGGGGAGGCGCCTTCGTCGACATCGCAGCCGGACTGACCGACGTTGAGTTTGGCTCGGCGTCTTGGGGTGATTACGACAACGACGGCGATCTCGACATCCTGCTCACAGGCACCGACATCTCCTACAACTACATCACGCGAGTGTATGAAAATCAGGGCGGCGGTACGTTTTCCGACGCCTCGGCCGGACTGACGGGAGCGGTTTACAGCCTGGCGGAGTGGGGCGACTACGATAACGATGGCGATCTCGATATCTTGCTCGCGGGCTATGAAAAGTCTTCCGGTGTCAGTGTCATCGCGCAAGTGTACGAGAACCGGGGGCGGGGAAGGTTTTCGGATATCACGGATATCTCGGGCGATCTTACCGAGATCAATGTCGACGCGGCGGCGTGGGGCGACTACGACAACGACGGCGATCTCGACATCCTCATCACCGGCCGTGACGAAGTCGACCAAGTCCTCGTTACGCGAGTGTATGAGAATCAAGGAAGCGGAACGTTTGTGGACATCTCGGCCGGACTCACCGGCGTCCGGGCGAGCACGGTGCAATGGGGCGACTATGACAACGACGGCGATCTCGACATTCTGATCACGGGCCTTGACGGCTCCTTAAATTATGCCTCAACTCTCTATGAGAACCAGGGGAGCGGAACGTTTGCTGACATCTCGGCCGGCCTGCCCAACATCAGCATCCAATCGACGGCATGGGGCGACTACGACAACGATGGCGATCTCGACATCTTGCTCACCGGCCGTGACGACTTCGACCTGACTTCCTTCACCCAAATCTGGCAGAACAATAGCCTGACGGCCAATACAGCGCCGGCGGCACCGGCGGGACTGTCTGCGACACAGACCGGGCCGACGTCGGCAGCGCTCACTTGGACCGCTCCGGCCGACGCCCAAACGCCCGGTGCCGGTCTCTCCTACAACCTGCGGGTGGGGACAACGCCCGGTGGAAGCGACGTCGTGGGGCCGATGGCGTTCGACGCAACGAGTGGTTTACGGAAAATTGCCCAGCGGGGCTCCGTTCAAGATACGAGTTGGACGATCGACGGGTTGGTACCCGGCCAGACGTACTACTGGAGCGTGCAGGCGATCGACACCTCACTCGCCGGCTCACCATTCGCCCCCGAACAGAGCTTCGAAACACTGCTGAGCTTTCCACTGTTCACCGACATCTCAGCCGGCCTGCCGGCGGTGGTGATCGGTTCGGTGGCGTGGGGCGATTACGACAACGACGGCGATCTCGACGTGCTGCTCGCCGGCCGCGACGATTCCTACAACTACATCTCGCGGGTGTATGAAAATCAAGGAAGCGGGACGTTTGCCGACGTCTCGGCCGGACTTACCGGAATCGGCCGGGGCTCGGTGGCGTGGGGCGACTACGACAACGACGGCGATCTCGACATTGCGCTCACGGGCCGCAGCAATGCCGATGCCCCCCTCTCACGGGTGTATGAAAACCAAGGCGGCGGGACGTTTGTCGACATTTCGGCTGGACTCATTGACGTCGAACACAGTTCGGTGGCGTGGGGCGACTACGACAACGACGGTGATCTCGACATCCTGCTCACCGGCGATGACGACATCCTCGTCGGCGAGGACAGCACTTTTATCTCACGGGTATATGAGAACCAGGGCGGCGGAACGTTTGCCGACATCTCGGCTGGACTGGCTGGCGTACGACAGAGCTCGGTGGCGTGGGGCGACTACGACAACGACGGTGATCTCGACATTCTACTCACCGGCCGCGACAACTCTTTCAACGCCATCTCGCTGGTGTATGAGAATCAGGGGGGAGGCACCTTTACGGATATCTCCGCCGGACTCATCGGGGTCAGGCAGAGTTCGGCGGCGTGGGGCGACTATGACAACGACGGCGATCTCGACATTCTGATCATCGGCCGCGACAACTCGGACAACTACCTCTCGCAGGTGTATGAGAATCAGGGCGGCGGAACGTTTGCCGACATCTCGGCCGGACTGACGGGAGCGAGGAACGGCTCGGCGGATTGGGGTGATTTCGACAACGACGGCGATCTCGACATCCTCATCACGGGAGACAGCACCTCAAATGACCGCATCGCGCTGGTATATGAAAACCAGGGAAACGCCGCGTTTACCGACATCTCGGCCGGACTGACGGGCGTTCAAGGCAGCTCGGCGGCGTGGGGCGATTACGACGACGACGGCGATCTCGACGTTCTCCTCACCGGCTCCGATAGCTCAAACGATTACGTCTCTCAAATCTGGCAGAACAACAGCGTAACGGGCAACGCGGTGCCCGCGGCCCCGACGGGGCTGTCCGCGACGGCGGACGGGCTGAGCGTGACATTTTCCTGGACGGCACCAGCCGATACGGAAACCCCCAGTGCCGGTCTCTCGTACAACCTGCGCGTGGGCACAACGCCCGGAGGCAGCGACGTCGTGGCGCCGATGGCCTTCAATCCCAACAACGGCCTGCGGAAGGTCGCCCAGCCCGGACTCATTCAGGGCACAAGCTGGACGATCGAAGGCCTGCTGCCAGGCCAGTTGTACTACTGGAGCGTGCAGGCCATCGACACGACACTCGCCGGCTCGGCCTTTGCCACCGAACAGAGCTTCAACCCCCAATTCAGCGACATCGTGGCCGGGTTGCCCGACATTCGAGACAGTGTGGCGTGGGGCGACTACGACAACGACGGCGATCTCGACCTCCTGATCGCCGGCTATGAAGACATCTTGAACATTCGCGTCTCGCGCGTGTATGAGAATCAGGGCGATGGATCGTTCGTGGACATCTCGGCCGGCCTGCCGGGGATTGCGAACGGCCAGCTGGCATGGGGCGACTACGACAACGATGGCGACCTCGACATCCTTCTTACGGGCCGCGACAACACGTACAACCACATCTCGCGGGTGTACGAGAACCACGGGGGTGGAACGTTCGCGGACACGTCGGCGGGGCTGATCGGAGTAGCGATTGGCTCCGCGGCATGGGGCGACTACGACAACGACGGCGACCTCGACATCCTCATCACTGGCATTGACAACTCTTCAGCCCCCATCTCACAGGTGTACGAGAACCAGGGCGGCGGAACGTTTGCAGAGGTTTCGGCAGGACTGACTGGAGTGTCGTTTGGCTCGGCCGGCTGGGGCGACTATGACAACGATGGCGATCTCGACATCCTGCTCACTGGCCGTGACAGTTCTCTCAACCCCGTCTCGCAGGTATACAAGAACCAAGGGGGTGGTACGTTCGTGGAAGTGTCGACGGGGCTGTCCGGAGTGTGGCAAAGCTCAGCGGTGTGGGGTGACTATGGCGGCGACGGCGATCTCGACATCCTCATCACCGGACGCGACCAATTCGGCATCGCAATTGCGCGGATTTATGAAAACCGGGGCGCTGACACGTTTGTCGACGCTTCTGCTAATCTGCCAGGTGTCATGAGTGGCTCGGCAGAGTGGGGTGACTTTGACAACGACGGTGATCTCGACGTCGTGGTCGTCGGCGACAACGTCGCCGACATCGACTACGTCGCACGAGTGTATGAGAATCAGGGCGGCTCGGCGTTTGTCGACGTTTCGGCCGGCTTGCCCGGCGTTTCGAACGCCTCGGCAGCGTGGGGCGACTATGATGACGATGGCGACCTCGACCTCGTCATCATCGGTGACACGACCGATGGCCCGATCGCGCAAATCTGGAAGAACAACGTCCTGACGGCCAACTCCGCGCCGGCAGCACCGACGGGCCTTTCATCGACGCAAACGGGGCCGTCATCGGTGACGTTTGCATGGACGGAGCCAACAGATGCCGAAACGTCTGAAGCGGGCCTCACGTACAACCTGCGCGTGGGCACGACTCCCGGCGGCAGCGACATCGTGGGGCCGATGGCGCTCCACGCGACGACCGGCCATCGGAAGATCGCCCAGCCGGGATCGATTCAAGACACGAGTTGGACTCTCAAAGGCCTGCCGTCCGGCCAGACGTACTATTGGAGTGTGCAGGCGATCGATTCGTCGATGGCCGGATCGCCCTTTGCCGCCGAACAGAGCGTGACCGTGTCGTCGAGTGCGATCGCGTTCAGCGACATCACGGCGGGACTGTCCGGGGTCCGGCGCGGCTCAGTAGCGTGGGGCGACTTCGACAACGACCGCGACCTCGACCTTCTGATCACCGGCCGCGACAGCAACGGGGTCCCCGTCTCGCAGGTGTATGAGAATCAGGGGGCGGGAACGTTTGTTGACATCGCCGCTGGGCTGCCCGGCGTTGACGACGGCTCGGTGGCGTGGGGCGACTACGACAACGACGGCGATCTCGACATCCTCATCACCGGCTATAACGTTGCCAACACGCCCATCTCGCAGGTCTATGAGAACCAAGGCGGTGGAACATTCGCGAGCATCTTCGCCGGATTAACGGGCGTCAGAAACAGCGCGGCGGCGTGGGGCGACTATGACAACGACGGTGATCTCGACATCCTGATCGCCGGTTATGACCCTTCCAACACTCCCGTCTCGCAGGTCTACGAGAACCAAGGCGGTGGAACGTTTGCCGACATCTCGGCTGGATTAACGGGCGTCAGAAACAGCGCGGTTGCCTGGGGCGACTTTGATAACGACGGTGATCTCGACATCCTGCTCACGGGCCGCGACATCTCGCTCACCCCCATCTCGCAGGTGTATGAGAACCAAGGCGGCGGAACGTTTACGGACATCTCGGCCGGGTTGATCGCGTTGAGAAGCGGCTCGGTGGCCTGGGGCGACTACGACAACGATGGTGATCTCGACATCCTGATCGCTGGTGAGGACGTCTCATTCAATTACTACTCACGCGTTTATGAAAACCAGGGCGGCGGAACGTTCACGGATATTTCCGCCGCGCTCATCGGCGTGGCGTTTAGCTCAACGAAGTGGGGTGACTACGACACCGATGGCGATCTCGATATTCTGCTTGCCGGCTACCGAGGAGAGGATGACTACGTCGCGCGGGTGTATGAGAACCAGGGAGGTGGGACGTTTGCCGACATTTCGGCCGGACTGCCCGGCGTGGATAGCGGCTCGGCGGCCTGGGGTGACTACGATAACGACGGTGATCTCGACATTCTGATCACGGGTGAGAACATCACCGGCGATGCGATCTCACAGATCTGGGAGAACAACGGCCCGTCGACGAACACTATTCCGTTACCGCCGACGGGGCTTTCCGCCACACTCACCGGACCGACGACCGGGACGCTCAGTTGGGTGGCATCGAGCGACACGCAGACGCCCGACCAGGGTCTTTCCTACAACCTGAGGGTGGGAACGACGCCGGGAGGCAGCGACGTCGTGGGACCGATGGCGTTCGATGCGACGGATGGCTTACGAAAAGTCGCCCAGCCTGGATTGATACAGGGAACGACTTGGACGATCGAGGGTCTGGTGCCGGGCCAAGCCTATTACTGGAGCGTGCAGGCCGTCGACTCGTCACTTGCCGGCTCAGCCTTTGCCGCCGAACAGAGTCTACCATCCGCGTTCTACGAGATCTCAGCCGGTCTGATCGGAGTCGATTTGAGCGCCGTGGCGTGGGGCGACTACGACAATGACGGCGATCTCGACATCTTGATCACCGGCCGTGACGACTCTCTCGGCGTCGTTGCGCAGGTCTATGAGAACCAGGGGGGCGGCACGTTTGCCGACATTTTTGCGAACCTTCCGGGGGTAGAAAGAGGCGCCGTGGCATGGGGCGACTACGACAACGACGGCGATCTCGACATCCTGCTCGCCGGACGTGATAGCGCTGACAACGACATCGCGCGCGTCTACGAGAATCAGGGAGGTGGCACGTTTGTCGATATCTCGGCCGGTCTGACGGGAGTCGGCGTTTCATCGGCGGCGTGGGGCGACTATGACAACGACGGCGATCTCGACATCCTGCTCGCGGGATATGGCGCCTCTATCGACGACGACGCGCAAGTATACGAGAACCAAGGGGGCGGAACGTTTGTGGATATCTCCGCCGGCCTACCCGGCCTGGCCTACGGCTCGGCGGTGTGGGGCGACTATGACAACGATGGCGATCTGGACATTCTGCTCACCGGTGATGGTCCACTTGGCGTCATCTCGCAGGTTTATGAGAACCAGGGAGGCGGAACGTTTGCCAACATATCGGCCGGACTGATCGGGCTTTATCGCAGTTCGGCGGCGTGGGGCGATTATGACAACGACGGCGATCTCGATATCCTGCTCACCGGCTCGGACCGCGTCCCCGACGCCGATGGAAACTTCACAATGATCTCCCGCGTTTATCAGAATCAGGGCGACGGCACGTTTACCGACATTCTCGCTGGATTGACCGGCGTGCGAGCCGGATCGGCCAACTGGGGCGACTACGACAACGATGGCGACCTCGATATCCTGCTCACCGGCTCTCACGCGATTCGCGACTATGTATCGAAAGTGTACGAGAATCGGGGGGGCGGGAGGTTTACCGACATCTCGGCCGACTTCATTGGGCTAGCTTTCAGCTCAGCGGCCTGGGGCGATTACGACGCCGATGGCGATCTCGATATTCTGTTATCGGGGTTTGATAGGTCGAGGGATCCCACCTCACAGGTGTGGCAAAACAACGTTCTGCCGGCTAACACCCCGCCAGCGGCGCCGGGGGAGCTGGCCGTTGCGTCTGGCGGGCCGTCGCTGGTGACGTTCTCCTGGACGGCGCCGAGTGATACCGAAACGCCGGTCGCAGGTCTCACGTACAATCTGCGCGTGGGGACGACACCTGGCGGCAGCGAAGTCATCGGGCCGATGGCCCTCAGTTCGCCCGATGGTCTGCGAACGATCGCCCAGACCGGACTGATTCGGGGGACAAGCTGGACCATCGAAGGGCTATTGCCGGGCGGAACGTACTACTGGAGCGTGCAGGCGGTCGACTCGTCGCTAGCCGGCTCACCCTTCGCGGAACCGTCACAGTTCATTCTCGATGCCGACGGTGAGCCGCTCGATGATTCTCACCTCGCGCTGGCCGCCGGTATTTGGGCGTTCGATTTGGGAATCGTGAACACCCCGGCATTTATGCAAGCCGACCTGGCAACGGCGGCTCACATGGTTTCCGCCGATCATCCCGATGTTCGCGGGCTCGCCCCCCGGTTCACGTGGAGGAATTTGCAGACCGGCTCCGACACCTATAATTGGGCGGCGCTCGATAAGCTGTTCCAGATCGCTGAAGCCTATGACAAGTCGATTGCCTTGCGGATCATCGGGGGAGTCAACGTTCAGACCAGCCCCTCGTTCATTTGGGATGATGTCGATACCTACATCGAAACGTTCAACCCCATCTGGGGCACAACGATTCGTATTCCGCACCTGGGCGATCCGAGTTTCGACAACCAATGGCATAGCTTCATCCAGGCTGTCGGAGCTCGGTATCAAGACAACGCCTTACTACAGCGCGTTCACATCTCATCGGGGCTCGACCAAGAGATGTACTACGTGCGAGGCTTGACCGACACTGAACTCGCCGACTTGATGCCGGCGGGGATCGACGCGGGAATCATCGATCTCAAGACGAGCTGGAGCAACACGGTCGACGTCTACAAGGCGGCATTCACGCGGACTGATACCTCGCTGCTGCCGGTCGCGTTTGCGATCGACCTATCTGACCCGGTGATCGGTGTTGACGGTATCGACGGCTACGACGTCGTCGAGGAAATCGTCTTCGATGCCAGCGATGCATTGGGCCACCTGCTTTATCTGCAACAAGATGGCCTGAACGATACCAACCTGACCGCCGACGAAATTCTGTCGTTGCCGGGCGACAGCATCCGCAAGTTAATGCTCACCTTGAGCGACAAGCATGCTCTGGGTTTTGAAACGCTCGTTCCCCCGGAGCTGAACCCGCCACCCGAAGCGCTCATGGGGGATTTGCGCGACACAATCGATGTTGGTCTGACATTCCCGATCACCTACATGGAGATCTACACGGTCAACTTGAATGACTCCGCAAACGACCAAGACATCGATTTTCTCAATGTCGCACTGCTCGACGACCATTTCGCGCAGTTTGACGTCCGGCTCGTGGATGTCCCCACCGCTTTGGACGCAAAGGGAGAAGTCTCCGTCTTGCCGGACAACCAGGAGTGGATTCACGAGTGGCAGTCGTTCTACGTCGAGATTTACGTCAGCACTCCCTTGAATTCAGGCGTCGGAATAACAGACGCGTATGTCGAATTGGAATACAACGGTCTGTACTTCACGGCGACCGCCATCGAACATGGTCCGGCTTTCCCTGACTTCGCGACTGGAAGCATCGATGATGCAGCGGGAAAGGTTGGGCAGCTCGGCGGAGCGACGGCGGACTTGGTGCTCGACGTGGGCGACGATAATCCGGCGCTACTCGCGCGGGTCTACTTCGAGTCGGTAGGGACCGACGCGGTCGACATCGACTGGATCGACGAGCAGGTCGGACCGCACAGCCTGGGGCTTGGTCTCAACGTGTTGGACGCGACGTTCTCGGACGATGAGACGGCTCCATTGTTGGAAGACGATTACACCGTCAATCCGCTCCCCCAAACGCCCGTCTATGCCATACCACTCGACGTTGATGACAACGCGGCCATCAGCCTGTCAGACATCGCCTTCTTGGCCGACGCATTTGGGCAGACCGTCAGCGAGGCGACGTCTCCTTACGCGTGGGTGTCCGACGTCGACCTATCGGGCGTGGTTTCGCTGACCGACGTGCTTTACTTCGCCGACAACTTCGGCCGCGTGCGGGGTGGCGAAGAACCAGTTGCCCTGCCCCCAACGTTCCCCGGTAGTTTAAGCCTATTGGCGTCGGTTGTCGCCCCGCCTGCGTTGAAAGTTGCGGCTTTGTCTACCAATGAAAGCGAAACGCAAGTCGTCGAGGTCGACAGTTCTGCCTCGGCGGGAATAGGCCCACCGTCCAACTCGAACGCCATTGCCGAAACGTCCGAATCCACAGCGGGATTTGTTCTTCTGCCCGCCGATTCCAACGCGTCCGAATCAGACGACGGCGGCTTTGACAATCTGTCAGCAAATTCAACGTTCGTGCCGATCGTTGAGAAAAAGTCCGCTGCCGCTACAGCGCCCGACGATTCCCAAGACTCCGATGACGATTTGGCCGATGATGAAGAACGTCTCTCCTCGACCACGAACGAACCGGTCGAGTACGAGCCGCTCGATGCCGTGTTCGGCGAGTTCAAAGAACTCACCAGCGACGAGTTGTTGTTTGGGGGGCTGTCGTAACGGACTGCCAAGTGCGCACTAAAAGCGGCGAGCCGGCGGCGAAATCGCGGCGATGCCTTCGTCGTCAGGCCAGAATACCCTCGATGACGTTACCACCGACGTCGGTCAGACTCTCTTTTCTGCCCTGGTGGAAATAAGTCAGCATTTCGTGATCCAGCCCCATAAGGTGCAGCACTGTCGCGTGGATGTCGTGCAGGTGTGCTCGATCAACAACTGCTTCGAATCCGAAGTCATCAGTTTCCCCGTAAGCGATCCCGCCCCTCACGTCGCCGCCGGCCAGCCACATCGAAAAACCGTACGGGTTATGGTTCCGGCCCGGTTCGCCCTTACCTTCACTAAACGGCATCCGCCCGAATTCACCGCCCCAGATGACCAGCGTACTGTCGAGTAATCCTCGCTGCTCTAGGTCGGTCAACAGTGCGGCGATCGGTCGATCGACTTCCGCGGCGTGCTGCCCATGATTCGACTCGATGCTCTTGTGCGCGTCCCAGGTATCGTCGAGATGCCCTCCGCCGGAATAGAGCTGTACGAAGCGCACGCCGCGCTCGACGAGTCGGCGGGCCACTAGACAGTTTCGCCCGAACTCATCGGTCGGCTGCGCTCCGATACCGTACATGTCCTGCGTCATTTGAGTCTCTTGCGTCAAGTCGACCGCTTCGGGGGCTTCGGCTTGCATATGAAAAGCCAACTCGTAGCTGTTAATCCGCGCCGCGAGTTCGCTGCCCCCGGATCTTCGGTCGAGATGTTCCTGATTGATCTTCGCCAATAGGTCGAGCTGCGCCCGCTGCGCGGTGCGGTTGATGTGCGCCGGGCCGCGCAGATCGAGCACCGGATCTCCGGTGGGCCGAAACAAGGTTCCCTGATATGCGCCGGGCATAAAACCACTCGACCAATTCGGTTGACCGCTAATCGGGCCACCGCGTTTGTCGAGAATGACGACGTACCCCGGCAGGTTCTGATTGGCCGTTCCCAAGCCGTAAATCGCCCAACTGCCCAGGGAAGGACGCCCAATGAACGTCTTTCCCGTATTCATCGCCACGAGGGCCGAGCCGTGAGCGTGACTGTCGGTGTGACAGGAACGCACGACGGCCAACTTGTCGGCTTGCTCGCGCACGTGGGGAAAATAGTCAGAAATCAACAATCCGCTTTCGCCACCTGGGCGGAACTTGCGAAACGCAGGCGTGAGGAAGCCAACCTTGCGGCCACCGGAATTGATGTACTTTTTATCCGGTGGCAAGGCCTGGCCGGCATACTTTTCTAAGACGGGCTTGTGATCGAACGTGTCGACCTGGCTCGGGGCACCGTTCATCATCAAGAAGATGACGCTCTTGGCTTTGGTCTCGAAGTGTGCCCGGCGGTGAGCCAATGGACTTGCAGCAGGATCACGATCGTTCGCTTGCGCCTGACGCGCAAAGAATCCATCACCGGCAAGCAGCCCGGCAAGCGCCACGCCCGTGAAGCCGCCACCCATCTCCCACACCATCTCGCGACGCGTGATCCCACAGGGATACAGCCGATTTCCCTTTCTGCCGCGTGAGTCACCCGACATGGCTGTCACCTCGTGTGTCTGATTCTCGTGTGAGTTGATGTTTCACTCTTACAGTTCGGCCGCTCAAGGATAGTTCCATCTAGAGGATGAATCGCCGGCTCCGTGTCAATCGACATAGATGAATTCATTGGTATTGATGAGCACGTGACAAAGCGATGCCAGCGCCAATTCGTCTACATCGGACGATGAAAACACGTCTCCACTTTTCGTCTGAGACGACATGCGAGCCGCGAAATGTTTCCGCTGTTGATCGAGATGTGCTATCGCCGCTTGCTCTTCGGTCGGTCGCGGGTTGCGCCCCAGTGCCAGTCTCCAAGCAACCCGCACACGGTCGATGCTGTCCGTTCCCGGTTGCGTTGCCACACGCCGCGAGAGTGCGGCACTTCGCTCGTGGACAAACTCGTTGTTGAGTAACGCGAGCGCCTGCGGAGCGACGGTTGTCACATCGCGCCGGCCACAAGGCAGCGTCGTATCACAGAAATCGAATGTCGTCATCAACGGTGAGAGCAGACTTCGCTTGGAAAACATGTAGATGCTGCGACGGCGGCGGTCTTCGGCTGGAGAGGCCTTCCAATCGCCCGACTTCTTCGACAGGCCCTCGAGCGCGTCGGCGCTAATATTGGGATGAAAACTCGGGCCCCCAGGGCGGACGTCGAGTTCGCCGCTCGTGGCGAGCATGGCGTCGCGCAGCGACTCGGCATCGAGCCGCCGCCGTTCGGCGCGCCACCACAAGCGGTTCGCAAAATCGCGTTCGGCATATTCATCATGCAGCGGATGGACCGATGCTTGCCGGTACGTTTCTGACATCAGCATCAGCTTGTGCATGCGTTTGGTCTTCCAGCCGCCGGAAACGAACTCGGCTGCCAACCAATCTAAGAGTTCTGGATGCGTCGGCTGCTCGCCTTTGAATCCGAAGTTATTCGGCGAGCGAACCAGCGCTCGGCCGAAATGATGTTGCCACAATCGATTGACGAGCACCCGCGCCGTGAGCGGATTACGTTCATCGACAATCCAACGCGCCAATTGCAACCGACGGTGCGAAGTCGTGGCATCTTCGGGAGCTGCCTGATACGGACCGGCCAGCGCCGAAACAAATGACAGGTGCGCCGGTTCAACCACCGGGCCCGGTCGGTGCGGGTCACCCTTTTTGAGCAGATGCAGCGCTTCGGGCTCGCGTGCGCGGTCCGTCCAGCCGAACACGTCTAAGCCGAGTTGCTCAGAATTTGGTCCACCGAGCAATTTTCCACTGCCCGGCGGTATAAAGCCGGCCCAGAACACACTGCCCATTCGATAGTAGTCCGTCTGAGAGATTGGATCGAATTTGTGTTGGTGGCAGCGGGCACACTTGATCGTTAGGCCGAGAAACGCGGTGCTCGTCGTGTGGATGACGTCTTCCAGTCGCTCGTATTTATACTCCTGCGGGTCGTTCGGCTCGTCGTTCCACGTGCCAACGCGCAGAAAACCGGTCGCGATGACGCTTTGTTCCGATCGGTCCGGGATTTCGTCGCCAGCCAACTGTTCGGTGACGAATCGATCGTAGGGCTTGTCGTCGTTGATCGAATCGATGACCCAGTCCCGGTATTTCCAGACGCCCGGTTTGACCTGGTCGCGTTCGTATCCGCACGTCTCAGCGAAACGGACAAGGTCGAGCCAAAATCGGGCCCAGCGCTCGCCGAAGTGAGGCGAAGCCAACAGCCGGTCGACAAGATGCTCGTAAGCCGACTCCGATTCATCGTGCTCGAATGCATCGATCTCTTCGGGGCTGGGAGGCAGCCCGGTTACGTCAAAGTAAGCTCGGCGAATCAGCGTTCTTTTGTCGGCCGGTGGAGCCGGCTGCATCCCCGCTGTTTCAAGCCGCGCGAGTACGAACGTGTCGATGGCGTTGGCGACGCGCGATGACGTGTCGACTTCGGGGACGCTCGGTCGCTCGACACGCTGTAGCGACCACCAGTCGCGCCCGCCGCGGACGTCCGTCGTCATCTCGTATATGTCGAGCACGCGACCATCTGTCCAACTCGCTCCTCGCTCGATCCATGTACGGAACAACTCGGCTTCGTCGTCGGGAAGCTGTTGTGAACGGCCCCGTTTTTCCGGCGGCATGTCGCCGTCGACCACTCGTTGGAGCAGATAGCTCTCGTCTGGATCTCCGGGAACGATAGCCGGCCCGCTTTCCCCACCGGCGAGAAGTTTTTCGCGAGAAGTCAGCGACAGACCACCCGACGCCTTTTCATCGTTGTGGCACTCGACACAGCGACGTATCAACAGCGAAGCAATCTTCGACTCGAATAACGTCGCGTCAGCCTCGCCGGCGTTCGCGTCGGAATGAAAGAACGTGCTAGCGACGAACACAGCTACCCAGACGGAACACAAAACCGCCCGATGAATGGGCCGTGTGACTCGGTGTTCGCTCATCGCGATTCCCCGTAGCGAAATTCGATACCCTTGCGTGGAATTCGTTCGTCCGACGATTTGGATAGATGACCAACCACAGATCGGCGCAAGCCGTCTTGCTGAATCGTACTGGGCTCACAACCGTTCGGCGAGCCCTCTCACGCAGCTCCGCCGACTTATTTAAGTTTATTAAATAAGTATACCCGCGCCGCAAACGAATGTCAAACATTCAAACGAGATTCCTGTTCGGTCGACACCATTCACGCGGCACGTAATCCATACGCCCGAGTGTAGCCGTGGTAAACTCAACCCAGCGCGGGCGCCAGCGAGTTGGTGACGTGAAACAGAATGCTTGCCACGGCAGCCTGTTTCTTGTCGACCCGGGCGCGCTCGAAGCGACAGTCGTCGAACGAAGGGCCAAGCGCCCGGGTGCGTGTCATCTCGACGACCTGCGAAAACAGATCGTCACTCACGTCGAAGACCTGTCCGTGAACGAACAACGTCGCCGGATTGAAGATATTGACGACCGCTGCGAGCGCCACCGAAAGATAGTCGCGAATTCGTTCGAGCGACTCAGCCGGCGTGAATTCACCCGACTGGATGAGGCGAATCGCTTCATCGATGTCGACCGATCTACCGAGTTCTTCTGATACGGCTTGAGCAAAGGCGGTGTCGGTGGCCACCGTTTCGAGGCATCCCGAGTTGCCACAACCACACGGCTTACCGGGCCTCTCGACGGTGATGTGGCCCAGCTCACCTGCTAACCCGCTGTGCCCTTCGAGCAGCCGGCCGCCACTCATCACGCCCAGCCCCAGGCCAGTGCCGACATCGAGAATCGCAAAGTCGTCGAGATCTTTCGCGCTGCCGTAAAACCGCTCGCCAAGACACAGCGCGTGCGATTCCTGGAACACAACGCATTTGATTCCGAGTTTTTCACTCAGATCTTGCGCGGGTGAACGGCCGTCGGTCAGATGCAAGTTGGGCGAGAAGATCGTTTCCTGCCGGCGCCGATTCACCAGCCCCGGCACACTCAACGCCAGACCGAACGCAGCCCCGCCGTCGTCGATAAGACGAGTGGCTCGTTCGGCAATGGCACGGATTAGGCCGTCGTATGTGCGCGACGTAGGGAATTCGAGCGAGTTGTCCCAGTCGACCGCGCCGTCGAGACCGGCAGAACCGAGCCAGCAATAGCGGACGTCGATGACCACACCGATCACGCAGACTCCGCCGCTGGCAAGTCTGAGTAGCCTCCCGGGCCGTCCGAACGTCGGTTGCTGCGATTCCACTTCTTCAAGCAAGCCAGCTTCGATTAGCGAGGCGACGGCCTTCGAAACGGTCGGCGGGCTCATGCCGGCGATTCGTGTGACGTCAGCCCGAGAGGCAGGCCCGTGGCTCTGAATGGTTTCGATCACGCGCCGCTCGTTGAGCTTTTTGAGCAGATTCGGCTCGATGCGAGAGGACATGATTCGCCCGTGTGCAGGAAATCGACGTGTCCCGCCACGACGCGACGAAACCAGACCGATGTTAGTCTACCACCAGATAGCGAGCTGCAGAAAGCAAAGGCCTGAAGGAAGTGGCTTTGCGTCATGTGAATCTTCACCGGGTACAAAAAGAAACACCCCGGTCCATCCGAAGACCGGGGTGTCGGTTGCAAGAGACTTTGCCGCTCCCTCAGCTACATCCCATGCTGTTCCCACAATTGTGGCACAGGTAGCAGTTTCCGTTACGGACGGTGATCGCCCCACAGTTATCGCAGGCGGGGGCGTCCGATTGAAATCGGGCGAATTCTTGGCTGCGAATCGCCGGTCCCTCGTGGGCGGTCACTGTCGCGTGATGACCATTGTGGCCGTTATGGCCATTATGACCGTTCGACGATTCGGCTTCGCGTGCTGTCACCGCGATGGCGACGGACTGTGCGACTGAGTCCGCCGCCTGAGCGTTGGAATCCGCCGAGTCATCCTCCTTGGCGCCGGTGTTCTCCCTGACAGGAGAATTCTGCTCACGGTAGCCGGGTATAAACTGCATTCCCAGCCAGCGGAAGATGTAATCGACCACGCTCTTGGCATTGGGAATGTCAGGATTCTTCGTCCAACCGGATGGCTCGAACCGGGTGTGCGAAAACTTGTCGACTAACACCTCCAGCGGCACGCCGTATTGCAGACCCATCGACGTTTCGGTGCCGATGACGTCCATCAAGCCGCCGATGGTACTGCCTTCTTTGGCCATAGTGATAAACAACTCACCCGGAGTGCCGTCCTCAAACAGGCCTACGGTAATGTAGCCTTCGTGACCCCCGACTGAGAATTTGTGGGTCAGCGATTGCCTTGTCGACGGCAAGTGGCGGCGGACCGGGTGGTGCTCGCCATCTTTGCTCTTCCGGTCGCCTTCCTTGGTCGTCGCCAACGGCTGACTTTGCTTCGAACCGTCGCGATAGATGGCCAACGCCTTCAAGCCCAGCTTCCAGCCTTCGACGTAGGCGTCTTCAATATCCTCGACAGTCGAATCCTCGGGCATGTTGACCGTTTTGGAAATGGCCCCCGAAAGGAACGGCTGGGCAGCCGCCATCATTCCGACGTGGGCTCGCCAACCGATCGTCCGCGTGCCTTGAGCCGCCTTGAACGCACAGTCGAACACCGGCAGATGTTCGTCGCTTAAGCCGGGGGCACCTTCGATCGTGTCGTTCTCCTCGATGTACTCAAGAATGCCATCGATCGTCGGCTGGTCGTAGCCGAGTTCTTCTAGCGAATGCGGCACCGTCCGGTTGACGATCTTCATCATGCCACCACCGGCCAGTTGCTTGTACTTGACCAGCGCGATGTCGGGCTCGATACCCGTCGTATCGCAGTCCATCATGAAGGCGATCGTTCCCGTGGGGGCGAGCACCGTGGCCTGAGCGTTTCGGTAGCCGAAGCGGCGTCCCGACTCGACGCAATCGTTCCAAACCTTTCGCGCGGCATCACGCAGATACGGCGGGCAAGCCGGGTCGATCTTCTCGACCGCATCGCGATGCATCTGCATGACGTCGAGCATCGGCTCGGCGTTCTCCTGGTAGCCGGCGAACGGTCCGCTGCGTGCCGCGAGCTTGCTCGATTGCAGGTACGCCGAACCGTTGAGGATCGCCGTCAGTGCACCGCAAATGCCCCGGCCGACATCCGAGTCGTAGGGGATTCCCATCGACATCAGCAAGCTGCCCAGGTTCGCGTAACCCAACCCGAGCGGCCGATATTGGTGGCTGTTCTCGGCGATGGGCGGCGTGGGGTAACTGGCGTGATCGACGAGAATTTCCTGCGCGGTGATAAAGATCGTGCAGGCTCGCTTGAATCGCTCGACGTCGAACGAGCCATCGTCGGCAACCATCTTCTTGAGATTGATACTGGCCAGGTTGCAAGCCGTGTCATCCAAGAACATGTATTCGGAACAGGGGTTCGAGGCGTTGATCGGACCGGAGTTCTTGCACGTATGCCAACGATTGATCGTCGTCTCGTACTGCACGCCGGGATCACCACAGTACCACGTTCCCTCGGCCATCTCGTGCAACACGTCGTGGGCGTCGTAAGTCGGCCCCGATTTTTCGGGATCGGTGACCCAGCGTGTTTGCCATTTGCCGCTGTCGAGGGCCGACTGCATGAACTCGTCGGAAACGCGCACCGAGAGGTTCGAATTCTGGAACATGATGGAGCTGTAGGCTTCACCGTTGAAGTTCGACTCGTACTCGCCGCTTTCGATGAGGGTACGGGCCTTCTTTTCCTCTTTGGCCTTGGCCTGAATGAAGTCCATGATGTCGGGATGCCAGTCCTTGAGACTCTGCATCTTGGCCGCCCGCCGCGTCTTGCCGCCCGATTTCACGACTGCGGCAATCTGGTCGTAGACCCGCATGAACGACAGCGGACCCGATGGCACACCGCCGCCGGACAGCTTTTCGCGCGCGCTGCGAATCGTCGAGAGATCGGTCCCGGTTCCCGAGCCGAACTTGAACAACATCGCTTCGCTGGTCGCAAGACGCATGATGTCTTCCATGCTGTCGTCGACAGACTGAATGAAGCAGGCCGAACCCTGCGGATATTCGTACGGGGTATCCGAACGGCGAATGGAATGGCTCTCGACGTCCCAGTGATAGTTCCCCTGGGAACCCTTCACTCCGTATTGATGATAGAGGCCGACGTTAAACCAGACGGGCGAGTTAAACGCCCCGTGTTGATGCAGGCAGAGCCAGGCCAACTCTCGATAGAAGTTTTCGCCGTCCTGTGGCGTTTCGAAGCAGCCGTCTTCGGTGCCCCAGTCGGCGATGGTGCGCGCCACCCGATAGATGACCTGCCGCACGCTTGTTTCGCGTTCCGGTGTTCCGGGCTCGCCGTAGAAATACTTGCTCACGACAACGTTGGTGGCCAGTGCGCTCCAGTCTTCCGGCACACGGCAATCGGTCTGCTCGAACAGTACGTCGCCCGACTCGTCTTTGATCTGCGCAGTCTTTTCGTCCCACGTGACCGTGTCAAACGGGTCGACGTCGGAAGGACAAAAGTAAGGTGAAACGCTCATAGCCTTCGCCTGGGCATGACCACTTCCGTTGCGGCCATTCTCGGGGGCGGAAGTAGAAACCGACGAGCCAACCACTCCGTTCGCATCGTGCATCATGCACTCCTTAGAATCCTAAAATCTTCGAGAAAACATCCTGTACAACGCTCGAAGGCCGCCGCGGCGACCGGACACAATCCCGGGGCGATTAAACGACAAATCGACCAAAACATGTACGTAAGAACACATATTTTGGCCGTGTTTTTATAGAAAACCCACCACTACCTGTGGGGGATTCAAGACAGCTAGGCCCCAGATATTGTGAATTGCCGAGATCTGCCACTATAAGCTCATGTTTCAATTTGTCAAGATTCCCCTCGATCAAAAACGCAAGTTCGAGCGGCCGAAATCGCCGTAAATGGCCATCACAGACCGCACTTATTGCGTTGGATTTTTTTGAAAGTTTTCATCCCACGCGGCCGTGCGCGGCTCACGCGCGACGCGTGAAAGTCGGCATGCAATTCCGCTCGTTTGCCATGATGCTGCCGTTAGCCAACCGAGGCCGCGAAGTGATTGTGGCCACTAATTCCCGGGGAATTTGGCGTTCGGTTTGGGCATTTGCGCGTCGACCGCCGCCCGCCAGGAATCGAGCCGGTTTTTCAATTCGCGCGCCAATTGAGGCATCTGCTCGGAAACATCATTCGCTTCGCCGAGGTCGTGAGTGAGGTTGAAAAGCTCGACGCGTCCGGTTTCTAGGAACTCGATCAACTTCCAGTCACCTCTGCGGATCGACGAGACGGGCGTCGTTGTGGGATAGTAGTGCGGGTAATGAAAACAGAGTTCATCACGTTCGAGCGTCGCCGAACTGTCTTTGAGCAGCGGAACCAGCGAAAGCCCGTCGACGGACGCGTTTTGAACCACCTCCGCCTTGACGCCAACAGCGTCGAGAATCGTGGCGTAGAAGTCGATTGAGGCGACCGGTTCGTCGCACTCGGATCCGGCGACCGTTTCTCCGGGCCAACGCACGATGAGCGGCACACGCACGCCACCTTCATAAAGCGATCCCTTTCCGGATCGCAACGGTTTATTCGACGTGACCATCGGCATTTCACGATAACGATTCACGAAGCCACCGTTATCCGAGGTAAAAATCACCAACGTGTCGCGCGCAAGCTGTAGCTCGTCGAGCTTGGCGAGTACGCGGCCCGCGTTTTCGTCCAGACTTTCGACCATCGCGGCATACGTGGCATTCTGATGATGGTGTTCCGGCTTGAGCTTGTTTCGATATCGCTTCACGGCCGGCTGCTTGGCTTCGATGGGCGTATGAACCGTGTGATAGGCCAAGTGCAAAAAGAAAGGCTTACCGCCGGCCTGTTCGATGAACTCGAGCGCTTCGTCCGTGAGGCGGTCCGTCAAATACTCGCCCGCAGTTCCTCCCTCGAGACCTGGGACATAACGCGGCTCTCGGGCGCGGCCGAATAGCCCGCGATAGGGATGAAAGAACGTTGCCGGTGCGCCCCAAAAGGTACCGCCTATGTTCAGATCGAAGCCCTGGTTCTCAGGGTAGTGGGCTGCATCACCCAGATGCCATTTGCCGATGTGTGCGGTCGTGTATCCCGCCGAGCGCAGCGCTTCGGCCAACGTGACTTCATCGAGCGGCAGGTTACCGATTGTGACCGGAGGAACGAGCCGACGGTTTTGGGGAGGATTGGCCGACGCCTCGTGCCAGATGGTCATCTTCAGTCGCGCGGGAAACTTTCCCGTCATGATCGAAGCCCGCGTCGGTGTACACACGGGCGAAGCCGCGTACGCCTGCGTGAATCGAACGGCTTGCCGCGCGAAACGGTCGAGGTGCGGCGATTCGTGTAGATCGGCGCCGTAGCAACCTAAATCGGCCCAGCCGAGGTCGTCCACCAAAATGAAGACCACGTTGGGCGGCATTTCATTGGCCGGGGCGTACGTCGAACGAAACGCCCACACCAGGCAGAAAGTCAAAAACAGAATTCTCGTTCTCGTCCGATTGGGAATGCGCAGGTTGTTGTGCATCATCGATTAACTCTGGAGATGTTTTTCGGTCTGAGTGGTATTCAAAAAGTACTCGATCATTCATGCTCGGCGACCAGCGAAGTGCGCCATACGACACGTTGCGGGAACACAAACGGCGCCACCTTTAGGAAGTCTGAAGTCCCGTCATGTTTCGATAGATCACCCACTGCGTTACAAACGTTCGATCAGTTCGGTCGTGACGAAGTCACGTCGATCGTCGCGCGCGATCCGTGCTGCCGCGTGGTCCGGGTCGTGATCGGAGAGGGCCAACCAACCGTTGTCCGCGATGTCGCCCAGCAGCTTCGGTTTTTCCCGGCGAACCTGCAACAGGTCGACGTCGTAAGCCATGCACCACAAGGTACGCAGATGCCGCCACGACGGGCAGATATCAGCCAAAAAGACGGCCGTTTCTCCGGCGCTCTCAATGAAAACCACCGCGTGTGCCGCCGTGTGACCGCCGGTCACCATGAACCGAATTCCTGGTATTACCTCGACGTCGCCTTCAACGAGTTTCAACTGTCCGGAGTCTTCCAACGGCAACAGGTTATCGATTGGATACGCACTGCGTAGCTCGGGCACGCCCGACGTCGCATTGTTCCACTCCTGCCGTTGAGCGACGTACTCGGCGTTGGGAAAGGTGGGAACGAGGTTGCCGCTTTCTGCTTTTCGCGTCGCGCCGCCGGCATGGTCGAAGTGCAGATGCGAGAGAACGACCGTATCGATCTCGCTCGCCTGCACGCCGACTGCTAAAAGACTGCTGACCAGCGGGTCGCCCGCCTCACTGGTAAACACCTTCTGCTGTTTCTCGCTCAGCTTCGAACCGTATCCCGTATCGATCAACACGTTTCGCTCACCCGTCTGCACGAACACGCAGTTCGTCGCCTGCGCGATCGTGTTTCGATCGTCGGCCGGAAAGATCGGATTCCAAAGCAGCTTCGGCACCACTCCGAACATCGTTCCGCCGTCGATTCGAAAGCGGCCGCCGGAAATGGTCGTGAGCGTCATCTCGCCCAGCTTCATGCGGTTTCCTCCTGTTCGAGCTGCAACTCCTCGATGATCGTTTCGCGGATTTTGAATTTCTGAATTTTGCCCGTCACCGTCTGCGGAAACTCTCTTACGAACTTCATGTGACGAGGAACCTTGTAGTGGGCCAACTTGTCCTTGCAGAACGCGCGGATATCATCTTCGGTGGTCGACGCGCCCTCTTTGAGCTTGATCCAGGCGGCAACTTCTTCGACGTACTTCTTGTCGGGCACGCCGACGACGGCGATGTCTTCGACGTCCGGGTGTGAGTAGAAAAACTCTTCGATTTCGCGGGGATAAATGTTTTCACCGCCGCGACAGATCATGTCCTTAATGCGGCCTGTAATTCGGTAGTAGCCATTGGACATCCGAACGGCTAAGTCGCCGGAATGCAGCCACTCGTCTTTGTCGATCGCGGCGGCGGTCGCCTCGGGATTGTTGTAGTAGCCAAGCATGACGACATGGCCGCGCGTGCACAGTTCGCCCTGTTCGTCATCGCCGAGTGTCTGACCCGTTTCCGGGTCGACCAATTTCACTTCGATGCCGGGAATCATCCGTCCCACCGTCTTGACACGAAGTTCGAGTGGATCTTCCGTGCGTGTCTGTGTGATGACTGGCGACGCTTCGGTCAGCCCGTAGGCAATGGTCACCTGGTCGGCGCCCATGTCGTCAACGACGCGGTTCATGACTTCAATCGGGCAGGGGCTGCCCGCCATCACGCCGGTGCGCAGCGAACCGAGATCCTGCTCATCGAAACTCGGATGTTCGAGCTGAGCGATGAACATCGTCGGCACACCGTAAAGCGCCGTTGCCCGCTCGGCTTGAACGGCGTCGAGCGTCGCCTCTGCGTCGAAGTATTCCGCCGGCACAATCATCGCCGCACCGTAGGTGGCGGCGCACAAGATGCCCAGTACGCAGCCAAAACAGTGATAAAAGGGCACCGGCACACAAATCCGGTCGGTTTCGCTGAATCGTTGGCAGTCACCCACATAGTACGCGTTGAGCAGCAGATTGCGGTGAGTCAGCATGGCCCCTTTGGGAAAGCCGGTTGTACCCGAGGTGTACTGAATGTTGATCGGATCACCGGGCGAAAGCATCGCTTCGCGACGGGAGAGTTCGCTCGCGTCGACGGATTCGCCCAGCTTCAGAAAGTCGTCCCACGACCTCAATCCGGCATCGTGCGCCGCCTGCATCGAAACGACGTGCCGCAGACGGGGGTACTCGGCGGCCCTGAGGTCTCCCGGACTCGACGACTTCAGTTCGGGAACCGCCTCGGTCAGCATTTCGAAATAATTTGACTCTCGAAACCGGTCGATCGAGAATAACGCGGCCGAATCGGACTGCTTCAGCACATACGACAACTCGGACGAGCGATACGCGGGGTTGATGTTGACCTGCACGGCGCCGATCCGCGCGGTGGCATACTGCAGCAACACCCAGTTGGGCCAATTCGTCGCCCAGACGGCCACATGGTCGCCTTTGTCAATTCCCAGCGCAAGGAGCGAACGGGCGACGCGGTCGACTTCATCGTCGAGTTGGGCGTACGTCAAGCGAAAACACGCCGGTGCCTCTTCGGAGTTGTCCAAAGGATTGCCGGCAGCATCGAGTCCCGGAAAGACGACCGCGTCGCGATCCTCGTGGTTGTTCGCCGATTGCCGGAGCATGGCTCCGATCGTCTGCCCGTCGACCCAGGGAGTCTGGTCCGTCGTCATCCGATACTTCCTTCCTCCGAAATTTTTTGGTTCTCACTGTGCATTCGGCTCCGGCGCCTTCATCTGCTGGTTGCGACGCTTCAGACGCTCGTATCGCTGCACACGTTTTGACACGGGTGCGCTCGTTTGGAGGCACACCTGTCCGCGATTATACTGAGTCCACGCAAAAAACGTGCGTCACGGGCAGAAAGTGCGTCACCGGTCGCCTGTCCGCCAGTGCTTTGTCGTGATCCGCCGGCGGACGATCGAGATGGCCCGCTACTACAAATACAAGTCTCCCGAAGACGTCTCGTCCGATGCCGCCGCGCTCGGGCATGAGCTGTCGATGTCGGACAACTTCAAGGTATTGTTTGAGCCGATCGACGTTGGGTCGCATCGAGCCGGCAACCGCCTCGCCGTGCAGCCGATGGAAGGCTGCGACGGCACCGCCGACGGACAGCCCGACGAGTTGACGTTCCGACGGTACGTTCGCTTTGGTGCGGGGGGTTGCAAGATCATTTGGGGCGAAGCGACGGCTATCGCCGAAGAGGGTCGGATGAACCCCCGGCAGTTGTGGATAAACGACCAGACGGCCGGCTCCCTCGAAACGATGCTTACCGGTTGCCGCAAAGCGCACCGGGAAGCATGCGGTACCGACGACGATCTCGTCGTCGGACTGCAACTGACGCACTCCGGGCGTTTCAGCTACCGCCGCCCACTCCTTGCCACACACGATCCCGTACTCGACCCGCTCACCATCGACAAGTCGACGCGTCGGCCCGTTGATGAATCGTACCCGATGCTAACCGACGACGACCTGAAACTCATTGAAGACCAATACCTGGTGGCAGCGCGACTGGCGTACAACATCGGTGTCGATTTCGTCGACATCAAGCAATGCCATCGATACTTGCTCTCAGAATTGCTGGCTGCCAAAAACCGACCTGGGGCGTACGGCGGTAGCCTTGAAAACCGAACGCGGCTCGCGCGAAACGTCATTCGCCGCATTCGCGACGAACTGCCCGAGCTAACCATCGCCACGCGAATGAACGCCTACGACGGCATACCGTATCAGGGTCAAGGTGATGATTGTGTCGGCCAACCGTGTCCGCACGAACTTCCGCTACAAACGGCGTTTGGCACCAATCCGGAAAATCACCTCGAAGAAGACCTCGCCGAACCGCTCGAGTACGTTCGCAGGCTTCGTGATTGGGGTGTGAAACTCATCAACGTCTCAGCCGGAAACCCCTACGCGAATCCGCATGTCGTTCGCCCGGCTGAGTTCCCGCCGACAGACGGTTACCACGCGCCCGAGCATCCGCTCATCGGCGTGTTGCGGCATTTCCGGATTGCCAGCCAGATTCAAGCCGCCGTCCCGGAGGTTCCCGTGATCGGCAGTGGCTACAGTTGGCTTCAGGATTTCGCGATGCACGCAGCGGCCGCCAACGTCGGCGACGGGCACGTCGCCATTGTCGGCATGGGACGCGCCACGCTCTCACACCCCGACTTCGCCCAGCAACTAGAGACCGATGGAACCCTCGACCGAAAACGGACCTGTCGCACGTTTTCCTACTGCACCAATCTCATGCGAACGAAAGACCATCCACTGGGCCAATACGCTACCGGTTGTCCACCGTTTGACAAAGACGTCTACGGCCCAATCTGGAAAGAAGCCGAGGAAAAACTCGAACAGGCGAAGAAACGGCAAGTGAAATGAACGGGCTTCCACCTAAATTGACTCCATCACAATGCCGGTCTGAACACCGGGGCGGCTCGTTGTGAACGAGGTTGGAATCCCGCAGCCGCGGCGGCGCGTCGGACGCCAAAAAAGATCAGCAAGTGGCGAATTTAGCGTTTGACAATCGGTCAGGTTCGCATCACAATGGGCGTTGTATTATCGGGTGTGCCAATGGAGGGAATCATTCGCGGGCTGGTATACATCCCAATCCCCGGGCACGCACACAAGTGCTCCCATCAGGTGTTCGCACCCGGTGGGAGTCTTTTTTTTGTCATGACGATTCGGTCGCGCGTCGGCGCCGCTTGAGTGGCGGCCCCAAACTTAAAGCGGCACAACAATGAGCGTTTACATTCTCGGCACGCTCGATACCAAGGGAGCCGAAGTTGCGTTCGTGCGCGGCTTACTCTCTGAATTCCAGGTCGACGTGAAAGTTGTCGACACGGGTTGCCAGGGCGAACCGGCGTTCAAAGCCGACGTAACCCGCGAGGAAGTGTTCGAAGCGGCGGGAACATCGCTAGCGGCACGCCGCGAAGCGGGCGACCGCGGCCAAGCCGTTAGCATGGCCGCCAAGGGTGCCGAAAAACTTGCTCACACTTGGCACGCGGCAGGCAAGCTGACCGGCTTGATGGGCCTGGGCGGATCGGCGGGAACGACCATAGCGACGGCCGCGATGCGTGTCTTGCCGGTAGGGCTGCCGAAGTTGATGGTCAGCACTCTCGCATCCGGTCAGGTTCGGCCCTATGTCGGCGGCAAAGACATCTTGATGCTCAACTCGGTCGTCGACATCGCGGGAATCAATCGCATTAGCCGAACCGTCCTTGGCGAAGCGGCGCGAGCGATGGCCGGCATGGTCACGCTCTCTACAAACGTAACAGCAGCACTCGAACACGACCGGCCGCTCATCGCTGCGACCATGTTCGGCGTGACGACCCCCTGCGTACAACATGCCCAGCAGATTCTCGAACGGGCCGGCTACGAA
>Ga0315336_1000921_pt1 | contig 65820 bp, 72 predicted proteins | sample ASW5metaG_FD_204512 | JGI IMG/M metagenome (GOLD analysis project Ga0315336, IMG submission 204512) | Ammonia-oxidizing marine archaeal communities from Monterey Bay, California, United States - ASW #5 | ecosystem: Environmental > Aquatic > Marine > Intertidal zone | place: USA: California... | reverse complement strand
ATATTATTGATTACAACTGATGATGGAGAAGAATTAGATGAAAAACTAATGCAGCCTTACCTGCAAGAAAAACTAATTGCGATTGTTTCAGCTACTAAGCCTACTGACTCATTTGTAGAAAACTGTAATGACAAAAAAATTCAAGTTATTGCGTATAATCGAAATTGGAAAATACCGACAACAAGTTCAGTGGCGTGTGATCATCGTTATGGCGGTGAAATGATTGCCCAATATTTGGATAATAATAAACATAAAAATATAGGTTTAATAGAAGGACCTAAAGGATCTTTCGTAAGCGATGAGAGGTGTCGAGGTTTTAATAGCTATATCAAGAATTTAAAACACATTAAATTAAATACCGAAAAAGGGTATTTTACATATGAAGGAGGATTTCAAGCAACTGAAAAACTTTTAAAAAATAAAAGTATATCTGCAATTTTTTGTGCAGATGACACTATGGCATTTGGATGTGCAGATTTTATTAAAGATAAAACAAATTTAAAAATCCCTAATGAAATTGAAATTATAGGATATGATGACATATCAATGGCAAGCTGGAAGTCATATAATTTAACAACAGTTAGACAACCTATCAGACAAATGTCTAAATTAGTCACTCAATTAATAAATGAGAATTTAAAAGATCCTGATTTTGAGCCTGTAAATCATTTGATTCAAGGCAAATTTATTAAAAGAAAAACTACAAAGTAAAATAGTAAGTATGCTTAATAATTATTTAAATGTAATTCCCATTTGCTGTAAGACGGAATAATTATCAACCATTACAAAATTTTCAGAAAACTTTCCATCCTTGATCAACCAGAAATCTGAAAATTGCATTTTAATTTGTTTGCCTGTTGGTTCTATATCCAAATAAGTTCCTTTGTGAGTGCCGGTAAGATATCCTGTTGCGCTCGCCCATGTATTATCCGCAACAACTATATCATTCTCAACATAATAGTCAGGAAATGCAGCATAAAAAGGTGTCATAACCTGTTCTTTAAAATTTTCTAATCCATGAATATCTCCAAAACCCGGAGGGCCGTGCCATATCATATCTTGATGCCAATACTTGTCATGAGCATCCAAATTTTTTGTGTTTAAGGCAACATACATATCAGCAACTAACTTTTTGTTGTATTCGGCATTCATTATTTAGTATCTCCTAGTAACTGCATTAATATTCCAAACTCGTTAAAAGCCGTCCACTCTTTTTTTATTTTATTGTTTTCAATAAGCCACTGTGTAATACCCCAAATATAACATTCTTTACCTGTCGGAGGTCCAAAAGAGCCATTACCTTTATGTGCTCCAATACCGCCCCAACGTACTGAAACTAAATATCCATCTTGCTCATTGCCCATCCAATATATATCTTCAACACTTAAGGCAAGACTGGGGAAAGAGGTAATCATTGAGATTACGAAACTTCTTAATTGTTCTTTTCCTCTGTATATCCGTCCTGTTGAACCTTCAAAAACAATATCATCAGAATAAACTTGATCAATTGCAGAAAAATTTCTTCTATTCCAAATTGTATTAAATATTGCGTACGCAAACTCTCTCACGTTAGTAATTTTTTCTGGGATTTCAAAACTTGGTGGCTTTGCTTGACCAGACATTTTCTTTAGTTCCAGATTTCTAAAATCTGGACCAAATGGCCCGGCATCTCTATTATTAGCAACCTCTTTTGCGACTTCTTCAACGTTTAATCCTAATTGCTTAATCATCGCAGCTGTATCGTAGACAACATGCTCATAATAAATTTCATTTTCTCTTGCCACACAGTTTGCAATACACAACAACCTAACAGATTTTCCTGTGGGTTCAGAAAATTTACTGTAACCAGTGTTTGTGCCTGAAATTATTGTTCTATGAGATGTATGAAAACTTGCTTCTTCATCTCCAGCCCAGATAACTTCATCAGCAAGAAGACGTATATCTGGGAAAGCATTGTTTGTATGAACAGTATCAGCAACAATTTTCTCAGAGCCAGATTGCAAACCAAAATCATCCCATACACGGCAATCGTGGCTATAAGTGTCATATATATAACCAATATCTTTTTCTTCCCAAATTCGATGCGTAATTCTGACTATATAATCAACAATGTTTTTATATTGAGTTTCAAATCCTTTCATTGAATGAGTCACCAAATCTTTTGGCGGTTGATTTAAAGATTTATCTGTTCCACCTCCTCCATATGCCTCTAATGAAATATCAAAATTATTAGGCATGTGTTGATCTTTCAGTTGTTCAACTTTTAATTGAACAGAATTTTCTTTTTGGTTTTTCATATTTTTTTTAAATAATTTTATAAAATTAGTTTTAATTATTCTTAATATTAATCAGAACTTGATACAATTAAAATTTAGCTATCCTCTAAATGAAAATTTAATTCTTTGCATATTTAACTTTATTTTATTAATGAAGTATACTACCTAAAAGTTAATTATGCCTGATTTTCAGTTTGAAAAAAATCTTGTACTGAATTATTTAAAAGAGCTTGATAAAGCTGTTCCAGAATCAGTTGCTGAAGTAATTAATAAGTACGCAAGCCCAAACTTTCACCTGCGATGTGTTCACCCATTTAATGACTTAGTAGGTGCTGAAAATATAGCTAATAAATTTTGGTTACCAATTAAAAAATCTTTTATGCCAATTCAACGACGCATGGATATTTTTTATGCTGGAACAAATTTAATAGATAATCATTCTTCAAAATGGGTTGTAAATATGGGCCATTTTCTTGGTTTATTCAATGAGCCCTTTTTGGGAATTATACCAACACGAAAAGCTGCTATGTTATGGTATTGTGAATTTTATAAAATTGAAAATAATAAAATCACAGAAGGTTCTTTGTTCCTCGATATTATGAAGTTTATGCAACAACTTCAGTTACCTGTAGTTCCTGAGTCAACAGGAATGATTGGTTTTAATCCAGGTCCAATGACACATGATGGATTAAATTTTGAACGGCAACTAGAAGAAGAAGGTAAAAAAACATTAGATTTAATTATACGTATGGCTAATAGATTGGTTGGAGGAGGAATGAAAACAACAATCCAAGATTTAGAAAAGGATTGGGACAAAGATATGTTGTGGTGGGGCCCTGGGGGTATAGGCGCATCCTACACTTATGAAGGATACTTAAAGGGTCATACAGGTCCTTTTGAAGATGGGCTTGATTATGTTGAGTTTACTGGTCATATTGTTGAAAATGCTGAAGGAAATTATGGAGGATGGTTTGGTTGGCCTAATTTAAGGATGAAACCAAGAGAAAATTATATGGGACTTACCTCAAGATCAGATAAAGTGGGAGAAATGAGGGTAGTTGATCTTTATAGAAGAAATGGTAACAAGTTAGCCGAAAACTGGATCTTTATAGATCACTTACATTTTTTGCAATGTGTTGGAATTGACTTACTCGGTCGATACAATAATTTAAAAAATTAATTATATAACTTTTGAAGCTATTTTTGTTCCTTCAACAAGTGCATGAAGTTTTTCATAACATATATCTTCTTCTATTTTCCCAAATCCAGCAAAGGTACCAAAGTCATAATCAGTACCTGCCATTAATTGACCCTTTGGAACTACAGTAGAAAATTGTATCAAGCAATCAGCTCTCGTGGTTGGTGTTAGAATAATTAATATAGTTTACAAATAAAAATAATAAGGTAGGAAAAAAAAATGAGTAAAAATTTAATAGAAAGACTTGATGAGGGACCTGTTCTTTGTGCAGAAGGATATTTGTTTGCAATGGAAAGAAGAGGATACCTTCAAGCAGGAGCTTTTGTTCCTGAAGTTGTTTTAGAGCATCCAGAAGTGGTTTCGCAATTACATAGAGAGTTTATAAGATCCGGAAGTGATATTGTCCAAGCTTTTACTTATTATGGTCATCGTGAAAAATTAAGAATAATCGGAAAAGAACATTTGCTTGAACCACTTCAAAAAAATGCATTGCAAATAGCAAAAGACTCTAGAGAAGAATTTAAAGATCTAGATCTAATGGTTTGCGGTGATGTTGCAAATACTAATGTTTGGGATCCAAATGATAAACAAACTGATCTTGAATGCCAAAAAATGTTTGAAGAGCAAGTTGCTTGGGCAAAGGAAGCTGGTGTTGATTTTGTAATAGCGGAAACAATTACTTGGCTTGGAGAATTAAAAATTGCTCTTAAAGCTATTAAAGAAGCAGGATTGATTGCTGTTTGTAATTTTTCAATTAAAAGAGATGAAGTAACTAGAGATGGATACACTCCAGGAGATGCTTGCAAAATTTTAGAAGACAATGGCGCGGATGTCGTTGGGTTAAATTGTTTTAGAGGACCTAAAATGACTATGAAGTTATTGCCAGAAATAAGAGAGAAAGTTTCTTGTCATGTTGCAGCTTTACCTGTTCCTTACAGAACTACAGAAAAAGATCCTGGTTTTTTAAATCAAACTGATGAAGGTTGTGATTGCATACCTGGGGGAAATGCTTTTCCTGTTGCTCTTGATAATTTGTATTGTAACAGATTTGAGATGGGAGAATTTGCAAAAGAATGTGCAGAGAAAAAAATAAATTTTATTGGAATTTGTTGTGGCGCTGAACCTCATCACGTTCGAGAAATGGCTGTTGCATTGGGCAGAAAACCAATTTCATACAAATACTATCCGGACATGTCAAAACATTATGCACATGGTACTGATTCAACTTTGAAAAATTTAAATACAGATATAGCAAAAAGTTTATAATTGATCTTAAGTGATGGAAACGCATGCTAAAGTAGTTATTATTGGTGGTGGCGTAGTTGGTTGCTCAATATTGTTTCATCTTGCAAAATTTGGTTTAAAAGACTGTATTCTTCTTGAAAGAAAAGAGTTAACATCAGGTTCTTCTTGGCATGCTGCAGGAAATGTTCATGTCATTTCCAATGATCCTAATATTTCAAGACTAATGGCTTATACAATAAGGCTCTATAAAGAAATCGAGGAAACCTCAGGCCATTCTGTTGGTTTCAAACCTAGTGGAGGTTTTTATTTGGCATCCAATGAAATTTGGGCAGATTATTTAAAGCGAGAAAGATCAAAAGCTAGATATATGGGGCTTGATCAAGAATTTATCTCATTGGAGGAAATTGCAAAAAAAAATCCTCTTATTGATCCTAAAAGATATATTTCTGCTTTGTGGGACCCAATAGATGCTGAAGTCGATCCTTCTGGTGTAACATATGCTTTTGCCAAAGCTGCTAAAGTTCATGGCGCAAAATATCTTATCAACACTGTAGTTAAAGATACAAAACAAAAAAATGATGGAACATGGGATGTGATTACAAATCAAGGAAATATTAATGCTGAAATTGTTATAAATGCAGGTGGGCTTTGGGCTAGAGAAGTTGGTCATTTGGCTGGAATTAATTTACCTGTGCAACCCATGGAACATCATTATTTGATTACCGATTCAATCCCAGAAATTGAAGCACTACCAGAAGGTCAACGATTACCAGTTGGTACAGATTTTGAAGGTAATATTTATTTTAGGCAAGAAGGTAAAGGAATGTTGCTTGGTACGTATGAACAACAATCAACTCCTTGGAAAATTGAAGGAACACCGGTGAATTTTGGACACGAATTGTTAGAACCAAAATTGGAAAATATACAAGATAGACTCGCTATTGGTTTTGAGCGTATGCCTGCATTAGAAAAAGCAGGTATAAAAAATATTGTTAATGGTCCATTTACATTTGGTCCTGATGGCAGTCCTTTAATAGGGCCTATTCCTGGATTACAAAATTATTGGGTTGCAGTTGGTGTAATGGCGGGATTTTGTCAGGGTGGTGGAGTTGGTAAATGTATAGCTGAGTGGATTATTGATGGCGAACCTTCAATAGATGTTTGGGCTATGGATGTTGCTCGCTTTGGTGATTATGCATCCCCACAATACGGCACAATTAAATCTTCAGAAAATTACGAAAGACGTTTTATTATGACATTTCCTAATGAAACATTGCCAAAAGGAAGAAAACAAAAAACTACATCTTTATATGATCGATTTGTATCAAAAGGTGCAGTTATGGGAGATAGTTTCGGCTTAGAAAGTGTTTTGTGGTTTGCAGATGATCCAAAAGATGCCTACGAAGAACCAACTATAAAGAGATCTAGATCTCACAACTATGTTGCAAAGGAAGTCAAAAATGTAAGAGAAAATGTTGGTGTTACTGAAATTGCAAATTTTTCTAAACATGAATTTCAAGGTCCTGATGCAAGAAAATTTCTAAATTATGTTTTAGCAGGTAGAATTCCACTACCAGGAAGAATCACTTTAAATCCTATGCTGACACCTAAAGGTAAATTGTGTGGAGATTTAACAGTTGCTTGCCTCAATGATAATAAGTTTATTGTTTTTGGTTCCGGTGCAGTGCAAGAAATGCACAGAAGGTGGTTTGAAACACATTTAAATAATTTTGATGTTATTTACAAAAACAGATCTGATGAATTGCACGGGCTTGCTTTATCCGGACCTAAATCAAGACAATTAATGCAAAAATTAGTTAGGGACAATATCTCTAATGAAAATTTTAAATTTAGAGATGTCAAAGAAATGTATGTTGGAGGTGTTCCCGCAATAGTAAATAGAATTTCTTTTACTGGAGAACTTGGATATGAAATTTATGTTGCTCCACACTTTCTATTAAAACTCTATGAAGCAATGGAAGTTGCAGGGAAAGAATTTAACTTAAAACCTTTTGGAGGAAGAGCATTAATGTCTATGAGGCTTGAAAAAAATTGGGGTGCTTGGACATTAGATTTTAGACCAGATTTTACTGCTAAAGAATCCGGATTAGATTTTTTTATTGATTGGAATAAAGATTTTATTGGCAAGGAAAGTGCTAAAAAAGATAATAGTAAATTAAAACTTACCCCTCTTATTATTGAAACGGATGATATTGATGTAACAAACAATGAAGCTGTAGTAAAAGATGGAAAAAGTATTGGCTACATTACTTCTGGTGGTTTTGCCCATTACGTAAACAAAAGTATTGCTTACTCTTACCTAGATGAAGAAATTTTAAAAAGTAATGAAAAATTCCAAATTGAAATTAATGGAAATTTTTATGATTGTTCAATAATAAAAGAAGCTCTTTACGATCCGACTGGTGAAAGGATGAGAAGCTAAGATATTATAACTATTTATAAATTTTAAAAAAAGTAATGAATAATTTTCAACGAAAAATTGGTCCAAAATTAGGTGAAAAAAATAATATAATTCTAAATAACAAATTTAAACCTAGACTCTATGAAGCAAAAATTAATTTTAATCAAATGAGGATGTATCGTCTCAATAGGGTAAAAGAGCAATTAATTAAACATGACATAGGGGCATGCATTTTATTTGATCCAATCAACATTCGATATGCAACTGATACAAGAAATATGAGTATGTTTACGATGCACATAATTTCTCGCTATGTTTTTATTCCTGCAGAAGGTCCAGTAATACTATTTGAATATCCAAAATCTGAACATTTGGCAGAAGACATTGGTACAATTGATGAAATACGAGATTGTATAGTTTGGGATTTTTTTTCCAATGGCAATAATGTGTACACAAAAGCATTACAATGGGCGGCAAGCGTAGATGATTTAATGAAGCATTATGTTTCTGAAAATAACAACCTTGCTATAGATACATTGGATCCAGCAGGCATTAGTTCTTTAAAAGATAATTATAAATATAATTTAGTTAATGCTCAAAAATTTTTAGAAACAGCAAGATCCATAAAGTCTGATGATGAACTTATATGCATGGAAGCGTCCTTAAGAAATGCTGAAAAGGGTATCCATATAATGCATGAAAAACTAGAGGCTAATATGACGGAAGAGGAATTATGGTCATACTTGCATAAAGCTAATATTGAAACTGGAGGGGAATGGTTTGATACTCGCTTACTTTCTTCAGGACCACGAACGAACCCGTGGCTCCAAGAATGCAGCAACAGAATAATTCAAAAAGGTGATTTAGTTGCTTTTGATACGGATATGATAGGCACCTATGGATATTGCGCTGATATTTCTAGGACTTTTGTAGAAGGTGGAAAATTAAGTGATGAACAAAAGAAGCTTCATGATTTAGCATATGAGAATATTAAGCATAACGAACAACTTATTAAACCAGGTATGACTTTTAGAGAATTTGCCGAAAAAGCCTGGGATCTTCCTGAGAATTATTATGACAATCACTACCCATGTCAAGTTCATGGTCTCGGTATGTGCGATGAATGGCCATTCATTGCTTATCCAAATAAAGATTATGATAATGCTGATTTTAGCGGTATGTTTGAGGAAAATATGACAGTTACAATTGAAAGCTATATTGGAGAAGTAGGGGGTAAAGAAGGTGTAAAATTAGAAGATCAATATGTTGTTACTGCAAATGGTTTTAGACTTATGTCAAAAATTCCTCTAAATCTTATATAAATTTTATTTATTTTATATATTTTTCTAGTCTGCAGATCTTTTTTATAGAAAATTTATTTCTAGTTTTATTTTGAAATACACAGTTTTAATTCTCATCTAACTATAAAGTTAGATCCGATTTTGTTAAAGCCGAAGACAGCTGATTGTGCGTTATGTAACCTCTAATATCGCCCTTTTTATCAACTACTTCAACAGTTGTAGGACTGCAGCAAACTTGTGGTAAAAATTCTTCTAAAAAAGACTCTTCACTAACTTTAACTGTATTTAGAGTTTGTTCTTCATTGCTTTTAAATTGTTCAGGAGAAATCATTATAACCTTAGCTTTTATAATTTTTACTCGATTAACGTCTTTTACAAATGCCTTAACATAATCATCAGCAGGATTCATAATGATGTCTAATGGGGTTCCAACTTGTACCAACTTTCCATCATTTAAAATTCCTATGTGATCTCCTAATCTTAAAGATTCATCTAAATCATGAGTAATGAAAACAATTGTTTTTTTTAATTCACTTTGTAAATCTAGTAATTGTTTTTGCATATCACTTCTAATCAAAGGATCTAAAGCGGAAAATGCTTCATCCATTAACATGATATCAGTATTAGTCGCTAATGCTCTTGCCAATCCTACTCTTTGCTGCATCCCTCCTGATAATTGATTTGGATACTGATGCTCAAAACCATTTAAACCTACAGCTTCAATTTTTTCCATAGCAGTTTTATTTCTTTCATCTAAATTTATTTTTTGAACCTCCAAGCCATAGGCAACATTTTCAATTACTGTTTTGTGTGGGAATAATCCAAATCTCTGAAAAACCATACTCATTTTATGTCTTCTAAATTGAATCAATTTTTTCTTATCGAGTTCCATAACATTAGTGCCTTCTACAAAAATTTCACCTGAAGTAGGGTCTATAAGACGATTAATATGGCGAATCAAAGTTGATTTACCTGATCCAGAAAGACCCATGCAAACAAATGTTTCTCCTTCCTGAATAGTAAGTGAAACATTATCTAATCCAACTGTGTGACCTGTTTGATCCAAAATCTCCTCTTTTGTCGCACCTCTTTCAACCATAGGAAGTATTTTCGCAGCATTATTGCCAAAAATTTTAGAAACATTATTTAGTTTAATTTTTTCCATCTATTTTTGCTGTATACCTCGGTGTTTTTGCATTCTTTTTCCGTATTGCTGAGTAATCCTATCAAAAATAATTGCTAAAGCTACTATCGCAAGACCGTTCATAAGACCCAAGGCTAAATATTGATTTGATATGGCTCTTAATATTGGTACCCCTAAACCTTTAACTCCTATCATGGATGCAATGACCACCATTGCTAAAGCCATCATAATTGTCTGATTAACACCAGCAAAAATAGTTGGAAGGGAGAGAGGTATCTGAACAGTTGTTAATTTTTGAAATGGTGTCGCTCCATAAGAATCGCTTGCCTCTAGCGTTTCTTTGTCAACTTCCCTTATACCTAAATTTGTTAACCTAACAACAGGAGGGAGTGCATAAATACAAACTGCAATTAAGCCTGGCACCTTACCTATACCCAGAAGCATTAATATTGGAACTAAATAAACAAAACTTGGAATTGTTTGCATCATATCCAGAATTGGAATAATACCTTTTTCAGCTCTATCAGATTTTGACATAAAAACACCTATTGGAATGCCTACAGCTATACATAAAATAGTGCATACAGTGATGATAGCAACTGTTGCCATTGTATCTTCCCACATACCAAAGTATCCAATAAGCATAAATGCTACAGCACTTCCAACCACTAATTTCCAACTTCTAGAACCAAGCCAAGCTAATATAGCTACAACTAAAATTATTATTGGCCAAGGTGTGGCTAACAATAATTTTTCCAACCTTACTAAAAAAAATAATAATGGATCAAAAAAACTTTCTATGGCATCACCATATTTTCGAGAAAATAATCTAAAACTTAAATCAATTGATTTTTTAAGCTCCATAAGAGCCGTTCTTTCCATTACGGGAAATTTAGTAAAAAATTCCATTTTATTTTATCAAATTAATAACGAGCCTATATTAATAGGCTCGTTAAAATAATTTAAATTTTAAAGACCAGCTTTGACTTTATTAGCAACATCAGAAGATACCCATTTACTCCAAACATCTTCGTGTTTACTTAAAAATTCTATTGCTGCATCCGAACCGCCAGCTTGATTGTCAGCCATCCAAACTAGCATTCCATTCATTACAGTACCTGGATAAGTACGATTTCCAATATACTTAACAATGTCTTCACCACCTTGTTTTGCAAACTTAGTTGTAATGATAGTATTTACTTCTGACTCAATCCAAGCAGATGGTTTTGGATCTGCACATTCTTGTTCAGGCTTAACTATACAGCCATTCCAATTTTCATCACCTGCATAAGGCACACCAAAATCAAGATGTATTAAACTATATTTTCCAACTATTGAAGTTGGGCTCCAGTAGTATCCTAACCAAGGATTTCCTGACTCAGCAGCTTTAGCTATTGAACCATCCAAACCTGCTGCAGAACCTGGGTCAACTAATACCCAACCTTTTTTTTCCATTTCGAAAGCTTTGAAAAGATTTGCATTAGCTAATTGACATCCCCAACCTGCAGGGCAACCAACAAAAGCTCCTTTTGAAGGATCTTCTTTAAATGGAAACCACTCTGGATGTTCTAAAATTTCCAGAGCAGTCATTCCTTTGATCTCTGGATGTTTTTCAATTGTACCAGGAGTTATCCACCAGCCTTCACCAAGACCAGTAATTGGCGCTTTATTAGCTATAACTAAACGGCCTTCAGCAACTGATTTATTTAAAGGTTCGTAAACAGCATTAGCCCATTGTTCAGGGTTCATATCTGGAGCACCTTTTTCATCCATTGAAGCAAATGTCGGCATTGTTGCTCCTGGAATAAGTTCAACTTCACAACCATAACCATTTTCTAATATAACTTTATCAACTTCTGCCATCAGTTCTGCTGATGCCCAGTTTTGACTAGCTACAACAACGTTTCCACATTCAGCATTTGCTTGGGCACTAAATAATACAGAACTTAGTCCTATCAATATAATAGCTAAACGAGGGAAAAAATTTTTTAAATATTTCATTAGTCCTCTCCTTTTGTTCTAACTGTTGAATTTATACGATCACATAAAAACATTTTAAATTAAGAATTACAACAAAAACTACAAAAAACTTATTGTTTTTCTAAATATTTAAACGAATGTCTTAATAATTTGAACAAATAATTTTGTTATTAATTTTATTTATATAAGTTATAAATTAAAGGAATATTGATATGAAAAAATATTGGCGTAATTGGAAAAATCTAATAAAGTTGTTTAACCAAAAAAAATTAAATTAAAGCCTTTTTGAAGCAATTTCCGTTCCTTCAACCAGGGATTGTAATTTTTGATAACAAATTTTTTCATCTATCTTTCCAAATCCAGCGAACGTGCTAAAGCCACAATCAGTCCCAGCCATTAGCTGTTCTTTGGGTATCACTTGAGAGAATTGTACCAAACGATCGGCAACAACTTCAGGATGTTCAACAAAATTTGAAGTGGAATCAATCACTCCTGGAACAATAACTTTATCTTGGGGCACTTTTACATCTTTGAATACTTTCCATTCATGGGCATGTCTTGGGTTAGACGATTCAATTAAAAGATATTTAACCCTTGCCTTTAGAATAATGGGCAATATTTTTTCTAAACCAATATCAAAAGTGTGGGGCCCTTCATAATTTCCCCAACAAATATGCATTCTAACTTGATCGGCTGGAATATCACTTAAAGCATGATTAAGTGCCTCTATTTGTTTCTCTGCACGTTGTAAAAAATCTTCATCCGATAAATCCTTGTAATTCATGTGCCGTGCTAATGCTAAATCAGGGCAATCTAATTGTAAGTGTAAATTATTTTTTGTTATAGTCTTGTATTCGGCAGACATTATATTTGACAGTTTTTCTAAATATTCATCATCATTTTGATAAAACTTGTTTGGCATAAAAACATTTATAACTCCCGGCGAAGCTGCATTCATAAATGCTTTAGAATGGCCATTAGCACTTAATGCTTTAGTAAAATTTTCAATATCAGTTTTAAGTGATTCTTCGTCTTGAATTTCAAGTTCACTGGTACAACAAGGTCTTGTGTATGTTGGCGTCCCTCCACTATTGGCTATTTTCATTTTATAATCAGGAAAAGCATCAAGATCCGCTGGAGCCCTTCTTTCACTTTTCCCTGAAAATCCTTTGATGCGGTCTTTGACATAAGTGGCATAACTTATCTTACTCATTTCCCCATCACTGATAACATCAATACCAGCCTTTAGTTGGCGCTTAACTACTTCTTCAACATTTTTTTGAACTACCTGATTAAATGTTTCTTGATTAAAACTTTCTTTTTTATCTTTTGCAAAAAGCAATTCTGAAAGTTCCTTAGAACGAGGAAGGCTGCCCACATGTGTAGTAAGAATTGAAGAGCTCACCGGTTACCCTGTTTTCATTAAAATCTGTTTCCATATCATTGTTTCATCAAACAATACCCATTCATTTTTTATTCCGCGTGGTCCAAATTCAGCATGATTAATACCCATTATATATACATTTGACCCTGAAGGTGTTCCAAAAATTCCATTACCATCATGCTTTCCTATCAATGACCATCGAACGGCTGCTTTTTTAGGTTGATCTTTTTCATCAGTAAAACTGATGTGTCCAACAGAAAATTTTGCATCTGGGAAAGCAGACAACAATATTTTCCAAAATTGACTTACCTCTTCTGTTCCATGAGCAGTAAATCCACCTGGTTGCTCTTGTTGAACCGCTCTGTCATAATTATTTTCAACAGATCCAATATCTTTGTTCATAATTGTCTTTAAAATATCAGCGTATCTTGTACCCGTATTTTCATTTGAAATAGCTGGTGAAGTATAATCTCCGCCTATAGGTGTGTTTTCATTAAAAGGTATTGAGCATTTTTCTGCGCCACCTTCTTCTTGAATTAAATTTGCTGCGTACTGTTTGGGATCAAGACCAATTTGCCGAACTATTGCTCCTTGATCGCGAACAAGCCACTCATCATAAACCTGATTGTTGCGACACGCGCAATCAGCAATAACACGGTAAACAATTTTTTTACCTGTAGCCGGTCCGTACGTTCCGTCATTTTGATGGGTTGTCTTGCTTAGAATGCGATGGGAAGATAAAAAACCATTTTCTTCATTTCCTATCCATATTACATCCTCGCCTAATAACTGACGATCAGGGAATTCTTGCTGAGTCGCTTTTGTTGCCCCTACAACAGCTTCTGGCCCATAAATCACTCCTGATGGCGAGCGCACAGGAATATTCTCAGCATAATATTGTATGATTGATTCCACATCTTTGTTCTCCCAAATTTGATAAGTAATTTTTAAAATATAATCAGGTAAATCTTTGAACTTGTTGTCAAATCCCTTCATTATGATCTGCCATTTTTAATGAATTTTTTGTCTTATGATGAACAAATCACCTTCATCTTTACTGATTTGCTTAACGCTTCTCAATGATTTTTTCGGAACTGAAAAAGTATCACGAGAGCCAATAACCACCTTTTCATCATCACATGTAATTTCCCATTCTCCGCTTAAGCAATGAAAAACTTCTGATAGATTTTTAGAGTATGAATGAATATGCGCCTTATTGCCCTTGAGTAGTGATAGGCCAAATCCTGTTTTGTGAGGAATTCGGGGTTCAAAATTTTTTCCGTGGATTTCAAAGGTGTCCAAATAATTTATAATTGAATTAGAGCTATAGTGCTCGTCATCTATATAATTATTGCTATCTTTGTACCGAATGATGAATTTTTCTATTTCATCGGATGTATAATGATCAAATTTTTCTAACTCTCTATCTTTAAGGGGCTCAGTGGTTTTTTTTCCTTCAGGAATTTTTTGTTTTTCAATATCTATAAGTGAACTATCTTCCATTAATAACATTCCTGATTCTTTCGCCTCTTTAAGAATTTTTGGAGTCCAAGTTATAACGCCTGGATCATTCTCTCCAAGAACAACAAACATAAGGGCTTCTTCATCACTAACGTTTTGAAACCCTCTGAACATATTTGTTGGAAACGAAGCTACATCACCTCTATTAAGTATAACTTCGCCTTCTTTGCCATCGGCGCCCCAATAAAAACGCCACGAACCTGAATGAATGAGAAAAACTTCAGCAGTAGTGTGACTGTGAAGTCCTGATCCGTTATTCGGGGCAGCACTGACTCCTCCTATATTAAATCCATGAGCTTCTCTAATTTTGACATTTTGTTTGGCATCTTCACTTACACCAGATCCAATTACTGAGTAGTTTTTTCGCTCTTGATGACCTTTTAATTTACCCTCTACGAAAGGAACAGTGCTGGGAATAAGTTCTTCAAATTTTGCTAGACGTGACAAAATATTATATGACATATCTATAAATATAATTTATTCATTTTTTTTGAATATTATTCATATTATTGAATAAATCAATTAGTTAATATAATTAATGTGTGGGTAAATTAGGAGAGAAGAAAATGAAGATAGAGGACTTTAAAACTAGTGTGGCGTCTGATCCAAATTTAAAACCATTCAATTTAGATCCAAAAGAAAACATTAAAAATAAGAAACATATAAGAAAATTATTAAAAAATATTGCAGAATCATCAATTGATTCAATTCAAAATAATCTCAGGAATGCTTATCATGAAGAAGCTGAATTAAATGGATTTCATCCTGTCAATGAAATTAAAGGAATTGAGTTGATTCAAAAAAAATTATGGGAGCCTCTTTTAAAATCATTCCCGGACTTGGAGAGAAGGGATAATTTAATTTTAGGTGGTAGCTTTCAGGACAAAGTATTTGTATCGTTTATTAGTCACTTAACGGGAACATTTTCAAACTCATGGCTTGATGTTCCAGCCACACAAAAAACAATTCATTTACGTATTTGTGAAGCACATCATTTAGAAGAAAATAAAATCATTAAATCTTATGTTTTAATTGATACAGTTGATTTTATTCGCCAAGCTGGTCTTTGGCCTATAAATCCATCACTTGGCATAGAAGAAATGTGGCCTAGTCCTATTACTAGCGATGGAACAACTCATGAAAATTTAGATGTCAATTTGTCACTTGCCTCCCTTGAGCAAGCTTTAATAATGCAAAGAAGTTTAAATATTAAACCTGAAACAGAGCTAGACATAACAAAAGATGCGATAAGAGAAAAACTAATCAATCACCCGCAAAAGAATTATTGGCACCCTAAAATGATGTGGTACGGCCCCTGCGGTATAGGCACTGCAAGAGGACTTGCTGGCTTTGTAGATCATCATCAATTACCTTTTAGATTAACTTTTAAAGAGAGAGATTATTGGAAGATTGGCCATTACATAGAAATCGGTGATGGTAATTATTCGATGACTTCAGGTTGGCATAGTATAGACGCTATTCATGGTGAAAAGGATTGGTTAGGTTATGCAGCTACGGGTAAATCTGTCACAATGCGTGTTATGGACTTTTATTTACATGATGAAGGTCTTATAAGAGAGAATTGGGTGCCCATAGACATTATGCACATTCTTAAACAAATTGATGTAGATGTATTACAAATGATTAAGGAAAGATAAATGCCAATTAAATATATAAAAAAAGCTGATAAAACAGCTGCATCCGATGAAGTAGAAACACGTCAAAGAGTTCAAGATATTTTAAAAGAAATTGAATCTAAACGTGATGAAGGTATCACAGATATTTCTCATAAATTTGATAAATATGAAGGTGAAGTTATTGTTTCAAAAGAAAAAATTGAAGAGATTATTAATTCACTTGATCAGAAAATAAAAGATGATGTGCAGTTCTCCTATGACCGTGTACGTAAATTTGCAGAACATCAATTAAAGCATCTAAATAACAATTTTGAAGTTGAATTATCGCCTGGTTTATTTGCGGGACAAAAACTTATTCCCGTTAACTCAGTGGGTTGTTATGTTCCTGGTGGCAGATACAATAACATTGCTTCTGCTGTTATGAGTATTACCACTGCAAAAGTTGCAGGTGTTAAAAATGTAATAGCTGCTAGTCCTCCCAAAGATGAAAACGGAGCTAATCCAATAATTATTTATACAGCAAATCTATGTGGAGCCGATGTAATCATGAATATAGGTGGTATTGGCGCAATTGGTGCTTTTGCCTATGGATGTTTTGGTAATCCCGAAGTTGATATGATTGTTGGACCAGGAAATCAATATGTAGCAGAAGCTAAAAGATTATTATTTGGAAAAGTTGGTATCGATTTATTTGCAGGTCCAACTGAGATAGCTATTATTGCTGATCATACTGCTGATAAAGAAATTGTTGCTGCCGATTTAGTCGGGCAAGCAGAACACGGGCCGAACTCTCCTGCATGGTTGTTTACAACTGATCTTTCACTCTGTGATTATGTGATGAAACGTGTACCAGAACTTATTGCAGAGCTTCCTGAAATATCTAAAAATAACGCTGATGCGGCATGGCGTGATTACGGTGAAGTGATCTTATGTGATACAAAAGGAGATCTTTGTCAAATAAGTGATCAATACGCTCCTGAACATCTTGAAGTACAGGCTGAGAATTTGGATTGGTGGTTAGAAAAATTAAAAAATTATGGATCTCTATTTTTAGGTGAAGAAACAACTGTAGCTTACGGTGATAAATGTTCTGGAACTAATCATATTTTGCCAACAAAAGGTGCAGCAAAATATACAGGTGGATTATTTGTAGGAAAATTTATTAAAACAGTTACTTTTCAGCGTATGACAAAAGAATCAAATAAAGAAGTAGGTGCTGCTGCTGCACGTATTTCTAGATTAGAAGGAATGGAAGCTCATGCTCGAACGAGTGATGCACGTTTGCGCAAATATGGGTACGAAAATTAAATTATTTTTCTTTTAAGTCACCTTTAAGACGCATTTCTTTTCTTATATTGGTTGCGGAAATTTTATGTATTTCTTCTCCTAAGTTATGTTCTGTAAATGAATAACCAACTCCTCTTCCATAAGAAATATCAATAATGTTTGGCACTTTAATAACAACATATTCTTTTCCTTCTTCAAATCCATGAACAGCTAAACCCATGATGATATCTTTTTTAACATCTTCAAATTGAAAAGGGTTATCATTTTGACCTTCCACGCCCGCATCAATACCTCCAACATCCCTGTACATTATACAAACTTGTCCAGTTTTTTGTAAGGCTCTTTTAAACAACTCCGTATGACCATCATGCCACGGCTGCCATCTACCAAGCATTTCCACAGTGGGTTTTTTCCAATCAAACATTTGTTATTTTCTCCGCTAGTTGTTTAATTTCTTCATCACTTAGAAAATGAGTAATATGTATGTCAATTTTTTTAGGTTTTTCAAACATTTTGTTTGTATCATCAAATGCTTTACTTTGAGCGAGTGATTGTGCATCAAAGGGAAGATTATTAATATTTTTTAATTCGTTTAATTTTGATGATACCACTCTTCCTTGCTCAATCGTATCTAACCAAATAAGATAGTCTGGTGCGAAGGCTTCTCTAGCTTTTACAGTAGGTGCAACAAAATCACATATAACCCATCTATTATTTGATCTTTCAAAATCAGCAAAGGTTTTCATCCTATTGGCTTGCCTAATTCTGCCCTCCATTTCGAAATCCCAATCATTAGAAAATTTTCTGACAAAATCAGCATTGTACCATGCACAATTTTTAATATGTTTTATTAATCTCTCAGCTAACCACGTTTTACCTGAACCAGGTAAACCGCATATTAATATTTTCATAAATTATTTCTATTTTATGTATTCACAAGAAGCAATAAAATGAGGGTTAATAACACTTTCTTTATTATTATAAAGTATTTTTTTATGATTAACACTCTCCAGAGCTCCACCTGCTTCCATTAAAATTATATGACCTGCTGCTATGTCCCATTCACTTGTTGAACCAAAACGTGGGTATAGATCGGCTTTGCCTTCAGCTATTTCGCAAAACTTAATTGAACTACCTTTTTTAATCAGTTCATAATCATGAATATTATTTTTTACCCAATTTACAAATTCTTCATTTGAATGAGACCTACTTTCAAAAATACGGAAATGGTCTGATTTTTTTTTATTACTTGTTTTAATCCGAGTTGAATCAGATAATGAATTAATTTTTTGATCACAAGAAAATTTATAAGATCCTTTGTTTTTGCCTGCATAATATAAAATTGATAATGTAGGTACATAAATAATCCCTATAATAGGTTCGTTATTTTCAATAAGAGCGATATTAACTGTGAATTCTCCGTTTTGATTAATAAATTCTTTTGTTCCATCCAATGGATCTACAAGCCAATACTTCAACCAATTTTTTCTTACATTCCAATTAACTAATGATTCTTCAGAAAGAATAGGAATGTTTGAATCAAGTTTAGAAAGAGAGTCAACAATAAATTGATTGGAGGCAAGATCCGCTTCAGTTAAAGGAGATCGATCTTCTTTAAAAGAAACATTGGCGTTTGATTTATAATATGAATTTATAATTAATCCTGCTTGAATAGCTATATTACAAACAGATATAAGAAATTGATTATTATATATTGCGCTCACTATTTAATTTGACTTTCAATTCAATAAAAATATGGTTTATCATAATTATTAGAACATTATGAAAAGTATTTATGAGATAATTTTAAAAGAGAAGCTTGATGTAGTATCAAATTCTATAGAAAAAGCCCATGGCCTTCCTAATGAATGTTATCTCAACGGTGAATATACCTCTATTGAAAGAAAAAAAATTTTTGAAGATAAATGGGTTGTAATTGGGACAGCAAGTTCAGTTCCCAATCCTGGCGATGCCAAACCATTGGATTTACTTAGTATCCCTCTCATTATTTTGCGTGATAATAATAATATTGTTCGTGTTTTTCACAATGTATGTAGTCATCGTGGTTATAAAATTTTACAAGAAACATGTACATTAAAAAATATATTACGTTGCCCATATCATTCCTGGTCTTACGATTTTAAAGGAAATTTAGTTGCAACTCCCCATCTGGGAGGGATGAATAAGCATGATTCAGATGATTTTGATAAAAAGTCTAGTGGCCTTAAAGAAGTTCGCTCCTATGTTTGGTTAGATTTAATTATGGTAAATCTTTCTAACAATGAAATATCTTTTAATGAATACATAAAGCCTTTAGAAGATAGATGGTCTCAATTTTGGACTAAAGAGGATCAAAAATTAATTCATAATGCTGATGATTATGGATATTTTTTATTAGAAGCAAAATGTAATTGGAAATTTGCTATAGAAAATTATTGTGAGAGCTATCATCTGCCTTGGGTACATCCAGGATTAAATGCATATTCAAAAATTGAAGATCATTATCATATCCAAGGTTTGCCTAACAGGTTTGCGGGCCAAGGAACAGTTGTTTATGATCCAAAATTTGAAAATAATAAAAAGCTCCCAGCTTTCCCTGGATGGCCAAAAGAAAAAGAAAAATTTGCTGAATACGTAGCTTTATTTCCTAATGTCATGTTGGGCTTACACAAAGATCATTACTATGCCTATTGGTTAGAACCGATTAATCACGCTTATACAAAGGAGCATATGGTAATTTATTATGTAGGTGAAGAAGCGGCCAAGTCAGATAAGTACAAATTAATAAGAGAGCAAAATTTCAGACAATGGCATAATATTCAATCAGAAGATTTAAATATAATAAAAGGAATGCAAGAAGGAAGAAATTCTCCAATTTATAATGGAGGTAACTTTTCCCCTGTGATGGACAATCCTACTCATCATTTTAATAAATGGGTTGCAAAAAATTTGGTAGATTAATTAAATTATTTAAAGATTTACCTAATTGAGATAACTATACTTCTATAAAGATAGAGTAGGTGAATAATTTAATATATGAATTTTGATAAAAAAGATTTGCAAGACATTTTTGAAGAAGCTTTTGTATTGCAAAAGCGTGGAAAAACAATTGAGGCAGAAAAATTGTTTGAAAAAATTCTACAAATAAAAAATGATCATATTTATTCTATTATAAATCTCGGAACTATTAAAGATTCTTTAGGTAAAACTGCCGCAGCAAAAGATCTATTATTACAGGCTGTTAAAATTGACCCTAATATACCAGAAACATTTATTAATTTAGGAAATGTATTTCAAAAACTACACAATCATCAAGAAGCAATTGAACAATATCAAAAAGCTTTAAGTCTAAACTCCAATTTGGTTGGAGCTTACAACAATATTGGTAATTCTTATAGACAATTAAACAAAATCAATGATGCTATCCAAAATTAGAAAAATGGATAAAATATTTTAATTATTCTGAATAAAAATTAATAATTTATTTTTTAAGTATATTAGATAATCTGTCTGCTGAAATATATCCTGTTGTGCTATTTGAATTATTAACAACCTCAATTAGCTCTGGCTTATCAGCAATCACTTTATCGATAAAACTTTCTATAGCTTGATGTTAGTCAATTTTTAAAGTTTGGACATGCAAAAGTTTAGGATTAATCAGCTCTTTATTTTCCATTACATCTTTTGCTTTTAAAACTCTACTTCTGTTTATATCTTCAACAAATTCTTTTTCATCATATTTTTATTGAACAGAAAATAGATTTGTTTATTCTTTATAGATTGTTCAATGGTTAAAAAAAATACTGATAATAAATTACCAATTTATAGACTTACTTCTAAAGATAAAGTTTTAGAATACTATGATGAATGGGCAAACAAAGCTAAATTTAATATAGACATGATTGATTTAAACTATACAGCTCCGGTCAATTCAGTTGAACTTTTGGATCAATATATACATGATAATAAAATAAAAATTTTGGATGCAGGATGTGGATCAGGATTAGCTGGAATAGAATTAATAAATAAGGGTTATTCAAATATTCATGGTGTGGATTTCTCTCAAAGTATGATGGATCTAATTCCTAATAATATTTATCAATCAATCAAACTAATCGATCTTAATGAACCTTTAAGTTATAAAGATAATATTTTTGATGCGGTAATATGTGTTGGCACTTTTACATATGGACATGTCAAATCGCACGCTTTAGATGAATTTGTTAGAATAACAAAAAAAAATGGCTACATCTGTTTTACAGTAAATGAAGGAATATTTAATAAGTATCAATTTGACAAGAAGATTGACGAACTATCAAAAAAAAATTCATGGAAAATAATCAAATTATCTAAGTCATCCTATATTGTAAAAAAGGACATTGAGGCGTGGTTATGTTTGGCTAAAATAATGTAAATTTTATTTAAAGCATATAACGTTAAAACAATTAAATATAATTCATTTCTATCATTTCATTACGAAATACATTTTCAATTTGATTTATTTGCTTTTTACTTAATATAGTTTTCCAAGTATCGATTTTTCTAAATCTAAAAAAATTTTTACTTTTGCATTTTTTCCTTCAAGAAAACCTGAATTATTTTCTAATTTTTTCAAATTTTCAAATTGTGTAACTTCTATAGTTTTTTCAATAAGATCTTGATTAATATCAATAACTATATGTTGGAATAAAAATTCTAAAAAATTAATAAAAGTTCGTTTGGGATTTAATACTAAATCTTCATTTTTTGTTATTTACTGATAAAATTATCAAACAAACTTGTACTAATACCTCCAAATGATAATATTTGATTTTTTATATTATAAAAAAAATTTGCAAACATAGGAGAAGTTATGGATGAAAAACTATTTGAAAAAGGACTTGAGAAAAGAAAGGCTACTCTTGGCAAAGAATACGTAGAAAACAATCTCGCTAAAGCCGATGATTTTACACGACCTTTTCAAGAAGCCATGACAGCGTGGTGTTGGGGATTTGGATGGGGTGATGAAACCATTGATGCCAAAACGCGCTCCATGATGAATTTATCCATGATCGGTGCCCTGGGTAAAATGGATGAATGGGAAATTCATTGCAGAGGGGCGATTACAAACGGTGTAAGCAAAGAGGAAATCAGGGCGATCATACACGTAATTGCAATTTATTGCGGTGTTCCCCAGTCACTAGAATGTTTTCGTGTTGCCAGGAAGGTTTTGGAAAAAGAAAAACTAATATGAAGGCTTTAGTCTACACCGATCACGAAACTCTTTCTTACAGAGATGAGCTGGACGCCAAGGCAAAAGACGGGGAAACATTGGTAAAAGTTTCCGCCGCGGGCATTTGCGGATCGGATATGCATGCCTACCATGGTCATGACGACAGACGACTTCCCCCCTTGATTTTGGGTCACGAAATCAGTGGCATTAACCAGTCTGATAACACCCCTGTTATCATCAATCCTCTTGTAACTTGCAAGGCGTGCAGGGAATGCGATGACGGACGTGAACACCTTTGCTCCAATCGAGGATTGCTTGGAATGACAAAACCAGTAGCACGTGAAGGTGGATTTGCGGAATTAGTTGCAGCGCCTTCAGAGAATATTTTCGCCGTTCCTAATAATTCCAATCTGAATGACCTGTCCTTAACTGAACCAACAGCTGTTGCTTTTCATGCAGTCAAAATCGCTGAACAGATATTTTTTACTAATATTCAAGACAGCAATATCCTTATTATTGGTGGAGGTGCCATTGGATTACTTCTTGCACTTGTTCTCAAGGGAAAAAATGCTGAGAGGATAACAATCATTGATACCAATAAAAAAAGACTGAATGTTTGTAAAAATGCATCGTCATGTTCGGTTGCCCACCCCGATGATGACAGTGTTCAGGATAATAGTTATGATATTGTATTTGATGCAGTAGGTTTTGAAGCTACACGAAAAAAATCAATTCAATGTGTCCGCCAAGGGGGGATCATTGTACATATTGGTTTGAGTCAACCCGCCGGTGAATTTGATTTTCGCAAAGCGACACTTCAGGAGATAACGTTTGTTGGAACCTACTGTTACACAAATGATGATTTTAAGCGCTCACTGGACATGCTGATTGCAAAAGAGCTGGGTGATCTTACCTGGCTGGACTACCGACCACTCAAAGACGGGGCAAATGCTTTTAGGGAAATTCATGATGGCACAACAGCCTCACCAAAAATAATACTACTGCCTTAAATATACATATGACCAATATAAAAAGTGTAAACAAGAAGGCTTATAACACCATAAAACCGTCCTAATTTTTTCATCGCAACCATATAAAATGTAATAAAGATTATCACGCCCGTCATGATATATAAATCAACGCTCGCGATATGAGGAGGAAACTCAAAACGCCCAAAAAATGATGAGACACTCAGCACTCCTAACACATTGTAGATATTTGATCCCAATACGTTACCAAGGGCAAAATCAACTTTTTTTCTTGCCGCTGATAAGACTCCGACCGTCAGTTCCGGAAGGGAAGTTCCAAAAGCGACGAGGGAAACCCCTATAACTGATTCAGGTATCCCGTAAGCTGTAGCAATGTTTACCGCCCCATTAACAAAAAACTTGGAGCCATAAACCAAAAGAATAATGCCAATAACAATAAGTATCACCGATATAAACATGGAGTATTCGCCCTTCTCTTCTACGTCGGAAAAATTCAAAGAGCCTATTTTAACTTGGTATACCATTATTAACGTCAATAGAATAAGACCGAGAACTCCAAAGACAGGATTGAATTGCATCATAAGCAAACTCATCATTATTAATCCAAGAGCAATGACAACATTGATGGAAGCTTGGTTGACTTGGTTTTGTGTAATTTTTCTAATGGGACACAATAAAGCTGTTGCTCCCATGATTAATATTATATTGGCAATATTGCTTCCAATAATATCTCCCGTAGCAATGTCCGGATGACCACTAACCACAGCCCTCACACAATTTGCCAATTCAGGTAAGGAAGTTCCTGCCGCAACTACAACAACACCGATGGCGAATAATGATATTTTAAGTTTTTTTCCTAAACTAACGGAGCCCCTAACAACGGACTCGGCGCCACCCGCCAACATGGCCAAACCGATTATAAGTATTATAAAATCCACGCAGGCTAACTACCATAAATGTACTGGGGTAACCACAGTGCAATCTGCGGAAAAATTACTATAAGAATTAATCCAATTACCTGGAGTACCATGAACTGCATCATGCCAATATAAATATCTTTTAAATCCCATTCAGGGACTACCCCTTTTAAAAAATAGGCCGAGAGCGCCACAGGGGGTGAAAGCCAGGCTGTTTGTAAATTCACCGCAACCAAAATAGCAAACCAAATTAAATTAAATCCTAGTCCTTCAACAAGAGGTAAAATAATTGGAATAATGATTAACACAATAGGAACCCATTCTAATGGCCAGCCTAAAAGAAAAATCATTGCCATAATAATAAAAAGAATAAGATATCTATTGACCTCTAATCCTAATAAAAAATCGGTGATCATCATCGGAGTGCCCAACCTAGAGAAAACAGAGCCAAAAAAATTAGAAGCAGCAACTAAGAGCATAATTAATGCTGTAATTTCTAACGTTTTAATAAGTGATTCTTTTAAAGTGCTTAATGTTAACTTACGGTAAGCCAAAGATAAAATTAAAGCACCAAAAGCTCCGCACCCTGCTGCTTCTGTTGGAGTAGCCAGACCTAAGAGAATGCTTCCAAGAGCTGAAAATACTAGGGCCGCTGGTGGAACAAGCCCCATAAAAAATTCGTAAATAATTACTTTGGTATTTTTTTCACGGTCTTCTTCAGAAATAACTGGGCCAAGAGAAGGATTAAGATAGCATCTGATGGTGGTGTAACCTGCATAAATTAATGCAAGTAAAATACCAGGTATTATTGCAGCTGCAAATAAGTCAGTCACAGGAATTTCCATGATAGGCCCCATTACAACTAACATGATGCTCGGAGGAATGAGTATTCCCAATGTGCCGCCTGCAGCTATCGTTCCAGCAGACAGTCTAACATCATAGCCAGATTTGTTCATTGATTTTGCAGCCATAATGCCAAGGATGGTTACAGACGCCCCTACTATGCCTGTTGCAGCAGCAAATATTATAGACACAAATAGAACGGCATAAAACAAAGAACCGCGCACACGCGATAACATCATTTGTACAGATGAAAATAATCTCTCCATCAGTCCCGCCTGCTCCATCATAATACCCATAAAGACAAAAAGCGGGACAGCGGCTAGGGTTTGTTCGGTCATAACCATGGAGAATTGTAGGGTCATCAGATAAAAAACAAGATGACCAAAACCTAAATAACCAAAAACAAAACCTAAAAAAATTAGGGTAAATGAAATCGGAAAACCAACAAAAATAGAAAACAGCATTACTGCTATTAAAACAATACCTAAAATTTCAGGACTAATAAACTCAGCTATCATTAGCCTGGCCACTTTCCTTTACGCATGGCATAATAACTTTTCAGCAATTCTGAAACGCCCTGAATGAGTAAAAAAACTATTCCGAACCAAAGGCACGATTTTACTGGCCAAAGATACGGCATCCAGGCTGTATCCATCCCTTTCTCTCCTCGTTGAATAGACTCAACAACAAAAATTGTTGTCATATATAAAAAGAAAGTCAGTCCTGGAAAATAAAATAAAATATACAACCAAAAATCAATGAGACCTTGGTTTTTAACTTTAAAATTACGGTATAAAAAATCAGCCCTAATATGTACGCCACGTGATAAGGCATAGGCAGCTCCTAACATAAACATTCCGCCATATAAAAAACGACTCATGTCGTAGGCCCACATGGTTGGTGCTAAGAAAAACTTCCGCGCTATAACTTCGTAAACCATGCACAAAAAAAGCGGGATAATGATCCAGGAAACTATTTTGCCGATAAATAAGCTAAACTTATCTATGTTGGAGATAATTTTATATGTCATGGGTGACATATCATACGGCTTTTTAAAAAAACCAGCTTTACGTTCCGCAATAAGCTCGTCTTTTAAATCAAAATCCTGAATATTGTCCGGCATGAATTTTACAAATCATTTAAAGCGGGCATACGCCCGCTTTATTAAAAATTATACAACAGTCCTACTTAAGTGTAGCAGCGTGCGCCATACCCAATTTTGCATTGGACATTTGCGCGCCGCTCCAAAATGGAACCGCTATGTCAGCAAATTCTGTCATGGAGGTATAAACTTCATTGAAGAACGCATTTTCTTCTGCGTTTTTCAGAAGAGTCGCTTTTGCTGCAGCCATATACTCAGTAAAATAATCTGATGGCGTGTCATGCAAGATTACTCCAGCTTCTTCTGTTAAAAATTTAAGAGCTTTACCGTTTTCGTAAATACGGTAGCTAAGAGATTTTATTAAAGAAGCGTTGGCAGCAACTTCCATTGCCTTTTTTTCATGGTCAGTCATGCTTCTATAGACTTTACCATTTACATAAAGATCGGCGTTTACCACAACTTGATGAAGACCTTGCAAGTAATAATGCTTTAGAACTTTTTGAAACCCAAATACACTGTCAGGTTTAGGGCAGCACCATTCAGCGGCATCGATTGTTCCGGCTTCAAGTGCTGGAAGAATGTCTCCACCACCCATTGCCACGGAAGCAACTCCGATATCTTTGTATGTTTGACCAGGAATTCCCGGGGGAGTTCTGAAACGATATTTTCTGAAATCCGCCATACTGTTGATCGGTTCTTTGAACCAACCAAGTGCTTCTGGACCAACTGGTTGCAACATGAAACCTTTAATGTCCCTGTTCATTTCGCCCCATAAGCGGTCATACAATTCTTTACCGCCACCGTACATAAACCAAGATATGAAAGCTATATTGTCAATTCCAACACCACCGCCCGCTACCGGAGATCCGAATAGCATTGCTGCAGGATGTTCACCTGACCAATAGTGAGTCCAGGCGAATCCACAGTCAATCAAGCCCTTGTCAACGGCATCAAGTGTTTCTTTTACGCCTACAACTGTACCTGCTGGCAAAATTTCAAACTCTAAAGACCCACCTGTTAGATCTGTTACAGTTTGACCAAAATCTTTAAGCATTACCACTTCATCCGCTTTTGCGCTTATAACTGTCTGGCACTTCAAAGTTTTTGCATTTGAAGTTGTAGTCATAAAGCTTGAAACGAGAAGTGTGCCTAATACTAATGTAAGTAATTTACGCATTTTTCCTCCTAATAAATTAATTATACTCATCTCATATATGCGTAGACGGTAAATAATACTGTTATTTTATGAAAATTCTTAATAAGTAGTAAGTCAATTTTTTATTTCATTATGGGTTATTAGTACGATAATAACGTTTTTATAAAAGTATGAGTGCATTTGACTATGTTATTATCGGTGCAGGATCAGCTGGTTGTGTTCTCGCCAATAGATTGACTGCAAATCCTAAAATCAGTGTTTTGTTAATTGAAGCCGGCGGAAAGGACACAAATCCCTGGATTCATATTCCGGGTGGTTATTTTAAAACAATGCACAATCCTAAAACAGATTGGTGTTTTAAAATTCAAAGTGATCCAGGACTTGATGGAAGAAAGATGAATTATCCTCGGGGTAAAACTCTTGGGGGAAGTTCATCTATTAATGGCCTTCTTTACATTCGGGGGCAATCACAAGACTATAACTATTGGCGTCAGCTTGGCAATGTAGGATGGTCATGGGAGGATGTATTACCCTATTTTAAAAAATCAGAAGACAATCAAAGGGGAGAAAGTGAATTCCATGGTAAAGGTGGGCCATTGTCCGTTGAGGACATGCGCGTTAAAATGAAGGTGCTTGATACTTTCATTGACGCAGCGGAAGAATTTGGCTTTCCACGCAAATCGGATTTTAATACAGGTGCAAATGAGGGAATAGGGTATTTTCAAGTGACGCAGCGCAATGGTTGGCGTTGCAGCACGGCCGTTGGATACTTAAACCCAATAAAAAATAGAAATAACTTAAAAATAATTACAAAGAGTCACGTTAAAAATATTGAATTTAATAATAATAAGGCTGTTGCCGTCAACTACTGGCAAAACAATCAATTGATAAAAGTAAAAGCCAATACAGAAATAATTTTATCCGCTGGTTCGATTGGATCACCCCATATTTTACAGGCCTCTGGTATCGGTCCTGGGGAATTGTTACAAAAAAACAATATAGATGTCATCAAGGATCATCCTGCTCTTGGAAAAAATTTACAGGATCACTTGATGTTGCGGCCAGTTTACAAGATTAAAAATCTAAAAACCCTTAATGAAATCTACCATAATTTATTTAAAAAAATGATTACGGGAATAAATTACTTTGTTTTTAGACAAGGTCCCTTAACTATGGGTGCAAGCTATTTATGTGGATTTATTAAAAGTGATGAACATCTGGAAACACCTAATCTACAATATCATGTTGCACCCATGAGTACTGATCTTCTTGCTAAAGCTACCCTCCATAAATTTCCTGCCTTCACTCCAACGATATGCAACGTGAAACCAACAAGTAGAGGAAGTATAGAGCTTGTCGGAAACGATACACGGATCGATCCCAAAATACGCATGAATTACTTATCAACCCCGGAGGACAGAGATGTAGCAGGAAAGGCGATTAAAATCACGCGTAAGATTGTAATGGAATCAAAAGCCTTCAAGCCTTATGAACCTTTTGAGTTTCGACCTGGTATTGACATAACCGACAACGAACAATTGGCAACAGAAGCAGGCAAGTTCGCAAATACCGTTTTTCATGCCGTAGGCACATGCAGGATGGGGAATGAAAGCGAAGCGGTTGTGAGTGACCGGCTGTCAGTACATGGACTTGAGGGCCTTCGAATTGTTGATGCGTCAGTCATGCCTTCTATTACATCCGGCAACACTAACGCGCCAACAATTATGATAGCTGAAAAAGGAGCAGATATGATTTTAGCCGATCAGAAAAATTAATTTTTCATATCGGAATGATTGATTCCAGCAACAGAAACTGGTTTTTTCATTGCATCTCGTCTGAAGGGTTCTCCTAATTCCTGATTCAATATAACTTCAATAAATGTTGTGATTCCTTTTTGTTGTTCTTCGCAAGAGATTTTAATGGCTTCCGTTAATTCTGTTGGCGTTTTTATTTGAACTCCTTTTGAACCGCATGCTTCAGCGATCTTTGCATAACTAAGTTCAGGGTCTAATTCTGTTCCAACAAAATTATTATCATACCATAAAATTGAATTTCTTTTCTCTGCCCCCCATTGATAATTGCGAAATATAACCATAGTAATATTTGGCCATTCTTTTCGATTGCATGATGTCATTTCACTCATACTAATCCCAAATGCTCCATCTCCCGCAAAACCAACAACAGGTGTCTCAGGACAACCAATTTTTGCTCCCAAAATAGATGGAAAACCATATCCACATGGACCAAATAAACCTGGTGCTAGATATTTTCTGCCTTTTTCAAAAGTAGGATATGTATTTCCAATAGCACAATTATTACCAATATCACTTGAAATTATTACATCTCTAGGAAGTCCAGCTTGAATTGCTCTCCATGCAATACGAGGAGACATTCTTTCAGGGTCTCTTTCTCTTGAATCTTTATTCCACGTAGTACCAGGATCATCTTCTTCATGATCTAAACCTGTAAGTGTTTGTAACCAAGAAGATTTCAATTGATGAATCAAAGCTTTTCTATCTTCACGTCCTATATTCCCAGCATTCGAAGATAATTGTTCTAAAATTTGTTGCGCCACTAACTTAGCATCTCCACAAATTCCAACTGTTACTTTTTTTGCGAGACCAATACGATCTGAATTAATATCAACTTGAATAATACTTGCCTGTTTTGGCCAATAATCAATTCCATAACCTGGAAGTGTAGAAAAAGGATTGAGTCTTGTTCCTAATGCTAAAACTACATCTGCTTTAGAAATAACTTCCATTCCAGCTTTTGATCCATTATATCCAAGTGGCCCTACCGCTAAAGGATGACTTCCCGGAAAACTATCATTATGTTGATAACCACAGGCCACAGGAGCATCAAGTTTTTCTGCAAGTGCTCTACAATCATCAATTGCATCTGCAAGAACTACTCCTGCCCCAGATAAAATAACTGGAAATTTTGAGTTAGATAAAAGTTTGGCTGCTTCTTTTATGGCTTGGGTTCCTCCAGATGGTCTTTCCATTCTAATTATTGTAGGTAGTTCAATGTCAATTACTTGTGTCCAATAATCTCGCGGTACATTTATTTGAGCTGGTGCTGAACCTCTAATTGCTTTTTCAATAACCCGATTAAGTACCTCTCCCATTCTTGATGGATCACGAACTTCTTCTTGATAACAAACCATATCTTTAAATAGATTCATTTGCTCAACTTCTTGAAAACCTCCTTGACCAATAGTTTTATTTGCTGCCTGAGGTGTGACCAATAACATGGGTGTATGATTCCAATAAGCTGTTTTAATTGGTGTAACAAAACCTGTTATACCAGGTCCATTTTGAGCAATGCACATAGCTATTTTTCCAGTTGAACGTGTATAGCCATCAGCAATTAGTCCACCGTTTGACTCATGTGCTACGTCCCAAAAAGTAATCCCAGCTTTAGGAAATAAGTCTGAAATTGGCATAAATGCTGATCCAATAATGCCAAAAGCATGTTCAATTCCATGCATTTGAAGAACTTTTACAAACGCTTCTTCTGTAGTCATTTTTGCCATCGATGTACTGCCTCCGAGTTATATATAAAGATATGTATTATTAATTGGTTATATAAAGTTTAATCTGTTTAAATCCAATTTTGAATTATAATATAATATGGAGATAATCCACTGATAAATTATGGTAAAACCAAATAAACCTAGGACCTCATTTCTAATTGAAGGTAATTTTTCCCAACAAAAAGTAGATTTAAACTTAAAAGGAGAAGAAATTATAAAATTTATCGCCAAAACACTACCTCAGAAACCCGGGGTATATCAAATGGAAAATGAAAAAGGTGATATATTATATATTGGCAAAGCAAAAAATCTTGCCAAACGGGTTATAAATTATACTTCATCAAATAATCTAACCAGACGTTTACAACGAATGGTGAGCATGACAAAGCAAATGAATTTTTTTGTAACTAACACTGAAATTGAAGCATTACTTTTGGAATGTAATTTGATTAAACGACATAAGCCTCGTTTTAATATAATTTTACGAGATGATAAGTCTTTTCCTTACATCCTTATTAACAAAGAATATGAATTTCCTAGAATTGTAAAATATCGCGGAGCAAAAAAAATTAAAGGTAATTATTTTGGTCCTTTTGTTTCTCCTTCAGTAGCAGACTATACATTACTTTCCCTTCAAAAAGCTTTTTTATTAAGAAGCTGCTCTGAAGGAACTTTTAATAATCGTTCACGACCATGCCTCTTATATGATATCAAGAGATGTAGTGCACCCTGCGTAGGATATATATCAAAAGAAAAGTATAATGAGAGCATTCAAGATGCTAAAAAATTTTTAGGCGGCAATACAAAAAAAATAAAAAACAAATTACAAAAAATGATGGATAAAGCTAGTTTAACGCAAATGTACGAAGAAGCAGGTCGCTTAAGAGACCGTATAAAATCGATAAATCAAATACAAAAATATCAATCTGTTTATATTAAAGATATGAGAAACATTGATATTTTTGCAATCAAAATTATAGAAGGAAAAAGTTGTATCCACGGTAAGTTTTATCGGAACGGAAGCAATTATGGAAACAGATCATTTTTCCCTGTTCATGATAATAATGCACAGGAAAATGAAATCTTAGAATCTTTTCTATATCAATTTTACGCTGATAAAGAAGCTCCTCCAAAAATACTAATAAATCAAGATCCAAAATTTTTTAAAGAAGTAGAAAAAATTTTAAATAAAAAAAATAAAACAAAAACTATACTACAACAACCGCACACAGGAGAAAAATATCTGCATATCAAATTAGCAGAAAAAAATGCTAGAGAAAATATAAAATTAAAAAAAGCAAGTTTAGCCAGTCATCAACAAGCAATAATTAAACTTAAAGAATTACTTCAATTAGATTATATACCCAAACGTATTGAAGTTTACGATAACAGTCACACCTTTGGGAATGAATCAGTTGGCGTTATGATTGTTGTGGATCATGAAGGTCTAAGTCCAAAAAATTATAGAAAATACAATATTCGTTATAATGAAAAAACTTCCACACCATCTCATGTAGATGATTATTATATGATGAAAGAAGTTTTAAACAGACGGTTAAAAAAAATAAATAGGGAAAATAATATGGTTTCCCCGAATGTGATAATCGTTGACGGAGGTAGAGGCCAATACAATATAGTTGAAAATATTTTACAGGAAAACAATTTAAGTTCTATTTCCCTTATAAGTGTATCTAAGGGAAAGAAAAGGAAAGCAGGTAGAGAAATAATTCACCTAAGTGATAGAAATATAACTTTGAAACCAAACGATGAGTTGTTGTTTTTTATTCAGCGTATTCGCGACGAAGCACACAGATTTGCAATAACGGCTCATCGTTCTAGAAGAGCCAAAAAATCGATTCAATCTATTTTTTCTGAATTACCAGGCATTGGTCCAAAAAGAAAAAAATTATTGATTAAGCATTTTGGTTCAGTTGAAAATGTTAAAAAAGCCTCCAGAAAAGACTTAAAATCTATAAAAAATATCCCATCAATATTAGCTAATCAATTATATGATTTTTTTCATGGCGATTAAATTAAAGTTGGTCTAAAAAATAATAAGATGAAAAATAATCTATCAAATATATTAACTTTGTTGCGTATTTTAGTTATTCCAATAATCGTAGCATTTATTTATTTAAAAGGTCCATTTTATGGGTGGTTGGCATTTATTTTGTTTTGTCTGGCTAGCATCACAGATTATTTTGATGGTTATTTTGCAAGAATGCGTAACGAGGTTTCTAACCTTGGAACGTTTCTCGACCCGATAGCAGATAAACTCTTAGTCGCCGCTGTAATTTTAATTTTAACTTCTAAAGAAGTTATAGCCGATTGGGAAACAATACCTGCTCTTATAATTTTATTACGTGAAATAGTGGTATCTGGTCTCCGTGAATATTTAGCGGGTATTAAAGTAAGTGTTCCAGTTACAAAAATAGCTAAATTAAAAACATCATTACAATTAATTGCTCTTGCTATACTAATTTTGAGTGAAAGTGGGATTTCCTTTATTCCAATTTTATTTATTGGAAAAATTGCACTTTGGAGTGCAGCCATTCTAACCTTGTATACAGGTTATGATTACCTAAAATCAGGAATAAAACACTTTTAAATGATTATTAAATATTTTGCTTGGTTAAAAAATATCACAAAGATTGAGGAAGAAGAAATTATTGATCAATCAATTGTTGATGTAAAGACTTTAAAAAAATATCTTTGCAATAAATACCCGAAACTTGATTCCTACATAAATCATGATAACATTATTCGTGTAGCTATTAATTTTGAATATACTGTTGATAATGACGTAATTGAACCTCATGATGAAGTCGCTTTATTTCCACCTGTAAGCGGAGGTTAATGATTAAGATTCAAAAAAATGATTTCAATATCGAAGAAGAAATTAATGATATTAAATATCGCTATTCTGATGTTGGAGCTGTGTCAACATTTGTTGGTTTCGTCCGTGATACAAATGATAAGAAAAAAGTAAAATCTATTGATTTAGAGGTATATGAAGAAATGGCTTACAAATCTCTTCGATCTATATGTGAGCAAGCCCATAAAAATTGGGATCTTTTGGACATACTGGTTATTCATCGGTTTGGAACTCTGTATGTAAATGACAAAATAGTTTTAGCTGCTACATTTTCTAAACATCGTCATGCTAGCTTTGAATCCTGCAATTACATTATTGACTTTTTAAAAAAAGAAGCGCCTTTTTGGAAAAAAGAATATTACAACAATAATTTTAGTTGGTTACAAAACACTACAAAGAAGAATTAACTAGGTTTGTAAAATCATTCATTAATTGAAAAGTTGAGGTGTTCCCACCTATTGAAAAATTAATATTATCTATAGACTTAATAGGTGTAATCTCAGCCGCAGTTCCTGTCAAAAACGCTTCTTGATAATTTTTTATTTGCTCAGGCAAAATATATTTTTCGACTACTTTAAAACCTTTATCTTTGGACATTTTAATAACAGATTGCCTTGTAATTCCGTTCAAAAAACAATCTGGTATTGGGGTATGAATTTCCTTATCTCTAAGAAAAAAAATATTTGCTCCTGTGCCCTCTGCTACATAATTTCTATGATCAAGCATCAACGCATCATGATAACCTCTTTTTTCCGCAAATTCTTTAGACATTGTACAAATGACATAAACTCCGGAAGCTTTCGCCTCAAATGGAGAGCTATCGGGAGATGGTCTTCTCCAGGGAGATGTAATTAATTTGAGACCTGCAAGTCGATCTTCCATCTTAAAATAAGTCATCCAATCATCCCAAGCAGCAATAGATACATTGATATCTGCATTTGAAGTAGACAGGCCCATTTGTTCGCTTCCACGCCATACTACAGGTCGTAAATAACAATTTTTCAGATTCATTTTTAATAACAACTGATTTTTAGCTAAATTTATTTCTTCTTTACTAAAAGGTATTTCCATTCCTATTATTTCTGCTGATTTGAATAATCGATCAGTATGTTCTTGAGATTTAAAAATAACACCATCATATGCTCTTTCACCTTCAAAAACAGCACTTCCGTAATGTAAGCCTTGTGTGATTACATGAGTTTGTGCTTCTTTCCAAGGTATAAAATCACCATTTAACCAGATAAAGCCGTCACGATTACTAAATGATTTAGACATAAATTAAAAAGAAATTTTCATAAGATTTTAAATGACAATTTCCTACCAGTGATGCATAATTAAGTCAATATGACTGACCTAAATAAATTGTTAACACCTCTTTTTTTAAGTGATACTGAAATAAGAAAAATCATAGAATTGATGTTTTTTTCATATCGTGATTTTACATCTGGTCCTGATGCAATTCTAGAAAAGATTAATTTTGGGAGAGCTCATCATCGAGTAATATATTTTGTTGATAAAAAAAAACAAATAACTATCAAGGATCTTTTATCTATACTACAAATTACCAAACAAAGTTTATCAAGAGTTCTTAATCAATTAATTAATGAAAAATATATTCTAGCTTCAACTGGTGAGGATAAACGTACAAAAAAATTATCTTTAACAAAAAAAGGAGAGGAACTTGAAAATAAGCTATCTACCTTACAAATTTATAAAATTAGAAATATAATTAAAAATGCTAATGAAATAGACATAAATGGTTTTAAAAAAATTTTATATGAGATGATTGAAGAAAAAAATAAAATAAAATTTGATAAATTAAATAATTAAATATTTTATGTCGAAAAGCATTTTAATTGTAGATGATGATAAAAGATTAAGAGAATTACTAGAACATTACTTATCGGAAAAAAAATATAAAATATATTTGAGTGATGATTTTAGTTCAGCTAAAGAAATTTTAAAATATTTTATATTTGATCTAATTATTGTCGATAGAATGATGCCTTCTGGAGATGGAATAGATTTAATTAAAGTTATTAAAGGACAAAATAATACTCCAGTTATACTTTTAACAGCTATGGGTGAAAGCGAAAATAGAATTCAGGGATTAAAATTAGGGGCGGATGATTATCTTTCCAAACCATTTGAACCAGAAGAATTATATTTACGTATACAAAAATTATTAAGTTTGTTTGAAAATGAAGATGACAAATTCAAATCAATTGTTTTTGGTGACTACGTATTTAATACAAAAACTCTTCAATTAAAGAAAAACTTAATAATAGTTTATTTAACAGAAGGAGAAAATAGACTTTTATTAAAGCTAATAGACAAAAGAAACGACATTGTTTTAAGAGAAGAATTAGCAGATAGTGACTTAGATGAAGGTGAATTAAGAAAAGTTGATGTTCAAGTAAATAGGCTACGTCAAAAAATTGAAAAAAACCCAAAGCAACCTTATTTTATCAAAACAATTAGAGGAAAAGGATACAAGTTAATTTGTAATGAAATATGATTTATAAAAAACTAATCCCTTCATCTCTTTTAGGCAGATCTTTAATTATTGTATTTATTCCAATTATAGTTTTAGTAATACTTACAACCTTAGTTTTTTATCAAACATCTTGGAATATTATTTCAAAACGTCTCTCTCAATCTGTAGTTGCTGATATTAATGTCATTGTAAAACTCATTGATCAAAATCTTAAATTTGAAGCAATCAATATAGCTAAAGAAGATTTCAAAATGATAGTTAATTACAAAAAAGATACAGATCTTAATCCTTTATCTTTTCGTCCTCAAAGAGGAATTTTATCTAAACGATTAAGACAAGCTCTTGAGCAGTTAGATAAGCCTTTTTTTTACGATTTGAGTAATCTTGATAAAGGGGCGACAATTGCCATTCAACTTAATAACGATTTACTTATTATTAACGTCGACAAAGACCGTATTTACAGTGAATTAGCTTTTGTATTTCTTTTATGGATGATTTTTGCTTCTTTAATATTATTACTGCTTTCGTATTTATTTATGAAAGGGCAAATTCGACCTCTAAAAAGATTAGCTATTATTGCTGAAACTTTTGGTAGAGGACTTGATGCCCCTGAATTAAAAGGATCTGGATCACTTGAAATTAGACAAACTACAAATGCTTTTAATCAGATGAGGACAAGAATAAAAAGATTTCTAAAACAAAGAACAGATATGTTGGCAGGTGTAAGTCATGATTTGCGAACACCTCTAACCAGAATGAAGTTACAACTATCTCTTATGAAAGATGATGATGCAAAAAAAGAATTAGAATATGATATTAAAGAAATGACAGCAATGCTGGATAGTTATGTAAGTTTTGTAAGAGGAGAAGCCCCTGAGCCTATAGAAAACATTCAAATGAATGAATTGATCAATGAAATTTGTAATAGCATAGAGTCTGATCACCATGAGGTCACAAGATCATTAAAAAATATTGTTGATACATCAGGAAGACCTCTTCAAATCAAACGAGCAATACAAAATATATTTGATAATGCAAAAAGATATGCTTCCAAAATACACGTTGAAATTTCTACTAATGAAGAAGAATGTTTCATTGCTATATCGGATAATGGTTCGGGTATACCAGCAAAAAACTATGAAGATGTTTTTAAACCTTTTTTCACATTAGATCCTTCAAGAAATAAACTTAAAGGTGAAAGTGGTTTAGGTATGACCATTGCAAGAGATATTATTCGATCACATGGTGGAGATATAAAACTATATGAATCATCAATAGGAGGTTTAAAAACAGTTATTAATCTACCTTTATAAATCTAAAATAGTTTACCACCATTTTTTACTACCAAGTCTGGTGACACTAAAATAGGATTATTATTATCATCAGGAAATCCTAAAACCAAAACTTCAGAGGTTAAATTACCAATTTGTTTTGGAAAAAAATTGACAATAGCAGCAACTTGTTTGTTTAAAAGGTTATTAACTTTGTAATACTTTTGTAACTGAGCTGAACTTTTTTTAACACCAATAATTTTCCCAAAGTCAATTGATAAAACAATAGAAGGTTTTTTCAGAGTATTGTTTTCTTCGGCACCAATGATAGTGCCCACTCGAATATCAACTTTTAGAAAATCACTATACGAAATTGTAGGCATCTATTTATTAACAAAATAAAGCACCTGTCCTGCTTGATCAAGATATTTATCTAATCCTGTCATTGTTTTTTCCAAAGATTTACTATCATCTTTTATCCAAATTAAAAAAGTTAAAAAGTAGATAATTAATATTCCTTTTATTTTAATGTTGCCAATTAACCCCTTAACTTTAATGTTAGCGAGATTAGCAATCAATATCATACTCTCAACAAAAGACGGTAATAAGTACACTAAATTGCGGGGGTTTGCTTTAAATGAATTAAATACAGATATAATTGCTTTTCGATATTTTTGTAAGATATCGAATCGCATCATTATAATTTCAAAAATCATATCTTTGCAATTTGACTTTTCAACAATTTTTGCATTTAAAGATAAGATAAAATCAAAATATTGATTAAGATTTTTGAGTAAATGATTTTTGTTATTTATACTAATGTTAAATTTCTTAATATTAGATTTTTGTTTAATTTCCTTAAAGGAAATGGCATTCCATGATTTTTTATTCAATATTTTTAAAGTAACTTCGGCAATTTTTATATGATCTTTATTCATATGACTAATCTATTTACCTAATTCTTCTGCACGTACCAGAGCGGCTTTCACAGCTTTTTTTATTATTTTATAAAAAAGATTGTTTTTTTTAAATTCTTTTAGTGCAGCTTCGGTCGTGCCTCCTTCAATTGCTATGTCCTTAACAAGTTCTTCCGCACTTTTCTGCCCAGATAATAACAAAAGTATTGATCCTAAGGCAGTTTGATGAATGATTTTTTTTGTATTTTTTGAACTTAAGCCAAACTTTATAGCTGCCTTTTCAAAAGCATCAATAAATAAGAAAATGTAACCTGGTCCACTTCCAGAAATTGCAGTAACTTTATTTATTTCATTTTCATTTTTTAACCAAAGTGTCTTTCCTACTTTTAAAAAAAAAGAGTTTATTTTATCTCTATTTTTTTTTGTTACGAATTTATTATGAGCCATACAAGACATACCTTCATTAATTATGGAAGGCATATTCGGCATAACACGAATAAATTGTATATTTTTTGGTAAATATTTAGCAAAAAAATTAATTTTTTTACCAGCGACTACACTTACAAATACTGCTGTTCTTTTAAATTTGTATGAAGAAAAATTTTTTAGTACCTCATCTGTTATTTGAGGTTTAATCGCAAAAATAATAACATCAAATTGTGAAGTTGTTTTTATTTTGCTGATTGATTTAAAAGCTTTAACTTTGTATTTAAATTTTTTGTTAATTTTAGTATACTGTATTGGATCTACAACTGTGAATTGATTATTTGTTTTATAATTCCAAGCTGTAAGCAAAGCCGTCCCCATATGGCCACTTCCAATTAATAGAATTTTATTCATAATTTATGGATAAAATATTACTCAAAAAAGTAAAGTTTTTAGGCCCTTCCTAAAACATCAAATGTACATAGTTTAAGGGCTTCAGTAGGTTTACTGTCATCAAACAATACGAGCTGAAAAGCTGGATAATATTTTTCACATTCATAGATTGCAACATCAACTAAGTCTTCCAACTGATTTTGAAGTATTTCATTTTCCGGAGTTGATAGCACTGTATGGCGATAAGCCGGGATACCATTTTTTGATGTAATATCAAAATGCCCTATCCAAAGCTTTTCATTAATGAGAGCTAGCAAATCATGTGCGGATTGAAATTTTGATTGAGGAAATTTCAGGTCAAATGTTACAGTAAAACTAATAGCGCTAATTTGTTCAGACCAAGTAAAATAAAGTCGATATTGACACCAGTGGGAAGCTATTTCTGCTACTAACTCATGATCATGTGCCCTACTAAATGTCCACTTCTTAGCATGAATAACTTCTTCCACTACATCAATTGGGTTTAAAGAAAAATTTTCTGAGTCCATACTTTATCTAGTATTGGTAATAAATATATATACAAGATATAGCTTTACAAAATTTTATCGTTGTTTCGCAAGAATATTAGAGAAGTATTATAAAAATATGTGAATAAACCTTACTTTTTAAGCTTATTTTTTGAAATTGAATTTTTTTTTGTAGTTGTTTTTTTCTTTAATGTTTTTTTTGTTTTTTTATGATTCTCATTTTCTATAATTAATTTTTGAACTAGTTTTTTCAATATCTCAAATTCATCTCTTTTTACAAGTTTCATTTTGTTAATCACTCTATCAACTCGCAAACTAACAAGTGTTTCAACTTCTTTTTTTATACCAGAAAAAGTGCTCATTGCGTCAACTGCCATTTTAGATAAATCAGCTAAGATTTTTGTTTTATTAACCATATTACTAATAATAGTTTATTTAAATATAATGATTTTAATACATCCTTCAATAGATCCTGTCATCGTTTCTTTTGGATTTCTGGAAATTCGATGGTATGGATTGGCTTATGTAATTAGTTTCTTAGTTGGTTTATATTTAATTAAATATTTTAACCAACTACATTATTCTTCTATCTTAAAAAATAAACAAATTGATGATTTTTTTATATGGGCAATACTGGGGGTAATTTTAGGCGGTCGTATTGGATATGTTTTATTCTATCAAATTGAAATATTTATTCATAACCCTCTTTATATATTTTTTATTTGGAAAGGTGGAATGTCTTTTCATGGGGGGCTCTTTGGAATTATTATTACAATATTTTTATTTACGAAAAAAAATAATATTAATTTTTTTCAACTCTCTGATCTTATATCGCTCGTAGCTCCAGTAGGATTATTTTTTGGACGACTTGCCAATTTTATAAATATTGAATTGTATGGTAGAGTTACTAACTTTCCTTTTGCTATAATATATCCATCTGTTGATATGCTGCCGCGACATCCTTCGCAACTATATGAAGCTTTGTTTGAAGGAATTATTTTATTTATAATATTATTATTTATTTTTATGAAAATTTTTTCTCAAAATAAGTATGGCAATATTACAGCATTTTTTTTATTTTTTTATGGAATATTTAGATTTGTAATTGAATTTCTTCGCGAACCTGATTCTCATATAGGACTATTTTTTGATATATTTACAATGGGACAAATATTAAGCATTCCTGTTATATTCACTGGAATAGTAATTTACATAAAAAACAATATCCAAAATGATTAAAAAAAAAATTAGTGAAACAATTCTTTCTAGAAAAAAAGCAATTACTATGGAAGAATACATTAATATTTGTCTTTACGATAAAGATGGATATTACATAAAACTAAACCCCATAGGTAAATCTGGTGATTTTATAACTGCACCTGAGATTTCACAATTGTTTGGGGAAGTTATAGGATTGTTTATATTTTCACTGTGGCAAAATAATTTTTATAAACAATTCAATTTAATTGAACTAGGTCCAGGAAAAGGTACTTTGTTAATTGATATCCTAAATATTACTAAAAATTTATCTAATTTTCACGGCTTTCTTAACATTATACTTTTAGAAAAAAACAAATATTTAATAAGCGAACAAAAAAAAAATTTATATAAAAATGGGTTTAATAATCTTAAAATTAAATGGTTAAATAAGATTAATTTTTTCTCTAAGCTACCAAATATTATTTATGCAAATGAATTTTTTGATTGCTTGCCTATAAGACAATTTCAGAAAAAATCGCATATATGGTATGAAAAAATGATAAATTTCCATAAATATGAGGAGAGATTTTTTTTTGAGCATAAAGAAGTAAAAAACACGGAAATTCTGCTACAATTAAATCAACATAAAAAAGACAATATTGTTGAAATATCGACTCAAAGAGAAGAATATTTCCATCATATGTGCAAAAGCATAATTAATTTAAAAGGTGCTATTATAATAGTTGATTATGGTTATTTAGATAAACCTAATAATTTTACTCTTCAATCAGTTTATAATCATCGACCATCAAATGTTTTAGAAAATTTGGGTATGCAAGACATTACATCATTGATTGATTTTAAAAAACTAATTTACATTGCTAAACAACATAAATTACATATTCATACCTTTTGTACTCAAAGAGAATTTTTATTAAAATATGGAATTAAAGAAAGAAAAAATATAATTTTAAAGAAATGCTCTGCTATACAAAAAAAAATAATAGAGAAAGGGTTAAATAGATTGATTAATGATGATATGGGTTCATTTTTTAAAGTATTAGTTGTCTGCACAAAATAAAATGAAGAAAATTTTTTTTTCAACAAACTTCATTAGAGGCTTAAAAATTAACTGTGGATTTTTTACAAAAAAAACTGCACACTACAATAATAATTATAATTCTCTTAACTGTAATGAAAACTTTAGTGATGATAGATCTCATGTTAAACTTAGTATTGAAATAGCTAAGAAAAAATTAGGTTTAGAAAATCACTATTTAAAATTAATTAATCAAACTCATTCAAAAAAAGTTACAATAATTAATAGAGATAACTTGCAATATAAATTAGAGGCGGATGGTTCTATTACTCAAGATAGAAAAATTGCCCTAGTAGTTTTAACCGCAGATTGCGCTCCTATTTTTATTTTTGACACAGATGTTTCCTTTGTGTGCTGTCTACATGCTGGTTGGAAAGGTTGTCTTTCAAACATAATTGAATCATCTCTAGATCATATTCTGAAAATTCAACCGGATAGAAATAAAATTTGTGTTGTTATTGGTCCGTGTCTCGATAAAAATAATTTTGAAGTAAATATAGATTTTAAGAATCAGTTTATTGATGTTAACAAAAATTATAAAAATTTTTTTATTATCCACTCAAAAAAAAACAAAAATCTTTTTGACATGCGGGGCTTAATTAATTTTCAATTTCAAGAAAATCATATCAAAAATATAGAAAATATAGATTTAGATACTTATGAGAATGAAGACTTATTTTTTAGCCATAGACGTTCAACCCATTATAACTCCTTACCAGCAAGAAGAATGGTGAATATTATCGGATTTCTTTAAGGCCTTTATCAATTATTTTTAAACTTGATCTATCAGATTTCTTGTATATTTACTGTTTAATAATAGATGAAAATTCTTTCATGCAATAGCAATAAAGAGCTTGCAGATGCAATTACAGCATATATTGGCGTGAGTTTAGCGGATGTATCTATGCGTAAGTTTGCAGATGATGAAATCTTTGTTGAAATAAATGAAAATATTCGAGGAGAAGATGTTTTTATAATACAGTCTACCTCTTATCCAGCTAATGATCATTTAATGGAACTTTTGATTGCAATCGATGCAGTTAAACGTGGTTCAGCAAAACGTATTACTGCTGTAATTCCATATTATGGTTATGCAAGACAAGATAGAAAGACGGGTCCGAGAACACCTATTACCGCAAAGCTAGTAGCTAATTTAATTACTTCTGCGGGTGCCGATAGAGTCTTAACAATGGATTTACATGCAGGACAAATTCAAGGTTTTTTTGATATTCCTTTGGATAATATTTTTTCAGCACCGCCTATTATTAAAGATATGAAACAAAAATTTGCCGGTATTAATGATCTAGTTATTTCTTCACCTGATGTTGGCGGTGTCGTAAGGGCTAGAGCATTCGCAAAAAGACTTAATGCGGGTTTAGCCATAGCTGATAAAAGAAGAGAGCAAGCTGGTGAGTCAGAGGTTATGAATATTATTGGAGATGTTAATAATAAAACTTGTATCTTACTTGATGATATTGTTGACTCAGCAGGTACGCTTTGTAATGCTGCTAAAGCACTTAAGGAAAGTGGTGCTAAAGAAATTTATTCGTATATTGCTCATGGAGTTCTATCAGGTAAAGCTCTTGAGAAAATTGCGAATTCATCTATTAAAGAATTAGTTATAACAGACAGTATTCAAGCATCAAAAACTGTAAAAAATACAAAAAATATTAGACTTATTAGCATTGCTCCTTTAATGGGTGAGGCGATTAAACGGATTCATAGCGACTCATCTGTTTCAGCTCTGTTTGATTAATAGAAAATTATTATGGATAATTATAAAGCAGTTACTAGAACAAAGGATACTGGTTCTACAAAGTCATTATTGAAGAAGGGAATGATTCCAGGCATGATTTATGGAAAAGGAACCGATCCGACACAGGTTGCTTTTGAAGATAAAGCAATTCATAAGTTGATGCATTCTGAAGGATTTTATTCAAAAATTATCGATCTTGATATTGATGGAAAAATTGAAAAAGTTTTACCGAAACAACTGCAATATCATCCTGTTACCGATAAATTAATTCACTTTGATTTCATGCGTGTTCAGGAAAATACAATAGTAACTGTTGAGGTACCTGTTGTTTTTTTGAATCAAGAAATATGCCCTGGTTTAAAACAAGGTGGTGTATTAAACTTAGTTAGGCGTTTTATTGAATTATCTTGTAAAGCTAATGATATTCCAGAAAAATTAGAATTTGATTTAATTGAAAGTGAAATTGGTGATTCAATTAAAATTAGCAGTATTGAACTCCCAGATAGTGTAAAATTAACAATCACCGATAGAGATTTCGTTGTTGCAACACTTTCTCCTCCAACAATTGAAGTTGAAGAAGAAAAACCTGAAGAAGAAGTGGAAGGAGACGAAGAAGGAGCTACAGAGACTGAAGGTGATGAAGGAGAAGTTAAAGAAGAAAAGTCGGAAGATAAAGATAAAAAAGAAGAACCAGTGGAAGATAAGTCTAAATAAAGAGACAATACTCGATTCAAATATTATAATTACACTATGTGGTTTATTTGCGGATTAGGTAATCCAGGAAGAAAATATCAAAATACTCGTCATAACATTGGCTTTGACCTTTTGGATTCAATTATCAAAAAATATAATCTTGAATTAAAGAAAAAAGACAAATCAAAAGAAATATTTAAAGGTAGAATAGCTAGTAATAATTGCATTCTTTGCAAACCTTTAACCTATATGAACTTATCAGGATCTTTAATTGGAAACATTGTTAATTTTTATAAGATACCAAGATCAAAGATTCTTATAATTCATGATGACCTTGATTTATCTTTAGGGAAAGTTAAAATTAAAATTGGAGGGGGCAACGGAGGACACAATGGCCTTGCTAGTATTGATAAAACTATTGGAATAAATTATAAACGATTACGTATCGGCATAAGTCATCCAGGTTCGAAAGAATTTGTAACTTCTTATGTTTTAGAAAAATTTAGTAAAGATGATAGAAAAATCATCAATAAAACAATTGAATTACTGACCCGATCATTTTCATTAATTTTTGAAGATGATAGATTATTGTTAACTAAATTAGCGTCCGAAATTAAGAAAAATTAAGGATGGGTTTTAAATTAGGTATAATAGGATTGCCTAATGTAGGTAAATCAACACTTTTTAATGCTCTGACAGAATCGAATAAGGCTGAGGCATCAAATTATCCATTTGCTACAATTGAGCCTAATGTTGGAAGAGTGCCAGTACCCGATGAAAGATTAAATGTATTATCAAATATTGTAAAAAGTAAAAAAACTATTCCAACTTATATTGATTTTATTGATATTGCTGGATTAGTTAAAGGTGCATCAAGAGGAGAGGGATTAGGAAATAAATTTCTTGCACATATACGTGAAGTGGATGCTATTGCACAAGTTGTTAGATGTTTTGAAGATGAAAATATTTCGCATGTGTCTTCTTCTGTAAATCCTTTAAATGATATAGATATAATTTCAACAGAATTAAAACTAGCGGATTTAGAAATCTTACAAAAAAAACTTAATTTCTTAGAAAAAAAAAATAAAAGTGGAGACAAGAAAATTAAACAACAAGTAAATATTATTGAACAAATTCAAAATCAATTAAACACTAATGAAAATATTAGTGGTTTAGAACTAATCAAAAAAAGAGATATAAATTTTTTTAAATCATTAAATTTGATTACTTCTAAACCAATGCTTTATATATGTAATGTAAATGAAAAATCAGTTGTAAATGGAAATAATTATTCAAACTCGGTAAAAGATAAAATTAATATAGAGCCTAATAATATTGTTATTGTTTCTGCTGCTATTGAATCACAGATAACCGAATTTGAAAATAAAAAAGATAAATTAGAAATGCTTAAAAACTTGGGCTTAAAAGAAACAACTTTAAAAAAAGTTATTCGAGCGGGGTATAATTTATTAGATTTAATTACTTTTTTTACTTGTGGCCCAAAAGAGACAAGGGCTTGGACAATAACCAAAAATACATCTGCTCCAGAGGCTGCTGGTAAAATTCATACAGATTTTAAAAAAGGATTTATCCGTGCAGAAACGATAACATATAAGGATTTCGTGGAACTAAAAGGTGAAGCTAGGTGCAGAGAAGCTGGAAAACTTCGTCAAGAGGGAAAAAATTATATCACAAAAGACGGTGATGTTTTTCATTTTTTGTTTAATGTCTAATCAATATCTCTCCAAAGTCTTTGTTTTGCAATATAAATAAATATTCCAAAAATTACAAAAAATAAAATTACTTTAATTCCTAAATTTTTTCTTACCTCTAACTCTGGTTCAGCTGACCATGTAAGAAATGTAGTAACATCTTCCGCTAGTTGAGGCAGTGTATTATCAGTGCCATCGTCATAATCTACATATCCTTCATCTAATGGTTGTGCCATTGAAATTTGATGACCTTCTTTCCATTCATTATAATACATACCTTCACCAATCTCAAAATCTTCTGGTGGGTCTTTGTATCCTAATAAAAGATTGTAGATGTAATCAGCTCCATGTTTTTTTGCTTTAGTAATAACAGAAAGATCTGGGGGATATGAGCCGTTATTACTAATTCTTGCTTCTTGTACATTCGTGAATGGAGAAACAAAACGATCTGAAGGTCTTGCCGGACGTTCAAACATTTCTCCTTCATCATTTGGACCATCAATAACAGTATATTCACCAGCAATTGCTTTAACTTCTTCTTTAGAAAAACCGATATCAATTAAATCTCTATAATAAAGTAGTTTCATGGAATGACATCCAGAGCATACCTCTCTATAAACTTTATAACCGCGTTGAATAGATGCTCTATCAAACGTGCCTGTAAATCCATCAAAAGACCATTGATGTTTTGGCATTTCGTTACTACTACTTTCGGCTAAGAGATTAAAATTAGGAAATAAAAAAAAAAATATTAATAGTACAAATCTCATCTTAATCTACTTCTTCTTGGTTTGCTTGTTTTGATAAATTTGTATCATCAAAAATATCACTAATACTTGCCGGAATTGGACTTGGCTTTTCAATTTTACCTATAAAAGGAGTAAGAACTAACAAGAATCCAAAGTAATAAACAAGCCCTATTCTTGCAATAAGTAAATATGTGCCCTCTGCAGGTTTCATTCCTACATAGCCAAGAATAAAAAAATTCACAAAAAATAACATCATAAACCATTTGTAAATTGGTCTAAAATTACAACTTCTTGTTTTTGCTGTATCCAACCAAGGCAAAACAAATAATATTAAAATAGCGCCAAACATTAAAACAACACCACCAAGTTTATCCGGAATAGCTCGGAGAATAGCATAAAAAGGAGCTAAATACCAATTAGCAACGATGTGGGAAGGTGTAACAAGAGGATCGGCAGGAATGTAATTATCTACCTCTGCCATAAGATTTGGTCCAAAAAATATCACAGCTGAAATTATAACTCCAAATACACATACTGCTAAAGTATCTTTAATGATCATATAAGGAAAAAAATTAACGGTACCAACCTTAGATTTAATGTCAATACCAGCAGGATTATTTGAACCATGAACATGTACAGCAACTACATGCAACCCAACAACTCCAAGAATAACAAAAGGTAAAACATAATGCAAAGCATAGAAACGGTTAAGTGTAGCATTGCCAACAGTATAATCACCCAATAACCATGTTTTTAGTCCATCCCCAATAACAGGAATTGCACTAAATAAATTAGTAATTACTGTAGCGCCCCAATATGACATTTGGCCCCACGGAAGAGTATATCCAAGAAAAGAAGTTGCCATCATTAAAAGAAAAATAAACACTCCTAATATCCAATTTAATTCTCTTGGGTATTTATATGAACCATAATACATTCCTCTAATCATATGAATATAAACAACAATAAAAAAGAATGCAGCGCCATTAGAATGCATATATCGAAGAAGCCAACCATAATTAACATCACGCATAATACGTTCGACACTATCAAACGCCATTTCAGTATGTGGTGTGTAATGCATAGCTAAAAAAACTCCGCTGACAATTAATACAACCAATAATATTGTTGCTAAAGCACCAAAACTCCAAAAATAGTTACAATTTTTTGGCATAGGATAATCCCTATATTCTTTTTCGATATACGATATAATAGGAAGACGAAATTCAATCCAATTGAGAAAAGAATTTTTATATTTACGTGGTTCGGAAGATTTATCCATAAAATGAATAATCTTATATCTTAAAAAATATAAAAAATATTGATTTTTTTATGTGCCAGCTTGTCGCTTATATAATATTATTGCTATATAATTATTGATACTTTTGAATAATTTAAAGTAATGAGAATAGCACTTTATCAGCCTGATATACCTCAAAATACGGGTAATATTTTTCGTTTAGGAGCTTGTCTTGGAATCAGTGTAGATATAATTGAACCAACAGGATATATCTTTGAAGACAAACGTTTTAAAAGATCCTCAATGGATTATATCAATCATATTGATTACAAAAGACATTTGGATTGGGACACTTTTTTTATTTGGTTGAAGAAAAAAAATTTTCGATTAATACTTTTAACTACTAGGTCTGGAAAAAATTATTGTGATTATAGTTTTAAATATAATGACGTTCTACTTTTTGGTCGTGAAGTTGCAGGAGTACCAGAAAAGATTCATAATATAGCCGACGAACGAATAACAATACCCATGATGAATGGAATGCGATCAATTAATGTAAGTAGTGCAGTTGCAATAATTGCGGGAGAAGCTTGCCGGCAATTACAATTATTCTAAATGCCCCATTTTTCCATTTTGATAGTCCAACATAGCTTGTTTTATTTCACCTTCGGTGTTAGCTACAAAAGGCCCATATCGTGCAATTGGTTCTCCAATAGGCTTTCCAGCCAAAACTAAATAAGATCCAGTAGATGAAATGGAAGTTAAATTTATTCTATCACTATTTTTATCAAAATAAATCATTTGCCCCTTAGATGCAATTTTGTTTTCTTTGATAAATTGTAATTCACCTTCAATGATATAGACATTAGCCACTTGTTCTCTTGGTAATTCTAAATTTATAGAATCAGGTTTTGTAAATTGAATATCAAAAATAGATACTGGTGAAAAGGTTTGTATAGAAGATTGTATATTCTTTATTTTTCCAACTATAACTTTAATTTCAATACTATCTCTTTCCTTAAATCTAGGAATATCATTTTTTAAAATATGTTGATAATAAGGTTTAACTTGTTTATTTTTTTGCGGGAGGTTAACCCAGATTTGCAAGCCCTGCATAATACCTCCCCTTTCTTTAAAAGTATTAGTTACTAATTCGGAGTGTATTAAACCAGAACCAGTAGTCATCCATTGAACATCGCCTTTCTTAATTATTGCCCGCCCTCCCCATGAATCTTTATGCTCTATTTCCCCACTTAGCAAATAAGTTATAGCTTCAAAGCCACAATGAGGGTGAGCTGGAACTCCAGTTGCGCTTCCTGGTTTATATTCAATTGGTCCAAAGTGATCAAATAATAAAAAGGGATCAACCTCTTTGATACCAGGAACAGGAAAGGCTCGGGTAACAGGAATGCCATCACCTTCAAAAGTTTTCAAGCAATCTTTAATATTAAGTACCTTACGAGACATGATTTATAACTATCACCTATTATAAAAAGGTTGAAACGTAGTTAATTTGTAACTAATCTTAGTTATCTATAATGATTATAGTTTTAACGCAATGTTTTCCAAGCCGTTTAGGAGGTATTGAAAGTCTCATAAGTAATTTGGCATTAGAACTAAGTAAGAGTCAAAAAGTAATCGTGTTTGCTGACCGCCATCATGTATTTTATGATATTATTTATGATAATGAACATAAGGATAAAATTCTTGTTCGAAGAATAAGTGGATTAAAGTTTTTTCGTCGTCGACGCAAAATTAAAGAAGTACGACCATTTATAGAATCAAAACAAGTTAAATTAATTATAGCTGATACGTGGAAAAGTATTGAATTAGGAATAGATTATTTTAACATGAATAAGATTCCAACAATATGTCTTGCTCACGGAAATGAACTTTTATCCAATGATGAAAAAAAATATAATCGAATAAAAAATATTTTAAATAAAACAACAAGTATCATTGCCAATTCTTTGTACACAAAAAAACTAGTGGAGAATTTAATCACTTCTAACGTTATGGTTGATTATGTATATCCCGGTGCCAATGATTTACGACATATTAAGGAGCATATTTTCATAGAAATTACTGGTAATCCTATAATAATCACCTTGGCTAGATTGGAAAAAAGAAAAGGTCATATTGCTGTAATTTACGCAATTAAACAATTACTATTAGAATTTCCAAATCTAAAATATATCATCGCTGGAGAAGGTCCTGAAAAAATCACATTAGAAAAGATTATTAAAAAAAACAATCTAGAGGAAAATATAATTTTTGCAGGATTAGTTAATGATGCACAAAAAAAATTCTTATTTCAAAAAGCTGATTTAATGGTCATGCCAACACTAGATGAAAGCAAAAAGCGATCGGTTGAAGGATTTGGCATTGCTTATATTGAGGCAGCTTTTTTTGGTGTCCCATCTATTGCCTCAAATATCGGGGGAACTTCTGAAGCAGTAATTGATAAATCAACAGGCATAATCATCAATAGTGTTAATGATCTTTACGGTAGTATTAAAGATTTATTGTCTGATAAAAATAAAAGAATATTTCTTGGTCAAAATGCTCAAAAGCGTTCAATTGATGAATTAAATTGGGAAAATGTCTGTAAAAATTACCTAAAAGCATTCTCTAAAGTTGTACCTAACTTAAACTGATATTATGAGTATTCTATTTCACACTACATTTACAAATGAAAAAGAATGGTTTGATGAAATTAAAAAAAAATTCAAAAAACAAAAAATTTATAAAATTAGTGACAAACCAGACTTCAAAGAAATAGAGTTTGCGATTATCTGGAATTTACCCAATAATATTTTATCAAAATTAGAAAATCTAAAAATTATTTTTTCTTTAGGTGCTGGGGTTGATCACATACTTAAATTGACTAGCTATAATAAAACTCCCATAGTAAGGTTGAACGATCCGAATATGGCTATTAGAATGGCTTATCATGTTCTGTCCCAGATACTTAATTATCAACTTAAACTCAACATCTATCAAAAAGCTCAACATAAAAAAAAATGGCTAAGTGAAATAGAGCCTCTTTTTAATAATCAAATTCAAGTTGGGATATTAGGTTTAGGATATTTAGGAACATTCGTTGGTAAATATCTCAAAAAATTAAATTATAATGTTATTGGTTATAAAAAATCATTAGCAAGAACTAATACTACATTTCCTATATATACTAAACGAAGTTTGGATAAATTTATCAAAACCAGTGATATTATAGTTTCTATTTTGCCATTTACTGATGAAACTACAAACTTGATTGATTTAAATTTTTTAAAAAAAATGAAAAAGGAATCTTTACTAATAAACGTTGGTAGAGGAGAGTCGATAAATGAGAAAGAATTAATCAAACATATGAAGTCAAACTATAAATTTTTTGTATCTCTTGATGTTTTTAAAAAAGAACCTCTTCCTAAAAACCATCCTTTTTGGAAATTACCTAATGTTACAATAACTCCTCATGTTGCTAGTCTATCAGTAATTAATTCTGCTATTAAACATATTTATAAAAGATTAGTTCATTTTCAAAAAAGTGGGAAAATCACTAGCGATGTTGATTTGAAAAAAGGGTATTAATTTTTATCAAAATAATTCTCTAATATTCGAAGATATACATCTTGTAGATCTTTTAGATCTGATAAATATACAAATTCATCTACCTTATGTAAGGTTTGATTACGAATTCCAAGTTCAGCAACTTCACAATAATCTTTTATAAAGCGAGCATCAGAAGTTCCTCCATCAGTTGCCAATTCAGGTTTACTATTTTTTCCTGTCACTTCGGCTATTGAGTCAGACATTAATTTGCTAAGAAATCCAGGCTTTGTTAGAAATACATCTGCATTAGAATCTATAGTAAAAGAGCAGCTTGATTTATCAATATTCTTAAAAATACTATCAATGTGATTTTGCATCCATTCAATCAAACTTTCACTTGTATGCATGTCATTAAATCTAATATTTACTGAAGCTTTAGCTAATTCAGGAATAATATTTTGTGCAGTATTACCTATGTCGATTGTGGCAATTTGTATGGATGTTGGTAAAAAATTGTCATTACCTTCATCTAACTGTTGTGAAATTATATTATTTAACAATGTCGTTAAGTGATGAGCGGCATTCTCTGCACGGTGTGAATTAGCAGTATGTCCCTGTACTCCCTTTACAGTTATAAAGAAACTAATTGATCCTCTTCTTCCAATTTTAATTTTATCACCTATGCTTTGATTAGATGTTGGTTCACCAACAATGCATTGATCAAAAATAATATTATTTTGCTTCGTCCATTCCATCATTTTTGGTGTACCATTTATTGCATCTTTTTCTTCATCCCCTGTAATGATAAAGGATAATTGTCCATTAAAATTATTTCCGTGTTTTACAATAAATGCATGAGTAGCTGATATAAAACAGGCAATATTACTTTTCATGTCTTCTGAGCCTCGCCCATATAATTTATCTCCATCAATTTTTGCTGAAAAAGGAGGGTACTTCCATGAGTCTTCATTCCCTGGAGGAACAACATCTGTATGTCCTGCAAAAGCTAAATGTTTTCCTGTAGAGCCGATTGTTGCAAACAAATTATCTACATCATAAGAATTTTTATCAGAAAAAGGAAGTCTAGTGCATTTAAAGCCTAAATGATTCAAGTGGTTTTCAACTATGTTAAGCGCTCCTTCATCCTTAGGAGTAACGCTAGGACATTTAACTAAAGCTTGTGTTAATTTAATTGGATCAAAATTAATTTTAGTCATTAATCACGAAGTAAATCATTAATAGAAGTTTTGGAACGTGTTTTTTCATCAACACGTTTTACAATTACGGTACAATAAAGAGAAGGTCCAATTGAACCATCGGGTAGTGTCTTTCCTGGAAGAGAGCCAGGAACAACAACTGAATATGGGGGTACTTTACCCATATGAATTTCTCCAGTTGTTCGATCAATAATTTTAGTTGAAGCTCCGATGAATACACCCATTGACAAAACAGATCCTTCCTCAACTAAAACTCCTTCAGCGATTTCACTTCTTGCCCCTATAAAACAATTATCTTCAACAATAACTGGATTAGCTTGTAATGGCTCAAGTACCCCGCCGATCCCAGTGCCACCTGATATGTGACAGTTTTTTCCAATCTGAGCACAGGAACCAACAGTTGCCCAGGTATCTATCATCGTTCCCTCATCAACATAAGCTCCGAGGTTAACAAAACAGGGCATCAAAACAACATTTTTAGCAATAAATGCTGATTTTCTAACCACAGCATCAGGCACATATCTAAAACCTGCTTTCTCCAGATCTTCTTTAGACCAATTAGCTGTTTTACTCGGAACTTTATCATACCAAGATGCATGCGAAGCTTTGACAATATCATTATCATTAAGCCGAAAACTAAGTAGAATGGCTTTTTTGGTCCATTGATTTACAATCCATGTACCGTTAATTTTTTCACATACTCGTATCGATCCGCTATCAAGCTGTTCGAGTGTGGAATTCACTGCTTCTCTAATAGGTCCTGTAGTAGATGTCGATATGTCGTTATGGTTTTCATAAGCATCATTAATTATTTTTTCTAATTCACTCATAGTTTCTCCATATTTACTTCATCTAAAAAAATCGATAAATTCTTTGTTTCAAAATCTAAAAACTTTTTTGATCTGGCAATATCATCGCTAAAATTTTCATATCCAGCATCAATCCAAACTGAATTAAACCCTACATTTTTTGCTGGTACCAAATTTTTCGCAATATCATCAAACATAACTGCTCTTTTAGGATCAAAATCAAATTCTTTGATGATTTGCTCATAAGATTGGATGTCAGGCTTGGGTATATAATTAGCAGTTTTAATATCAAATATTCCTTCAAACATGTCTGTTAATTCTAGTCGAATTAATACTTCATCGGCGTGTTGTTTATTTGCATTTGTGTAAATTATTTTTCTTCCTTTAAGTTTTTCAAGTTCTCTATTCAATTTGTGATTAGGTCCAACGATCGAATAATCTAATTTGTGGACTTCTGCAAGAAAGACATCTGGATCAACGCCATGATTATCCATCATGCCTCTAAGAGTTGTTCCATGTTTTTTGTAATATTTTCGTTGAATTTCCTTTGCCTCTTTTGTGTCTATATTTAAAAATTCAGATATAAACTTGCTCATTAAAGTATGAACTTGTTGAAAGATGCCACTATCTGCTGAGTAAAGTGTGTTATCTAAATCGAAAACCCAAGTGTTTATTTTATTTTTAAGGGAAGACATAATTAGGTATAGATCTGAGTCCCTATACCATGTTCTGTAAATAATTCTAAAACTAATGAATGAGAAATTCTCCCATCTAAAATCGTTGCTTCTTTGACGCCCTTATCAATCGCAGCAATACATGTCTGAATTTTAGGCTTCATGCCTCCTATGATGAAATTTTTTTCTATAATTTTTTTTGCCTCTTGAATGCTGAGTGTTGAAATTAATTTATTTTGTTCATCAAGTATTCCTGGAACATCAGTTAATAAAAGAAGTTTGTTTACTTTCATAGCTCCAGCAATAAATCCTGCTACTGTATCTGCATTGATATTATAAGTTTCACCGCTCTTATCTATACCAAGTGGGGCAATAACTGGAATTAGATCTTCAGCTATAGCATCTTTCAATATACTTGTTTTAATCGAAGTAGGTTCTCCTACAAAACCCAGATCGAGAATTTTTTCAATATTAGAATCACTATCTTTAATAGCTATTTGAAGTTTTTTCGCTTCAATTAGATCATCTTGATTTCCTGCAAAGCCAATAGCTTTTCCGCCGCTAATATTTATATCTTTAACTATCTTGTTATTTATATCCTTTGATAATACCTCCTCTACAACTTTTACTGTTTCTTTATCAGTAACCCTAAGACCATCTACAAAACTACTATTAATATTTTTTTTCTTAAGCATGTTACCAATTTGTGGTCCTCCACCATGAACAATAATTGGATTAATGCCTACTTCTTTTAATAGTCCGATGTCTTTACAAAAACTTTGTGAGAGTTTGTTATCACCCATTGCATGACCACCATATTTTATAACAATATTTTTTCCAGAATGTTCCCTTATATAAGGAAGAGCTTCAACTAAAGTTGAGGCTTTATGAATAAAATATGCCTGATCGCTTTCAGATAAAAAATCAAATTTCATTATCTTTTGATAAATTAAATATATTTTTTTGTATATCTATTATACCTTGATTTTTAATAATACTACTTGCAAAAATTTCCTTAAAGTTTTTTTTATAGTTTTTCATAAGGGAAACAATAGAGTTAGATTGATTCTGAGCAAAATTTTGTGAACATTTATCTATTTTAGTTAAAATAATAGAAAAAGATTTATTAGCCACAGTAACTGAATCTAAAATATCAATATCCGAGTTTTTGATACCAACTTTGCAGTCTATCAGAACAAAAATTTTTTTTAAGTTAATTCTATTAATTATATAACTCTCTATTAGATAAGCTAATTGATTGCGTGTAACCTTAGAGACTTTAGCATAACCATATCCTGGTAAATCAACTATGTTGATAATTTTGTTTATTTCAAACAAATTTACAGATTGTGTTCTTCCTGGCGTTTTGCTAGTTTTTGCTAATTTTTTTGTTTTAGTAATTGAATTAATAATACTTGATTTTCCTACATTTGAACGACCAAGAAAACAACATTCAGGTAGGTGACGGTTTGGTATCTTTTCTATAATATTAAATGAACCTAAAAAATTATTTTTAGAAAAAAATAAATTTAAGGATCGTTTCCCATCAGTCATTTTTTGCTAATATTTTTCGTTGAATAAACCACTGTTGAGCGATAGATAAAATATTATTTACTGACCAATATAAAACTAATCCTGCTGCAAAACCTGCTAGTATAAAAGTGAAAACAAAAGGAAGAAAAGCGAAAATTTTTGCTTGTGTTGGATCCGTTGGTGTTGGATTAAGTTTTTGCTGAAGCCACATTGTGAAACCCATAAAAATAGGAAGTAGTCCTATATTTGCAATTGATAAAATTTGAGGTACTTGCCAAGGAATTATTCCAAATAAAGTCAGTATACCTAAAGGATCAGGTGCTGACAGATCGTGTATCCAACCATAAAAAGGAGCATGATACATTTCAATAGTCACAAATAAAACTTTATATAATGAAAAGAAAATAGGAATTTGAACAACAATAGGTAGACATCCAGCAACCGGGTTGGCACCTTCTCTTTTATATAGAGCCATTAATTCTTGTTGCATTTTTTGTCTATCGTCAGGATAGGTCTCTTTAAGACTTTGCATTTCTGGTTGAAGTTTTTTCATTTTAGCCATGGATTTGAAAGATGCTTGAGCCAGAGGAAATAATATTAAACGCATTAGAATAGTAAATGAGATAATGGCCAATCCAAAATTACCCGCATATCCATAAAACCATATTATTGCGAAAGAAATTGGTTTTGTTAAAAAACTAAACCAACCCCAATCGATCGCATCTGAAAATCGTGGAATATTATATTGTTTTTTGTATTGATCTAAAATGTTTAGGATTTTAGCTCCCGCAAAAACTTTTCCTTTATAGATACTAGAAGCATTAGGTTGAATAGTAAATATTTGGCCAACATAACCAACTCTATAAACATCCCGTCCATTATTTCCGTGTCGGTAATTAGCATTAATTGATTGACTTTGATCTGGGATAAGTGTCGTCATCCAATACTTATCAGTAAAACCCAACCATCCACCTTTTGATTTTTGATCACAAAATAAACTTTTAGATTTATCAACAGTAGAACAATCGTCTAGTAAATCATCATATTTTTTTTCTAATAATTCGTCATTAAGAAGACTGATTAATCCCTCATGCAAAATAAAAAAATTTATTGTATCAGGAGTATTAATTCTTTTAATCAGTCGATAAGGAAAAATTTCAATACTATTGGAGCTATTATTTAACACCTCTTGCGAAACAGAAAAAAGATAATTTTCATCAACTGAATAGTGAATTTTAAAAGTTATATTTTTATCATTTGTCCATGATAAGGTTATTGGATTATCTGGTCTTAATATGTTTGAATTAGTTTTCCACTGAGTTTTCAAAGATGGTAAAGAGATTGGAGACTTTGGATCAATTGATTTCCAGCCAATTTCTACATAATAGGGATTAGCTGTTCCATCGGGATAAAACAAATTAACATAATTAGAATCTTCATCCAGCGACTCCTTATAATCTAATAAAGTAAGATCATCTAAAATTGCGCCAGTCAAATTAATAGAACCCTTTAATGATGGGGTGTTAATTAATACACGCTCATTTTTCGCAATTACCTCTTCTCTTGATCTGGTTGTTTGTTTTGTAACAACCTGGTTATCATCAATAGACGTTGCAGGTTGAATTTGCTCAACCTCATTCTGAGGAGAGGTTGGCATCACCGATTGCTGTGGAAATAAGAATTGGAAAGCTACTATAATGGCAATAGACAAAGCAATTGCAAGAAATAAGTTTTTTTGTTCGCCCATTTAAATTCCCTTCTTTGTATTCTTAGGAACTGGATCATATCCATATTTGCCAAAAGGGTGGCAACGTAAAATTCTTTTAGATGATAAATAAAAACCTTTAAATAATCCGTGAACCCTGAAAGATTCAAGTGAATATTCTGAACATGTAGGCAGATAGCGACAGTTTGTTTTTAAAATAGGGGATAAAAGTAATTGGTATACTTTAATCATTATAGTCACAGGAAGTATAGAAAAATGATGTAAAATTTTTATCATGCAATTATTTTTTTAAATTCAAGTTCAAGTTCCAAAAAAGATATTTGGAAAATTGAAGTTTTTGCTATTAGCACATAATAAGAATTTATTTTACCATATTTTATTAAAACTTTTTTTGATAATTCTCTCATAAGCCGCTTAGCTTTATTGCGTTTAACAGCGTTACCTAATCTTTTGTTTGCAGTATAACCTACTGCAATAATACCTTTGAGGTTAATATCTTCAAAAATTTGTACGTTAATTGCTTTTCCTCTAACAAATCGCCCATTATTTTTAACATAAACAAATGTCGATCTTTTCTTAATAGTAATAATCAATGGGGCCATTTGGCCAGATTAAGCGCTTAACTGGGCTCTTCCTTTAGCTCGTCGACGACTAATAATTTGTCTACCCGCTTTTGTTGCCATGCGTACACGAAAGCCATGTCGTCTTTTTCGCACTACTCTACTTGGTTGATAAGTTCTTTTCATATATCTTGCCTAAAAAATGATCTCTATTACGAATTGATGATGTATAAGTCAAATAGTTAGTAGACCGAAGATGCAAATATTACGAAATAAAAATGAATTAAACCATCTTTTAGAAAAAATAAGAAAAAATAGGCAGGAAATTGGTTTAATTCCTACGATGGGAAGTATTCATGATGGTCATTTATCACTTATAGGAAATGCCAAAAAAGATAATCTATTTTCTTTGGTGAGTATCTATGTCAATCCAACACAATTTAATGAAGATCAGGATTTTAAAGATTATCCCCGTAATGAAAAAAAAGATGTTTTGATTTTAAAAAAAATAAATTGTGATGCCTTATATCTTCCATTACATGAAGAAATGTATTCAAAAGGCCTAATTGTAAAAAAAATAATTTTTGAATATAGAGATATTTTGTGTGATAAATTTAGGCCAGGTCATTTTGATGGAGTTATTTCTTTAGTAAAGTCTTTGTTTGAAGTTGTTAAACCAGAACATGCTTTCTTTGGTGAAAAAGATTTTCAACAATTAAAATTAATTCAAAAATTTGTTAATATTTATGAAGTACCCCTAACAATTCATTCATGTCCTTCTATCCGTTTACAAAATGGAATAAGTTTTTCGTCACGATTTAATAATTTTTCTGCAAACCAAAAAAATATATTAAACAATTGTGCCAAATGCATCTATGATTTCCTAAACCAATTAAAAAAAAATATAGAATCAGGGATTATAGAAAATTTAAAAAAAGAATTAATAAAAATTGTTGGTGTAAAAATTGATTATTTAGAAATTAGAGACGAAAGAACATTGAGAACTTCCAATACACAATTACATTCGAGACTATTTATTGCATTTTACATTGGCAATATTAGAATTTTGGATAATTTCGTTTTATATTAAGGTATGAAATGAAACATAAATTAATTGATTCTTTTTTAAAAAAAAAGGAAGTTGTAAATATTTTTAATATTCTTGAACAATCTTCAATCGAAACAAGGATAGTTGGAGGGTGTGTTAGAGACCTTTTATTAAATAGAAAAATAAAAGATATTGATTTAGCTGTCAAAGGACAGCCTGAAGATTTAATAGAAATTTTTAAAAAAAATTATATTAATTATGAAGATTTTGGAAAACGTTATGGTTCTATTGTTGCATACATTAACAAACAAAAATTTGAAATTACTTCATTACGTGAAGATTTAAATCCTCAGGGTCGACATACCGATATTAAATATACTAATGATTGGAAAAAAGATGCATTACGAAGAGATTTTACAATAAATTCCCTTTATGTTTCTCTAGATGGTCATCTATATGATTTTTTTAACGGACAAAAAGATATTAAGAATCAAATCATAAGATTTATAGGAAATGTTAAAGATCGAATCGAAGAAGATTATCTACGCATCTTTAGGTATTATCGTTTTTTGGGATGTTTTGAAAAACCTAATATCATTGAGAACTATGAAAAAATACTTCATCAACATTTGAAAGATGCAACTAACAATTTATCAGATGAAGTAATGCGAAATGAAATATTAAAAATGTTTAATAAACCATATTCAATCAATTCATTTATAAACAATCATGACAAATTAAATAAGAATCACTGGATCTTCATTTTAAATGATTATTGGCGAAAAAAAAACTATGAACTAGGTTTAAAAAAATGCCTAAATAAAATTGACCGATTTTTTTGATCTTTAAAATCTCATCTTATTTTTATATTCAAAAATTGAAGTATGCATATTATGCATATTAATAATTCATTTTTATTGCTTTATTTGCATATTAAATAAACTATAGATTTCTAATGGAAAGGAGAAATCAAATATGTTTTTTAAATCAATTTTTGAAATACTCAATAGTACTTATCATACTATTAATGATGATAAGTTCGATCATGTTAATCCAAGCATCGTTAAATACTTCAGAACTGAATATGGGAAAGATTGGAAGACTGCGCTTCAACACCACATATATAAAGAAAGTATAAAAAATGATAAAAAAGCTGCTTAATAGACTCAATAAATTAATCTCTATTATTACAAAAAAACAATCATCATATGATTATGACTATAATTTCTATAAAAGAGATAAAATTGAAGAATATTTATCAAGATCTGTCGATACATACGAATTAGAATTTCGTATAAGAGAACTAGACAGAAAAGGTGTGTTTAATAGATTCTAAAACTAGTAGGCCTTTTTACCTTTAGAGAGGTTTGGTTACATCTAATAACCAGACTTTTTCTCTGGGAGTTAGAAAGGTATTAATTTTTTCATATACCAACTTATGGTAGTTATTTATCCATTTTTTTTCATTTTCCAATAATAATGCTACATCAATTAGCTCAATATCAATTGGTGCCCAAGAAATAGTTTCGAAACCCATTTTGTTATTAGATTTTAAATAAGTTATAACCAAGTTTTCTATACGAATGCCATACTCATTCTTCTTATAATATCCAGGCTCATTTGAAATAATCATGCCTGGATAAATTGTACCGTTACTTAACCCTTGTGATTTAGAAATGCGTTGTGGTCCCTCATGTACACATAAAAAACTTCCAATTCCATGTCCTGTTCCATGATCATAATCACAACCAATTTCTTGTAGGCTTCTTCTCGCTAGAGGGTCAAGCTCAGATCCTATCATATTTTTATTAAACTCTTTAGTTGCAATAGCAATATGACCTTTTAAAACTCGAGTAAAACGATCTTTTTGTTCTAATGTAGGCTTACCAATTATAATAGTTCGTGTAATATCTGTAGTTCCATCTCTATACTGAGCTCCTGAATCAACAAGATAAATAAAATTATTTTTAAAAGGTAAATTTGACTTATGCGTAACTCTATAATGCGGTAATGCTGCATGAGGTCCAAATGCTGAAATAGTATCAAAAGAAAGTGAATAAAAAAGTCTATTATTTTTACGTAATTCCAATAAGTAATTGGCAGCTTTAATTTCATCGGTATTTTCTATTTGCATCTCATTTTTTAACCAATAGAGATACTTTGTTACACTTATTCCATCTCGAATATTGGCATTACGAGCACCTTTTAACTCTATTTCGTTTTTTTTAGCTTTAGGATAACTACAGGGATTATTTAAATAAATAGTTGTAATACTGGCTTCATTACAAATTTTTTTAAAATAATATGGAGTTTGATTTTCATCCATACCTACAACTATTTTAGTATTTAAATTTTTAATGAAAAATTCAATATCGTGTTTTGGATAAAAATTTACAAATTCATCTAAATTTTCTTTTATTAAAGTAATTTTTTCACCTTCTAAAAATAAATGCACTTTTCCTTTTTGAGGAATTACTGCATAACACATAATTAGAGGTGTGTATTCTATATCATTTCCTCGTATATTTAATAACCACGCAATTGAATCTAAAGAGGTTAGCACATAAAAATCAATAAAAGTCGAACTGAGAGAGTTTTGGATGTGTTCAATTTTACTTTTACAATTTTCTCCTGCATATTTTTCCTCGTGTATAAACGCCCGAGAATGAGGAGGTAAAGGTTGATTATCCCAACAAGTATCAATTGGATTTTTATTTAAATAAATTATTTTAGTTTTTTTTGATTCGGTAATATTTTCTAATTTTTGAATTTCAAAGATAGAATGAAGTGATGGATCTAAAGATAAAGTAATAGTGTCATTGCAGATTTTTTCTAAATAATCCCAATAATTTTTCATATGCATAATATTGAAAAAATGATCATCAACCTCTTCATGAGCTTGAAAAGTATATCGTCCATCCACAAATAAAATTCCTTTTTTTTGAGTTATTATAGCTCTGCCAGAAGAACCAGAAAAATTACTTATCCACTTCAGTCGCTCAGCGTATGATGCAATATATTCATTTAGAAATTCATCTGTTCGATTAATAATAAATAGATCAATAGATTGAGTAAACATCCATGATTGGATTTTTTTTAAAGGGTTCATTGATATTCTTTAACAATATTAGAAAATAACTTGTTGTCAATATTGCCACCCGAAATAATTACTATAACTGTTTTATTAACAACATTAATTTTATTATTTAGTAACGCACTTGCTGCTACAGCTCCTCCCGGTTCACTAATAATTTTTAGATCTTCAGCTAACTGTATAATTGTTTTTTTTACCTCTTGATCACTTACAGTTAACCCACCACTTAAAGTTGATTGATTTATTAAAAAAGTTTTATTACCTGGTTGGAGGGCAAGTAATGCATCACAAATAGAATATGATCCGGTCTTATTTGAGATTATTGTGTTATTTTGTAAAGATAATTGTGTATCATTAAAGTTCTCTGGTTCAACTGCATAATTTTTTATAGAAGAAAATTTATTTTTTAAATAAGTTGATGTGCCTGCTATTAATCCTCCTCCTCCACAACAACATAAATATAAGTCAGGTTGAATATTTGCTTTTAGAAGTTCATCTGCTATTTCTTTTCCTACTGTTCCTTGACCAGCAATAATATCTAAGTCATCATAAGGTTTTATAATTATTCTATTTTCCTTATTAGCAATATGCAATGCTATCTCTTCTCTACTTTCAGTTTCAGGATCATATAAAACAACTTGTGCACCATAAATTTTGGTATTATTTATTTTTATTAAAGGTGCATTTTTAGGCATAACAATAGTTGCATTAATATTGAAAAGTTTTGATGCGTAAGCCACTGCTTGTGCATGATTACCTGATGAGAAAGAAACAACACCATTTTTTTTCTCTTCAGAACTTAATTGAGAAATTTTATTAATAGCGCCTCGCAACTTAAAAGAACCAGTCCATTGAAGGTTTTCTAGTTTAAAGAAAACATTGGCTTTTGTTCTAAAATTTATAGCTTCATTAGAAATCAGAGGTGTTTTAAGGATCAGAGGTTGTATTCTTTTATAAGCTTTGTCAATATCACTAGAATTAAAGGCACGCATGTGCCACTTTTATGATTCATCATGAAATAACTCAACAAATATTATTGGATATATTGTAAAAAAAATATATTTCTAATGTATGGAAAATGAAAATATAATATCTCCCTGCATTACAGTATGTAAATCTGATCCGGTTTCCGGTTATTGCTATGGGTGTGGCAGAACAGATGATGATAAAAAAATGTGGAAAGACCTTAATACATCTGATGAATGGAAAAGATCTAATCTAGAACTAACCAGAAGTCGCCTAACTGGATGGCAACAGAAAGCGTGGGATAGGTCCTATGCCCATAAAAAAGAAACAGGGATGTCTTTGCTTAAGAAAAAAATTCTTGAACAAAAAAAATAGTGTTTGTTTTAGATAATTTAAAAAATCCTGGAACTACTATACAAAATTTTGTTACCTAATATTACTGCTATAATAATGTACAGAATACAAGATACTATATAGGCTTAATTAATATTGCACTTTTAATAAATACAAACCATGAGCAGGTGCTGTTGCACCTGCTTTTGATCTATCTTTACTATCAATTATTTTTTTTATATTGATAGGTATAATTTTTCCTTTACCTACATCAACTAAAGTTCCAACAATTATCCGAACTTGTGAATGAAGAAATGATTTTGCAGTTACTTTAATAACAATATACTTCCCTTGTTTTTCTACTTTACAACTTTGTATAGTTTTTGTTGATGAGGAAGCTTGACAATCAATTGATCTAAATGCGCTAAAATCATGCTTTCCTTCAAAGTTTATCGCAGCTTCCTTCATAATAGCAATATCTAAATCCTTAAAAACACCCCAAGCTTGACTCTTATGTAAAGTTAGAGGAGAGCGTCGATTAATTATCAAATACTCATAGCTTCGAAGTAGTGCAGAAAATCTTGCATGGAAATCCTCATTAACCTCCTCTGCTTTTAAAATAGCAATTGGTAAAGGTCGTAAATGCTGATTAAGTCCATCGCGCATATTATCTAAAGGTATCTTGTTAGATATATTAAAATGTGCCACTTGCTCTTTAGCATGAACACCTGAGTCAGTCCGACCTGCTCCAAATACGTTTACAGTTTCAGAAGATATTTTTTTAATAGCTTCTTCGATTGACGATTGAATTGAAGGCCCATTATCTTGTTTCTGCCAACCAACAAAATTAGTGCCATCATATTCAATTGAAATCTTATATTTAGGCATTAACTTTCTGACCAGCTGTAAAAACAAAACCGTTTAAAAATTCTTCTATGTTCATTGGTTTCTTACCTGAGCGTTGAATGATTTCAGGGAGAATTATGCCATTACTACAACCAATATGAAACTGGCTATTCATTATAGTAGAGGGTTCGGCATCGCAAACTTTTATTGAACATTTAATAATATTAAAACGTTCATTATTGAAAATAAACCATGCTGAGGGTTTGGGGGAGAAAGCTCTTATTTGATTATAAATTACATTTATATTGTTGTTAAAGTCAATTTTCCGGAATTCTGAAGTAATTTTTCTAGCATAAGTCGTGAATGTTTCATCTTGTTTTTTCATTAATATTTTTTTATCCAATAAATCAGGAAGAATTTTAATTAATAATGTAGTGCCAAGGATATTTAATTTAGATGTTAAATCCTCTTTATTAATATTTTCATTAATATTTATTTCCTGGCTAGCAATAATTGGACCAGAATCAAGTTTTTCTTCTAATTTGAAAATACTTATCCCTGTTTTTTTATCACCATTTAAAATCGCATGTTCAATAGGTGAGGCTCCGCGCCATCTAGGTAATAAAGAAACATGTATGTTAATGCACCCATGCAGAGGTAATTGCAAAATTTTATTTGGAAGTAATATTCCATATCCCATAACAATAATAATATCAGGATTAAGATCATTAAGTTCATTTATGCTGCTAAAAGAAGAAAAATCCTTGGGATGATAAACTGGAATTTTGTGTTCTAAAGATAATTGATGCACTGGAGAATTAAGTATAAGCATACCTCGGCTCTTTTTTTGTGGAGGTTGAGTATAGGTAGCAATAATTTTGTATTTATTATCAATTAATGATTGTAAATAAATCCTAGAAATTTCTGCTGTACCCATAAATATAATACGTTCTTG
>Ga0315336_1000920_pt1 | contig 65978 bp, 33 predicted proteins | sample ASW5metaG_FD_204512 | JGI IMG/M metagenome (GOLD analysis project Ga0315336, IMG submission 204512) | Ammonia-oxidizing marine archaeal communities from Monterey Bay, California, United States - ASW #5 | ecosystem: Environmental > Aquatic > Marine > Intertidal zone | place: USA: California... | reverse complement strand
GATACAGGGTTCCGGTTGAGTCTTCGCTACACGGGTCGCATACCCGTGCTACGTTGCTTGTGCTTGGGGCTCCGGCGCCAGGTCAGAGCTGCGAGAGCTTGAGGTAAGTCCCCGTCGGCTTCACGTAGACCGCTTCCGCCGTGGTGTTGGCCTGGATTGTGAAAGTGGCGGTTCGTTGTCCATCGGGCTGATCCACGCCGTTGATGCGCCAGCGCACGAACTGGAATTCCCGGGGAACGCCGCCTGCCGCGTAGAAAATGGGACTTCCCCCGGCCATCTGTCCCAGGCTCGCGCCGGTGACGCCGTCGTAGACGCGGATGCGGTCGGCGAAATCGGCAATGCAGATATCCGCAACGCCGTCGTTGTTGCGGTCCGGCCAGAAGCACATGCAGTAGTTGCCGATCCATGGATCCGTGAACAGCGTGCCGAGCTGCAGGCCGCTTTCATAGTCGTAGTACCCGAAGTTGTTCACCGAGTTGTCCACGCTTCCGTACAACTCCGGCTTCCCGTCTCCGTTCCGGTCCGGACCGAACTCCATTCCGCCGGCCTGGCCGCCATTGGTGATCCGTAATTCATTCGTAAATCCTCCCGAGAGCGGAAATCGAAGATATCCCCACGCGAACAGCCCCATCCACACCTTGCCGTCGGGCCCCACTGCCAGGTCCTGGATCTGCCGGCTGTTGTCATTCACGCCGCAAAACAATGTCGCCGATTGCCCTTGTCCAGGGCATCGTAAAACATTGGAGAGCCATGGAGCGAAATCCGGGAGTCCGATGTAGAGGGCTCCGGATTCAGAATCGAGGGTCAGCGCGCGCGGCTGTGCGTCGACTTCGCACCACATCTCCGGGTTGCCCCAGGTTGCATCCCCTTCGTAGGGATATCTCCAGATCGGATACTTTCCGCCCGATGCGGTTCCATCGCCGATGAAAAGACTGCCGTCGTCGTCGAAATACATGCACTTACCCCACGTCGGGAGATTCGCCGCGAGGGATCCGTCCGGGTTCAGAATGTCCGTGCTTCCGCCGCCGGTGTTCGACTGTGTCGCCACGAATCCGAACCGGGTGTCGGATCCGCTGTCCGCGGCGAGTGCCGGCGCAGTCAGGGTGATCTCCGAGTTGTTTTCAACGCTGGCCGAGTAGTTCGCGGGCCCTTCGGCGGTCCCCGTGATCAGCATGCCGGTCACCGGCGACGAAACCACGTCCAGCGTCACCTGGTTGGGCTCGATGATCACGGCGACCTGGCCCGTCAGGGTAAGCAGTGCCGGGGAGACCGTAAGCGTGTCGTTCGTATCCGCCGGAATCGTCGACACAACACCTCCGATCGTTACGTCATAGGCATCGCCGCCGATCACGGGCAGCGTCCCATCTCGGACCACCATCGTCGCGGAGCCCTGACCATTCAATAGAAGGTCCAGCCGGGACTCGTCATATTGCAGAACTCGGGCATTCGCGGATCCGGATGGCGTAAGGCTGACCGGGATCGGCACGACAACAGCCGATTCATCCTGGCTGAAATTCAATTCCGTACGCACGGGATCGGCGCCGGTGTCGATCGTGGTAAGATAATCATGCGGCGCGGGAGCGCCCCGGGCGTCGAATTTGCTTACAAAGTGAAGATCGCCGGAACCGTGCCACCCATAAATTCCCGGGTTCATGGTGACGGCGCGCCCCGGCCCCCGCACCATGCCGGATCGGATCTCCTCGAACGTCATCGGATACTGCATCGTCGCCAGGGAGATATGGGTGAGATCCATGGTGTCCGTGTAGTGAATGAAAAGCTCGCCCCAGCGCAGCTTGTCGAGAATATCGAGATAGATTTCGCGCTCCGAATCGAATCCGGAACTCACGCTCAGCGCCGTCATGTTCGGCGCCAGGTGCAGTTCGGGACCCGACGCCCCTTCGTTGTCAAAGATGATGTAATCCTCTTCGACGAAACTGCGCATCATTACGGAGTTGTTCGCGACCACAACGCCGCCCTTGTCCCGGATCTTCCGGGCGTAGTCGATGAGCGACTGCCTGGACAGAAGAAGAACCGAACTGAACTTGCGATTGATGGTCTTCGAACCGAGATTGACCTCCGCGGACCGGCCATCCCACCGCAGCCCCGTGTCGTAGGTTCGCTCTCCCGCGTAGGCGGCAAAGAACCCGTCGAAAAATCCGCCATCGTAGCCCATGTCGTCCATCATGGTGTCCACGCTGTCGAGCATCGCGGTGTGAAACGTGTTGCCGGGAAACGGATAGAACACCCACCATCGCCAGCCCGCGGCCTGCTTGACCGGGCCGAACGCCGACCCGTCGCTCCAGGTGGCCTGCGAACCGCCGGAAAGGATGACCCGTGAATCGCTGTACTGCCCCGGGTTGTCCGTGGCATACAAGCTGTGCGCGATGTGAAATGCAACCTGAAGGTCCGGGTGCAGTGCGAGTGTGTCCGTGCGCTGCTGCGTCAGCAGCGCCATCTCCTGGGGAAAGTCGATGAACTCGATCCCCTCGATGTGAATTTCCGGATCGTCGGCGATTTCCGACATGCTGTGCATCAGGCCGATGTCCAGCGCCCGTTTCTCGACGTGGTCTACCGTCGGGATTTCGCGTCTCCCCGGCACGTGAGGCGTGTCCGTGATAAATCCCGGTGTTTTCCCGATCGTGCCGATGCGGCCTTCCGCGGTGCGGAACGCGTTGATGAAATCGTAGTAATCTTCGGTCCCCGTAGGGTAAACGACCCACTCCAGCGTGTAGGTGTCACCGGGCGCCAGCGCGAAGGTCTCGGTTCCAATGCCGGCGGCGTTCTGCCATTCGGTATACGGAAAGCCCTGAACCACGAAGACATCGTCGAGCGGAACAATCCCCATGCCCGTGTTCCCGTCGGCAAAAAAGACCGACGGCCCGTAGTCCGGAAACGGCAATTCAACCTGGCGCCCGAAACGCTCGTGCCCGGACAGCAGCGACTGGGTCAGTAGACCCGCGGTCACCGGCGTCTCGTTGTAAACGAGAAATCCAACATCGCTCCCGGAGGTGTTGGAGAAAGCATCCTTAATCAGAACATGAGAAGGATAGATCTCGATCTCGCGAGAGATGGAGTAGTGCGCTCCCAATGCGGTTACCACGAACCGGTCCGCTGCAACCGGGACGACATTGGGGGACCACGACCCCTCACCCCCGGTGTCCGGCGCACCCGCATTCAACACGTTGAAGCTTCCGTTCGGCCAGGAGATCCTCGAACTGAATGGATAGTCGGTTCCATTCACGTTGACCGTGAAGCCGCCTCCGGGGTTTACCACGGTTCCGAAAACCGTATTGCTCTGCGGCGGCGGCAGTGAGCCCACCGTATTCTGCGCGGGGGAAGGTACGGTCGGAGCCGGCGGAGGATAGGAGAACGAAAATTCTTCCGTCGGGTACGCGCCGGAGCTGTAATCCAGTACGACCCGGATGAGGTAATCGGAGGCGGGCAATCCTGCGCACGGAAGCGTGATGTCCACCACGCCGATATCCGGCGGCGGAGCGCGCACCCGGGAAACCAGGATGGTATTCGGCGCGTTCGAATCGGCCAGGGTCACTTCCAATGCAGGACCGAACGGCAGCGGCTGCAGCAGCCGGTAATCGACTTCCACCACCACCTCGGGGTCCGGTCCGTCGAGGTAGTAATATGGAGTCGCTTTGACGTTGGTGAAACAGGTCGGATCGTAATCGTGCTCGACAGCTTCGTTTTGAAAGTGAGCAACGGCTTCCGCCTCCGTCAGCGCGCCGTCCCACACCCGGACGTTGTCGAGTTCACCTTTGAAGCGGGGTAAGTGAAGTTGTCCCTCCGTACCCATGACGAAGTCGCCGAAGGTCGGATTCAGCGTGGAATACTGGGACGGGTTCGAGCCGGTGCTGCGCCCGTTCACCCACATGTTCAGATTCGTTCCGTCGAACGCAGCCACGATATGGTTCCACTCATACAGTTTCTGCTGTCCCTGCACCCGGTTCGAACCACTGCGGATGTAAAAAATGCAGATCTCGGTGTTGTAGTAGGTCAGGAGATAGCTCCCGAGATCCTGACCGAGGACCGCCGCCTCCCCGTAGGCCTTTTTCATCGGCTTCACCCAGGCCTCAAGCGTGACCGCACCATTGATCCCGATGCCGCCGGCGCCACCGGGACCGCAGTTCACGTAGTCGTCGCGCCCGTCGAGGGAAATCGCATGGCCGGAACCCTGCGGAACAAATGTTGCGCCCGAGAGGGTCCCGTGATTTCCATTGCCGCTGGAATCGAGTACCTGCGGCCCGCTTCCTTCATTGCACAGCCACTCCGCCAGCAGGGGCGGCTCGGCAAACGCATCCGGCGAAGCCGCCAATCCGGCGCAGCAGGCGAGAAGCAAAGGGATTTGACGGAGGCTCATCGGACCGGTCAGGAGGCATGATTTCGTGTCTTTTCGATGCATAAGGTAGCCAACGGACGAACCGTACCATCTTCCCTCCGCATACGTTCGTCAAACTTCACATCGTGTTTAGAAGAAAATACGTGAGCGCGCCCAGGATTCGTCAATCCAACCGTGGAGCCGGCGGTCCCCGCCGTATTCGCTCACCCCATGAAATTAAAATAGGCAAGAAAAACGGTTGAAACAGCCAGATTTAACCATAAATGATGCAAAAACTTCGTCGGGATCAAGGACCATTGGGTGTGCGGTGGCAGAGCGAAGCCCGACGAAGCCACGAAGGGCAAAGTGGTATCGACACCGCTTTGGTTCAGCGCGGAGCGTACCGGCGCCTCTGGCGATGGTTCAGGCCCCTCCGGGGGAAGCGCGAAAGTTATCAACAGGGAAGATTTCGCATTCGAGTTTCGCAACTTCGCCGAAAATTGAATTGGAGCCGAGTTCGCGATTCTTTTCCGTTGACTTGTTTTGAGCGAAAAGCTTAAGGTAGTAACGATTTGGTGTAAGTTTCTTACAAGGGATCCACCAACGTGAGCAACCTGAAACTTGGAAGTGAAGACATAACATAACCGTGTATGCGTTCAACGTGTGCAACTCATGGAGGAGATGAGCAACTATGAAATATGAAATGCGTATCCTGACGGCGATCGGTTTGTTCGTGGCCGCCACAGTGCCCGCCTCGGCAACCCATATCCTGCCCCTGAGGGACTCGAGCACATTCAACAACTTGTACGAAGGCGATGTCGTTCCTTTGCCGGACTACACGGAATTCGGACCCTTCGTAACCGGAAGCGAGCCGAGCACAGACGGAGACATCATGACCTACCGGGTTCCCACCGGGGGCGGGTACTGGGACAGCGACGTCTGGGATGGCGCGACTGCCGGTGTCAACGGCTGGACGATCGAATTCCGCATCAAGATCGGCACCGATGCTATCGAAGGCTCGAGAGGTGCGGTGGCCTTGTATACCGGCAGTGGCACCCACGGCGATATCATGGCCGTCGGTGGGAGCAGTGTAAAGATCCTGGCTCACAGTGAAATTGAAGTCAGCACCGCGGACAACACCGACGCGTTTCACACGTTCCGCGTAGCCTTCTTTAACGATGGCGGCGTCTACCCCTATACCATCTACCGGGATGGAGTGGAACTCGACCATTGGGCGAATGGCGGCAATTGGGGAGGCGACACGCTCTATTTCGGCAGTGCCGGATCCCCCTATGGCGGGCCGACGGTGGAAGTGGACTACCTGCGATGGGACGACACCGGCGCCTACGCACCGATCCCGGAACCCGGCGTCCTCGCGCTGCTGGGAGTCGGCGGGCTCCTGCTTTCCCGTGTGCGCGGTCGTCGGCAATGCCGATAATCGATAAGACTTGTAGCTGAGCGAAATACCAGAATGATTGCGGCCCGGTCATGCCGGGTCGGAAATTGGAGAGATCAATGAGAAATGCATTCATGACCTCTGTGGCCTCGATTGTAGCGGTGGGTGCACTTGGCATCGGATCCGTTGCCGTGGCCCAGCTTCCGACCCGGCATTCGGGCGACTTCAACCACAAGTATGACGGGGACGTCGTCCCCGTGCCGAATTACACGAAGGTGGGAGCGTTCGGCACCGACCCGATTAGCGACGGGGACATCATGACCTACCGGGTCCCCACGGGTGGCGGATACCTTGACAGCGACGATTGGGATGGCACGATTGCCACCAACAACGGCTGGACGATCGAGTTCCGGATCCAAATCGACACGGATTTCCCCGAAGGGCCCAGGGGCGCGGTCGCCTTGTACACCGGTAGCGGTGTTTCCGGGGACATCATGTCGGTCGGACAGACGAATACGAAGAAGTGGGCCCACTCGGATATTATCGTCGACACCAACAACAACACGGACGCCTTCCATACGTTCCGCGTGGCGTTTGACCGCCAAGGAACCACCTGGCCGTATACTATCTACCGTGACGGGCAGTTGCTCGACACTTCGCCGAATGGCGGCAACTGGGGCACCGACGTCCTCTACTTCGGCAGCGCCGGCAGCCCCTATGGAGGCCCCACGGTGCACCTGGATTACCTGCGGTTTGACGACACCGGTGCGTATGCCCCGGCAATCCCCGAAGTTTCCTTCACCAACGTGGTGGTGAACGACACAATGGGCATGGAATTCGACAGCGACGACGGCGCCACCTACCAGCTTGAGTACTCGGAACCGCCGATGACGAACGACTGGATCGAAACCGCGGGCTTCATGCGGGGCGACGGCGGAAGCCTCATCTTCTTCGATCCCACCGGTGTGTCCACGACCCGACTGTACCGGATCGTACGGACGGACTGAGCGACCACACCCGGTACACATTTCTGTTATTATTGTGCATGCGGATTCAACGCACAGCGTGGGTAATGTGTTTGGAAAAAAATCCCAAACAAGTTCCATCCTTGTTTGAGAGTACCGTGCAAAAAGGGCCTTTGTCGCGAGCTTTGTCGTGAACTTCGTCGATCCCATTTTCGACAAAGCTCGCGACAAAGTTCACGACAAAGATGGGGACTCTCATACCTGAGACCCAGACACCTGAAGTCTCAAACAAGCTCTTGTGACATTGTGTCACATTTTTCAATCAATCCTAATCGATTAAGATTGCGATTAGGATAGGAGACGAGACCGTACCCAGAACCAAGCTCGGCTCAGGGCCGGATCCGGAATATATACATCGCGTATTTGCCGGAAGCGGAGCGCCTCATTGCACGAATCCCGACAACGCACCGCCGGACCCTGGTCAGGAATCGGATTCGCCGCTTGCTCGAAACGGGTTCCCGCTTCGATGTTGGATGTTCAATGTCCGTTCACTCGTAAAACCATTCCACATCCGCAATCGCTTCTTTCATCGGCATGCAGCTCCGGCCGAGCTCACCCGGCGGTTCCGGGTTCTCCATCTTCGAGGCCTCGTAGAAGATCATCACCTTTCCCTCACGAGTGAAGAAGCACGACGGGTTCGTGAATTCATACCCGGGATCGGTTTCGATGTTCTTGAAGTTCTCCCACGTCCTTCCTTCGTCCCGCGATATGGCGGTGGTCAGCGGCGTCCGCTTTCCGCAGTGGTCGTAATCCGGCATGAAGTCGCTGTGATTCCAGATCACCAACAGGTCGCCGGTGGAGGGAATCTTGACCAGGCAGGGCATCGACTCGGGCGCTCGGAGACCGGTGGTCTGCGGCAAGCTCCAACTCGCTCCGCCATCCTCGGATCCTGTTTGAAAGACCGCCCCAAGCTGAGTGCGCATGTACATCAGCAGGCTCCCGTCCTTCCGTTCCACAATGTGGGGCTCCATGGCGCCGCGCAACGGCAGGTCGACCCAGTTCGTGCACATCGTCCAGGTCCTGCCTTCGTCGTCGCTGTAGCACGTGCCGTTCAACTGGTGATCGGAATCCCCGCACCAGTCACCCTGGACATCCTGAATCGGCAGGATGATCCGGCCGGTGCTCAGTTGCAACGGCTCGTTGGCCGCGACTCCGGTGTGCCGCAGGATGTCGATCGACTCGTCGGGCGAAAATGTCTCACCGTCATCGCTGCTTCTGCACACGAACGAGGAGGACCGCTGGGGTTCGCCGGGCGCGAGCTGGTGCAGCCGCTGATGGAAGAACAGGATGTCGCCGCTCCGGAGCCGGAGATAACAGGGATAGTGGATGTTGATGTCCCCTGGATGATTTTCGAGGACGATTTTCCGATCCGTCCAGGAGTAGCCCCCGTCCCGCGAGATCATGGTGGCGATTTGTGTCGGTGCGTGGTCGTGACCAATCGTATCGCCGCCGAGCGATTCCATCCAGGCGAGGAGGAGGCGGCCGGCCCGCAATTCAACAACGGTTGCTGAACCGTGCCGCGGCAATTCGGGGGGGGCTTCGGCGACGGTGAAAATCTTGATGTCTGCCATTTTCAATTCCTCCGATTGGATGTACCGCGATCGGCAGCAGTCGAGTGCTGCCGACAGCAATCGACTGCAATCGATGTGGCCTGCTTCAACTTCACGGCATCGTTCGTCCGCGAACACGGTACATCGTAATCGAGCGGCCCGGCAACGAATCCTGCAACGTAAAGACTCCCGCCTTATCTTTCCGGACGGACGCCACCGCGCCGGACGGCGATATCCGGTCCACGTCGACTACGGACCCTTCCACCATTCCATATTCTGCCGGATCCACCTCACTCTCAAATTCAAGCTCCTCCGACCCCACATTCACCACAAAGATGCCGAGTTCTCCATCCTCCGATCGGAACACGCCGGACTCCAAAGCAGGAAATTCTCCACCGTTATGATGCGCCAGCATCGGAATCGACGCAGGCTCGTCGAAAGTCAACGGGCGCATCAGTTGCCCGAACGACAGGAACTGCTGCGTTTCCTCATTCTTATAGTACCCCAGTACCTGCTCCAGGAAATCGATCATCGGCTGATGTTCCGGTTCCTGCAGTGAGAGCATGGCGCTGCGGGGTTTCAGCCGGATCCTGCCTACCTGCGTCCCTTCGGCAAACAACGAGGCGCAGTCGATATAGAAAGAGTCGTCGCCGGAATACACGGACAATTCGAGCCCGTACCGCAACATGTAGTCCTGGTAGACGGTCGCCAGCAGGGGCACGTGGTCCGGCCACAGCGTGTAGACCAGCATCCCGTCGATCACGTCGATCATGTTCTCGCTCGGGTTTTCGCCGGTGATGATGGCCTCGGGATCTTTCGCGCGGATCGCGTCGCGGAGGATTTTTACCAGCTCATGCCGGCCTTCGGTCATGGAGTTTGCTCCCGCGGCGGTGTGATCGTGCGGGGTCCAGTAGCACGGCAGGCTGCTGCCGCGCATGACGTCCATGTAGAAACCGCCCACGCTTTCGTTATCGAGCATGAGTTCGCAGGTCTCCTTGAGCCGATTCCGCCACCAGGGATCCCACGAGCACATCTGCCACGCGAGTTCCCCGCCCCAGGTGCGAATGGCCCCGTACAGGTCGCGAATGGCGCCGGGTTTCGCCTCGGCCGCGAAGGGCGCGTTCTCGCTGGGGCCCTGGTTGAAGATCTCAAGCGCGATGTATGGACAGACCATACCGCCCTTCTCCCGAAGGCTTGCGCATTCCGCTGAAAACTCGCGAAGCGCCTCGATACCGGGGTAGTTTCCGTCGTAGAAATTATGCCCGGTCATGCCCGCCCACCGGCCCTTCTTAGTCCGCAACCAGGATCGCGCGACATGGGTCGGGCGGTCCCGGGTGCTGAGGCCGTGCGCCGGGTTCTCCCAGGAATAGAAATTGGCTGGCAGTTTCATGTCGGCCCACTCGAGCCATTCCCGCAAGTGGTCGGCGGCGATGCCCAGGTTCTCGTCCAACGAATGCGTTCCCGTGGCGGAGTCGTTCAAGCTTACGTAGTAGTAGAACGGCGCCTTCTTATACCACTCGGGTATGTCGCTCCGCTGCGTCAACGGTCCCTTGGCACACCAGGATTGCCGCACCGCCCATTCCCGGTAAATCCGGCAAGCGTCGTACCAGTCGCCCCGGTACGGCCCGACCACGCAGTCGTAGGAAAGATTGAAATACATGTCGTCATCTTCGTAGCCGGGATACTCGGGCGCGAACGCAACGTTGGGCGGAAAGTGCGCGGGACTCCACGCGATCCCGGTCGGGGTTCCGATCATCTCAAGGTGCGAAAGGCAGGGGACCGACTGCTGCGTAGCCAGGTAGATGCCACTCTGGCTCTGCTTGTTGTAAAGAGCCTCGAACTGCATCTCGAACTCGCAGGTGTAGTAGCCGCGAATGGTATGGTTCTTGAACGGCGCCTCGACCTTGCGGCCGCGGCTTTGCGGGTAGATCAAAACATTTTCCGACGCATCGCCGATCGGCGCGAGATTGAGCATCGGAAATTTCACCCGCTCGACCCCGTAGTTCGCTCCGCGATTCTCGACCGCGATGTGCCAGTAGGTCAGCGGATCGTCCACTTTGAGCGTGACCGTGACCTCCACGTCCAGGACGTCCGTATCTTCCCTCGCGGACATGCCTTTCCACTCCAGGTGGAGCGTGGTCCGGGAATCGTCGCTTTCCTGTCGCCAGGAAACACTCGCGGCCTCGTGAGCGCCGACGGAAAAGGCCTCGCCGGCCATTTCCTCAACAATGCCCATGAGCGACCGGACCGTGCGTCTGCTATCGTCCCGGTCGTGCCGCCGGGGGTCGAGAGTCAGCCGGATGTCGAACAGGCCGTGCGACAGGTCCGGGGCGACGAGGAAGTCCTGCTCGTCTTCGATTCCGTACAGGCGGTTCACACGGAATCCGAGACTTCCGATGCCGATCTCGATACCGACCCGCCGATTCGCGAACAAGATGCTGTCGCCGCGCTTCTCGAGATCGATCGGGCTGGGATGGGAATTGAAAAACTCCGTCGCCTCCGGAGAAAGCGTAATGTTGTCGGGCACGAGCGTCTGACCATACCCGGCGCCTTCGTTTTTCAGATGTTCGATGATTTCCTCCTTGGTCAGCGCACGGTTGTAAACGCGCACGTGGTCGATCAATCCCTGGAAGCGCGGTAACTGCGGCTGGCGCTCGGTACCCATCACGAACTTGTCGCGCCGCGGCACCTCGACGGACTCCAACTCGCGGGCCGCGGCTGCGCGTCCATTCAGGTGGAGCGTCATTCGTTCGCCGTCGAATGACGCTGCGATGTGCGTCCACGCATTGAGACTGATTTCAGCGTGAACGTAATTGCCCCCGCCGCCCACGTACCAGTACAGGTGATTCCCACCACTCATGCAGAGCAGGAAGCCGTGCAGATCCTCGCCAAAAACGGCGCTCAACTTTTCGGCCCCGCGCTCCGGTTTGATCCATGCTTCGACCGTGAGAGGCCCGGCAATGCCCAGCGGCGGGTCGCCATCGAACTTCACGTAGTCGTCCTCGCCGTCGAGACGAAGGGCGAACCCTTCGCCCTGCTCGACTCGCGTTGCGCCGAACAACCGTGCGTCCCGACCGTGGCCCATGGCGTCTTCGGCAATGTCCCCGTCGGGTTCGTCGAAGGTCCAGTGTGCCAACGGACCGGGCGCGGCCGCCTCGGTGCAAATACTCATGGCCAGGACCATGCCACACGTCAAAAGATCCGCCGCGCGAGCTATCTGTCGGATCGATCTCATCAAAAACCTATGGCACGAAAAGCGAGCGCATGGAAGGCTGGACTGCGCGAGAGTTCTTCGTCGGTCCGCATCCACACCACGGCGTGGAGATGCAGGCATGCTTTTCCGCGAGGCGTGCTGCGTAACGATTTACAGAATCTGTATGCCGCCCTGTTTGAGAGATCCCATCAACACCTGGTCATCGCTCGCACGACCAATATCTCCGAGCGGAGATCACACAAATAGACCCGTTGCACCAATTCATCGCGCAAGGCATCTGTCCGCATTCCCTTGCATGTACCAGGGATGGACCCGACCCGCAAGAAGCAGGGACGAAACAGAAAAATCTTGACACACTTAAGTCATTTAGCTACGCGATCGCGCAGCTAAATGACTCGGAATCGAATGTTGAGGAGGAAGGTATTTTGAGCTTCTGCACTTATGATGTCCTCGCCACAAGTACTTGATAAACGCACCGAAGACTCCCCCACTGGGGCCTTGCTGCGCAGGTTCGTATGGGGCACCGCAGATGGTGTGTGTGATTTGCTTCCTAAGATCGGGATTTCAACCCCGGCCCTTTCTCGGTGTTCATCCAGGCGTGCAGTCTTGGTTTCAACTCTTCCGCAACGCGGCAGTGCTGATCAACGACATTGTCTTTTTCCCCGGGATCGCTCTCTAGGTCGTACAGCTCGTAGGTGCACTCGAATTGCGGCGCAAAGTCATTGAAGATCAGTTTCCACTTCGGCGTCCGGAGGCACCAGATCCGCCGATGGTCATCTTTCAATGCCTGCCACCCGCAGGGCAAAGTTTCCGCGAAGGTTTCCTCCGCCACCTTTGTATCCCGATCTTGGATCAGCGGCGAAAACGAATGCCCTTGGGCCTCGGCCGGCATCGGCAGGCCCAGCAAGTCGAAGATCGTCGGCATGATGTCGATCTGCGAGACCTGGGTCGTGATGCGTTTTCCGCGGGGCAGTGCGGCGGGATACCGCAGGATTAAAGGCACCCGGATGACCTCCTCGTATAGCGTTCCTGAAAGCGAACAGGAGGAGTGCCCGACGTTGCCTCGCTCCAGCAGCTCCTCCCCGTGGTCCGAGGTGACGATGAGGAGGGTGTCGTCGAGGATGCCCAACCGCTCGAGGGCTTCGACGTATTGCCCGATCTGATCGTCCACGGTGCGGACTTCGCCATCGTAGAGAGCCACGATGGGAATCCGATCCTCGCTTTCGAAGTCCACCGACGCCGCGGAACGTTCATACTCGATATCCCGATCCATGTCCGCATCGAAGCCGCCGGTATTTCCGTCCAACTGGTCCTGCTCGAACTGGCTGATGCGCCCGGAGGGATGAACGATCATGGTCGACTTGACGATCTCCACGCGACGCGCCGTCTGTTCATTCAGGACGTGGCCGGAGGGAAGGAAGGCCGTATCGTACGGGGGTGCGGGATTATACGGCAAATGGACCTGCTCAAGAAACTGCCACAGGAAGTACGGTTTGTCGCGGTGCTGCTCGAAGAACGGCATCGCCTCGTCGATGTTCTCGATGTTCGGCTCGCGTCCGAAGTGGTTGTATAGAAATGTATTGAATCCCCCGACCACTCTGCCGTGCTGCTCGAGGACCTTCAGCGGAGGGGTCCAGTCTCCCCAGCTATGGTTCGCGTGCGTGCGAGGGTTGATCATGCCGTGGTGAAGGGGATCGAGACCGGTGAGAATCGCGCCCACGGCCGGCAGCGTGTGGCTCGAGTGGGCGATGAGCCGCTCGAACAGAACGCCTTCTGATGCGATTCGGTCGATGGCCGGACTTGTTTGCCATTCGTTGCCGTAACAATGGAGGCGGTCGGGACGAAGTGCGTCGACCATCAGGAGGAGTACATTCGGCACTTGGGGCACAGCGGTCATTCATTCCCCGGAATATCGCAAGTTCGCAATGAATCGTGAGATTTGTTGCAGTTAGCCCGCGGCGCGGCACTCACAATTCGAACTTCTCCGTTACCACTGCGATGACCTGGTTTATCTTTCCGATCATCACGTCGATCTCTTCCCGTTTCATGGTCAGCGACGGGGCGATGACCAGGATGTCACCGTTGTTGCGCAAAATCATTCCGTTCTCCCAGCACCAGTCGCGCACGAAGGCGCCGACGTTCCGTTCTGCGGGCAGCCTGGCCCTGGAATTGCGGTCCGCCAGCAATTCAACCGCCCAGACCATGCCGATGCCGCGCACTTCGCCTACGATCGTGTGCCGGTAGAGTTTTTCGAGTTCGGCCTTGAGGTACCTCCCGGTCTCGGCAGCCCGTTCGACGATCTTCTCGCGTTGCATGATGCCAATGTTCGCCAGGGCTGCGGCGCAGGAGAGGGTGTGGCCGCCGTAGGTGCAGATTCCGCGAAACTCGGAACCGGGCCCCTGCCGGAAGCTGTTGACGATCTCTTTGGTGGCGATCGTGGCCCCGAGCGGCATGTACCCGCTGGTCAGTCCCTTGCTGATGGTCATGATATCCGGCGTCACGCCCCAATTCTCGCAGGCGAACCACTTGCCGGTCTTGCCGAATCCGGTCTGCACTTCATCGAAAATCAGCACGATGCCGTGCTTGTCACACAAATCCCGGACCCCTTGCAGGTACCCTCGCGGAGGGAGGACATATCCGAGGTTCGATCCGGGCAGCGGATCCATGATGATCGCGGAAATGCTGTCGGGATCCTCCCAGGCCACCATCTCTTCGATCGCGCGGAGACTGCTCAGATCACATTCCGCGTGGTCTACTCCCTGGTTGCACATGTGGCAACGCGCGGGCGGCGCGAACAGGCTGCCGGGCATCAGCGGCTCGAATACCTGCCGGCTCTTGGTGTAACCGGTCAGGGATGTCGTCGCCAGGGTGGTGCCATGGTAGGCGGACTTGCGCGCAATGACTTTGTACCGGTGCTTTCGGCCATTCTGCCAATGGTACTGCCGGGCCATTTTGATCGCCTGCTCGTTGGCTTCCGAACCACTGTTGGTGAAAAAAGTGACCTCGAGGTCGCCGGGCATGATCTCAGCCAGTTTCTTCGCCAGCTTGATCATGGGAACGGTGAAGGAGTCCTGGTAGTTGGGAAAAAACTCCAGGCGCTCCATCTGTTCCATCACCGCCTGCTTGATCTCGGCGTTGTGGTGGCCGACGATGTTGGTCAGCAGTGAGCCGAAGGTGTCGAGAATGCGGTTTCCGTGGACGTCGTAGACGTAGCAGCCTTCCCCGGCAGTGAAGATTTTTGCTCCCTTTGCCAGGTCTGCGTTGCGCGCCGAGTGCGGCAGGATGTATTCCAGCGCGTCCGATGCGAGTTCCCGCTTTTCCGTTTCCGAGAATTGAGGCGGATCCATATCAGTACCCATCACTGCCCAAGGTCAACGCGATCTCCAGAAGCCACACCGTGAAACAGGCGGCGTGATCCACGTAGTAGAGCAGTTCGTCCGGATCCTTGACCTGATCGATCCAACTGCCGTCGGGAAGTTGCGTTTCGACGAGAAAGTCACAGAAGCGACGAGCGGCATCCAGCGCCCGCGCATCGTTGGTGATCCGGTAGTAGATTGCCGCTGCCAGGGCGCTCTTGCCGCTGCCGACGTAGGCGAAGCTGTCTCTGTGGCAGCGCAGTTGGAATTCGAAGAACCGCCGCGCGTTGTCCAGGCAAGACGCGTCCCCGGTAATCCGGTGGAGCTTGCAAAGCAATAGCATCGGAATCCCGGCCTCGTAGTAGATCTGTTTAGGCCTGGTAGTATCGATGAAGAGAGCCTTGGGATGATCCTTCTCAGTGACAACCTTCCCGTCGCGGGTCATGTGGCAGTAGAATTTGTCCTCAACCGGTTGCTGATCGAACAGGTCTACGCAGCACTTTGCGGCCTGCTTCGCCACTTCAAGGTTCCCGAAGCTCAGCGCGGCGACCCCCATCCATGCAGTGGAGACCGCGCGGACCAGGTCATCCTGGTCGAAACGGGGAAATCCCCCGCAGGACGCCTGGCACGAGAGAAGGTAAGACATCACCGGATAGGAAAGTTCGAACCGTCCAAGCCGCTGTGCACTGAGTGCAAACCACGTCTGCTTGTAGATATCGCCCTTGTAGTCCTTCAGCCGTCCATCGGACTCCAATCGGTCCCGTCCGGCCCAGTCCATCAACCGGTGCCCCTCGTGGATGCGACCGGCGAGCATCCAGGAGTAAGCCTGCTTATGGTAGGCATCGTCGACATACCCGTCCCAGATATAGCCGCCATCCGGTTGTAGAAACCCGGCAGTGTAGTCGACGGCCTTGGAGGCCGCATCCCGGTAACGTTTTAATTTCTCCCCTGAATCCATTGCGGTGCTCCGGCAAACTACAAACCCGCGAAAACATGGCACGCTGCCGACCCTGGTATCAAGCTCGTGTCACCGATTAATCCTGTTCGAATTCCGAATCGCATGGCGACGGTTATCGATTCGAATTCGGGTCCCGGGTTGGAGCGCAAACATTGCAAATACACTGATTGAGAGCGGCTGCCAACCTACCCTCCGTACTCTGGAGCCTCTTTGGGCCTCTAGGGGGCCTCTTGGGGTCGGACCACGGGAGTTTGTTGAATACCAGCATGTTATGACTCGGAATTGGGCAAAATCGGCTCCATGGCTCGATTTTTGGGGCGATAAATCGAGCCATAGCCGCAAAACAGGCTCATGCTGCGAGCCAGTCGTGACATCAAACCCGGTCACATCTATCTTGAACGCATCGATGCCGATCTCGCACCAATCTCACTCGATTCGCGAAGGATCGGCAGAAGTATCGAATCATGGATAGAGAACGGTTGACCTGGGGCGGGATTTCCCCGTTTCCATACTTTGGCACGGGCATTGTCGCCGCCGTTCTGATGCTGTCCGCAGAAATCGTCCGGGGGGCGCCGGTATCCGGCCTTCTCGCGGAATGGAATTTCGACGAGGAGGCGGGTGAAGTCGCGCTCGACTCCAGCGGTCACGGGCATGACGCCATGCTCCATGGCGCTTCCCGGGTCCCGCAGGGCGACGGATTTGCCCTCGAACTGGATGGGATCGATGACTATGTGAATTGCGGAACGGGCCGTGACATTGGCATCGGCGGCCCGACGACCATCGAGGCCTGGATCTATCCCGCCGCCAAGAGCCAGGGACTGGCCTGCCTGTTCGGAGAAGGGCTGAAGCAATACCTCGTCGCTTACTACACCCACGCGGAACTCGTCTACTTCTATGTGGGGAGCGGGGGCAACAAGGTTTATGAAACCGTCAATCTGCGGGAATGGAACCACATCGCGGCCACCTTCGACGGATCTCAAATGCAGCTCTGGCTCAATGGTCGCTGTGCCGCCACCACGGAATCGAAATTCAAGGAACTAGTCAGCGGCGGCTCCTTCCTCATTGGCACCAAGGGACGCCCTGATCTGCCGAAGTTCAAGGGACGCGTCGACCGTCTGCGCGTCTACAACCGCGCGCTCCCCGGCGAAGAGATCGTGGATCATTATAAGGGGGAGGCTTGCGGCTACGGCTATGCCCCGTCCACCTTCGAAAGAATAAAGGCGACGCCCTATTATTATGAAGGGAAGAACGAGTTGATCATCGAGGCGAATTACCGGGGACTGCAACCGCTACCCGAGGGCACGCAACTGGGCATCACCATGAACCCGGCGGACCTTCCCGGGGAGATTGCCTTGCGGCCTGTGACGAAAACCGTCATCTCCGGGACGGGAATCTCGGAAGCTCGCTTTTCCTGCGACCCGCTCGACCCGGGTGATTACAAGATCATCGTCACTCTCGGTAACAAAAAGACCCGTTTCCCGATCGAGGAACTGGGTTTTTCGTATCCTCCCCCCATTGCCGGCGTTCCATCACCGGAGACAAAGACGGTCGCCACGCTTCCTCCCCCCGCGGTTCCGGTTCCCTTCGATCTACGAATGGGCGCCGGCGGCGGCTTCACGCTGCGCATCCGGAGTGCCGACTACCCGTTTGAGACTCACGTCTCGTGGCCCCACGGTGATTTCAATCATCTTACCGCCGGCGACGCGGCTGCCGACGGCGGTGAAAATACGTGGAACGCGACCGCTCAGCGCAAGGGCGAGTCGCGGTACGATGTGGATGCGAAGGGCATGTTCTATGAACTTCACCGGACCATCGAAGTTTTCCCGACCCATGTCTATGTCAAGGACACCTATACGAACACGACCGACGAAGACCTCGGATTGCAGGTCTTCAACGAACTGGCGATCGACCCGGAGTCCATCACGGAATCCCGGCTGGGCGGGTTCGAACGGGGAGGACGGCTCGAAGACGTTTTCTGCCCCAGTGTATTCGTCCGCGACGCCAATACCGGAATCGGATTGCTGCCGATAGATGATGTCTTTGTCATCCAGAGCGTGATCTACAACGATCAGGGAACCGCGGGCATCGGCACCGAAAAGCTCGCCCTTTCCCCCGGCGGATCCTACCGCTTGGAATGGGCAGTCTATCCCGCGGGATCGGGCGACTATTACGAATTCATCAACAACTTTCGAAAGGCGGAGGACCGGATCTCCACCATCGACGGCGGTTTGGGATTCTTCACCCATGGGACCAAAAACCGGGACCAGATCCCAACCGCGGAGTACATCGAAAGCCGAGGCCTCAAGTACGGCCTCATGCACAACCTGGCTGGGATCGTCGATGATCCGGAACTCTCGATCCAGGGCGTAGAGTTTATCGATTTCCCTGAGGAAAGGAAACGGCTTCGCAAACAGTTGGACGCAATCCATGCGCAAAACCCGGACTTCAAGGCCCTGATCCATATTGCGCACAGCTTGTACTGCACGGACCAGCCGGATCGGTATCCCGATTCACAGGTCATCCTCGAGGATGGGGCGCAAACGATCTGGGGAGTCCCTTATGCCTACATCAGCGAGGAGCGGCAGAACAACAACTGGAAATTCTGGATTTATTATCCCACACCCGGCAACAGCTTCCACGATGCCATGATGCGCAGCGTCGACGTGCTTCGAGACGAGATGCATGTCGACGGCGGTTTCATGGACGGTTTCTTCGCCGGATACAGCGGACGATGGACGTACGACGGGCGATGGGACGGATATTCGGCGGAGATCGACCCCGCCACGAAAACAATTACCCGCAAGCTGGGTTCGGTGCTGCTGTTGTCACAACAGTCGATGATCGAATACAGCCGGAAGATGCGAGACCGGGGGGGAACGATCGTGGCCAACAACACGGTGGTTACCCGGTCCATCGCCAACGAGAAATACATCATCCACGATTCCGAATCCGGCGCCGGTCCTCAACTGCACCTCGCGCCCAACATGACCGCATTAGCCATGCCCCAGAAGAGCACGACGGCAAGGGGCATCTATCGCAACGCGCTGGACAATCTCGAATGGGGTGAACTCTACATCTACTATGGCGCCCAGACGGAATTCGTGGAGAAACCCTTGCCCGCGCGGCAATATCCCATGACGTTCGAAGAGATCGGGGCCGGATATGTAAAGGGCCCGGAGCGAATCGTCACCATGGTGCCGGGGATCTACGGCTGGCCCGGCAGTCGGGATCTCCATCTGATCTACACCTACGATGCGAGGGGGGAGGCAACCCGGCACGTCGTGGTCACCACCGCGGATGCGGACGACGTCCGCAGCGAACTGAAATTCGCTCCATTTGAGTCTGCTGTCATCGAGCCTGTGCCGGCGGTCTTCACATCGGAAACTGCCGTCAATCTGCGCATCCATCGGTACGACGAGTCCGGACTTCACGTAACGTTCAATGGGAAGGGAGAGGGTCGACTGGACCTGCGCTCAGGCACCTTTTCCGTAACCACGGACCAATCTTACGAAGTGACGATTCATGGAAAAGCAACACAAGTAACCGCGGGGAAACTCGGACTTTCTATCCCGCTTGCTCTCGACGGCACGACGGATGTCGTCGTGTCTTTCTGACTCATTTCACTCATAGATGAGGGCCGAACCGCAATTGGGATTTGTAGGTTGACCTTCCAGGGCTGACCCCGTGCAAGGGGCAAGTCGTGGAAAGGGTACGATGGGGTCGGCTCAATCCATTCTCTACTTCATCCCTATCCAATGCACTGCTCGGGCTTGGAAACCCAAGCCACGTCGGATGGAAGAAATCCGAGATCTCTGCAACGGTTAAATCAACCCGTTCAGTGCCGCAACATGCTGGTAACCAACAAGTTTCTGTGGTCCGACCCCTGTGACCCTAGATCGGAAGGCTATAGGTCACAATTTGGGGCAAAAAATCGACCCATAGAGGCAAAATCGGCTCATTTAGCGTCGTAACATGCTGGTAACCAACAAACTCCCGTGGTCCGACCCCTGTGGCTACCTGAGGCTATGCAGCGTTCCCTATGCGTATGGTTGCGTTGTGTAGTTGTAGTGGGCGACGTTATCCAGGGAATAGCGGATCATGCTGATCGGTCCCGTAAAACTTGCGTGACAGAGGCAGAGTCCGCCCCCCACGTCGGCGCGGGCATTCACGATCTCCGGATTATCGCGTAGCTCCACGGTCGAAGCGAAGTCGCCGTCCTTCATCAGGAACATGATTCCCCAGTTGTTCTCCACCAGGTTCCACTTTCCATCAAAAAAGATTTCCGTCACAGCGTGCCCGCCCACGCCCGTGAGTGGATCCGTGAAAAGAAAAAGGGTTCGCGCCGGAAGTCCGGCAACCTGGCAAAGAAAACAAAGTGCGCGCGAGATCTCGTTGCACATGTGCCAGCCCTTGCGTATCACCTCTTCCTCCGTACCGCCGAGAGGTCGCTGGAAATATCCCTCTCCATACATCCCGTGGTACTTTGCGTCCCGGTAGGGGCTGGTGTCCGGGTTTCCGATGAGGCGCACCAGCGCCATCGCCCTGGCGCGATCGCTTGTGCAGCCCGCAGCCGTGGCCTCCACGACCTCTTCAAGAAAAGGACGGCTCCCCTTCGTGTAGTCCGGCGTCCCGGCTGCGCCGCTACCATAAAACCACGCCTCCGTTTCGGGCGTGAGAGCGATCTGCTCATCGTGAAGCATATCATCAACCGTACCCCGGAGATACGAAGAGCGAGCGGCGTTCTGCCAATAGATCATCCGATCCCGAACGTCCGGCCATCCGTCACGTCCGGTATAAGAAACCAGATCGAGATTTGCGGAAGAAGTCGGGATCGTCCTCGAAGAAGGACGTGCCCCAATACCTTGACGGCTTTCCTGCGCGGGGCGCTCGACCTCGAGGGTGACCTTGGCAAGATGCCGTACGATCTCATCGTACTCGCCGATCGCCTCCTTCGTTTCCATTCCGAAATTTAGGGCAATCTCAATGGGAAAGGGCGGATACCCTCGTTGTCGAGTGGTCTCCTGATAGAAGCGCAGGATTTCCCGGCGCACCCGGATCACTCTTTCCGGAAACAGCTTCGTCTCCCAGCGAAGGTCTTCATTCATACGGCACCTCAATGTTCACAAAGGCGAGATTCAAGACACCAGATCTTCCGACCTTACCTCGGTTGAAGTGATTTCTGTCCAGTTCCTTTCGTTACAGCCTCGCCCAAGCCTCAGCTCTTCCTCCCTCTCACTCGTCCCCACCACTCCCCTTACTCTTACGCCCTTCTTCCATCGTGGCGGATCGGGGCTCGTTTTCCGCAAAACATTGACAAATATGCCTGTTTAGAGCAACGTTCTCGATGCTAAGGCGTTTGACATTGGGAGCCGCTTTCACGTGGGACCGGAGCGGGACGTAGCATGAATACCGCGAAGGCATTTCTGTGCAAGGCGACGCTGCTGGGGCTTCTTCCCGGCACACTTTTGCATGCTGCAGGCCAGGCCGTAACCAGGGATTCGGCCGACTTCAATCACAAGTACGAGGGCGATGTCGTTCCGTTGCCCGGATACCAGCAAGTCGGCGCCTTCTCGACCGCGCCGTCCACGGACGGCGACATCATGACGTACCGGGTACCGCAAAGCGGCGGGTACTGGGATTCCACCGCCTGGAACGGCGCGGCAAATGGCGGGGCCGGCTGGACGATCGAATTCCGAATCAAGATCGACACGGATTTCGCCGAGGGTTCCCGGGGCGCGGTCGGGCTATACACCGGCAACGGCATTGCAGGTGACCTCCTGGCCATCGGAACCAACCACGTGGAGAAGTGGGCCCATTCGGAGATTGTCGTCGACACGAACGACAACACGGATGACTTCCACACCTTTCGGGTTGCGTTCGACTCCCAGGGGGGCGTGTGGCCGTACACGATTTACCGCGACGGCCAGCTCGTCGACACCTCGCCGAATGGCGGTAACTGGGGCGGCGACACGCTCTACTTCGGAAGCGTCGGCAGTTTCTATGGAGGGCCCACCGTACAATTGGACTACCTGCGGTGGGACGACACGGGCGCGTACGCGCCGGGTACCGGGCCCCCGCCCCCGGCGCCGCCTCCGGGGCCCCCGCTTCTCGCGGAGTGGGAGTGCGACGACGGGTCGGGACCTGTCCTTTCGGACTCCAGCGGCAATGGAAGAAACGGGGCGATATCCGGGGCCACGTTCGTACCGCAGGGCAGCGGACACGCACTCTTCCTCGACGGCCGCGACGACTATGTCGATTGCGGCATCAGCGGGGCCGGCGGGATCGGGATCAACGGAGCGGTTTCGATCGAAGCCTGGGTCAAGCCGACCCGGAAAGCATTCGGCGGCGCGGCAGTGCTGGGACAGGACCTCCATACCTTTCTCTGGACCTTTTCCAATACCGAAGTCTGCAACTGGTATATCGGCAGCGGGGCAAACCGCGTGAAGGGACAACTGGACTTGAACCAGTGGAATCACGTGGCCACGGTGTTCGACGGCGCCCGAATCAAGATCTGGATCAACGGACGCAATACCGGCGACCAGCCGTCACAATTCACCACCCTCAATCCAACGGGTCCCCTCACCCTCGGCACCGAACTGCAACCCCAGTTGCCACGGTTCAAGGGGTTATTGGACAATGTCCGTATCTACGACGGCGCCCTCACCGAGGCGGAGGTTGTCGCGCACTTCCAGGCGGAAGCTGTGGAGCACGATTTCGACCCCTCCAGCTTCACCCACGTCAAGATCGCGCCCTACGACTATCTCGACGTCGCGTATCCGAATGTCGTCGTGGAGGCGGACTACCGGCTGCTGCAGCCCCTTCCCTCCGGCGCCGAACTCACGGTGTCCCTGTCCGATTCGAACACGCCCGGCACCGTCATTCTTTCCCGGATCTTCGATGCGTTGCCTTCCGACGGCGTGATCGATGTCACCATCCCCTGCGATGGTCTGCCGGCAAGCGACTACCTGATACGGTCCACGTTGTCGCACAGCGGCGGGGCATTTCCCGACGACGATTATTTCTTTTTCTTTCCGCCTCCCGCGTCGTCCCTGACCGCGCCATCCGTGGAAACGGCGGGCTCCCTCCCGCCCCCCCCAACGGTCACACCCTACGGATTCACGATGGAGAACGGCGGCGGATTCACCATCACCATAAACGGAACGAATTATCCCTTCCACTCCCGGGTTTCGTGGCCGAACGGCGACTTTAACGTTCTGCAGGCAGGCGTCCCCTACGCGGGAGGGGAAGGGTCGTGGACGGTCACCACCGCCAATCCGGGCGCCAACCAGTACACCGCCGACGCATCCGGATCGCACTATTTGATCTTCCGGGAGATCGAGGTCTTTTCCACTCACGTCTCCATCAAGGACCGGTACACGAATACCGGCGGCGGTGACCTGGGATTGTTGATCTACAACGAAACCCCGGTGAGTCCCGGACAAGTTACCAATGCGCTGCAATCCGGTCATGAAAGGTATTGGCGCCAGGTGGACCATCCGTACCCTGACTACACGCCGTCCGTGTTTTTCGAGGATGCCAACACGGGAATCGGCATGGTGCCGCTCGACGATGTCTACGTGGTCCAGGCTATCCCGTATGTTGAGTGGGAGGATGCGGCCGGCATGGGAACCGAAACGTTCGCACTCGCTCCCGGCGCGAACTACACGCTCGAATGGGCGGTCTACCCGACCGGATCCGGCGACTACTACGACTTCGTCAACCGCGTGCGAACGGTGGAAGGACGGATCGGCACGGTGGACAAGACGCCGGGATTCATCACGGGCACGCCCCACCCCCCCACGCGTCGCGACATCCCGACTCGAGACCACATCGAGAAACGCGCGCTGGACATCGGGCTCATGCACGGGCTCTCGGAGATTGCAGACGATCCGGAGCTGCATATCGAGGGCGTTGAGTTCATCGACTTTCCCCAGGAACGGGCGCTCCTCACCACCCAGCGCGACGAAATTCGCCTTCAAAGCCCCGAACTGCAGGTCGCGTTTCATATCGCGACCAGCCTGTACGCCACCGACGATCCGAACCGGTACGCAGATTCCCGGGTCATTCACTCCAACGGGTCCCAGGCCACCTGGTCGGACGGTTCCGCGTTCGGCCCCGTGAAGCAAGCCGCCGGTTGGCGTTGGTGGATCTTCTACCCGTATCCAAGCAACAGCTTCCACAACGCGATGATGGACAGCGTCGACGTGATGATGGACGAGATGGGCTATGACGGCGGCTTCATGGACGGCATCTTCGCCGCGTATGCAGGCGAACGAACGTACGACACCGGGTTGCGATGGGACGGCCACTCCGCGGAAATCAGCCTGTCGACCCGGACCATCACCCGCAAGTTCAGTTCGGTGCTATTGCTGTCCCGCCCATCGCTGATCGAATATGTTCGTAAGATCCGCGACAAGGGCGGGGTCGTGGTGTCCAACAATTCGGTATTGATGCCGACGTTTCTGGCGGAAGACTACATCATCTTCGACAACGAAGGGGCATCCGGTCCGGAATTACACCTGGCTCCGAACGCAACCGTGTTGAGCGTGACCACCGGCTTCGATTCGGAACGAGAGATCTATCTCGACATGCTGGACAAGCTGAGCTGGGGACAATTGTTCGTTCACTTTACCGACGGCATGGCATTGACCCATCCCTCCCTGGCTTCGAAGCAATACCCCATGACCTTCGAAGAAGTACGTTCGGGCCTGGTGCGCGGCCCCGAGCGGATCGTCACCATGAACCCCGGCAGCTACGGGTGGCCCGGGGATACCCATCTTCACCTCGTCCACTATTTCGATGCGCGCGGCGCGCCCGCCTCACACGATTTTTTCACCACGGTTGACGCGAGCGCGAACCCCGTGCGCACGGAACTGGCGTTGGGCATCGAGGAGTCGGCCGTCATCGAACCGGTCCCGGTTGTCCTGACTTCGGGCTCCGCTGTGAACGCAAGAGTTCTTCAATACGACGACCGGAAGATTCACCTGCTCTTGAACGGTCTGAGTCCGGCATCCCTCCAGGTGAGCAGCGGGACATTTCCGATCGTGAACGGTTCCCTCTATGACGTATCGATCGGCGGTGCGGAGTCGACCCTGGCGGCAGGACCCGGCGCAACGCTGTCCGTTTCTTCCATTTCGCTTTCCGGCCAGGTGGACATCGTCATTCAACCTGAACAGGTCATGCTCACGGTCCAGTCCCCGCCCGTGACCGGCGTGGAAATCACCGGAACGGCGGCAGGCATAACCCCGTTCAATGCCCCGGCGGCAAAGAATACCATGGTCACGTTGACCGCACCGGCGGCGGCGGCTGACAGCACCCTTCCGGAGCGGTTCGGATTTATCGCCACCCTGGGCTCCAATGGCTCGAGCTCAGACATATTTGATTCGAACGGGGTCCTCGTTGCCAACCTGGCGAAGGCGGGAAGAGCCTATGCGTTCGATACCGACGGCAGCCTGTACATCGGCCAGAACTCTCTCGACAGCGGAAAGTTCCCGGTGTGGCGATATCCGTACACGGGAGGGGCCACGTGGGGCGCCCCGGTGAAGTACTGCGAAGTCGATTTCTGGCAAAGCGCCCTGGTGGTGGATGCGGAGTCGGGCACCCTCTATATCGGCTCTCCCAACGCTACACCCTGGATGTCGAACGTGTGGAAGTGCGAGGGGGATGGACAGACGCCCACGCTGTTCTGCGGGGTAAACGACAACAGCCGCCTGATCCAGGACCTGGCGGTGGGACCGGACGGCAAGTTGTGGATGGGTCTTTTCGCCTGGGGCCACCTGCGCTTCCCACTGTCCGGGGGCTTCGAGCACGAGTTGCGCATTCACAACGACGGCATGGCGGGAGGACTCGAGTTCGGACCCGATCGCAACGGGGACGGAAAGCCGGAACTGTACGGCAGCGTCGATGAATCCATCATCAACTTCGGCTACTACGACTACGAGAGCGGGCTGCAGCTCGGTACGCTGATCTCCGACCCTTGGATTCAGAACTATTCCATGACCTTCTGGCCGGACTGGAACGGGGACGGTGTGGCTGAGATCTGTCTCGCCAATTACTTCGAAGCCATCCGCCTCTACGACGGAGTGACCGGCGCGTACCTGACCACCCTGGCGCAGGGTTCGCCGATATTCACCATTTCCGGAGGCGTCCCGAAGACCATTCCGTTCCTGCGCTGGCGTGTCGACGGCGTTGCTCAACCCGTCGGACAAAAAACTCTCACGATCTCACCGACGTCCGATTCAACGGTTGAAGCGATCTATGCGCCAAGCCCGAAGACGTACCTGATGTTGAAGTGATTCTTTTAAGTCTCTGACGGGACTGCCCCGCTCTCTTCGTATGAATCGGAGTGGCGCCGCGGTTTGGATTCCCCCGGAGGGGGCCGGAACCCGAGTGTAGGTTGGCCTTCCAAGGCCGACTCGGAGCAAGGTGAGTTCATGAATGGAGAATGTGAGGAGCGTGCTCCACCCATTTGCTCCTTCATGATCTTTCCTTGCGCTGCCCGGGTTTGGAAGCCCAAGCTACGGGGACCAGAAGCTCCGGGGCACGCTCCGCGCGGAGCCAAAGCGGTGTCGCCGCGCCTTCGCCCGTTGTGGCTTCGGCGGGCTTTGCCGCTTCGCTCTGCCAACGCACTCCAATTTTTGCGCCTTCGGCGCACAAGATATGAGCAAATGAGTCAATGACATCCATGTTTGTTTGCCCAGTCCGATTTGTGCGTAAGCCCGTGGGGGCGGAGAACGACTGTACATGTCTGAGGCGCACTTCAAAGATAGCGTTTTCTCATCGCCAGGGCCCGACTCTGATACCCCAAAATATTGACAAAGTTCGCTAGGGAGCTCATACTCTGTAACCATAAGTAATTCGCCGTTGGGAGCCGCTTACATACGGGACAAAAGCGGGATGCAAGGATGAATACCGCCAAAGTCTTTCCATATGTGATTGCGCTGAGCTTTCTTCCGGGCGCCGTTCCGGTCGCCCCGGGCCAGGCGACGACCAAAGACTCCGCCGACTTCAATCACAAGTACGAGGGAAACGTCGTCCCGCTTCCGGGGTATCAGCAGCTCGGCGCATTCGGAACGCCGCCCACCACGGACGGGGACATCATGACGTACCGGGTTCCCACCGGCGGCGGGTATTGGGATTCCACCGCCTGGGATGGCGCGGCGAATGCCGGCAGCGGGTGGACAATCGAATTCCGGATCAAAATCGACAATGATTTCGCGGAAGGATCCCGCGGTGCGGTGGCCCTGTACACCAGCAACGGCTCGGCGGGCGACATTCTCGCCATCGGAACGAGCCACGTGCAGAAATGGGCGCATTCGGAGATCGTTGTCGATACGAGCGACAACACGGACGATTTTCACACGTTCCGCGTGGCATTCGATTCCCAGGGAGGCGTGTGGCCGTATACGATTTACCGGGACGGACAACTCCTCGACACCTCGCTGAACGGCGGCAACTGGGGCAGCGACACGCTCTACTTCGGAAGCGCCGGCAGTTACTACGGCGGACCCACCGTACACCTCGATTATCTGCGGTGGGACGACACGGGAGCGTTCGCTCCGCCGGGCTCGCTCCCTGCGGTCACCTTTGTCGATGTGGGCGCCGCCGCGGGCTTCAAAGGGAACCCATTGATGCACGGACAACACTCGGCGTGGACCGACTTCAATGGCGACGGGTGGACGGATCTCCATGAGTACAAATATATCTGGCGGAACAACGGCGGCACCAATTTCACATACATCGGCCCCAACCTGGGCGGCATCGGCGTCACCGGGGACTACGACAACGACGGATTCCCGGATATCTTCTGTGCCAAAGATTTCAAACTGTATCGAAACGTGGGCGGGTTTTCGTTTTCGGACCAGACGGCGAACCTGCCCTCCGCCGCCATGCCCCAGCCCTTCTCCGCGGCCTGGGGGGATTTCGACGGGGACAGTTTTCTCGACTTCTACGTGACCGGATACGAAACGCCCGGCTACAACGAGGATGCCGTCTACCGCAACAAGGGAGACGGGACGTTCGAACTGGATTGGACTACGGGTCAGTTCCTGGCCGGTCGCGGCGTGACCGCCTGCGATTTCGATGAAGACGGCGACCTCGATGTCTACGTTTCGAACTATCGCCTGCAGAACAATCTGCTCTGGATCAACGACGGCAACGGCAATTTCACCTTCGGGTCCGTGGCCCACAATGCGCTGGGGGGCGGAGGACACACCATCGGCTCGGCCTGGGGGGATCTGGACAACGACGGGCACATCGACCTGTTCGTGGGAAACTTTGCCCACTCGGGTCAGCCCGAATCGCAGTTCCTCGAAAACCTGGGCCCTGCCGGCGGCTACGTGTTCGCCGACCGGAGTGCCACCGCCGGGCTCGCGTGGCAGGAGTCGTTCGCATCCCCGTCGCTGGCGGACTACGACAACGACGGCTACCTCGACCTCTTCTTCACCACCGTTTATGGAGGTGACAGTTGCGTGCTCTACCGAAACCTGGGGAACTGGCAATTCGCCGACGTGACCGCATCGGCCGGCCTCGCCGGCATCGGACCCGAATTCCAGGGGAACTGGGCCGACTATGACAACGACGGGGATCTCGACCTGGTCGCCGACAAGACCCTGTTCCAGAGTGTGGGCAACACCAACCATTGGCTCAAGGTTCGCCTGGAGGGCGTTCCGCCGGCAGTGAACCGGATGGCGATCGGGGCCCAGGTGCGGATCGCGATCGGGAATCAGACCCAGACCCGGCAGGTCGCATCGGGTACCGGCGAGTCCAACCAGAACGACCCGACCCTGCATTTCGGCATGGGATCACATACCGCGCCGGTTGACCTGCAGGTCACCTGGCCCAACGGGTGTGTGCAGATGGTGAACGGCGTTGCCGTGGACCAGACGGTGGATGTGCTGATGGACTGCACCGTCGTGGAGCCCGAGGATCCGGTCAATCCCTGCGATGCATCGGGCCTCGAAGGGTTTATTGCCACCCAGAGCCCCACCGGCAACCCGCCCGACGCAGCGCGGATCTACCGGGCCGACGGCACGCTGGTGAAATCATTGCCCCTCGGATTCTGGTACCAGGAGTTCGATGACGAAGGGAACCTGTTCGTCATCGTGCATTCCCCGAACGTGAGCGGGGATTATCCCATCTACAGGTATCCGTACCTGGGAGGATCAAATTGGGGCGATGCGGAATTGTATGCCTTGCTGGACCCGGTCACGAACGGCACGCCCGAGGTCCTCTGCACCGATACGAACGGCAATCTGTACGTCGCCTGCGAATTACCGGCCGCCAAGCCGAACGGGATGGGCATATACCGGTTTGACGCTCCCCTTTCACAGCCCGTTTTCTTCGCCGCCATGGACGACATCAGCGGCCGGCAGCCCAAGGACATGGAATTTGCGCCGGACGGGAAGCTGTGGATGTGGATCGAGGTGTGGGGCATGCTCCGGTGGCCTGTCGGCGGCGACACAACAGGTTACGAAGTCCGTTTCAGCGATGCCGCGTGGGGCGGAGTGGATTTCGGGTGGGACGGGAACGTGTACGGATGCGTGGATGCTTCGAACTCGGACTTCGGCTACTACACGATCAACGGGGCCAAGCTGGATACGCTGTTCTCCGACGACCTGTCCGGCTTCTACAACATGGACTTCGGTCCGGACCGGAACGGGAACGGAAGCTGCGACATCTACATCGTCGAGTACTACGATCGTCTCGGCGTCTATGACGGCGAGACCGGCGCGAACCTCGGTGACCTGTTCACGGGCCATCCCCTCAGAAGCGTCACCGGCATCGTCCTGCCTGCATCGGTGTCGGGCTCGTATCTCATTCTAAAATGAACCATGCGGCCCGGGATTCTCCGGTTCGCTTGCCGTGCATCGGAATCCGTCATTCGGCAATTCTTCGCTGTCTTCGATACTCCATCGGGTTAACGGAGCGGATTTGCAGGAACCTGCGATTGAAATTCGAAACATTCTGGAAGCCCGATTCGTAACAGATTTCGGCCACGCTCATTTTCGTCCTGATCAGCAGGCGACATGCAGTCTCGATACGTACCTCGTTCAGATAGCGCTTGAAAGTTCGCCCCGTCGCCCGCTTGAAAAACCGGCTGAAAGAAGCGGGGCCCATGTTCGCCAGGATCGCAAGTTCTTCCAGCGTGACGGGTTCTCCCGCCCGTTGATGGATTTCGGCGCATACGCGGGTAACACGGTTTTCATCCTCTCTCCGTCGAAGAGCCTTGAAGTCGGGCGATGACAGGTGAGTGCCCGAACCGCCGGCCGACAGAAGATGCAGAATACGAAGCACGGCAACATGCTGTTCGAAAGGGCCCAGGCGCGGGAGTTCCAGCATCATGTCCCCCGCTTCCTTCGTCGCATCCTCACCAAAGGAAATCCCACGTCGCGCCGCCTGCAACAGCGAATCGATGGCCTCGAACTCCCGGTAGGTTGATTGGTCCCCGCGGAGAAACCCATCCTCGAAGTGAATGACCACAACCTGGTCGCTGATTCCCGCGGGTTGCGGGGCGGACTGGTAGGTGTGGGGAAGATTGGGGCCGATCAGGGCCAGGTCAGCGCCGTCGTATGCTCCCATGTGGTCGCCGACGAACCGAAGGCCGTGCCCTCCCATGACACAAACCAGCTCGAAGTGGTCATGGCAGTGCCACTCGAATGGAAAGTGAAGGGCGGAGCGAGTAAAACAGAAGAAGCGCGTGGTGGACTGGGATCTCAGATCTTCAGGTCGAGGCCTCATGGGTATCTATATGACCAGAATCTAACGCTTGGGCTCAATTATTTAATCAATAAGTATCAATCTCCCCTACTCGCGAACCGGGGCGGCTTTGGACGACACCCGCGCATCGATTTCGTCCCGGATCATTTGCGCGAGTTCAGGGCCGATGCCTTGTACGCTCGCAATCTCCTCTACCGACGCGTTTCGCAACCGCCGAACGCTGCCGAAATGTTTGAGCAAGATCTCCTTGCGCTTCTTCCCCACCCCCGGAATTTCGTCCAGCATTGACTCGCTGATTCGCTTGGCGCGCAGCTTTCGGTGATAGGTAAGAGCGAACCGGTGCGCTTCATCCCGTATCTGCTTCAAAACCTTCAGCGCGCTGGACTCCGGGGCAAAACGAATGGGGGCCGTAGATCCGCCCTGCTCGTAAATGATTTCCTCGTATCGCTTCGCCAACCCGGCGGCGGGCAGCGTCTGCAATCCAAGCTGATCCAGCTCCGCGCGGGCAGCCCGAAGCTGCGTAATTCCCCCGTCCACAACAACCAGGTCGGGAAGCTCCTGCGCTTCGTTGACTGCGCGCAGGAAACGACGGCGAATGACTTCGGCCATCATTCTCGGATCGTCAATGCCGTCAACGGTCTTGATTCGGAACATCCGGTAGCGATTTCGATTCGGAACGCCGTTGACTGAACACACCAGGCTCCCGACCGCATGCGTTCCACTGATATTTGAAATATCGTAGCACTCGATCACGCGGGGTGGTTCGGCGAGATCGAGCGCGTGTTGAATTTCCAGGACGCCTTCATCCGCTTCCTGCCGCTTCACCTCCAGATCCTTGCTGCCCAACACGCGGCGCTTGATCGTCTTTCGAAGTTTCAGCAAGGTGTCGCGTAGTGCGGCGGCACGTTCGAAATCCCGATCCCTGGCGGCCCCTTTCATCTCTTCTTCCAACTCGGCCAAAACGTCCCTGCGCTCCCCGCGCAGAAAGGAGCAGGCTTCTTCCACGCGGTCGAGATATGCCTCCCGCGTGATCTTGGCGATGCAGGGCGCAGCGCAGTACCGCAAGATGTCGTTCAGGCAATGCTTGTGATCGGATGCGCCCGGTTCACGGGGCCGGCACTGGCGTAGACCGTACCTCTTTTCGACGAAGTGCTGCGTGGCGCGCGCGGATGCCGCCGATGCATACGGCCCGAAATATCTCGACCCGTCATCTTTCTCGATGCGGGCAAACTGCAGACGGGGCCAGGGATCGGAGGGATTAATCTTGAGAAGAAGAAATCGCTTGTCGTCACGAAACGACACATTGTACCGGGGACGATACTCCTTGATCAGGCGACCTTCGGTAAGCGTGGCTTCGGCGTCCGTCCGAAGCACCAGGAGATCCAGATCCGAAACGCTCTTGAGCAACCCGCGGAGTTTCGGGTCCGCACTGCGCAGCGTCCCGCTGCGAAAGTAACTGCCGACTCTCTTTTTCAGGGATGCCGCTTTCCCGACGTAGATAACGCGCCCGGTCCGGTCCCGCATCAGGTAGACTCCCGGTTTGTCCGGCAGGCTCTGCAGCTTTTCTTTTACTTTGTCCGGCAGATCCACGTAGAACTTCTACCACAAGATGCATGGCGGTATCGATGTCCTATCCAATTGTCCAGGTTGACGCATTTACCGAGCGTCCGTTTTCAGGAAATCCGGCGGCGGTCTGCCTCCTGGATAGACCCCGGGCCAAACAGTGGATGCAATCGGTTGCCGAAGAAATGAATCTATCCGAAACGGCCTTTCTCCTTCGGAAGGACGAAACGTTTCAAATTCGATGGTTTACGCCGACCATGGAAGTCGACCTGTGCGGGCACGCAACGCTGGCTGCCGCACACTTTCTCTGGACCGAAGAGTACGTATCCTACGAAAGGAAGATCCTGTTCGATTCGGCAAGCGGACCACTCTCGGCAACATTCGAAGACAGCCGGATCTGGCTCGACTTTCCCGCGACGCCTACGCGGTCAACGAGTCCGCCCGCTTCACTGGCTGATGCGCTGGGAGCGCAACCTCTTGAAACGGAAGTCGGCCCGTTCGACTTGCTGGTGCTTCTCTCGTGTGAAGAGGAGGTACTACACTTGAAACCGAACTTCGACGCGCTGTCCGTACTTCCCTATCGAGGGTGCATTGTCACGGCGGCCGCCGATTCGACGGAGGTCGATTTCGTATCGCGCTTTTTCGCGCCCGCAGCCGGAATCGATGAAGACCCGGTGACCGGTTCGGCTCATTGCGCTCTTGGGCCGTACTGGCAGCAAAGACTGGGGAAGTGCAAATTTGAAGCCCGACAACTCTCCGCACGCGGAGGAGTGCTCCACGTAATCGCGAACGGGAATCGCGTAGCTCTCGGCGGTCATGCGGCGACCTTCCTGCGCGGTACACTTTGCTAGAGCCAAAATTCCGGGGCGCATCACCTCGCGCTACATTAAAGAGGGGCTGATCGGTTGCTTTCGGCGGTTATCAACAGCTTGCCTGTTGATAAGTGACCAAAAACCCCTTCAACCAGGGAATTTTGTTTAGTAAGTCCTTCCAAGATTCAATCGCCGTTGCCAAAGTTGAATCGTAAATAGAAGCAAAAACTCAATTCGTGCAGGAGCAATTCATGCGGGCCTTTCGTATCGGAACTCGTGACAGAAAAAATGCGGCAATTCTTTGGATAACGGTCGCAGTCGGCGTTGTGCTGTCGCAATTAACCGTTCTCGCCACACCTATCATCTATGGCGACTTTCTGGGAACGACGGTTCAGTACCTGGGCGTAACGGAGGAATCAGGGACTGATTTAACTCCATTGTACGGTGCGCCTACCATTTCGGGTGACTCGCTGATTTTTGATCCCGTTCTGTTCAACTCCAGTTCTGCCGGCGCAGGGGCATCGGACATTACGGATGGGACACTGGGTTTGACGATTCAAGCAAGCCCGGGTGCGAGCGTGTCGATTATCGACGTAACCGAGGCGGGGGATTATACCCTTACAGGGATCCAGAACGATGCCCTCGCCAGCGCCCAGGCCACCTATTTTCTGGATATCGAGGAAGTAGACGGGGTCGCCATCAACATTATTCAAGTGGAAGCGGTTATGACGTTTTCGCCCTCGGACGGCAGCTATTTCCTGAGTGTGGATGGCGCCGGAGTCGATGTTCCGTGGTCCGGTTCGGTATCGATTGACATCGAGCAGGCGTTGATCGCGGCGAATGTTCCATTCATTCTGGGTGCAACTCGCGTCTCGATCGTTGCCGACAACACCCTTACAACCCTCAGCCTTGATGGCACTTCCGCCTCCATCGACAAGAGCAACGTAACGATTACGGTTCCCGAGCCCGCATCCATCGTGCTGGTTTTATTGGGGGCCGGCGCATTTTCACTTCTTAAGCGCCCCGCAAGATATCGCCGGAGTGAGTAGATCTATCACGGCCGGCATGATCTAACCCCCGGTGTAGTGTCGAGGCCTTCAACCTGAATGCGTCATTCAGGTGCCTACTAAATGATTCACCCGCCAGGTTCGCCGTTTGGAGTTTTGGGTCCATTCGGAAGAATTATTTCTCGCGGGATAGCAAAGCATCCCCGCCGCCCGAAAAGTTATCAACAAGCAAAATTTTCGGTATTTGCGTGACGCAAAATGTAATCTTCTGTCACCGACAAGGTGTAACATCCTGTAAATCGGCAACCTGCGATGTATCAATTTTGAGAGAGCGGACATGGGTCCTTCCTGTCCCCACCTGATCGCTGAAATCTCTATCCACAGGCTCCTGTTGATAACCTCTCTCCGCAGCGATTTTTCCCTAACTTTCTTTTTCAATTCACTTCTCAATCCACCCCTTCTTGAACGATTATTCACCGTACAGACACCCAGGAGCAACAAACTGATACCTTTGAAATATTGAACAGTTGCGCAGGAGCAACAGGAGCCATAGATGAAATTGTTTCGTAATAATCTAAGAGCCGCACTCGTAGTTTCTGTACTCGGCTTGGGACTCTCCCTTTCCGTTTCCAATGCGTTGGGAACATCAATCAATTACGGCGATTTCATCGGAAACACGGTCGTGTTCGAGAATGTCGCGGAAGATTCGGGAACGGATCCTACGCCTCTGTACGGCGCGCCCCTGGTTTCGGGCGATACACTTGACTTCGATCCGATTGGTTTCGAATCATTTTCGACGGGTGCGGGTGCAATCGATATTACGGATGGAACACTGGGTCTTAGAGTTGCTGCCAAGCCCGGCAATCATATCCCCTTCATTGATTTTTCGGAAAGAGGGGATTATAGCCTCGTTGGATTTTCCGGAGACGCTGTCGCTACGGTTTCCGCTACATTTTTCGTGAACGTGATGCAAGTTGACGGGGTTGACCACTTCATCGATCTCGGACCGCACCACATGGGTTTCGCTCCTGATGGAGGCTCCTACGCACTGGACGACGGTGGACCGACGCCTATTGAGCAGGGCGTATGGTCTGGAAACATTCATATCGATCTTACCCAGGAACTTCGTGACCGTGGCGTAAACGTCGGTTTTGTCACCCTGGTCACGATTGTTGCCGACAACACCCTGATCACCGCCAGCATGGAGGCAGGAAATTCGGCGCTGATTCAGAAGAAAGATTTTTCTGGTCTGGCAATCGGAGTCCCCGAGCCTGGAACGACCTCCATACTCCTGTTGGGCGCGATCGTCTGCTCCTTCGCGCGTCGTATTCGGAGGAATGCATGATCGACTACAAGAAGCTCCTGTTTGTTTGCACCTACAACCGCGGCAGAAGTGCGACTGCATCGGTTGTTTTCTCCGGGTATGAAGAGATCGATGTTGCCTCGGCGGGCATTCATCGTCGCGCACAGGCTCACGTCACACCTCAGTTTATCGAATGGGCCGACATCATTATGGTGATGCAGGCAAAACACCTGTGGCATCTTCGATTGAAGTACTGGCGACAATTGCGAGGCAAACGGCTCATTTGCCTGCATGTGCCTGACCGGTACAATTTCATGGATCCCAAGCTCGTTACTCGCCTCAAGAAGGGTGTGCTTCCGATACTGGAAGAAGAGCTGAAACGGGAGCTCAAAACGCCTTCTCCTGAGGCGGATGATGAGCAGTTCGCCTACGCGAAAAAGCACGCGGTGCCTCAGAGCATGTTTGCTTGAGAAACCTCTCTCTCCTGTAAGTGTTCAGTTTTCTGCCGGGTCGCAACTTTCCGCTCCTGTTGAACGACTCCGGGTGGCATCTCCGGCCATACAGTTCCGGCGATGAGGTCTGAAAATTCGCCTTCTGACTGCCCACAAAGGCTGTTTTCCGCTGATGGCGGGCCGAAACTGCTGTTGCGCCGTCTTCGGGTGCAAACCTTGAAACAAAAGGTTCGCCTTCCTATGGGGATTTATCGAAGAATCCGTCTTCATTCAACTGCACCACGCGTACTAAGCCATGAAAAAGAAAATAGTTTTTTCGCTGATTCTGATTTTCCTGATGGGGGTTTTCGTTGAAGTGGCCCTGCAGATTCACTACCGGGCCACCGTCGGTCGCTGGCTGAGTGAACTTTGGGCCATTCCGATCTTCGATCAGGATCCGATTCGGAAATACCGAATGAAGTCGAATCTTGAATTCGAGCACAACACCAGGGAGTTCAATGCGACGTATTTTACGGACTCCGAGGGGTTGCGGACCGATGAGCATCGAGTAGCCATTCTTCCCGAGAAGGCGCCGGACACATATCGGGTCCTGTTTCTCGGACCTTCATTTACTTTCGGATGGGGCGTCGATTACGAGGATACCTACGTGGCAATGATCGGCGCCGGACTGAAGATTCCCGGGAAAAAGGTGGAAATCATGAACCTGGGGACACCATCACAGCCCATTCCGAACCAGTTGTGCTGGCTGGAAGAGAAGGGAGCCGAATTTGCGCCCGATCTAATCGTTCAAACGGTGTACGGGCGCGTCACCAATATCCGGGACCAATGTGCGTTTCCGCCGAAAAGCCCGTCTGTAAGAGATGGTTACCTGGTGGGGCCTGAAACGGACTCCCTCAAAAGCAGGCTGAAGAGAATTCGGCAGAAGTCGGCGATTCTCTTTTACGGATGGCATCTGTACGCGCATATGCGGAGTCCGGACGAGACCGGCAAGGATGTCGGGATGGGAACAGAACTCTACGACAAGGAGAGGACCGAAGAGCTATCCGGGAATGTAGATGCGATTGTTGAGACCTTCAACAATTACATTGAACTTGCCGAGAGTTCCGTCGGATATGAAATTCCCGTCGTTTTTATCTATGTCCCATTCTCCTATATGGTGCGGCCGGCGGATATTGTCCGCGTAAATCACAAGAAGCATGCATCCCCTGAGAAAGCACTGGCGGAAGTCCGCGCGGTGGCCGCCGCACTGAACGAGAGCGGTTCATATTTCGTTGATCCAACAGATGCGCTGATCGAAAGGGATCAAGAAGAGCGCACGTATTTCCTTGTAGACATTCACTTTACCGAGGCGGGAAACGAAGCAACCGCGGAAGCTGCCACTCCGATTGTTCAGCGCGCGGCGACGAGATGACGCAATCGTCGCTGACTCAGGGAGATTCCGAATAGCCGGACCTCAACGCCGTCTCCCGGACCGACTCCCACGATTCAAGAAGTGCTTCCCGGTCGTCCATCCACTTGTCAGGGCGGGGCTCGGTATGGGTCGTCCGGCTGAGCGGTGGATTCTTTAGATAGTCGGCCACATGTTTCGTGGGTTCGAGTTGCAGAGTTGAGGACAGGCGGTTCATTTCGCCCGGTAGATCCGCGGTGAGATCCTCATACTTCACGAGACAGCGCTCTTCAGACATTCTGCCTTCGAAATCGAGAACGGCATTCATGTGCTGGAGCCAGCTCCAGCAACACGCGGCCGCGACCGAATCACAACGCCTCTCATACCATCCCGGGGGCGCCGGATAGCTCCATCTCTTCATCGTGGCATCATCTGAATTCTCGAGAACCGGGGTCGCATATCGATGCCGGAATTTTTCGCCAACCCACCCTTTCATCATGCTGCTGATTGTGGCGCGCGGATCGCGTCGAAGGAAAATGAAACGCGCTTCCGGAAAGATCATCTTCAATGCATCAAGGCGAAAGCAATTCCCGATTGTCTTATCCAGATACCGCAGGGGACGGCTTCCCTGCAAGTGGGAGGGACGAATTCGCGAGGGACAGGATCGCAGCGCGTGAAACAGGCAACCCCGATAGTAGTCTCTGTACAACTCCGCGGAATTCTGCGGGGTGATAACGGATACCGGAACGGAGTCATGAAAATCCGAGTCCGCGACAGGCTTGAGAACCCGGCGCCACGGCTCGTTGGCTTCCTCCCGGTGATGGAACATGTCAGGGAATTGCGCCAGGCATTCGAAGAGAAAATTTGATCCGGACCGGGGCGGAGATACGATGAAAATCGGATGGGGAAACTGCATCGCCGTGGCGTGACGCGCGAAGAGAGGCCAGGCGGCATTTCGCATCTTGAAAAACAAATCATAGATTCCGCCCTTCATGGCATTCATTTCGGAGTACCACGGAACGTAAACCAGAACAGGAATCCGTGGGTGCGGTACACACGCAGGGTGGCGGCAAGATTCCAGGCAATCGTACTGATCGTGGTTGCCACCGCGGCGCCGATCAATCCAAATTTTGGAATCAAGAGAAAATTCAGAATCGCATTCATGATTGCACTGACAACCATGATACGGCCCATGGGCGCTTGCTGCCCTGTCATATTCAGGAAGGATCCGACCGGTCCGCAACACGCGCTGAAAAATTTCCCGATGCAGAGCACGACGAGCACCGGGGCGACAGATTTGAATTCAGCGCCGAAGAATCCGAGAACAAACTTCGGGGCAAACACGGTGACGAGGAAAACAGGCAGCGAAACCAGCATCACAATCCTGGTTGCATCCCGCGCGATCCGCCGAAGACGGGGGATATCTTTTGCAGCGTGTGTTTCGGCGAACTTCGGATTGCTGATGCTGTTCACCGCGGTCAGCGCGAATCCGTTCAACACCGCAATGCGAAACGCGACTCGATATTCCCCGATCTCCGCGGTGTCGCGAAAATATCCGAGCATCAGGGTGTCGGTCCAGTTCAGCAGCAAGTGCATGCTGGCGGTGATCATCATGGGCGCCGATACGCGCAGGAGTTCGCCATACGAAGGAACTTCCCCGGCGTCTCCCCCGGGTGGAACCCGCAGGTACCAGATGAATACGCCGACCGCGACGGCTACTGCGAGCCCGAGGATATGAGCGTAGATCGGCATCATGAACATCTTTGCGGGCATCCACAGAGTAGCCGCCAGAAAGAGCGCGATGGTGGCCACGGAAGTGGGGATCAGTGACGAAAATGCCGAAGCATCCGCGACACGCTTGATACCGAGTAGCGCGCCCCGGGTCACCGCATGGAGTCCGAGCAACGGCAATCCAAACGCGAGTACCGGCAAGGTGAATGCCAGTTCCTCCTTCCGAAATACGGAATGGGACAGCCAGGGGGATGCCAGATACAGGAGTGCGGCGGCTATCAATGAAGCGGGGAGGACGACGACGACGACCCGGTGGTAGACCGTGCGGCGCGTTCCCGTCTGCTCTTTCGGTACCGCCGCAACGAATCGCGTCGAACTGCGCTGGAAACCCAGCGTGCCCAGCAACAGGAACATGTTGGCAATCGTCATCGAGAGAGCGAAGGCTCCGATCGCGCTCTTGCCGTACATGCGGGCGAGAACAATGTAATAGACGACTCCCACCAGCATCGCCAGAAACTGGACGATCGCGAAAGATGACGCACCGCGAATCAACTCCCCCAGGTCGCCCCGCAACAATCGCGTAATGCGACGCGGGATCGGTACCACAGGGGAGCTGGACATGATCGATGGGGAACCGCTGCGTCAGGAATCGGGAACGAATTCGGAGAGCCGTTCCCGCCAGGCGGGGCGGTTCTCGAAGTAGCGCTCAATCAGGTTGCGGTACTGGGTGACGTGTGCGGGCTCATGTTGGTATCCCGGTTTTAACTCCCACGTCTTCAGACAATCGGTAATCCACTCTTCGTCGGGGTCGATGTCCAGAAATGCGGCAAGCCGGCAAACCGTCTCACGATTCAGATCTCGCTGCGTAAAGGTAAAGCAGCTGTCGGGACAGGCGTCCTGGAGATCGAGGAACCAGGCAAGCTGAACCAGGATTGCATCAATGGCTGCTTCGACGGTGGTAATCGAGGCATCACCCAAGTGAAGACGGGCCCTCCCCTTCCGCACGATGGACGATGCGCAATCCAGAGGATTACGAACCGGCATCAGAAAGCACAATCTGGATTCCTGCTTCACAAGATCTTGAAGAGAGACCTGGTTCTCACGGACGTACCGAGTGAGCACCGCTGATTCTTTCCAGTAGAGAACCCGCAATCCGCTCGCGGGCTCCTTCCTGGGTGACCAGGTATCGTGCAGTTTTCGCATTTCCGGGGTTTCGAATGCGTGAGAGTGCTCGATAGACCCGCCGTACAGTCCATGCTTTCCCCGATCAGAGAGATAGACCGCGTACCGGATAAAGCGTTCAAACGTCTCGGGGGAGTATTCGGACAAAAAATTAACTTCGGGGAGCGGAAATATCCTCTTCCCGGCATGATTGAGTACCCGGCACTGTGGATGCGAGGCCATCAGTCCCGCAACCAGCGTCGTCAGATTCCGATTGGGGCCGAGCGAACAGCACAGTTTACGGAGAGAAGGATACTCCATTCCTTCTTTCTCCGATCTGGACAGGTCCCACTTCATGCGGGAGCCGAGCAGAATCGGCTCAAGACCTTTTCGTAAATATCCAGCAACACCCATGAATTACGGAATGTATTGAACGCCCTTGCCCCCCGTCAAGCACGTGTCGCCTTGTCCCGGGCACCCGGGGGAGTAGATTGATATTGACCGGGATTGCTCTGATCGCTTTCATCCTTCTCACATGCCCGCAGTACCCTTTATTTTCATCATTGCAGCGCTGCTGGTGGCGGTACCCATATTGACGTGGTTTGCGTTCTCCCTGGGCAAGTCCGTGTTTATTTTTGGCCTTGCAGCGCTGCCATTCCTGATCCTATTGGCGAATCGCCCCAACATGTGGATGATCTTCCTTGCCTGGGTGTTCGCTTCAAACATCCGCGTCATTCTAGGAGGGACGCTGACCTTGTTCACCCTCCTGTGCGTTGGGCTCACGGTTGTTCTTCTCGCCCGCATCATTATCTCCAAACGAACAAACCCTTACGGGAAAGTGGCAAGATGGTGGGGAATCGGATTTGTTGTCGTTGCCGTGATGACGATGTATATGCGGGGTATCGGCTTCGCGTTTCTGGGAGGAAGCCAGATCGGGGGGATGCGATACATTCTCATTCTTGCGCCTCTCTGCCTGTTCATTCTCTCCAGCCTGGTCAATCTCTCCACCAGGGAGTGGAAAATCGCTCTTTATGGAATGTGCATCGCCGGATTGTTTCCTGGGATCGCCGAGGCTGCATTTCACCTCACCGATGGACGGTTCTATCATCTCTACTACCTGATCCAACCGAAGTCCTCCCTGGGGGCAACAATCGAAGCAACTTCCTCGGGAGCGGAACTCGTCCGCTACAAGAGTGCAACAGAATCCAGCAGGTACATCCTGTTGTTTGCGCTGCTGGTATTCCCGGCCACCGGGCGGAAGAATCATCTTCGAATCCTGTTTGTGCTCATCGCACTGACCATCGGCGGTCTGAGTGGTCACCGGCAGAACATGGTGTACCTGCTCGGGATCCTGGTAATTTTCGGTTTCTTCAGATCACCCGGTCATCGAATTCGATATACCATTATGTGTGCATCTTTCGCGCTGGCTGGAACGATCTGCCTGTATATTCTGGCGCCGTTCCTTCCCTTCAACCTGCAGCGGTCCATATCCTGGCTTCCCAAGATCCCTGTATCATACAAAGTGAAGCTTTCGGCGCTCGGCACAACCGATTGGCGGATCCTGGTGTGGGGCCGCGGAATGCAGGAGGTTCCCCAGTACTTCTGGTTGGGCAAGGGATACGCATACCAGATGGAGGTCTACCAGCGGCTCGCGACGATGGAGCGCAAGGAAGCTTTCGTGGAGAGCGCGGTCCTCACCGTTGACTATCACAACGGCCCCCTCGGGTTGATCATCGGCCTCGGTATTTTCGGTGTGATCACCGCAGCGGGATTCTTCGGCACCATTGCCGTTCAGCAAAGCATCATGGCAACCGGGAAATGGGCCGATCCGTCCCTGGAACGCTACCACCTGGCCCTGTTGTCAATGTACCTGGCCCGGATTCCATCGTTCCTGATCATCTCCGGAAATGTGCACACGACGTTTCCGGATCTATTCTTCCTCTGTCTGCTGATACATGGCGTATCAAGGACAGAGCTGCGTACCCGGCTGGAAATTGCGCAGAAAGAAGAGGCGGAAGAAGCGCAGCCGGAACCGCCTGCAGGTGCCATGCCTCTCCCGGACCGGGTGGTGCCTGCCCTGCGGTGAAACCGCGCCGGTAGTTCAGCAACACCCCGGCTCTCAGGGGATGGAAACGGTCACTTGAGGATGACCATGTTCCCGATGGTCTCAAGGGAGAATGTAGTCTTGTTGTTGGCAAGAAATTCGTCGACCGATTTTTTGACTCCGGGCCAGAAGGACGCAGCGTAGTCGTCGATCACGATGATTCCCCCATCGCTCAGGCGGGGGTAGAAAAACTCCAGGCTATCCTTGATCGGGTCGTACAGATCCAGGTCGAGGTATACAAAAGCGAACTTCTCGTCTTCCGCTGCGGAAAAAGGCTCGGGAATCCAGCCCTTGTGCAGGGAAACGAAAGGAAACTCCTTCAAGTTGTTGGCCACCTCCTCGACCGTGACGGAGAACGATTCTTTTTCTTTGCGAATGTATTCCGGATCGACGTTGGCCATCTGATCCTTGTCCTCATCCGTCTTGTCGGACAGTCCCCCTTCAAACGAATCGAACACGTAAAGCTTACGCTCGCTCTTCCGATCCCGGAGAACGGTCGCCACCATGTGAGCCGACTGGCCTCGCCAGCATCCGCACTCCGCGAATGCGCCGGGAACGTCTGCGTTCAACACGTGGTAGGCCGCCTGCATGGTGACGTAGTACCGGCACTGCTTCACGAAGACGTTTCGCGACTCGCTCTTGGTCGCGTACATTGAATTTTCATACAGCTTCGTCGTGTAGTCGGGATACTGGTACCGGCTCATGTGCATCAAATCGATGACAACGTGTTTCGATTCCGCATTCTTCGGAAAGAAAAATGCCGTAATTCCAAGGGCGGAAAAAAATCGCTTACACTGAAACAGGATGCTGGATTTCAAACTCATGGCGTTACTTTACTTTGGATCGTGGTTGGTTGGCTGTCAGTATGCCGACCCGATACGGACCGGAAATAGAATTCTATCTCAAACCCGATCTTTTACTATATTTCCGTCCTTTCGTCAAGTCGGTACGGACGCGCAGCCGGAGGCGGCAGATCCGAGCCTGTGCGCTTGCGTCCCATCCTGACTTGGGGCATCCTTGCTGCCCTCGCTGAAGTGAACGGGCCTGTTTCGAGTCCCCTCCCATACGCGGGGGACGCATTTCAGAATGTACGTAGTTGGTTATCCCAAATCCGGAAACACCTGGCTGTGCTGGCTGATGGCATACTGCCTGAACACACGCTATGAAGACGTCTATGACCCGGCGCTTCGGCCGCAACAACCCCACGTACGCAGCCACGTCGAGGGGGGCTTGCCCCACCCCAGCTTCGAAGACTCGCTTGGAAAGGTGCTGAAAACACACCGATTGGATGTGGGCGCCGGCCCGGATAAGCGCTGGTGCTACATCGTGCGTGACGGTCGCGACGTCATGGTCTCGATGTACAATTTTTCGTACTACACGCGGAGACCGATTCGCACGTATGGCCTGCCGCTACAATCGGCAAAGAATCTGATGTGGAATTTCCACCGAACGCTGCGATGCCGCTTCAGGCGCCAGAGCTTTTCAGACTTCGCGGCGGAAAAGGGCCGGGATTGGTCTAACCACGTACGGTCCGCGATGGAACAGGAGCCCGATGCCATCGTGCGTTATGAAGACCTTCGGACAAAACCTGATGAAACGCTGGACCAATTGCTCAGGAACCTCGGCGCCGAGGTCGATCCGTCCGTGATTCGAGCCGCGATTGAAACCTTCGACTTCAGCCGCATCACGAACCGCAAACCCGGCGAAGAGGATTCAAAGTCATTCTTCCGCAAGGGAATTGTCGGCGACTGGAAAGAATGGTTCCTCGAGGAGTCCGTGCGCGACCGGTTCAAATCGGTCGCCGGAGACGTCCTGGATCAGCTCGGCTACACGGACTGGGACAACGGAGCATAGCCCGCATAGTTCCAATGCGGCTGGAAAGCCGACAGCAATGAGTGGAAAAAGGATTGTCCCGCCCGGCTTGGGCTAATCCTCAACCACCCGGTAGGTTCGCGACGGCACAGAGTTAAGGCCTGACTCGGGAAACACAACAATCGTTTCCGTGCTCGCGGCCTGAAGATTCGACAGGCGCCTGACCCAGGTCTGGTGATCATCCGAATAGTCGATCCCGTAGCTGATACCCGCTTCCGAATTCCAGGAAATCGTCACCTGGTCCGTATTGGGATTCAAGTCCAACTCCGTCGCCTCGAATTCAATCACGATCGAATTGAAAAAGTTTCCCTCGATCTGGATACCGTTGAAGGGCGCCCTGAAGTTGTCACCCTGTGTCTTCCACATTCCATGAATCTCGCCCTGGGAATCCGCTACCACTGCGTCGTAGCGCACATAGCTTTGCCCCTCGATCAGGGGCGCGGTCGAAATGCTGGGAACCCCGGTGCATGTCTTTGACACGCCCCCAATTGTAAACGTCGAACCCGCATCCGCGGCATTCCAGGTGGCATATAGTGCAAGGTCATACTTGTTTCCGGGAACCAGGTTGCTGAAGGCATAGGTGTTCGTGCAGGGATCCCCCGGGCTGCCCCCGCCTGCCAGTCTCACCAGGCCGCGGAAAAAGCCGGTGGTCCCACTGGCAAAGTACGATTGCGTGTCCGGGGTCTCACCGCACACTGCAACCACGGGAGCGTTATTGCTGAACGCGACCGGCGTAGGATCGTTAAGTTCATCTTTCAGATTCGATTTCAAGCTCTGCGTGTTCGCTTCCGTGTACGTGTTCCAAAACGGGGATGACGTCCCGAGAACCCCTGCCAGGTTATCATGGGCAGCTCCACCGGAAGTCATGCTTGTCGGTTGGAAGTAGACATTCACGACCCCGTTGGAGGGTAACTCGCCGCCACCGCCACCGCCACCGCCGCCGCTGCCGCCGCCACCACCGGACGCGAATAGCTCGTACTCGCCACCGGGCGATTGACTCGATTGTATCAGGTAGGCTTCCTTCGCCGCGGCACTTCCCGCGATCAGGCACGAAACAAGCCATATCGCAACCATTCGCGTAGGTCGTATCGTCATCGTACACGCTCCTCGATGTTCATCTATTTGCTCTGTTGTACCGGGTGTAAATTTCAGATTCTTCATGATTTATTCCTCCAGCACGCGATATCCCCTTTCCGGGGTTCCCTCCATTTCGGGCTCCCGGAATATCACGATGGATTCCGTGTCGACCGCGATCAAGTTGGTAAGTCTCATGGACCAAAGCTGATAGTTGTCAGAGGTTTCGACGATATACCGGTTTCCGGGTCCCGAGACCCAGGGCAATGTGACCTGTCCCGTTTCGGGATTCAGCGAAAGCCCGATCACTTTAAATGGTTCGTTCGTCGAGCCGCTCGCGCCGAAAAATCCGACCAGCTCGCCGGGCGGATCAACAAGCTCTCCCGACGACCGGTAAGTGGGATAGTGGTCATTCGGATTCACGATCGAAGTGTCCAACCAATCTACCATTTCCTGACGCATCGCTTCCGCGATCGGTGAATTGGTGGTGAAACTGTCCAGGCTGTCCAACAGATTGACGGATTCCCCGATGTCTTCCGTGAGGTTGTACAGTTCATAGGCTTTGTCCTCGTACGTGTAGTAGAGTTTGTACCGATCCCCGTCGCTTCGCTCGGAAATCATGATCGTGGATGGGGATGCTCGGACGTCCAGGTAACCCGGGAAATGGTAGAAGAGGTTGGTTCGGGTCCGGACGGCGTGCACCGGATTGGTCAATACTGTTGAAAATGACTCCCCGTCCACAATGTGACCCTGCGGCAAGGGCGCTCCCGTGATCTCGGAAAACGTGGGGTAGAAATCTACCGCATGGACCACGGTATCCGAGATGGTTCCGGCAGGGATCCTCGCCGGCCAGCGGACGATCATCGGAACGCGTATGCCGCCCTCGGTAAACGCCCCCTTGCGACCCCGCAGCGGAGTGTTGGAAGTCCGGCTATCCCCCCCGTTGTCCGATACGAACAGGAGAACCGTATTGGCAGAGATATCGTCTGAGGTGTCGCCGTCCCCGTTCGGATCCTCCAGGTTTTCATACAGGCGCGCCAGCGTCTGATCCAATTGTTCGATCATGGCGGCGTACACATGGTTGTCGTGCCGGGTACCATCCGGCTTGGCCACGTACTTACTCACCAGGTCGGCGCGTCCATCGTTCGGGACGTGGACAGCATAGTGGCTGTAATGAATGAAGAAGGGTTGATTGGCAGTCGGACCCGATACGTGATCGGAAAGAAACTCCTCCACCGCATCCGCCATTGCATCAGTCAAATGCTTGTTGGTTCCCTGCAGAAACGCCGAGAGCTCGCCAAACGTGAAGTCGGACTGGTATGGGAAAATGTTGTTCGTAATGTAGGAATCGGTATACGGCTGCGCATAGGGGTCCAGCGCAGGGCCGATTCCCCCGCCGAATCTCCAAAACCCGGTATTCATGTTGGCAAAGTAACTGGGCGGGTTCCCCGCCGCCGTACCGCCGAAATTGAAATCGAAGCCCTGATTCTGTGGCAATGTCGAGGATCCGCCTTCGTTTCCTCCTACGTGGTACTTCCCGAAATGTGCGGTGACGTAACCGCCCCCCTGCAGCATCTCGGCAATGGTAGTTGTTGAAGCGGGCACATCCCGGTTCTGATCCGGGCCGATGAGTGGTGGAAGCCCGACTCCCCGGTTCAGATCGGTAACCGCGTACACACCGTTGCTGTCCCGAACCGGATACTGGCCGGACAGCAACGCAGCCCGGGAGGGAGAACAGTTCGGCTGCATGTAGGCGCTCGTAAACGACAGACCCTGATCGGCAAGACTATCCAACCTGGGCGTCTCGTAAAAATCGCTGCCGTTTCCATCATTCGGGTTCCCGCTACCCATATCCGTCCAGCCCAGGTCATCCACATACATCATCACGATATTCGGCGGAGGAGGCGGAGGCGGCGGGGGTTCGATCGGCTCAGGGGGATCCACCAACTGCCCGGTCAGCTTTACCGTCGCATAATCATTGGACGGATTGTCCACCGTAGCATTCAACCAGGCAATCATCTGCTCGCTCATGACCGCCCCGATCGGTGAATAGAGATCGAATTTCTCCTGGGTATCCAGCAGGTTATTCGTCTCACCCGGGTCGGCGGTCAGGTTGTAGAGCTCATACGCCTCGTTCTCATATCCATAGTACAGCTTGTAGGAATTCCCGTCTTCCTCATCGGAGATCATCACGGTGGAGGGGCTGGCCCGGTCGTCAAGGTAGCCCGGGTACTGATAGAAAACCGGGCTGCGAACCCGGATCGTGTTCTGTGGATTCACGAGCACGGCATGGAACGACTCCCCGTCCAGCATGTGACCCGAGGGAACCTGGGCCTCTCCGATCTCCGCCAGGGTGGGATAAAGATCAACGGCATGTACAAGGGTCTCAGAAATGGTTCCCGCAGGAATCACGCCGGGTAGGCGCGCAATCATGGGCACCCGAATGCCGCCATCGGTGAACATCCCCTTTCCGCCGCGCAACGGTGAATTGCTGGTGCGCTCGTCGCCACCATTGTCCGAAACCAGCAGGACCAGGGTGTGCCCGGTGATCGTGTCATTGGTGTTGCCGTCACCGTTCGGATCGTTGAGCAGGGCCTGCAGGCGCGCCAGCGTTTGGTCGACCTGCTCGATCATGGCTGCGTACACGTGGTTCGTATGCTCGGTCCCGGGCGCCTTGTTCAGGTACTTCTCCGCGAGATCAGCCCGCGCCTCGGTCGGTTCACGCACCGACCAGTGGTTGTACTGCACAAAAAACGGGCTCGCGGCATTCGGACCATTGCGGTGGTCGGTAATGAATCCACCGACGGCATCGGCCATTGCATCGCAAAGATGCTTCGGCGTCCCCTCGAGAAAAGTCTTCAACTCGCTTTCTGTATAATTCGACTGAAACGGGAAAATGTTGTTCGTAATGTAGGCTTCCGAATACGGACCGGCATACGCGTCCAACTCCGGCCCGACGCCGCCGTCAAAGGCCCACCCTCCCGAATCCGCGGCAAAGTATGCGCCCGGATTCGTGGCGTTGGTTCCTCCAAAATTAAAATCAAAACCCTGGCTGAGCGGGAGGGTCGCGTCCCCGCCCTCGTTCCCGCCAACCTGGTACTTTCCGAAATGCGCGGTTACATACCCGGCGACCTGCAGCATCTCGGCGACGGTGGGAGTGGATGCCGGAACATCCTGGTTCTGGTCCGGACCCAGCAGCGGCGGGTCGCCGGTCCCGAGATTGAGATGGCCGGTCGCATAAACGCCGTTCTCGTCCCGCACCGGGTATTGACCCGTCAGCAGTGCAGCGCGGGTCGGCGCGCCATTCGGCTGAACATAGCATCTCGTGAATGAAAGGCCTTCCGCGGCGAGTTGGGCCAGTGCCGGGGTTTCGTAGTAATCGCTCCCATTCCCAAGATTGGAATTTCCGGTGCCCAGATCCGTCCAGCCAAGGTCGTCAACACACAATACGACCACGTTCGGAACCGGGGGGAGCGGGGGCGGAGGCGGCACCGGGCTGATAATCGGTCCGGGAGGATCCACCAGTTCGCCGGTTGCCTTCACTGTGGGATAATCATTCGATGGTGTATCGACGATGTCATCCAGCCACAAAAGCATCTCATCGCGCATTCCGTTGGCGAGGGAAATGTATTCATCATATTCCGGCCCTGTATCCAGGAGGTTGTTGCTTTCGCCGATATCAGTCGTGAGATTGTAGAGCGCATAGGCTCCATCTTCATAGTCGTAGAACAATTTGTAATGATCACCATCCGCTTCCTCGGAAATCATCGCCGTGGAAGGAGAGGCACGGTCATCCAGATACCCTGGGAAATGGTAGAAAATGGGACTCCGGAACCGAATGGTGTTGAGGGGGTTCTGCAGTACCGACCAGAACGATTCACCGTCCACCGTATGTCCGCCCGGAATCGCGGCCTCACCGATATCTGCGAATGTAGGATAGAAGTCGACTGCATGGATCAGTGTATCGCTGACCTGACCCGCCGGTACCACCCCGGGCAGACGCGCCACCATCGGCACTCGAATGCCCCCTTCCGTAAACATTCCTTTCCCCCCGCGCAGGGGAGAATTGCTGGTGCGCTCGTCGCCGCCGTTGTCTGAAACCAGGAGAATGAGGGTGTGTTCAGTAATGTCGTCTTCCGGATTTCCATCACGGTTCGGGTCCCTGAGCATACTGAAAAGCCGGGCGAGCGTCTGGTCCGTCTGCTCGATCATTGCCGCGTACTGGTGATTGGTATGCTCCACGCCCGGCGATTTGTTGAGATACTTCTCCGCCATGTCAGGACGTGCTTCGGTGGGAGAGTGCACGGACCAATGGTTATACTGGATGAAGAACGGAGACGAGGGAGTTGAGCCTGTCCGGTGATCAAAGATAAATTTCTGAACCGCGTCGGCGGTGGCATCAGTCAGGTGCTTGCTGGACCCTGCGAGCATGTTCGTCAGGTCTTCCAGGGAATAGTCGAACTGGAACGGGAGGATCTGCTCCTCGATATAGCTTTCGGAGTATGGCTCCGCGAATGCGTCCAACTCCCCGCCCACGCCGTCGTCAAATTGCCAACCGCCCGAATCGGCCGCGAAGTAAGTGTTCGGGTTCGCGGCATTGGTGCCGCCAAAGTTGAAATCAAAACCCTGGTTCACCGGCAGGGTCGCGGCGCCGCCCTCGTTTCCCCCGACCTGGTATTTACCAAAGTGGGCGGTAACATAGCCCGCGTCCCGGAGCATTTCCGCGTACGTCGGCGTGGAGGCCGGGACGTCCTGATTCTGATCCGGGCCGAGGAGAGGCGGATCGCCGGTCACGAGATTCAGATGCCCCGTGGCGTAAGCACCGTTTTCATCCCGTACCGGGTACTGCCCCGTCAGGAGCGCCGCGCGCGTCGGCGCGCCGTTCGGCTGCATGTAGCAATCGGTGAAAACCAACCCTTCCCATACCATCTGCAGCAGTGCCGGCGTTTCATAATAGTCGCTGCCGTTTCCCAGATTCAGTCGCCCGCTGTTGGAGTCGGTCCAACCCAGGTCATCTACGCAGAGGAGAACGATGTTGGGAACCGGGGGTGGTTGGGGTACCGGATTCATGATCGGACCCGGTGGTTCCACGAGCTCACCCGTAGCCTTTACCACGGGATAATCATTGGACGGGTTGTCTACAATGTCGTCCAGCCAATCCACCATCTGCTGGCGCAACGGTTCGGCAATCGACAGATTTTCAAGGTACTGCGCCTCGGTGCCGAGCAGATTATTCGTTTCCCCGATGTCAACGGCCAGGTCATACAGCGCGTACGCTCCGTCCTCGTAGCTGTAGAACATCTTGTAGGTGTCGCCGCCTCCGTCGTCAGAGATGATCACCGTAGTCGGTTCGGCCCGGTCATCGAGGTATCCGGGAAAGTGATAAAATACCGGGCTGCGGAACCGGAAAGTGCTCTCCGGTTTTTCCAGCACCGCTTTGAACGATTCCCCGTCCAGTTCATGACCGGGAGGAATCGGCGCCCCGGCAATCTCGGCCAGGGTCGGATAAAAATCCACCGCATGCACCAGCGTTTCCGACACCACCCCCCCGGGAATAAATCCCGGCATCCGCGCGATCATCGGAACCCGGATTCCGCCTTCGGTGAACATCCCCTTTACGCCACGCAGTGGTGCGTTACTGGTGCGCTCGTCTCCGCCATTGTCCGATACCAGGATGACCAGCGTGTGTTCGCTGATGTCGTCGGAGAATTCTCCGTCACCGTTCGGGTCACGGAGCACCGCCAGCAACCGGGCCAATGACTGGTCAGCCTGCTCAATCATTGCGCCATACACGTGATTGGTGTGCAGGGCGCCGGGCGTCTTGCTCTCGTACTTGTCCACCAGGTCTGCGCGGGCGTCATTGGGCGTGTGAACGGACCAGTGGCCATAATGAATAAAAAACGGCTCGGACGCGCTCCCGCCGCTTCGGTGGTCGCCGATAAAATCTCCCACCGCATCCGCCATTGCATCGCCCAGATGCTTCGGGGTCCCCTCGAGAAAGGATCTGAGTTCCTGCACCGTGTAGTCGGATTGAAATGGAAAGATGTTGTTGGTGATATACGAATCCGTGTACGGATCCGCATACAAGTCCAGCTCGGGACCCACCCCCGAATCGAAACTCCATCCCGATCCGTTCATGGCAAAGTAGGTGCCGGGACTGGTGGCATTGGTTCCGCCGAAATTGAAATCGTATCCCTGGTTCAATGGCAACGTGGCATCGCCGCCTTCATTGCCGCCTACCTGGTACTTCCCGAAGTGCGCGGTGATATACCCCGCGGCTTGCAGCATGTCCGCCAGCGTACTCGTGGTTGCGGGAATGTCCTGGTTCTGGTCGGGCCCCAGCAGGGGAGGATCTCCCAGGCCCAGGTTCAATCCAACGGAGGCATAGATCCCGTTGGAATCCCGAACCGGGTACTGTCCCGTCAAAAGGGCGCCCCGCGAAGGAAACCCGTTGGGCTGCATGTAGCACCGGGCCAGTGACAACCCCTCCGCCGCGAGTTGAGCCATTGCCGGGGTCTCATAATAGTCGCTGCCGTTTCCCCGGTTCGGCGCGCCGGTGCTGAGATCCGTCCACCCAAGATCGTCCATATACACCATCACGATGTTGGGAACCGGAGGTGGAGGCGGCACCGGATTGACGAGGGGACCCGGCAAATCCACCAGTTCACCCGTTGCTTTCACGGTCGGAAAATCGTTCGACGGGTTGTCGACGATGTCCGCCAGCCAGTCCAGCATCTGCTGGCGCAAACCCTCCGCCACGTCGAAATTCGCTTCGAATTCGGATCCAGTATCGAGAAGGTTGTTGCTCTCCCCGATATCCTCCGTGAGATTGTAGAGCGCGTACGCCCCGTCCTCGTAGTCATAGAAAAGTTTATAGATGTCAGCGCCGGGCTCATCGGAGATCACCACCGTGGACGGGCTGGCCCGGTCGTCCAGGTAACCGGGGAAGTGATAGAAAACAGGGCTGCGAAACCGGAACGTGTTGATCGGGTTCAGGAGCACCGAGCTGAATGATTCTCCATCCAGGGCGTGACCGGCCGGCAATGCTGCGCCGGCAAGATCCGCGAGGGTGGGATAGAAATCAACCGCATGCACCATGGTGTCCGATATCGTGCCGCCTTCAATCACTCCCGGTAACCGGGCAACCATCGGAACCCGGATCCCTCCTTCCGTGAAGGCCCCCTTGCCGCCCCGCAATGGATCGTTGCGGGTCCGGTCGTCCCCACCGTTGTCCGAGACCAGAACTACCAGCGTCTCTCCACTGATGTCGTCGGAGGTGTCACCGTCTCCATTCGGATCACTCAACACCGCGAAAAGACGAGACAAGGTCTGATCGCACTGCTCGATCATTGCCGCGTAGATGTGATTTGTATGAGCGGCTCCCGGCGATTTGTTCAGATACTTGTCGACGAGGTCCGGGCGCCCTTCCGTCGGGGTGTGCACCGCCCAATGGTTATACTGAATGAAAAACCGCCCGCTGCTGTTTGTATCGCTCACATGATCACCGATGAACGTCTCAACTGCGTCCGCCATCGCATCGGTCAAGTGCTTGCTCGTACCCGTCAGCAGGTTTGTAAGCTCTTCATAGGTGAAGTCAAACTGGTGCGGCAGAATGTTGTTGGTGATGTAGGTGTCGGTATACGGCTCCGCATATGCGTCCAGTTCGGGTCCGACCCCGTCGCCGAACTGCCAACCACCGGTATTCACCGCGAGATAGGTGTCGGGGTTTGTCGCGTTGGTCCCGCCAAAGTTGAAATCGAAACCCTGGCTCAACGGCAACGTTGCGCTTCCTCCCTCGTTTCCTCCCACCTGGTACTTTCCGAAATGCGCCGTCGCGTACCCGGCGTCCTGCAGCATTTCCGCGTAGGTGGGTGTGGATGCCGGGATGTCCTGATTCTGCTCAGGCCCAAGAAGCGGAGGGTCTCCCGTTCCCTGGTTCAAACTGCCTGTCGTATAGACACCATTCTCATCGCGCACGGGGTATTGCCCCGTCAACAAGGCCGCCCTTGAAGGCGCTCCCCGAGGCTGCATGTAGCAATGGGTAAATACCAGCCCTTCCCAGTTCATCCTCAGCAGCGCCGGCGTTTCGTAAAAGTCGCTGCCGTTCCCCAGGTTTACGCGGCCACTGTTGGTGTCCGTCCAGCCAAGATCATCCACATAGAAAAGAACGATGTTCAGATTCGTGGATACACTGCCTCCTTCGGCGCACAGGCAGAAATTTACGGAAAACAGCGAAAAAAGAGCTGTGACTCCGCAAAGAACGCGCCTCGCCGAACGTAGCAAGATTGCTCCAGATTTATCGCCCATTTATCCAACCATGACGCCAAATAACGTATTATGACCTATAACGGAGTCTAAAGTCAACATATTTCTCCGGAATTGTGGTGCGAACTCCAAGCTCCGGATACGTTGGCCCGCCACCCGGTCGCCGCAATGAGTGCGTACGTACCCGGTAAAAGGCGTCGCAAAGGAAACCTCAATTCTTGGCGTTTTTCAAGTATTCCTGTGAAGAAGCTGTTGAAAAACCGCGGATCTCAGCACAGGGAGCGGGAATTCCGGTCAAATCTCTTCAAACGGGTACAGAGGCGACCTTCGATGCTCGAAAACGAAGTGCCCCATATCCGCCGAAGTGCTTCCCGGCGTGTTCACCCGGAGCATCAAGTTACTAACAGGCCCGTAGGCTGCGGCCGGCGCATGAACACCTTTCGCCACCAGGATGTGGAAGTCCGCGGGATCCAGACCGCAGCTCGTGATTTGTCCCAGGCTGAATGGGGGAGTCCGACGACTGGTGAGCACAAAAGTTAACGATGACTTTGACTCTACTACCACCGTGGGACCCATGTCGTACGCGGTCTTACCCCCATGACGCGCTTCCGATTCGGAGAAATGTCCGTCGTGAATGCTGCGAACCACAACATCCGCGGTCAACGGGGCCCCGTGCATATCATCTGTCTTCCCCCCAATGGACAACGTCACCCTATTCCCGACGTCGGCATTCGTTGCCGCTGCAACACTCTCGGGATCGTTGATACAAACAAGGGTTTTGGGCCCTCCCCGATGGTGAATCGCGGTGGCAATGAACGTGCCGTCGGCGGCGGAACCTCCTCCCACGTTGTCCCCCATGTCCAGCAGGCAAATCGGCCCGTCCGATTTTCCGGCCAGGTCGATGGCATCTTCAACATCAATCAAGTCCGCGAGAAACTCCGCCCGGTGTTCCACCAGGTAGGCTGCCAACTCCTCGGAACACTCCCGGGCGAGATCCGGTTGCCCGTCCGTCACAACGATAAAACTACTTCCCATTTCAGGCACGTCCGAATAGGGAAACCCCAGAACGATGCTGTTGCTGAGCACTCCGTCGCGGTTCATCATTGCGTCTGCAACTCCATACATCGGCAAACAAGGCGCCTGGGAGGTGAGTTGCCGTTCGATATTGATTGCCACATCCGGAAACGAGGCGGCCTGCACCGGATGAATTTCGCCCCGAAGAGCCTTTGCCATCAGGTTCGCCGCTTCCAAACCCCGGGCACGCTGATCCAGGTGTGGATTCGAACGATAAGCCACCGTGGCATCGCAGGCATCGATCATCCGGCGGGTCAGGTTTGCATGCGGATCGATCGTACAAACGATTGGCAGGTCGGAGCCCATTCGATTCCGGATTCCTTCGAGCCAGAAGCCGTCCATGTCCGGATACGGTTCGGAGACAGCCGCGCCGTGGGGCGCCAGCAGCAGTCCATCCAGTTCACCCGCCTCGTCCAGTCCCTTGTGCATGATACCCATGAGTTTTTCCACTGCGTCCCCCGTGACTCGTCCCGAGGGCAGGGCACCGGCAAGAAGAATGGGAACCGCTTCCATATCCGCGACGGACAATCCCTCCAGAAACCCTCCAACCTCGTGATGGGCATCCCGGTATTCCCGACGGATTTCCTCACCCAGCAGGAGCAGATTCCGGCTGAAATCGTCGAATGTCGTCGGAGTCTGGATGAAGGTATTGGACTCGTGATTCAGACCGATGATTCCGACTCGCATGCTCAGCTACTCCTTTGTTCCGATTCATTAGAGCACAGTGATCCATCGCGATGCAAAAACTTTGCGCAACGCCCGACCCGGCAATTGTCCCTGTCGAGGTCGCCGAGACGGATCGTACTCAGATCTGTTCTCCGCTTCAATCCACTCCCGGCCCGCCACCCAGAATTTCGAGATCCGCGACGGCGAGTCCGAAGCCGGGCACGCGGTCCGTGGTCTCGAATCGCAACCGGCTCATCTGTCGCGCAGGGAACCGGATCGTAAGCACCGGGTTTTTCGGCGAAACCAGCGCCGACTCAATGAAAGCAACCGGATCATGAACACTCTCCAGTGGCTGCCAGGCCCGGCCGTCGGGAGTGGCGGCCTTCACGAGGTAGGATCGCGGGAATTCGGAAGCAAACGCGCCAAGGGACACTTGAATGCCGGAGACGATGCGCGGCCGGTCGAACGCCACCTCGAGGAACATGCCCGCATCCTGGGTATCGAGAGTGCGCCAGGCGGTACGGGGGTTCCCGTCCTTCAGGAACCGGTCGACGTTTGCGCGGCTGGGAAAAGCGGTTACCGACCAGACTTCCGGCGGTATTTTGACTACATCCAGGGGGTCCCCGGTGGCTGTGGGTTCGGAGAACTGCACCGGAGGTGAAAAGACAAGGCCCCCCCCCTCCCCGGCAAGTCGCTCAAAACCGAGATCCGAACACCGGTCCAACACTTCGGTTGTGCAGTCGTGAACGACAACATATCGAATGCCGAGTAGATTCAGCAGAGCGCCCGATGGCTCTTCCGGAAACGAACGCAGTACATGGTGGCCGATGATGTTGGCCGGCGGCGCATGTCCGCTGTACCCGTTGAATAGATGTTGCCAGTGGATGACCGAAGGCAGGACGAATTCCAGGTCTCTTGTGCCACCGGTTGTCTTCGCACCGCACCGCAGCTCGAATACGCCTCCGGGATCCGCCTGCCGGAGCCACCGGGTTATGGGGGGCGGATCATACACGTACCGGAGTTGCGGTCGGAAGGACGCGAATTCCAACGGCATCAGGATCACGGGGAGGAGAAACAGCAAACGGCGACGCCCTGCCGGCGCGCCAATCGATTCGAGATTCGACACAGCCAGGAGACCCAGCGCCAGGGGAACGAAAACGGCATAGCGCGCGGGGGCGCGAATGCCTCCGAATCCGGGGAAAAACTCGTGAAACAATCGGTAGGGTCCGGGGCATAGATCGCGACCCAACAGGTGGATCTGCGGCCCGAAAGACATCACCACGGAAAAGATCACGAGCGTCCAGAGCAGCGCCCGCGTTGATGGCGGACGCCCGGCAAGCAGGCGCGGACGCCACCCTGCGACGAATGCCCGGGCCACGATCAGCAGCAGGAGAAGTCCGACACTGTTGCCCGGGTTCTCGACGGTAAGCTTCACCCCCAGCAACGTGACCGTCTCCCCGTGATATCGAATGTGGATTCCACCTGCGATGTAGACCACCACCAGCATGATCAGGACACAACCAATCAGAGCATCGAGTACGAACAAGGCCTTCCTGCCGCCGCGATAGTCTCGAAACCATGCGGTCCAACCGCCGGAAATCATCCATCGTGCCGGCACCAGGCAAATCGCGAGCATCGCAAGCAGGATCCCCGGGGTAAGCGAGTGTTCCGGTTCCTCTGCTGCGGGTGTGCGTGTTCCAAACCACAGGTTTCGAGCATTGTACTTGAAGTAGTCGGCGACATCCGCTGAGTAGGCGACAATCTCCTGCATATTCCGGCCGAATCCCATTTCACGCTGCGTCAACAGGTAGGGAACGGCGAGGGGTAAAACCAACACTGCAACCAGCGCCCACAGGATCGCGGCATCCGCAACCGCCGGGATTCGCAGTTCACGGTGAACGCCACGAATCAGCAGGACCTGCCACATCAACAGCACCGTGGTCAGAAACAGGGCAAAGTACATGTTCGAGGCAAACTGAAACAGAACGCAGAGAGCGGTGGCTGCCAGGACCGGGAAACGCCGGGAAGCGCCCGCTTCCAGCCGGTCCCGGTACACCAGGAATCCCAGCAGGGCCAGGGGGATGAAGGCGCCGTGCTGCATTTGCAGATGTCCGTAGTGACCGAGCCGGAACGGACAGAATGCAAAGGCGATTCCAGGAATCAGCGCGGCGACGAAAGAGCCGGACACCCGGTACCCGAGCGCGAACGCGGCGAGCGCGGAGAGAAAGATACCGCCCAGGAGGGAGGCGTGATACAGAGCGACCGGATTCGCGGTCATGGCGCGGGCGGGAAGCAGGAGGAGGCTCGGCACCAGGAGGTTCTCGGAGTAGGCGAGCGTGCGCCGATAAGGGAAAAAGATGTTGGCGTCCCAGATCTGCAGCGGGTGATCCGCCAGGGCATGCAGGTTCCAGGATAGAATCCACGCATTCAAGGCGGGATCCCCCAGGTGATGTAGCGCCGAACCGGGCCTGAGAAACAGGTCCGCGTGAAACAGGAATGTCAGCCCGGCAAAAAACAGGGCCGCGGAAAAAAATATGGCTTTCCGGGAGATCCCGTTTCTCCAGTTTCCCGATCCGGGGTCAGACAAATCAGGCCAATTGGATCTGCCAGTCCGCGTCGATTATCGGCCTCGGCGCCTCGGCCAAGCCATCTTTACACGGCTGGATTGTATACGAAAACGTGTATTGAAGCTCTTCGTACGCGTCGAGCCAGGTAAAGCACGGGGTATCCAGCAGTTCCCCAAGACCCACGTTGTACTCCCGTGACAGGGCAAAAGGAAACGAGGTGAACTCCAATCCCCGCGTGAGTTCCTGTCCGTTCCATGGCGGCATTTGGCGGGAATGGTTTTCTTCCCAGGTCATCAACCATGGCAAGCGCGCTCGTTCCCAGGCATAGGCAACCGCGACGTTCTTCGCAGGATTGCATGTAGTGAACCAGGCCACATCGTCTTGCGGACGAATCCGCATCGTGCATAGATCTCCATTGCTGGCATGGCGTGGATGGGTTCGCCAATCATGCGTGCCGCCGTCTTTGCCGGGAATGTCGGGATAGTCGAACGGCGTATCCCCCTCGAATGTGCTGAGCGCATCTCCATCGGGCCATGTCATCCCCCGATCTGCGTTGCAGGAAAACAGGGCCGGAGATTCCGGGGTACCAAGAAGTTGCTCGCCGAGCGTAGCGTGCTGGGCCACGCCGATAGCTCTCTGGAAACCGGTCTTGTTAATCAGAACTTCATCAACGCGGATCGTGGACGAGTCTTCCGCAAGCGTGAAGAGCCGGCGCACGCCCATGGCGGTATGAGGAAGATCCGCCTCCACGATCAATCGAGCCGCGCCGCCCCCGGTCTCCGCCAGAACCACGGACCACGCCACCATGCCGGCCTCCCCGTGCAGGGGCAATCCGGCCGCCATCTCCCCCGGACTCTGTGCCCCGAACACGTCACAGCAAAGATTGTGACCCGCGATGGAGCTGAGCAATTTGCTTTCATCGTGGTCTCCGTAGATCTCAGGATCGCCCATCTCCCGCAGGTTCGGTTCGATGAGGGGCCACTTCGGTTCCCACAGCGCGTTGAGCGATTCACCGGCCAGGGACAACGAGGCGATGTGTCCTCCCCCGGACAGAATGATGGTTTCAACCACTCCATTGCTCAGGGTCACCCCGGATCGATTTCGAAATGTGCATGTCTTGATTTCAAGCATTCGGTTCTCTCCTCGTATCCGGGTTCACGCCGGCCATTGTGGTTGACAATCTTCGTCGCGTCATCGAACAACTCGCCCTGATCCGGATCCCTTCATCAGGGATTCGACTTCCTCGCGACGGTTAAAATTAAAGTCCCCGGTGATGGAATGTGCAAGACAGGAAGCCGCGGCGGCAAACGCAACGGCGACATCCGCGGCTTCCAACTCCGGACGGGTGATCGCGAACAACAGTGCGGCGGCAAACGAATCGCCTCCCCCCACCCGGTCCACGATGTTGCGAATCTCGTACGGACGATACCGACCCTCGAATTTCGGCGCAAAATCGGCCCGGTCATTCTCCCGGGTATACAGCATCGCGCCCCAATTGTTGTGGGATGCGGAAAGACTTTCGCGGAGCGTCACCGCGACCCGGCTTACATTCGGAAACTGCTTCACGATTTCGCGCGCGACGGAAGGGTATTTGTCGATGGAAAGGTGCCCTTGCTCGACGTCGGTGTCTGCGGCGCGAATCGATAGAACATCGGAAGCATCTTCCTCGTTGGCAATCACGAGATCCACGTGGAGGAGAATTTCCCTCATGGTCTTTTCCGCCAGGGCGCGGGGGTCGGTCCCCGCATCCCAGTTCCAGAGCTTCTTTCGAAAATTGAGATCGCAAGATACCGGAATCTCCTGATTCCCGGCGGCGCGTACCAGGTCCAGCGCGGCCTCCGCCGCATGCCGGGAAATCGCCGGCGTGATCCCGGAAATGTGCACCCATCCCGCGTCGCGAAGAATCTCTACCCAGTCGTACGCCTCCCGAGGAGTCATGGCCACCGACGATCCATCGCGGTCATACAGCACCCGCCCGGGCCGCTGGTTCGCGCCGGTCTCCACAAAGTACAACCCGAGTCTGCCTTCTCCGGTTCGAACGATGTGTTCCGTATCGACCCCGAAACTCCGCAGGGTTTGTAGACACGAATCGGCAAGGGGATTGGCGGGCAGAGCGGTCACAAACCGCGACAGACCTCCGAGGTACGAATAGGAAACAGCCACGTTGGCTTCGGCGCCCGCGAACGTGACATTCAGGCGGCCGGGCAGCGCCTGCTGAAACCGCAGCACTCCGTCCGGCACGAGCCGCCCCATGATTTCACCAAATGTTACCAGTCGTTTCATCACGCGAAACACTACGTAGCATACTATATAGTGTTTTCGAATCCGAGCATCCCGAGGAGAGGCTCTATTTCCGAATAGTCGGGTATAATGAGGTGGGCACCCGCCTTGATCAAGCGTGTTCGTTTCGACGCATTCAATCCGAAACGGCGAATTTCGTCACTGGCGATCCCGACCGCTCGTCCGCCTCGCTTACAGGTCTCCCGAATCTCCACCGGTCCGTCCCCGAATACAACCAGTTGGTCGAATGCGTCCGGGCCGATGTCCGCGAGAATCCGGTCCAGAACAATGCGCTTGGCGTCGTGCGCGGGGTCGGACACGGACCCGTAGATGCCCCGGTCGAATAGATCGGCATACCCCATGGCCTGCGCTTCTTCCCGGACATCCTCCTCGTCGGTGCCGCTGGCCAGGTAGAGGTGAACCCCCTCTTCCCGCAACCGACGAAGAAACGGAATCGAATTCTTGATCGAAAAATCTTCCGGGCTCAGTTGTCCTCTTCCTAACTTTTCCGATCGACGGCGCACCTTGTCCATCAAGGCATCGTTGTAGTCGCGTTTGTATCCGCGCTCGTCCCGGATCTCCTGGACGGGAACAAGGCCGAACTCCTCGACGAGACTTACAAGACCCTCCATTTGAACCAGCGTCTGGATTCCGGTGGTCCGGTCGATGAATTCGCGGACGCGGGATACCACCCGGTGATAAACCGTTTCATCCGCCTCCTCGTACCGCGCTCCGAGAATGGAACGAATCATCATGGGCTCCATGACATGTTCCCAGCCCTCCCGCAGCGTGGAAATGGTTCCATCATGATCGAAAATCGCGTACCGCGTTTTCGACCCTTCGCGCCATGGCGAAATAACCTCAATCTCGGTGCCTTCCCGGTAGCGGGCGCGCCGCGGGTCTTCGGCAAGTTCGGGATGCAGCACGTAGTCACATTCCCCTGCGGTTGCGAGGAGCTCGGCCGGAGTTGCGGTCCCCGTCACCTTAAGTTTCCGGATCGTCACCGCCGCGGCCAGGTTTCCGATTTGCGAAGCAACGGAGGGGCGGCATCCGACGGCCAGGCCGAGGCTGATGCCCGCCAGTACGCTGTCTCCGGCTCCGACGGTGTCGACCTTGTCCCCCACGTGAAGACCCGGCGTCTCAGCGACGCCGTGCTCATCCCGCACAATCAACCCCCGACTCCCGCGAGTGACGAAAACCGGCTCCTGGGATCGTTGGAACAGCGTTTCAGCCGCCGCGCAGGCATCTTCCCTCAACACGAGGTCCTCGGGATCACTCTCCTTCCCGCAAAGACGCGTGGCTTCGTGATCGTTAATCTTGAGCAGGCATCCCGCGTAGAATTCGCTGTAATGTCTGCTGTCGACGATGACAGTGCAGCCTTGGGTATCTCGGGTAAGCGCGAGCAGTCCATCCCGGAACCTCGGGTTGTGAATTCCTTCCCGCACCTGCTGGTTGATGATCATGACATCGACTTCGTTGATTCGGTCGCGAGCCCGGGCAAGAAGTTCATCGCCGGTTTCGGCGGAGAGACGGTTATGATTCCCGAAGTCCAGGCGGTTGCCCTCCTGGTCCCCGATATGGGGTTTGCCGTAGGCGAGCGTCGCCCATTCATCCTCTTGAACCAGGATGCCGTCTGTGTTCACGCGGATTGACCCCAGGAGCCGGATCAGTTCCTTGCCCCATGGATCATCTCCGATGACCCCGAGAGCGAACAGGTTCGCACACCCCAGCGCGGCAAGATTATTTACGACATTGCCGGCGCCTCCCAGGGAGTATCTCTGCTGACGAATCGGATGAGTGGGCAACCCGGTCTCGAGCGAGAGCTCACTGCGGGCCAGATCGATCATCCAGTAGGCATCCAGGCAAAAATCACCCAGAACCGCCACCTTCGCTCCCTGGAACGCATTCAGGAGCCCGTCCAATTCCTCTCCCGTTACGGGAGTGAACGGGGCATCACGAAGATGTAAAAGAGTCGATCCTTGCGCACTCATTCCGGCTGATTTGTGTCACGACGACGCGGAGCTTGTCGAGTGTGTTCATTCGCACGGTAGTATTGGCGTGAACAAAGCGGGATCGCCGCAGCATGGGATCAAAGTTCGACAGTATTTGCGGCGTCAGGACAAAAGAAGCCGCCCGGCCGAAAATCGACCGGGCGGCATGGTTGGGTTTCAGGTTTCTATTTTACTGAGGACCACCGTCGCAGATACCGGGCATCTGCGGGCAGAGGGTCTGCTCGTACGGACATCTCGTCGGGTCCGTCGGGCAAACCGTGTCCTGGCCTGCCGGGCAGACGGTCGGCTGCTGCGGACACGCCGTCGGCACGTCAATCGGGCACACCGTCGGTACGTTGTCCGGGCAGATCGTCTCCACGAACGGACACTCGGTCTGCTTGACCGGACATTCCGTCTCCTGTGCGGGGCAAGTCGTACCGGTGTCCGGACATGCCGTGAAGCTCACCGGGCATACCGTCACGTCTACCGTCGAGGGACACATGGTGGTCTGACCCGCCGGATCGCTCGGGCAGTGCGTCGGCTCGATCGGACAGTTCGTCGGCTGAACCGGGCACTCGGTATTCACCATCGGGCACTCCGTATGATTCACGGGGCATACCGTGGAGAACAGCGCATCCGGACATTCCGTCTGGATGAACGGACAAACCGTCGGGTTGCCGGCCGGATCAGGACACACGGTCGGTTCGGCATTCGGCGTGCAGAGGGTCGCTTCGAGCGGGCACGCTGTCTGCTGAACCGGGCATTCCGTCTGCTTGTCCGGACACTGCGTCGGGTTCACCGGGCAGATCGTGGTCAGATTCCCGGTACAAACCGTAGGTTCGGCCGGGCAGACCGTGGCCTGCTGCGCCGGACACTCCGTGGGAATGTTCGGACAATCGGTTTCCCGAATCGGACACTGCGTGGCGACAGGTCCGGAAGCCGGACAGACTGTATCCACCACCGGGCAAAGTGTCGCAAGGTGAGGACACTCCGTCGCGATCTGCGGACATTCCGTCGAAACGAACGGACAGGCCGTTGGCTGCTGTGAGCACTGTGTCTGCGCGCCGGTCGGATCCTGGCAGATCGTCGGTTCGAACGGGCAGAGTGTGTGCTGCATCGGGCAGAATGTGGACGTCTGCGGGCAGATCGTATCAACCTGCGGGCACTGCGTCTGCGCGATCGGGCACTCGGTGAAGGTGGCGCCATTCGGATCCAGACACTCGGTCGGGATCGCCGGGCATTCCGTCATCACCTGCGGGCATTCCGTCAGAACTGAAGGACAGAACGTCGGCTGCACCGGGCACTCCGTCGCGTTCGACGGGCACTCCGTGGACGATTCCGGACAGACTGTCGGCGATTGAGCCGGGCACATCGTCTGCCCGTTCGGACACTGCGTCTGAACCACCGGGCAGTTCGTCGGATCTAACGGGCACCCGGTCGGACTCGCCGGGCATTGCGTCGCGACCTTCGGGCACTGCGTCGCCATACTGCCGGCCGCATCCGGACAAACCGTGGGGATGTTCGGACACTGCGTCTGAACCACCGGGCATTCCGTTGGCTGTGTCACACACTCGGTGAACACTCCAACCCCCGAGCAGATCGTTGCCTGCGGACAGAGGGTCTGCTCTCTGGGGCAGCTCGTCGGTTCTACCGGGCATTCCGTAGGATTCGGAGTATCCGGGCACACGGTCTGCTCTCTCGGGCAGGTCGTTGCCTGCACGGGGCAGAAAGTAGCCTCATTCGGGCAAACCGTCTGGTCGATCGGGCACCGGGTCGGCTCATCCGTGCACAGCGTGTCCAGGAGGGCACACTCCGTGAACTGCGAGGGGCACATCGTTTCCACTTTCGGACACTCCGTCTCCACCTTCGGACAGATCGTGGCTTCCTGCGGACATTCCGTAGTGATGCCTCCCGTGGCGGACGCGCACTCAGTCACGACCTTCGGACATTCCGTATGAGCCGGCGGGCACTCGGTGGGAAGATCCGGGCACACCGTCAGATTCAACGGACACTGCGTCTGGACTACCGGGCAGAACGTGGACGTTCCGTCCATGCAGATCGTGCTGTCATTCGGGCACTGGGTGACCGATACCGGATCCGGGCACTCGGTGTTTTCGACCGGACAATGCGTCGGCTGCAGCGGACAGATTGTCGGCGAATTCGCCGGGCAATGCGTCGAAGTCGCAGGGCAGGCCGTCGGAGCGATCGGGCACTCGGTCTGGACCGGCTGGGCCGGACAGAGAGTAGGCCGGGTCGGGCACCGGGTGTCGTCAAACGGGCACTGCGTTGCCACCGCCGGGCACCAGGTATCCTGGATCGGGCAAATGGTCTGCGCCGCAATCATCTGACAAGCGGTCGGCAGATTGGCACAGATCGTAGGCTCGTTCATGGGACAGGCTGTCCGTTCTCTCGGGCACTCCGTAGGAATCTGCGGACAGAATGTGGGACCCTGGGGACAAATTGTCTGGTCCGCCGGGCACTCCGTCTGGCCTGCCGGGCATTCCGTTTCGATCCGCGGGCAAACCGTCGGGGCCTGGAGGGCCGCGATCGTGCACACTGTCTCCATCCGGGGGCACTCAGTCTGCTGCCGGGGACACTGCGTCGGCTGATTACCGAAGCACTCGGTGTACACCCGCGGGCAAACCGTTGGCTGGTTTACGCAGTGGGTCACTTCACCGGCACATTGAGTGAACTGGTCGGAGCAGAGGGTCTGACCTCCGGCCGGACCGGGGCATACTGTCACCGTGGTCGCATCATTCGGACATTGTGTCTGCTGCTGCGGGCACGTGGTGGCAACCGGTGTCAGCAGGCAGGTAGTCGGCCGCTGCGGGAAGAATGTCGGGCAGGGGCAAACCACGGTCGACGAAATGATCGGGCACCGGGTATGCGACTGCGGACACGCTGTAAAGCCCTGCGGGCACGCCGTCGCCACCGTTGGACAACGAGTTGCAAATGCAGGGCAGGTCGTGGGCCGGGTCACACAAATTGTCACCTGGGCCGGACAACGGGTCGGACGGGAGGGACAAAGCGTTTGTGCTGTACCGGGACAACGCGTCACCACCGCCGGACAAGCCGTAATACGATTGCTCGGGCACACCGTCACCACCGCTCCACCGGCGGGACACTGGGTCCTGAAAGCAGGGCAGGAGGTTCGGCTGCGCGGACAATGCGTTGCTCGTCCGACGCAAGTCGTCGGTCGCCGCGGGCAGGTCGTTACCCCACGGGGACAGAAGGTCGGACGATTCGGACAGCTGGTAAAGCGGACCGGACAGGTCGTGGCAACTTTCGGACAAGCGGTTCTGCGCGCTGCACATGTAGTCACACTTCTTGGACAGGTGGTCGGCAATTTTATCACCGGACACTTCGTTACCGCGGCCGCACAAGTGGTGGCAATACCGGCAGGACATGTCGTGAAGGAAACCGGGCAAATCGAGACCGCCTTCGGACAACGGGTCGGCGCAATGGGATCGATGGTCGGACGAATCTCGTCCGGACGGCAAACAACCCGGATAATCAGATTATCCGAGCTATCGACGTCATCGATGCACATCAGGCATCTCGTATCGTCCTGTTCAACGTGATAGTTGGGAGCAATCTCCCACTCATCCGTTACGGGATTGTATACCTCCGGGTAGTAATGACCGGGATTAGCCCAGTCAAATTCGATGCAGTGCTGAGACAGCGAATCGGATGCATCGATCTCGAAGTTTGGTCCTCCGCCTCCGACACCGCCCTGGGTATGAATCCAGAGGATACCGGTCAAAGACGCGAGGACCAGTATACAGGTGCGGAAGATCAAACGACGGGAATGTAGTAAGCGTTGTGAAATGGACATTGCTCCACCTCCCTATAGTTAGTTGTTTCTACTCACTCTTAGAACAGACTTCATGTCACCCTTCTCCGGTCGACGCCTCCGACCATTTCTTCCCTGCCGGTGAATGAATTATTGGCAGAATTTTTCGCGGCAAATACTTTGCCTTCAGCACGATACGTCATCATACGCCATAACGCGTCACTCGCTCGTGGCACGGCGGCTCCGCCCCGTGTCGGTACAGGAGAGGGAGAAAGGGTAGAGCACGGTGGGAGCCCGCTCTTTCCGGGCTCCATCCTTGCTCGATTCTG